>Ga0080007_1084680_pt1 | contig 14609 bp, 10 predicted proteins | sample OctOCTMetagenome_FD_69210 | JGI IMG/M metagenome (GOLD analysis project Ga0080007, IMG submission 69210) | Hot spring and microbial mat streamer communities from Octopus Spring Streamers, Yellowstone National Park, USA - OCT_B (SPADES... | ecosystem: Environmental > Aquatic > Thermal springs >...
TCCAAGTGCGGTTTTGCAATTGGGTGAAGTTGTTTTGAAGGTCGTCACTCAGAGGCAGGGACGACGGCACCATCAGGGCGTAGGTGACACTGGCAGTGTTGCTAACGAGATTGCGGTCGTCAGGTTCAGTTTCAGGTTCGGGAAACCGCAAAGTTCCGACGGAGCCGCCCAGAAGGTCGGCGAACAACGAAATAGGCTGAGTGGGGTTATTTGGCAAGTCATAGTGTTTCCCTTCCACCGAACCGTTAATTTGCATGACGCGGAATTGAGGGATCAGAAGGGCTGGATTAGGTGGGTCTTCGTCTATCTTGCCATCACCATCGTTGTCCACCCCATCAATCGGGTCTTCGTTAACACGCCCATCCTTGTCGTCATCGTCATCCAACGACGGAATAGGTGTCCTTGCAGCGGCGAAGTTGAGGCAAATGTTGCGCTTCGCCAGCAACTCAATGGTGGCGTTGGCAGTGACGGGATGGAGCGGTCCTTCAATGTAGATGGTTTCAGGCGTGACGATTTTGACGGCGACGGCGACTTGCCCGCTGACGCGGATGTTGCCGTCCGCCACGATGACGATGGTTGGCATTTGCCCATTTTGCAGAGATGTCTGGGGCGGGTCCTCATCCACTTTGCCATCGCCATCGTCATCACGGAAGTTGATGGGGTCTTCGTTAAAGAGGGTGTCGCCGTAGGCTTCGTCAGCGTTAAAAGGGGACAACTGCACAGGGTCAATAAAGACGAGGCGATTGCCTAAGGGTGCGCCATTGGGGTCGCGGAAGGGTTGTCCATCGTGGCGGATAAGCCAAGTGCGTTGCAAGACGACTTGGTTGTTGATCGGCACGACATCAAAGCGCACTTCCACGCCGGGTGGGACATAAAGGTGGGGGGAAGCCATGCGGGTTGCGAAGTTAAGGGAGCGAGGTGTATTGCTGGCGTCCAATGCTCTCAACTCCACGACATTGCGTTCCGTAGAGGCATTCACATCATCATCTTGCAGCCAACCGCTATCTTGCTGTTGGCGACGAGGATGGGGTAAGTTCGGGTTAGCAGGGTCGGTTTGAGGTGGCTTGACAACCCAATCGTAAACTTGCGCCAGTTCGGGTCGGTAAGCGCCGCTGTTATCGTTGAAGGCACTTGCAGGTGCATCGGCAGGTGAATTGTTGACGAATTGCCGATCCGCCCCATTGTCAATGTAGATGCCACGGAAGGCGAGGAAGGGTTGTTGAGGGTCGTTGGGATTGCCTGTGTAGTAATTGACGGCATAGAAACCAGAGCCAGCCACAGGAGATTGGGGGTCGTTCGGTGAGATGATTTGCCAATTGGGGCGCTGAGGGTCGGGTTGGCGATAGTAGCCATTTTGTGAATAGGGCGGGTCGGCGTCGCGGGTTTGGGCGTAGTAGGCAGGAAGGTCAATGGTGGGCGGGGTGCGGGGAGCGACACGACGGGGGAAGTTGAAGACCCAACGAACTGGCATCAAACCGCCAATGCGTTCCCGACCGTCCATGTAGCGAGGGATGCCACCGACGGGAAAGAACTGGAAGCCGCTACCAGAATCAGATGGCACTGCCGATCCCTGAAAGATATCTCCCTGCGTTATAGGGTCATCGGCATAAACGAGCACTTGGGTGCCGCCGTAATGGCTGATGGTGCGGGCGACTTCCAGAACGGTTTGGGAGGCAGCGAAGAAGGAAGTGGCTTCCAAAGCGTTCGTGCCATACCAAAGCAAGTCGCTGTTGATGCGGATGGTGCTGGTGAAGACGACGGTGCGATCCCAGATGGGCAAACGGGTGGGACTCAGCCATGTGCGTAGCCGCAGCCATCGCAACTGCTGAGGGTCATTGGAAGGCGGCGAGACAGGTGGTTGCGAGGGGTCGCTCCCAATGGGGTCGCGTTCGGCGTTGACCCAAAAGTTCGTGTCCAACCGCCAGTTGATAGCGTGACCGAGAAGGTTGACCCACTCGGAGCGGTCGGGGTTGCCGTCTCCATCAATGTCAATCGGCATTTGCCACAGTAGCGGGTCGGTGGAAGTTTCGTTTTCCGCCGTCACCCAAATCCAATCGGCAGGGATAGGTTTGTAGGCGACAAGGCGGCGATAGACAGGGGAGTTAGGGCGGGGGCGTCCGATGCTGATGATTTTGAAGACCTGTTCATCGGGCTTGTATTTGACCTTGATAAGGAAGGCACCTGACCCTGCGACATTGCCGAGCAAATCCACGACTTGGCGGGCAGCGTATTTGCCATACCAATCGTTGTCGCTGTCGGGACGATGCCAACCTTGCGCTTTTTCAAACTCGTCAAAGTCCACCATGATAGATGGGCGCCAATCAGCGCCGTTCTCGGTGAGTTGGGCGTCGGCGAATGCTAAGCCTGCCTGTGCCAGCAACAGGGCTTCTTGCTCTTCGCGAGCCCGCTGTGACAAGTTCATGGAGTTGTTGACGAACAGCAAAAAGCCTGCGCCGACGGCAGCGACGACGAACATGATGAGGGTCGCCAATAGGACGGCTTGACCACGACGGAAGGAAAGGGGGCGAGGGACGAGGGGCGAGGGACGAAGAACGGCAACAGCAGGAACTGGCGATTGGCGACTGGCGACTGGAGAAACGGCAGTGACTGGCGATTGGAGACTGGCGATTTGCCATTGGCTACTCGCCGTTCGTTGTCGTTTAACCACTCGCCATTCGCCATTCGCTATTCGCTGCCGTTCTACTCGCTGTCGTTCACGGCACATTGGGCAACACCACCCTGACTCGGCGTCGGATGAAGATTGATGGCACATCGGTTTCGTTCGGATTAATTTCGGTTTCGTTCGGATTATTTCCTTTCGCTTTTGCGCCCGGCGTTGGCTTGCGAAGTGTCATCTCAATGACGACGGCGACAGGCTTTTGGTCACGCTCATCACTTTCGGGACGACGCTCTACAGTAAACCGCAAATCAGCGACATCAATGTCGGGCGGGGTGAGGGCGGTGTGACTGATCAATCTCGTGTTGGGCGAAGGAGACGGTTGCAGATAGTTGGCAGGATTGGGGTTACGGGGGTCAGGAAGTTGGAAAATGCTAAAGTCTTCCAACGCCCAACCATCCCGCACCAACCAACGCCCTGTCGGGCGATTATTTTGATCCAATTCGGGTTGCGGTTCCGTGCTTGGATTTGGATCGGGTTGCCAATGGGCGCGGAAAATTTGGCGTCGGTTGGCAGGAGCATTGCCGACTTCCAAATACTGGAAGGGGCGAGAAGGGTCAGAGCGGCGCAAGTAGTAGGTGAGGACGGTGTAGTGTTGCCAATTTTGTGGGGTCAAACGGTCACCTTGAACGGCACGGACGACGAAATCTATGCGGGCGGTCGTGTCGTCGTCGGAAGAGGCGTTGGGGTTGCTGGGGTCGTCCACCAACTGATTTCCGCTCACTTGAAAGCGATCTAAGTCGTCCAGCAAGTTGAGGGGTTCACCTTGACGATGAAGGATGCTCCGTCCCGAAGGGTAAGTGTAAGTGTGGTCTTCCGCATGCACCCGCCTTTGTGGGAGCACCTCCGTCGCCTGCGTTAACTCCCGCACCATGATTTCCAAAGCGTAATCGGCGGCGTTTTGCAGTTCGGACATGATGCGCCCACGACGGGCGTTGTCAAAGGCTGTCGTCATCGGGACGAAGAGCAAGGTGAAGAGGATGCTCAGGATGGCGATGGCGACTAACAATTCGGTGAGGGTGAAAGCGAGACGGAAGGTGGCGACTGGCGACTGGCGATTAGCGACTGGGGAAGCGGCAGCGACTGGCGATTGGCAATTGGCGGCTGGTGATTGACGACTGACAATTCGCCACTTCCTACTCGCTTCTTGCTGCCGTTTGTCCAGTCGCCATTCGCTAATCGCTATTCGCTGCCGTCCTGCTATTCGCTGTCGTTCTAATCGCCATTCGCTATTCGCTACTCGCTGTCGTTCCATCGTCCTCACCTCATGGTTCGTTGGGCTTACGGCGCCAGTTTTGGTCAGGAGTTCGCATCTGTTGAATTCGCACCGTTCCATCTAAATAGAGCACAAGGTCGGCAGGCACACCGCCTTTCGTGTAGTTAGGTGTCGTTGTGTTAGGCATGTATCGGTGATGGACGCACCAAGTCACGACGGTGTCGTCAGAAGGGAGGGTTGGGTTGATAAAGCAAGGCGAAGTGTTGCGGATGCCCAGTTGGCGGAACTTGTCAGGGTCAGTGCAACAAAATTTGTTGGGGTCAGTGCAAGTAGTTGAGAGGTTGCAAGGGTCTTCATCAATACGACCATCTTGGTCATTGTCAATGCTATCTAAATCATCTTCATCCACTCGTCTGTCTCCATCGTCGTCTCGCCCGGATGGGTGGCAGTAAGTGTTTGGCGGGAAGCGGGTGATCGCGTAAGTGGGAACGCCTTGAGGGCAGGTTTGCACCTGCATAGAACGGCTGCCAGGCACAAAGCCCGTGCCTGTGTCGCAGCCTTGATAGGAACTGTAGTCTGACAGGGTTGACCCACCCGCAGCATTGGGGTCGGAAGGGCAAAGGAGCATGCTGTGGGTGCGCAAGTAAACGCCGATGCTAACCAAGCCTTGCGGACCTTGCGCCGTTTTGGGGAGCAAGGCTAATAAGCCGCCAACCAACGCATCGGGGGGGTCTTCATCCACCTTGCCATCGCCATCATTGTCTCGCCCATCAGGCGGGTCTTCGTCAAAGAGTCCGTCATTATCGTTGTCCAAACTGTCATAGGGCGAAGCAGGGAAACCTTCCCAATCCAACATGTAAAGGCGCAGGGCTCGGTGGATGACTTGCAAGTGATTCTGGCACTCAAAAACCTTCCGCTGCTCTTGTGACGGGCGGTAGAAGGCGACCAACAAGCCCATCAGTATGGCAATGATGGCGATGACGGTCAAAAGTTCGGTGAGGGTGAAAGCAGGACGGAAGGCAGCGACTGGCGACTGGCAATTAGCGACTGGTGATTGACGACTAACAATTCGCCACTTCCTACTCGCTTCTTGCTGCCGTTTGACCAGTCGCCATTCGCTAATCGCTATTCGCTGCCGTTCTCCTCGCTGCCGTTCCACCAGTCGCCAATCGCCATTCGCTATTCGCTGTCGTTCTACTCGCCATTCGCTATTCGCTGTCGTTTTCTGTCGCGGCTGATAGCCGCTCCAACAAACCAGTCGCCAATCGCCAGTCGCTATTCGCTGCCGTTCTCTTTGCTGTCGTTTCATCATCCATCACACTCCTAAGGTTGGGTTAACTTGGCGGGAGGCGGGACGATGGTAGCAAGTTCCACATAGTCGGCGCGAGTTTTGGGCGGCGATTGCCGCCACATAGAACCGCCTGAGACCCGAACGAGCAAGGAAGCACCACGAACTTCTTCTAACTTTGTGTTGTTCAGGTCTACTGTCCACCCTTGCGGAGGAAGTGGGATAGGGATGGTAACGACGCCATTACTGTCAATCCCTTTTACTTCTGAGTAGGTTTCGTCGCGTGTCTGACTGGAGTTGGGATTGAAATAGCGCACTTGATAGCGAACCTGAACATTCAAACCAGCCAGCAACGCACCAAATGGTAGAAACTGCAGACGGAAATATGGGTCAACAACAAGAGGAGTTCTGGGGTCGTCGGGAATAAGTTGGGCAGTGAACCATCGCAGTTGCTCAAAGGGGAAGGCGGAAAGGACTTGTGGGTCGGCTTGGGTGAACAGTTGGAAATCATCGGGGGGCTTGATGACTTGCAGGAACCAACTTTCGTCAACGGGTGTGCTAGGGTCGTCGCCAGCGCGGTAGGCGACGCGCACTCGTTCGTTGGGAGGGACAGGCAAAGTGTTTGGGCGATCAAATCCCAGCACCAGTAAACCTTCTTGGGGGAGGCTGTTTCCATTTGGCGACGGATTGGGGGCGACTGGGGCAGGGAAAAGGGGGAGACCGAACCGATTGGGCGACAAGGTGATCGCTGTGATGATCGGTCTCTTCGTGTTGGGGGGGTCATCGGGGATGTCCCCGACGGGGATGCCCCCGAAGGTCGTCTGAAAAATCCCGACAGTGGCTTGAAGGGGGATGTTCAACTTCTGCCGAAGCGCTGGGTCGGGTGCAAAGGTCGTGCCTGTCTCTACAATCCAATGTCCACCAGCATCTTCGTCTATCCGTCTATCGTCATCGTTGTCTTGCCCGTCAATAGGGTCTTCCGCAAAGCGCCCATCCTCGTCCAAGTCTTCAATGAGGTAATCGGCGCGAAGCGGTCCTAATTGGTCAATGCTAACGCCTGGCGGAGCTGGCATTGACTCGGAAAAAACGAGAACACCGTTGCCAACGAGAACACCGTTGCCGAGGGTGAAGTAGGGGATGGGAAACTCTTCTACGACTTCTCGCACAATAGTTTGGGGCGGCAAGCCCTCAATAATCCCGTTTTGGACATAAAAGGGACGGCGAGAAACAACTTGACCGCTTGCTTCATAAGTGACACGAATGAGGCGAGGATAATCTCCCTGAGTTGGGAGACCAATGACTGTCTCAGCAGGGTCGGCATTGACGATGTAGTGAAAATCAGCCGATGGTCGGTCGTATCGGTTGGTGGGGTCGGGATCGGGCAACTTGTCGTAAAAAACTTCCCGATAGACACGAGGAGTAGGAGGGGTTTGAAAGTTCCGCAATGGTAAAGGAGCCAGATAAATCCTTGCAGGGGCAAAGCGGAGGATGGCACGCCATTGGTTGCCTACTTGAACTAATCCGACTCGCTTGTTGGGGTCGCCGGGAGGCAAGCCATCGTCTAAAGGTTCGCCCCAGACGAAGTAGTAGGCACGGCGGACATAGAGGAGGTAAGCAGGCTCTAAGAGAAACGCTGGCGGGTTTTGGGGATCAAATTCGGGCTCTATGGGTCTGCCAAAAGAGTCGCGCAAGATAGGTGGCAGGTTGCTGGGGTCAAACGGCACGATGGCGAAGGGCATTTTGGCGGGGTCGGCGAGGAAGTCGCTGATGGCTTCGTGGGCGAGTTGGGTGGCTTGTTGGCGCAAGCCCGAACGGCGGATGATGTCCTGCCCACGCGGGAACAAAGTGACAATTGCCCAAATGCCCACCGCCAAGATGGCGATGGCGGTGATGACTTCTATCAGGCTGATGCCGATCTGTCGCCTAAAGGTCAGCGTTCCGACATTGGCGACCATCGTTGCCCTTCGCCTCCGTGTCGCTGTTATGCCACATTCATTCAAGGCTTTGCAAGGGATGCTTTGACACCTGCGAGGTTGCCCTGCCGCACACTTTTTAGCGCATCCAAACGATGAAGGGGGGCAGTAAGAATGCACCTGACGGAAGTGGTGCAACTGGCGCAAGAGGCGCTGACGCCCAACTACGCCCGCTTGCCCGTCGCTTTCGTGCGGGGCTATGGGACGAGGCTTTGGGACGCGGAGGGCAGGGAGTATCTGGACTTTCTGACGGGCATCGCCGTTTGCGGGGCGGGGCATTGCCATCCCAAGTTGGTCGCCGCTATCCAGCACCAAGCCGCAATGCTTTGGCACACCAGCAACCTTTTCCACAACCCGCTGCAGGCGCAATTGGCGAAGCGGTTGAGCGAGTTGAGTGGGGGCTATCGGTGCTTTTTCTGCAACAGCGGGGCGGAAGCGAACGAGGCGGCGCTGAAACTGGCGCGGAAAATCGGTCGGGAGCATCTGGGGGGCAAATGGATGTTCGTCGCCGCTGACAATAGTTTTCACGGGCGCACTTTTGGGGCGCTGTCGGTGACGGGGCAGCCGAAGTATCATCACGGCTTTGAGCCGTTGCTGGCGGGCGTTCGGTTTGTGCCCTTTGGCGATTTTGAGGCGCTGGCGGAAGCCGTCACCGACGAGGTTTGCGCCGTCCTGCTTGAACCCATTCAGGGCGAAAGTGGTGTCCGCGTCCCGCCTGACGATTACTTGCCGAAGGTCGCCCAACTGTGTCGGGAGCGGGGCGTGCTGCTTGTTTTGGACGAAGTGCAGACGGGCATGGGGCGGACGGGCAAGTTGTTCGCCTTCCAACACTACGGCATTGAGCCCGACATCTTCACGCTGGCGAAGAGCATCGCAGGCGGCTTCCCGATGGGGGCGATGCTGGCGAAACCTGAGTGGGCGGAGTTTTTGCAACCTGGCACCCATGGGTCCACCTTCGGGGGCAACTATTTGGCGTGCGCAGTGGCGCTGGCGTTTTTGGATTTGCTGGACGAGGAAGGCTTGCTGGACAATGCCAAGCGCATGGGCGATGAGTTGATGGCGAAGTTGCGGCAACTGGATGCGCCCATCAAGGAAGTGCGGGGCAAAGGGTTGATGGTGGCGTTGGAGTTCACCGAACCCATCGCCGCCAAAGTGCGGGACGCCTGCCTTGCCGCCGAACCGATCGGGTTGGTCGTCAACGCCATCGGCGATTTCATCCTGCGCTTCCTTCCGCCCTTGACGGTGACCGCCGACGAAATTGACCAAGCGGTGGACATCCTGCAACGCGCCATCGCTTCGGTGCGGGCATGACCTTTTGCTGCCGTCCAACGCATTGCGTCTAAGGGATGTGGCAGTGAAGCACAAAAATCTCGCACGGAGGTGTCTGACGATGGTGCGACGATGGATGGCGGTCACCGTGTTGACGATGGCGGTGCTGATTCCTGCGATGGCGCAACCGCCGGCGGGGCGTCCCGGCGGTCCCTTTGGTGGTCGTTTGGGTGGACCGATGTTGATGCTGGGTCTGTTGCGCAACCAACAAGTGCAGCAAGAGTTGAAGTTGACCGACCAACAAAAGCAGCAACTGGAGCAATTGGGCGAGCAGTGGCGGGAGAAGATGCGAGGGTTGCGGGATTTGCCTCCCGAAGAGCGGCGGCAGAAAGGGGAAGGGATGCGGGCGGAAGTAGAAAAGCAACTGGCGACAATCTTGAACGAGCAGCAGATGAAGCGGCTGAAGCAAATCGCCCTGCAAGTGGAAGGCTACGCGGCGTTGGAGCGCCCTGAAATCGCCGACCAAGTGGGCTTGACGAAAGAGCAGCGCCAGAAAATTCGCGACATCCTTCGGCAAGCCGGTGAGAAGCGGCGGGAGGCGTTCCAGCAGGGGCGGAGCGACCGGCAGGCTGCCTTCCAACGGATGCGGGAAATCCGCCAATGGGTGGATGGCGAGATTGAGAAATTGCTGACGGCGGAGCAAAAGAAGAAGTGGCAGGAGTTGGTCGGGGCGCCCTTCAAGTTTGAGGGCGGTTTCGGAGGCTTTGGCGGCGCCCGCCAACGCGCCCAACGGCAACGCGCTCGGACTTGACCATCGGCGTCATGGCTTTATCGGCATCACGGCTTTGACCTTGTGGGTTGAGAACAGCCAGGGGCGCAATCTGAGTAGGGGCGCAAGGCATTGCGCCCCTACTTCCTTAAAAGCGAACGCCGTCGCGGATGGGGGGGATGAATTGGGGCGGGGCGACGAGGAGGTGGGGCAAGGATTCTCGTGTCAAGGGCAACTTGGTCATCGGCTCGCCCGTGCGCAATTGGACGACTTCCGCCCCCGCTTCTTTGGCGATGACCCAACCAGCGGCGATGTCCCAAACGCGGTTGTCCGTCAAGATGCCGCCGATGAAGGAACCTTTGGCGACGAAGGTGAAGCAAGCGACGGCGGTGCCGAGGCTGCGGACTTTGCAGGGCAACTGCACTTGCATCCGCTTGACGCTGAGGGTGCTTAATCCCAACAAATCGTCGCGTCGGATGTCGCTGTCGGTGCGGGCGTGGATGGGGTTGCCGTTCAGCCACGCCCCTTTCCCTTGCTGTGCCGCATAAAGTTCGCCGAAAGCGGGGTAGTAAACGGCGCCGAGCGTCGGCGTCCCGTCTTCCACCAACCCGACGCAAACCGCCCAGATGGGCACGCCCGCCACAAAATTCGCCGTCCCGTCAATGGGGTCAACGACCCAAGCGACACTCTTTTCTACGCCCTGCTCCACTTCTTCGCCCAACACTTCCACGCTGGGGAAATGCTTTGCCAGTTCCGAGCGCAGAAACTCTTCCACCGCTTTATCGGCTTCCGTGACGAAGGAGCGGTCGGGTTTTTCTGACGGGACGACGCGCCCGTAGAAAGAGAGCGCCAATTCGCCCGCTTGACGCACGATGGCGATCAAAGCGTCCAACTCGGTCAACCTTGCTCACCTCCAGCGTCTGTCCTTCGGGTGCAAACGAGGATTTCAGCGGGCAAATCGCCGTGCAGGACTTCATAGCGTTGGCGGATGCGAAAACCTGCCACTTCTGTCAAGGGCTCAATCCATTCGGGGTGATGGGTGATGACGACGAGGCGTCCGTCCTCACCGAGGACGGCATCGGCGGCGATGACCAAATCGCGGTGGGCATCCCGCGCCTTGCGGGGTGAGCCGCTGCGGACGCCGAAAGGCGGGTTGGTGATGACCACTTGCACTTCACCCTTGCGAAAGACTTGGGGCAAAGCGGCAACTTCCATCACTTGCCATCGGGTCGTGTCGGCGACCAGTGCCCGTTCGGCGTTTTGCTGGGCGCCCAAAAGGTGGCGGGGTGAAATGTCCGAGCCAAAAAGGCGGGCTTGAACCGACCAATCGGCAACGGTGTCCCATTGCAGCATCACTTCGTCAAAATCCACGCCGCTGAAGAAGGGCAGGTGGCGGAAGGCGAAATTGTCCTTGCGGAAAAAGCCTGCGGGGACTTTGCGCGCCATCAGGGCTGCTTCCAATACAATCGTCCCGCCCCCACACATCGGGTCTACCAGTTGCTCGTGAGGTTGCCAACCCGATGCCATCACCATCGCCGCTGCAAGAGTGGCGTTGATGGCGGCGGGATGGTCGTAAACGCGATAGCCCCGCCGATGCATGGCTTCCTCTCCGACGAAATCAATCCCGATAACGCATTGCTCTCCCGTCACATCCACGCGGAGGAGGACATCGGGATGGACGAGGCGGACTTTCTGGCGGCGACCCGTTTGGGCGAGGAGGCGGTCAATGACGGCTTGACCGCCCGTGCGCTCAATGTCGGGCGATTGGTAAGCGTGGCGTCCGTTGCGGGTGGAGCGGACGCAAAAGGTCGCTTCCGAGGGCAGCCACTCCGCCCAATCCACGCCGTAGACAAGGTCGTAAATGTCCTGCAAACCTTCAACGGTTCGGCGGACTTGCCCTTCCGCCAAAACGAGCAAACCACGAAAAATGGTGTGGGCTTGGTAGCACACCCGCGCCAATGTCATCGGCTCGTCCACCATCGCCCAAACCCAACCGTCCAAGCCAAAAAGGCGCGGGCGGGCTTCTATGCCCAGCGTCGCCAACTCTTGCACCACGAGGTCTTCCACGCCACGCGGCGTCGTGAACAACACTTTGTGCGGCATGAAAGTTCGCCACTGCCTTTCCGCTTGCGATGGACGCAGGCAAATAGAGTTTGCCATTCGCCCCTTGCGCCTGCCGAGCGCATCACACCGCAAAATTAGTCCCGATTTTTCGCGGGCACGAAAAGGGCTTGCCGAAGTGGGGTGACTTCATGCCGACTTGGCTGACGACGCTTTTCGCTTTCCTGTTCGGGGCAACTGTCGGCAGTTTCGTCAATGTGTGCATCTATCGGTTGCCCCGTCGCCTGTCCATCTTACATCCGCCGTCCCATTGCCCTCACTGCGGGACTTACTTGACGGCGGCGGATTTAGTGCCGCTGCTTAGTTACCTTTGGCTGCTGGGCAAATGCCGCTACTGCAAGACGCCCATCAGCCCGCGTTATTTCGTCGTGGAACTTGTCACGGCGCTGTTGTTCGTCGCTGCCGTCCATCGTTACGGGGCAAGTGTTGGGGCGGCGTTGGTGGCGCTGTCGCTGGCGGCGTTGGTGGTCATTGCCGTCGTGGATTGGGAGTTTTTCCTTGTGCCCGATGAAGCCGTTTGGGCATTAGGCGTGTTGGGAGGCATCCGTTGTTTGCTGACGGGCGAACCGTTGCGGGCGTTAATGGTGGGTTTCGGTGGGGCATTGGTGGGGGCGTTGACGATTTGGCTCATCGGCATCGTCGGGCGATGGCTTTTTCGGCGGGAAGCGATGGGGTTTGGCGATGTCAAAATTGCTGCCGCCGTCGGGATGCATTTGGGGCTGACTTGGGCGTTACTGCCCTTCTTCCTGCTGAGCGTTTTTGTCGGCGCCCTCTTAGGCGTGGGGTTGGCGCTCCTTCAGCGACGGGCTTTAACGGGCTACATGCCTTTTGGTCCCGCTTTGGCGATGGCAGCGGGGGCTTTGTTGCTTTACCCGCACGAAATCACTGAATTCGTCTTGCGCATTTATGCCTTGCGATGAAACCTATCGGAACGCCATTGAACGGAGGCGAAGGGATGGCAGAAGTCTTGGATCGCCGAGCCGTTTTCGCCTTCGGCTACCATTGGGTCGCCGACGAAGAGGAAGCCGCCGAGCAAATTGAATTTGCCCGTCGGCTCCTTTATTTGCCCGTTGGCTCTCTCGTTTTGATGCCCTTTTGCGGGGCGGGTTGGCACGCCCACGAGTTGGCGATGTGGGGCTATCAAGTCGTCGGCACAGACCCGTGCCCTAAGTTGGTGCGGGAAGCGTTGGAACGCAACCATAAGATGGGTGTCTCGGTGATGTTTGCCGTTGCCGAAGCGCCTTTGCCCTTCCGTGAGGCGTCCTTTGACGCCGCAATGATTTTGGGGACGCGCTTTGGCTTGACAGGGAGTGAGCAGGACGACCGGCGTTGGTTGGCGGAGTTGGCGCGGGTGCTCAAACCCAACGGTCGGCTCGTCCTTGAGTTGCCTCATCGGGATGGCGTCGTCCGACATTGGCAAGAGCGCACTTGGGAGCGGTTGCACGATGACGCCGCTTGCCTGATCGTCCGCGAGTGGGATGCCTTGACGGGACGGATGTTGGAAGAGTGGACGGTGATAGACGCTGAAGGTCAAACCCGCCGCTTCGCTTTCACCTGCCGCATCTACACGCCGACAGAATTGGCGGTGTTGCTGCAAACTCACGGCTTTGAGATGACCAACGCCTTCGGGACTTTCCTCGGCGCCGAGTTAGCCTTGCACCACCGACGAATGATCGTCCAAGCCATCCGCCAATGACTTTGCCCTTCAATCGCCCTTGCGCTCCCAAAGGGCAATGAAGTCGCCATGCGAGACGGCAAGGTAACGCCCATCGGGCGAAAAAGCACAATCCCACACATTGCGCCTCAAGCGGGGTAACTTGGCGACAATCTGCCCATCGCTGAGCCGTCGCACCACCACTTGGGTTGGCGGAGCGGATGGAATGTGGCGTCCCAACAACCTCCAAACGAAACGCTCCAATCGCCACAGCGTCCCATCTAAGCCGCTCGGGTCGGGTTCCACAAACATCGCCAGCGAAAGGTCAGGGGCGAGAGAAGCAGCAAAGGAAGTGGAAAAGTCTTCAAAGAACGGCATCAAAAGCCTTGATTGCTCCAATCGCCAATCCGCCGTCCGCCAGATGGAAATGCCCCACCGCACCCAATTGGTCTTCGGTTGACGCAAATACCAAAGGCAGACAAAGCGTTGCCCATCTTTGGAAAAAGCGACGGCGCGGAAGTTTAAGACGGCGCAAGGGGGGAGTTTGATTTGCTGAATGCGCCGTTGTTGGGCGTCATAGATGTTGATAACCTCTGTGGCATAACAGGCAGCCGTGAACCGTCCATCAGGGGAAAAGAAAACGGGGTTCGGCATGACCTTGGATCGCGCTTTTCTACCGTCACTGACTTGGACAAACAAAGTGGAAGGTAAGTAACACCCGACCGCCACCTGCCGTCCATCTGGCGTGAAGGAGACGGTGGGCGTGAGCATTGCTTGGCTTTTGCCCACTGTGACCGTCCAAAGCCTGCGACCTTCAGGGACGGTAAAGAGAGCGACCTTGCCCACGCCCTGCTCTAAGTAACCGACCGCCAAAAGGTGACCGTCGGGAGAAAAGTCCAGTTGAGGACCACCAATGACCATTGGCTGAGCTTGCTGGCTAACGGGGAACACCTTTGGGTTGTTTTGGGGGTTGGGCACTTGCCACAACTGCACCGTTGATTGACCTTGTTGGAAGTTCCAAACCGACGCCGCCAGCCAACCTTTCGGCGAAAAGGCGATGCCGCCTATCGCAAAGCCCTGCACCTTCCAGCGCGCCCGCAAGACGAAGGGCATGGGTCGAGGGCGGAAGAGCCACCAAACCCACAAACCCACGACGAGGACGAAGCCAACCAACGCAATGCGATTGAGCCATTTCTCCTTCACCGCCCATCCCTCCAACGGCAGCGACTGGCGATTGGCGACTGGTTCAACGGCAGTAATTAGCGACTGGCGACTGGCAATCCGTTTGTTGGAGCAACTATCAGCCGAAACCAAATCAGCCGCATGACGGCAGTGAATAGCGAGTAGTCAGTGGCGAGTAGAACGGCAACGAACGGAACGGCAGCAATTAGCCAATAGCGAGTGAGCCACTTTCGTCGTGGCTGATAGTCGTGCTTTTGTCGGGGCGCCGAAAAGGCGCGGCGCATCAACTGTTCGCCGCTGTTCACCAGTCGCTAATCGCCAGTCGCCAATCGCTGTTTCCTGTCGTGGCTGATAGCCACTCCAACAGCCATTCGCTATTCGCCACTCGCTACTCGCTCACCTCAGCATCTTGCTCAAATCGGCGATCACTTCGTCGCAGAGTTGCTCGGCGCGTTCGGGC
>Ga0080007_1066591_pt1 | contig 14608 bp, 15 predicted proteins | sample OctOCTMetagenome_FD_69210 | JGI IMG/M metagenome (GOLD analysis project Ga0080007, IMG submission 69210) | Hot spring and microbial mat streamer communities from Octopus Spring Streamers, Yellowstone National Park, USA - OCT_B (SPADES... | ecosystem: Environmental > Aquatic > Thermal springs >...
CTTTTATTATTTCCTGCGAGACAGAATTCCAAGCAAAAGCAAGACGCCCCATCTCATCTTGACCCTTTATATCAACAGCCTTTATCTCCCCCTTTGTAAGAAGATTGAAGACCTTCAAAAATCTCTCAACTGCACTTACGATTCTCCCAGAAAAAATAAGAGAAAGAACAACAAATATGACCGATACCCCAATCGCAGATATTAGGGTGAAAACAGAAGATAAAAAAGAAAGTTTAGAAATCTTACTCAAAATATTTCCCCCTATCTCAAAAACCTGTTTTTTCAGAAAAGAAGCTTTTTCAGATAAAGCCGCTGCTTTCTCAAGATCTTCCGTTCTTATTACCTCACCTGCTAATACCGCATATTCCTGTAAAGTAGAAGTAAAGTTTTCGGTATCAAAACCAGCTTTACTTACTTTCTCAGCTACCTCCAAAATTTCTGCGATAATGGGCCGTACCTCCCTCAACCTTTCGGAATCCTGAAATTTTATAGCCTCCGATATGATGGAAACGGTAAGTCCAAAATTTTCAATTACTTTTTGCCACGAACCTGACGCATGGGAGAGCTTTTCTATTTTCTTACTTATTACAAAAGAAATCAGCCCTGTGGAAAGAAATATCAGCCCAACAAGGGAAACAGCCAATATAATTTTTACTCTTATGCTCATTATTTTTTATTCCCCCCTCATTTTTTCATTTCATTTTTTCATTTTATTTCAAGCAAAATTTTCAGTCCTTCTTGCCTTGCTTTGTCGGCTGGAACAATACCGATTGCGCCCCTGTTCGTCTTAACTAAATACACAATCTCATCCACTCCAACCTCTCGTGGTGGAATACCTTCACCGGCAAGTGCCTTTGTTAGCCAGTGAGTCCTAAAATCTTTTTGAGATATCCCTAAAACATTTTTGAAAAATGTATCAGGAGTACCTTTCATAATAAGCGGTAAAGCGGGAGTTCCATCAGGTAAAGTTTTTGCAAACCCAAGATAAATTCTCTTTATATAATCCGGTGAGATATGGGGAGCTTCTGGATTAGCAACAACCGCAAGTCCCTGAGCCCAAACCGAACCTATAAAGAAGAACTGAATAAAGATTGAAAACAAAAGTGGAACTATTTTCCTTCTCATCATTTTTCCTTTTATCCTTAACCCAACCACAGTCAATACACTTCCTCTCTTATTTTTATTCTTCAATAAAGTGGAATTCCCAACCCCGTGCTCAAAGATATAAAATACATATCTTCTATCTTCTTCACATCAAAAAAGCTAAATCCTATCTTCACCGCAAATTCAGGAGAAATTCCTATTCTTAATCCAGCCGAGTATTCAAAGTGTTTGTTGAAGAGATTACGAGCAACATATCCTCTACCCTCTCTCTCTTCTTGCAGTTTAGCCTGTAATTTTTCAAAGTAAGGATTTCCATCTTGCCAATCAAAAGTTGCAATCTGTAAATATGGTCTTATACTATAAATAAGCTCCGAACCGAAGACATGATAAGATAAAATTAGAAATCTTCCCCGACCAGAGTGAATAGGTAAAGGTCCTCCGAAATCTTCAAATTCTATTATAAATGGTCTTCTTATGGTTGGCATAAGGTAAAGTCCGTGATGCCATGTTCTTGTAAAATAACCAACTGGAGAGTGAAAGCGCCCTACCCTTAAAGTAAAAAGCTTATGGAAATTATAGCCAAAATAAAGTCTTTCCACATCAATCATCTCTTCAACCACAAGCTCAGCAAGACCTTCTGCTCTGCCAAAACACAAAGAAGATAGAAAGTCTATCTGCCCTATGCGGAAGTTGATGAGTTTTTCGTCTGAAAAGTAATCATCACCCATCTCCCCGTATAGATACATAAAACCCCGAAGTTCCTGAGCTTGAACCGAACCTGCAAGGCTAATCAACAAAAGAAAGAAAGAATGAATGAATGGAAATCTGTTTTTCATTTCTTTTAACCCCTTTTTTCTCATATTTCTCATATTTTTTACCTCTTTTTTTCTCTGGACTAATTTTTGTTCAAGCTAAAAATTAAAACAAAGATAATAATTCAAAAAAAAATTTTATAAATTTGCAGAAAATTTTTCATTCCAAAAAATTCTTCATTTTTTCTGATGTCTTCAAGAAGTTTTCTTGCTATTTCCTTTTTTCTTCAGGGGTTTCAGCTAAAATCAGGAGAGCAATTATTCTGAACCCATTTTGTTGATAATTATTGCTCTATTCTCTTTTTACAATTTTTCTGTTTCTCCAAACCAAGCAAGATAGGTTATATAGAGCCTTCCTTTTTTTCTTTTATTTTTTTTATTATGTTTGATGTGGAAAATCCTTCAAACAATTTCACTCTGACAACTCTACCACCTTTACTTTTTACAAAATCTGCTCCAACTATTTTGTCTTCTGACCAGTCTTCTCCTTTAACGAGAACATCTGGTTCAATTTGTTTTATCAGGTTTTCGGGAGTATTTTCGGAAAAAGGTACAACATAGTCAACAGCTTCAATAGCAGCTAAAACCACCTGACGAGCAGACAAAGGTAAAATAGGTCTATCTTGACCTTTCAATCTTCTTACAGAATCGTCATCGTTTATACCAACTATCAAAACATCACCCTGTTTTTTTGCTTCAAACAGAATTTTTATGTGTCCCGGATGAATTATATCAAAGCATCCGTTTGTGAAAACTATGATTTTACCTTTTGATTTCAAGTCTTTCACAAGCTCTTTCAAACTATCTTGCGAAATAACGATTTTCTCTTCTGGAAGTCTGATTTTCATTTGACAATAATTTCTTTCATTATTTCCCTGTGTCTTTGCTCTGCTCTTTCGTCCATCTTATCAAGAATCATTTTCGTTTCCCTACTACTTTCTTGAATGAGCCTCTGAGTTCTTTCTCCCCATTCTTTGATCATTTCTCTGGTTTCCTTGATCAATTCTCTGGTTTCTTTGATGTCTTCTCTGATTTCTCTTATCAATTTTTCAGTTCTTATTCCTTGAATAAAGCTCAACACGCCTAATATTAGTCCTAAAAGTGTGATAAGGATTGCGTGGTCAGGGGGTAAAAGAACCCAGCTCAATCCTATCACTCCTCCAAAGAAAATTAGCTCAAACACAATAAAATTTTAATGCAAAAATCGTTATTATTTTCTTTCTTCCTTATTTTTTCATTTCGTGTATATAATTTTCCAACCAAACTTTTTTGCGAACCTTTTGAGTCTTGGGTCAGGATTGACAGCAACGGGATTCCCAACGGAAAGAAGAGTATCAAAATCGTAAAAGCTATCTGTATAAAAGAAACTTTCGGTTAAATCTATATTTTTTTCTCTCGCAAATTTTCTCATCCAAAATGTTTTTCCTCTGCCTATGCATATCGGTTCAACAACCTTACCTGTGAATTTTCCATCTTTTATTTCAAGCTCAATAGCAATAACATTTTCTATTCCTAAAAATTTTGCTATTGGTTCTATAAGCATTTTGAAATTCGCTGAAAGTATAGCGATTTGATGTCCCGATTTTTTATGTTCTTCAATAAGTTTGACAGCTCCTGGGAGTATGTATTTTAGAGCTCTTTTGTATACTGACTGCGCAAGCTCATCAAATTTTTCTAAATCCATTCCCTCCATATCTTCAATATTGTTTTTCAAAACATCTTCTGCTTTAAGAAGGTTGAACCTATATTTTATGAGCCAAAAATACCACAAAATAAATCTGAATTTAGATACCATATTTTTCCTTATAAGTTCCTCTCCGATCAGCCTATAAAGGTCTTTTCCTACGATAACATAGTCCAAATCAAAGAAAGCTCCAATTTTTTTTGGATTTGACATCTGCAAAGAAAAATTTTTGTTCCAAAAAATCTCTTGAATAGAAAAATCAAGAAAAAGGTATAAGTTTTGAGAAAAAAAAGAAAATCAAAGAAAAAATCAACAAAATTTTTAATAATATGAATGAGCAACCAAAATTTAAAATAGCAGAAGAGCTAAGAAAAAAGGGGATAAAAGCAACTCCTCAAAGAATTTCAATATACAAAAAAATAACAGAGGCTTGCGGTCATGTCACAGCAGAAGAAATTTATGAGAAGATAAAAAACGAAGTTCCATCGCTTTCACTTAGCACAGTTTATAGAACACTAAAACAATTTGAAGATAAAGGAATGATATTCACTTTATCTTCGTCAGGAGAATATGGCGTTACAATTTTTGATACAAATCCTCATCCACACCACCATTTTATATGTAAAATTTGCAACACTATAATAGACATACCAGAAGACTCAATTAAAATTGAGCAAAGAAAAAATATTCCAGGAAAAGGTGAAACAGCTTCTGTGATAATAAGAGGAGTATGTGATAAATGCTCAAAGAAAAAGAAAAATTAAAAAGGGAAATTAGAGAGAAAAAACAAAATACGGAATAAGTAATAGGAAAAAGTAGGAATAAAAAAAGTAGGAATGAGATTAGGAATAAAATGGAGTCAAACCAAATCAAAAATGAGCAAGAAAAATTCAAAAATATAAGAAAAACTTGAAAATTAAATCATTAAATCAATTCAGCATATATCAAATAAACATAAAAAAATAAAATAATAAAACAAAAAATTAGGAGGTAAAAAGTTATGGCTAAACTTCTTGAAGGGAAAGTGGCAGTAATAACAGGTGCAGGAAGAGGTATCGGAAGAGAAGAAGCTATAATGCTAGCCCAGCATGGCGCAAAGGTAGTAGTAAATGACCCAGGAGTTGGTTTTTCAGGAGAAGGGAAAGAAACCCGTGTTGCCGATGAAGTCGTTGAAGAAATAAAAAAGATGGGAGGAGAAGCCGTTGCAAATTATGACTTCGTAAATGACTTTGAAGGAGCCAAAAGAATAATCCAAACAGCAATAGATATATTTGGGAAAATAGATATACTTGTAAACAACGCAGGAATTTTAAGAGACAAAATGATTTTCAATATGGGAGAAGAAGATTGGGATAAAGTTATGGCTGTCCATCTGAAAGGAACATTTAATTGTACTCACCATGCATGTGTATGGTGGAGAAATCAGGCAAAAGCAGGAAAACCTGTATCAGGAAGAATAATAAATACAACATCAGATGCGGGACTTTTAGGTAATATCGGACAATCTAATTACGGAGCAGCCAAAGCGGGAATAGCAGCATTTACAATAATTGTTGCAGAAGAAATGGCAAAGTACGGCGTCACAGTGAATGCAATTGCCCCAGTAGCAAGAACAAGATTAACAACAGAAGCAACTCCACAGCTCGCAGCAATATTTGAATCAGTTGCTAATGCTCCATTTGATGTTCTCAACCCAAAATCAATTGCTCCTCTCGTTGTTTATCTTGCATCAGATAAATCAGCGGGTATAACAGGGCAGGTGTTCAGAATAGTTGGAAACATGATATGGCTTATGGGGGGATGGCGTTCCGTCTCAAAACGCAAAAAAGACAAAAAAGAATACTGGAATCCAGAAGAACTTGACGGGGTAATAAGAGAAATGCTAAAAGAAGCCCCTCCAAAAGAAAACATGATGGAAGTAATGCAAGAGGTCCTAAAGGAGGCACAAGGATAAAAAAAGAATAGAAGAAGAAGAAAAAATAGAAATAAAAAAATAGAAATAAAAAAGGAAGGTAAAAAAAATAAAAAAAACTATGCCAAAGCAGAGAACTTCTAAAACCGTAGCAAAAAGAATAAGGATAACAAAGAGTGGTAAAGTGAAATTCTGGAGGTCTGGCTGGAGTCATTACAAAAGCGGTAAATCAACGAAATGGAAAAGACAGATGCGAAAACCTTCAATAGTTGAGAACAAAGCTTTTGAAAGAATAGTGAAAGAATCGCTGAAAAGATCTCCGTAATCAAATAAATCCGCAAGCTGCAAGAAAAGCTTTGCGCTCATCAGGTTTTCCATCACATACTTTTCCTCTTTTTAAAGCCTGACACCCTCCCCTGCATTCAGTATATATTGAACAAGATGAACAACCTTTAAGAGGGGTTCTAAAATACTTGAACCTCTGGCTATTTTTCCATATATCAAAAAATCTTTCTTCAATTATGTTCCCCGCCCTGAAAAAACTGTGATCCCTCAAAAATCCGCAAGGGAAAACATCCCCATTTACTTTCACCGTTGCAAAAGTTGTTCCGGCAGGACAAATAGAACACTCCGCAGGCAAATCGCCAAAGAAAGTTTTCAAAGAACAATCAAATTCAACTTCAAAATCTTTGTACTTTTCACTTATATTTCTCACATCATCCATAATTTTTATTATCATTTCATTTGTGAGAGCAAGAGTTGATATATTTTTCCCTCTACCCTCCGGAACGAAAGCTAAAATAAATAATTTTTTTGCTCCAAGTTGCCTTGAAATCTCAGCCATATCTTGAACGAATTTGTAGGTTTCTGCTGTTGCGACAAAAGAAACTATTACACTAAATCCAAAAGAAGAAAGCATACGAATTGCATCACAAGTTTTCTCAAAAGTATTTGGTCCTCTTATCTTTTCGTGCAATTCTTTTGTTGGACCATCTAAACTTACAAAAATGTGTTTTAGTCCGGATTGTTTTAGTTTGAGAGCCATCTTTTCTGTTATGAAATAACCTGCCGTACTCAAATACAAATTCGGAATTCTTCCCAAGGTATATTCTATCGCTTCATAAATATAAGGATAAGCTAATGGCTCACCTCCTATTATGTCAATAGCATCAACTCCTATCTTTGCACAATCATCAACAAGCTCTTTATATTTTTCTATTGGTAGATCAACTTTCCCCTCTCCGCCCCCTACACTGCAATGAATACACCTCAAAGGACATCTCAAAGTTATCTCAACTTCAAGAAGTTTTAAAGGATATATTTTCTCTATTTTTTGCTCCTCGTTATTTGGGACATATTTTCCGTTCCCCCCACCAGTATGAGATATAATACCGGTATGTTCTAATTTTACCCTATTCATTTTAGATTACCTCCTTTTACCTTGCTATCAAGAAATGATCTGTTGAAAACTTTATAATGAAAAATCTTTTATTTAACCTTCTTGTTTGAGCTAAACCTGAGCAAAATTTGTTCTGTTTAAGACGAGACCAGATGGTATTTTCGGCCAAAAATAGGTTGATTTTGGAGGAAGAACTTTTCCCCTTTTTACAACACTCCAAATCTCTTGCATAGATAAAGGTTTTGGAATAATTGAACATCCCAATTCCCCCCTCAATAATTTACTTATAGATTTTAGCATATTATGTTCAAATTCAACGGGGATATTTTTTATAATATATTCATGCAAAATTTCAATGTGTGTTTTTTCTGGAATTTTCCTTATATTCACAGACAAAGATAAATTATCACCGAAAAAGAATAAAAAATCACTATTTTGGAAGGAAAGGAAAGACAAAGGGTTATCAAACTTATTGCTATTTGTGTGCAAATGATTTTTTGATATCACTATATCTTCTTGTAAATTAATTTTTTTCTCCTCTCCCCTTTTGATTTCTCTCAAAATAGGAAGTATGAGAAAACCAGAACTTTCGTCAGATATAAAAGCCATAAAAAATTTTTCGTTTTTCTTACCTTGATATACATGTTTTATTGCGTTAAACCTATGATGTCCATCTGCTATTATAAATTCTCTATCTTGGAGATAGTAAATGAGCTCAAAATCGTCTGTCTCAAAAAATTTGCAATCAACATCCAAGCCATACTCCGTTGAATTATACTTGAAGCTAAAAAGAAGATTAAGATTTCCTTGCTTTAAAGTTTTTTCATACCACTTTCTTATGTTATAACCACCCGCAACTAAAAATATAGGACAAGTGTTACAACCTGTCTTTTCTAAAAGCTCTATTCTATCCTCTATAACACGAGGTCTTGTACTTTCATGTTGGAAAATTTTTGCTTCGTAAGATACTAATGCAATTATTCCAACGGCTTCATGAAAATTTTTACCATCATAAAAACTTTGGGTCAAAACATATAACTTTTCTTTTTCACTCTGAACCAATATATTTCTCTTTATAAAATCTTCAAGGGTTTTTTTAGCGTGGTCATGTCCGAAAGGTGAGAGAACAACCCTCACATAGTTAAGCTCGCTCTTTTTTAAAAGTTCTTCTTGCATCTTCTCATCTATAACATCGTATGGGGGGCAGATTATATCGCTCATCTTTGCTCTAAAATGCGGAGAATATGTTATGCCTCTAAAAGGTTTTATTACTTCAAAAGATTCCATTAGTTCTCTGCTCATCTATCAAGCTCCCCAGCAACTATATTTATGCTTCCCAAAACAGCAACAAAATCTGCAAGTTTATGTCCCAAAACCATATGTCTGAAAGCTTGATATATAGCAAAACAAGGAGGTCTTATTCTTATCCTCCAAGGAGTTCTTTTACCAACAGAAATACCAAAAAATCCAAGCTCTCCATTAGCAGCTTCACCTCCAAAATAATACCAACCATAAGGAGGCACGACCCCCTCTACAATACCTTTGAAGTGATGGATTAGAGCTTCTATTTGAGTATAAACATATTTTTTATCTGGTAAAGTTGGCAGATTAGCGCGTTTATCTGATTTTATTCTTATTCCATCATCTGGTAGATTATCAAGAGCTTGTCTTATTATTTTCGCACTTTGAACCATCTCCTCCATTCTCACAAGATACCTTGAATAAACATCTCCTTCGGTTGCTATTGGGACTTCAAAATCAAACTCGTCATACAAACCATAAGGCTGGACTTTTCTTATATCCCATGCTACACCAGAGCCACGCAAAGAAGGACCGGTAAATCCCCACTCAATAGCCTCCTCAGCAGAAACGACTCCAATTTTACGAGTTCTATCTATGAAAATTCTATTTTTAGTTAGAAGGTTATCAACATCTTTTAGAGCTCTTGGCAAAAGTTCATCTATAATATATCTTATTTTCTGGATCGTTTTTTCATCCAAATCTTTTCTTACTCCTCCGAAAGATGTTCCTGATGTTGTGAGGCGAGCTCCAACTGCCCACTCAAAAACTGAATATATCTCCTCTCTTACCTTGAAAAAGTACCAGAAAGGAGTAAGAGCTCCAAGATCAACAGCCATAGTGCCAATTGATACAAGGTGATCTGCAATACGAGAAAGCTCTCCCAAAATCACTCTTATATATTTTGCTCTGCGTGGGACATCATCCCATATACCAAGCCACCTTTCAATCATCTCAGTATAAATCATATTGTTAAGATAAGCTGAAAGATAATTTAATCTATCTGTCATAGGAATGAAGTCTTCCCATCTCATATTTTCACCATTTTTTTCAACCCCTCGATGCAAATACCCTATTTCAAGGTCAACACCTATTATGTCTTCTCCTTCAAGTTCAAATATCATTCTGAATGTTCCGTGAGTTGCAGGATGAGTTGGACCAACATTTACTACCATCCTTGCTCCCTCTTCAAATGGGTCATCTACCTTGTCTTTTCCCGGAAGCCTTACAAACTTTGGAGTGTATTTTGTACCTATATATTCTTTTACACCTTTTGTTGGAAAATCTTTTCTTAAAGGATGTCCTTCAAAATCCTCAGGCAGAAAAATCCTTCTTAAATCATAATGTCCCTCAAACTTTATACCTAAAAGATCATAGACTTCTCTTTCGAACCAATCTGCACCTTTGAAGAGTTTTGTTGAAGATGGTACAGGGGTTGAATCATCTGCTGGAACAATTACTCTTACTCTCTCGTTTTGTGGTAATTTGAGGAAGTGATATATGATTGCAAATCTTGTTTTTACACCAGCATACTCTTTGAGTTTCTCATTATCGTAAAAATCCACTCCGAAGAGGTCTAATATCATGTTGAAACCGTCTTGTTTGAGTTTTTGTTCAAACATAATAAGGTTTTGAGGTTTAACTACAAACTCTGGCAAATCTCTTAAAGTAGAACTCTCATACAGACCTTCTGTAAGGTTCCTCACCTTTTCATAAACTTCTTGCCTTGTTTTCCCCATAGTTTTAGATTTTTTTCTAATTTAATGTAGATTTGATTTTTGCTGTTTTTTCCAGGCAAATATACCTAAAATTGATAGGAAACAAATTTATGCAAATTAATGCGGTAAGAATTGATATGACAAAGAATTACTACAAAATCTTAGGGAACATTCATGATGTAGCACTATTTTTTGGGGGTTTAATTTACATAAGTTCAAAGCTGAAAGACAAGAGAACAATAAAAAACTTGATGGAAAAAATAAAGCTCACAGAAAAGATAGAAACTGAAAAAGATACAATATTAGTTCATTCATCATCCATAGGAGAGACGAAAAATGCACTCTTATTCACGAAATACTTAAAAGAAATCCTTTCAAATACAAAATCAGGTTTGAGATTTGATATAAAAAACACTGTTTTTACTGATACAGCAAAATCTTTATATAGTAGCACACATGTTTTACCACTTCCCTTGTTCAATCGTTTAAAAAAATTCTTACCAGAAAATCTCAAACTCACAATTTTTTATGAAGGAGACCTATGGCCCGGCTACATAATTGCTGCAAAAGAGAAAGGAGCAAAGATTTTAGTAGTAAGTGGCAGAATTTCAAAAAGGTCATCAGAAATAATAAAGAGAACCCCGTTAAAATATATTCTATCAGAAATAGATGGAGTATTTGCATCATCAGAAGAGTATGCTGAAAGGTTCAAAGAAATAGGGATAAAAAGAGTTTTCGTTTCAAAGGACTTGAAAAATCTTATATTCCTTGAAGACAGCAAAGATACAAATGAAAAAGATAAAGAGACCAAAGATAAAGAAATCAAAAATAAAATCAAAGCAAAGCTGAAAAATAGCCTGATTGGAATTTCAACCAGGGGAAACAAGGAAATAGAGTTCTTACTTGATACCCAAAAGATATTGGGTAATGACTATATTTTATTTATAGCTCCCAGACATAATTTTGATGAAGCGGAAAACTTTCTGAAAGCCAAAAATGTAGAATTCATAAAGTTCTCTGACAATATAAAAAACAGTGAGATCAGAATAGAGCAAGCATTACTTAAAATCTTAGACACAAACAAAAAAGTGGTCTTAATAGATACATACGGCGTAGTGGATAAAATCCTGAGTTATTTTTCTTTCTCATTCGTAGGCGGGTCAATACTACCCATAGGAGGACATAATGTTCTTGAACCATTATCAAAAGGGGTTCCTGTTTCAACGGGGAAACATATATGGAACATATCAGAAAAGGAAGAACTTATAAAAGAAAAGGTTTTATTTATCGTAGATAATCCAAATGACCTTGCATACATTATGAGGAACTCAAAAGATGAATACAAAGAAAGAGTAAGGGAATTTGTAAATAAAAGGAGAAAGGAGATTTTTGACGAGCTCAAAAGAATTGCTTTTGAGATAGAGAGATTGATTGGTAAATAGAGCAATTGATTGATGAATAGGAACAAGTGAGCCGACGGCGGGATTCGAACCCGCGACCTGCGCATTACGAGTGCGCCGCTCTACCAACTGAGCTACGTCGGCAAAATAAAAAAAATAATGCTGATAATAATAAATTTTAAATTTCTCTCTTTCTTTTAAATTCAATTACTCAAAAAACAAATCAGCAATATGAAACACTAAAATTACAGAGTGTATCCCATATTCCTGAATGTAAAGAACAAATTGTGCGTAGTGGTGGGAGGAGGCAAAGTAGCCGAAAGAAAAATAAAAAAGCTCATTCAAGAAAAAGCAGAAATAATCGTTATTTCTAAATCAACAACTCAAAGAATAAAAAATTTGGAACAAAAAGGTAAAATAAAGAAGATAGTAAATTCCGAATTCACAAAGAACATGATACCAGAAGGAACTTTTCTTGTATTTGAATGTACAGGTGATAAAGATGTTGCAACGCAAATAAAGCAAGAATGCGAAGAAAAAAGAATATTTCTAAACTCCGCAACATATCCCGAAATTTCTGACTTTTTTGTTCCGTCATCTATAAAAAGATGGGGGCTGCATATCAGCATCTCAACAGAAGGAAAATCCTCTGCTTTCTCACGAGCAATAAGAGAAAAAATAGAAAGAGAATTACCAAAAGAACTATCAGAAAAGCTCAAAATAATAGCAAAAATAAGAGAAAAACTAATAAAAACAGAAGGTAAGAAAAACAAACTTCAAGATAAATTCCTCCTTGAAATATCAAGATATGCAGTAGAAAATCCTAAAATATCAGAAAAAACATTCCTGAAATACATAGAGAAAAAATCAAAAAAGTACTTCATAGGTATAAATAGCAAGATATTTCGTGCGAGCGGTTAGTATCTCGTTTTTCGTCATTTCTATCCCAAGTAGCAATAATTTTTTATATATGTTTGGTATAGGTTGGCAAGAGCTAATCGTAATTTTTATCGTACTTTTAATTTTTGTGGGACCCAAAAAACTGCCCGAATTGGCAAAAAGCTTGTCAAAGGCAATAAGAGAATTCGCAAGAACGAAAGAAGAGGTAAAAAGAAATTTATCAAAACAGCTCTCAATAAGCGATGATACTTACCTTGAAATAAAAGAAGAAAATGAAAAAGAAGAAAAAGAGGATGAAAACAATAAATGGAAAAAATAGTAGATAAAGTTTTATAGAACCAACCAAAAAAGAATAAAAGAAGAAGAAAAAAACAATCAATCATGAAATCTAATACAAACTTGTGTATTTCAATAGCAGGTTCTGATCCAACTTCTGGTGCTGGAATACAACAAGATGTAAAAACTATGTCAAAACTTGGAGTAATCTGCATATCAATCATATCGTGCATAACATATCAGAATGAAAAAGGTGTGTTCGGAATATACCCTTTATCCTTTGAAGTTATATCAAGGCAAACAGATGTGGTCCTTAAAAATATAAAAATCAAATTTGGTAAAACTGGTGCATTAGGTAATGAAGATGGAGTAAAAGCAGCAATAAAAATAATAGAAAAATATGGAGTAAGTTTAGTAGTAGATCCGGTTCTTCAATCTAAAAACGGCTTCCCACTACTCTCAAAAGGTGGATTTGAACTTATGAAAAAAAAACTAATACCATTATCTTTTTTCCTTACACCCAATTTAAATGAAGCAGAGAAAATATCTGAAATAAAAATCGAAAAGAAAGACGATATACTCAAAGCAGGAGAGAAAATATCAAAAATTTCAAAGTCATTCGTAATAATAAAAGGCGGACACACCCCAGAAATTCCGCAAATAGAAAAGACCAAAATAATAGAAGATTTTCTTTTTTTTAATGGGAATTTTGTGAAATCCTTCAAGAAAAAAAAATCAAGTTTTCAAGTTCATGGGACAGGTTGCATTTTTTCAGCAGCTCTGACTGCATTTTTAACAAGAGGAATAGAACCCCAAATCGCTTTTGCAAAGGCTTCAAAATGGACACAAAAAGCTATTGAAAAATCAATCAAAATCACAAATGAAGGCTTCAATATATTTCCTTGATTCCTTGATCAACTATGTTTTCCCATTATGCTCACTCAGCACACCTTATAAAAAATTTTCCCGAAAAATTGAATTCCTTAATAAAAAATCAGAAAATTAAACTTGAAACCTAAAATCTGAAAAGAAATATAAAAAATTAAAAAAAGATAAAGGGGAAAAGGAGGTAATTGAAGATGGAAAAGGGGTGTGAGTTTCTTTCAAAAGTCGTCAGCAAAGATATTTTCACACCAGAGGACCTGAACGAAGAACAAAAGATGTTAAGAGACACAGTTGAAAAGTTCATGAAAGAAGAGGTCCTACCAAAAGTAGATGAACTTGAAAAAGGGAAACATGATCTGATGGTAGAACTTTTGAAGAAAGCAGGAGAACTTGGATTTTTTGCAATTGAATTCCCAAAAGAGTATGGTGGATTAGAGTTAGACAAAGTATCTGCTATGTGTGTTAATGAAGCTATGATGCAATATACATCATTTGCGGTTTCAGCAGAAGCGCATGCGACAATAGGATCGCACCCGATAATATTCTTTGGAACAGATGAACAAAAGAAAAAATATTTACCAGATTTGGCTTACGCAAAAAAAATAGCAGCTTATGCTCTAACCGAGCCGGGAGCCGGCTCAGATGCTCTCAACGCTAAAACCACCGCAACACCAGTAGATGGCGGAAAATATTTTATCTTGAACGGAACTAAGCAGTTCATAACAAATGCTGGATTTGCAGATATATTCATAGTTTTCGCGAAAATCAACGGAAAAGATTTTACAGCTTTCATAGTAGAAAGACAGTGGGGCGTAAAAACGAGCAAAGAAGAAGATAAGATGGGACAAAAAGGCTCCTCCACTCGGCAAGTTATTCTTGAAGATGTAAAAGTTCCAAAAGAAAATATACTGGGAGAAATAGGTAAAGGACATAAAGTCGCTCTAAATACACTTAACTTGGGAAGAATGAGACTTGGAGGAGCAAGCGGAGGAGCAGGTATTTACCTTACGAAGAAAGCATTAGATTATGCGAGAGAAAGAAAACAATTCGGTAAAGCTATTTTTGATTTTCCGCTTATAAAATGGAAAATAGCAAATATGATAACAAAATCTTTTGCAGCTCAAAGCACAGCATATAGACTTACCCACAACATAGATAGATTATGGCTCGGCGATGGTATGCAAGAGTGGCAGGGGTTTTTACAACTCGCAAGTGGAGA
>Ga0080007_1035193_pt1 | contig 14553 bp, 7 predicted proteins | sample OctOCTMetagenome_FD_69210 | JGI IMG/M metagenome (GOLD analysis project Ga0080007, IMG submission 69210) | Hot spring and microbial mat streamer communities from Octopus Spring Streamers, Yellowstone National Park, USA - OCT_B (SPADES... | ecosystem: Environmental > Aquatic > Thermal springs >...
TAGCATCAGCAAAATATGGCTACTGTTTACGATAACAATAATAACATACTACAAAATATTCTAGAGACACTTAAAAATATAGAGAGACAAACAAGAATAACTGTTGAACAATCTCTTATAAAGGCACAAAGAGAAACAGAACTACAAATAAAATTGCAGCAAGCAGTATTACAATTACAAAAAACCTTTGAAGAGAGACAAAAATTAGAAGAGTCGGTATTTAAAGATAGCTTTATAGAGAAGATATTTAACAAGATAGCAGATATATTCTTACGAAAGTTTCCAAATGCTCGTGATTTACAAACTGGAATTATTAGAGTACTTAGAAGTTCAACAGAACTTGGTAGAAGATACGAAGCACAAACTCGTAATTGGCTAGAGCAGTTCTTTAAGTTAAATAGAAGTCAGTTAAATGAAGTGCTAAATGAGTTTATTGAAGAATTGGATGATATTTTCGCTGTAACAGATAGAACCAGATTTAAAGGTAAAGATTTTTATCAAGCTACAATAATTTATCTTGATTCAATTAGCAGAAATGTAGCTAGAATAACTGCTATACAATCAGCATTGTATAGATATTTCTTACCATTTAGAGGAGGTGTATGTTTTGTTGCTCAACAATCTGAAGATCCGTATACAGAAGGAAAACAAGGAAAATCTACGATAAATATTTTGAGTAAAGTTAATCTCGGAATAGGTTTAACAGAACAAGATATTATTAGAAGATTAAATGTAGAACGAATCGTCGAAAAATATTTAATGGAGGAATTAAACATAGCTGGACAAAGAAGATTGTTTAGATTAGCAAGATTTAAATTTCTTACACCAATATTATCATTCTTTATTGACAATAGATTTGTTCAACTATTGGAAAAAGACTACTTAAGCACTAGACAAATTGCAATAAATGCACTAATAGAGGAGTTGAATAAAAGAGGGTTTAACCTAACAGATACTAGATTTTATCCTCGTTTACAATCCATGGTGCAGATGTTATTAATCAATCCAGGGCTAATTGTTGATACGGAAGGTAAAATCAAAAAACCTGAATTGAACAGGTTGATAGAAGTATTTACATCTGAATCAGAAACAAAAATAGAAAATATTGTGAAAGCTTTAAGAGAAGGAACTGATTTTGATTTGGTTAAAGATTGGCTTACATCAATGTCTTATAGATTTGGTTCCGCAATTAAACTTAAAGATACCATTAACGAATTGGAAAAGACTCTTGGTAAATTTGAACCAATTGATTTTGGTGAGCTTGATAAACTTGAAAAAGAATTGTTACAATATAGATTTAAACAACTGGGACATAGAGCAAAAATAGTACCGTATCTACAACGATTAATAGGAATGGTCAGAGCAGGAGCTATACCTCCTAATATTGCATCAACTGTTTATACTAGGATATTGTTTATGCTCGCAATGGAAGATTATGAATCTGTCATAGATTATGTATCAGATGTTTTAGCTCAGTCTCATAAACTCAGTAGTATTGCGGAGCAACAACAAAAACTATTGACACGTGGTTCTATTGGTGAAATAATCAAACTTGTTGCTCCAGGTGGATTACTAGCAGATGTATTTGGATACAAGGATTACTATCAATTACTTAGAGATATATCAACTAGAGCAATAGCTGGTAATAGATTTAGATATATTGTAGCCAATATATCCTACAGCCTAGGTCAAGGTCTTAAACTCTTAACCGCTTTATGGTTAGCTTACAATGCAGCAACTATATTTGTTCCTCTTGCATCACTCATACCTGTCGTAGGTCCAATCTTTGGATATGCATTTACTGGATTGGTAACATTATCTGCGTTAAGAAAACTAGCAGATAAAAATATTTTACAGGTAATAACAAGTTTCTTTGCTCCACCCATCAAAATTGTAGGAGGAATTGTAAAAGTACTAGACAAACTAATGGATGGAAGAATAACAAAATACTTATCTGGTAGATTTACAGATGTACGCCAGCGCTTCATAGAACCGCTAAGGTTAAGAAATGCAATTGAAAGGATGGTAAATTTCAGAAACAGTTTTGCTAGAACTTTATTGGAAACTGCTGCTGCTATAGATAGTTTCTTTGGAGGTAAAGTTGGAACTGGTTTGTTAAGAGGAATTAGTTCTCTTGTTAGTGCGACATTTGGACATTTTATAAGAGCACTAACTGGTAAAAGGAAGATTACAAGAGCAGTGATGCAAACTAATTTAGTTGGAAACGAAAATTTAGAAACTGAGCAAGTAGAGATTGCAACTCAACAAACAGATGTTAACTCTAGGTTTTATACAGACTTAAGTAACATACTGAACAATATAAATACGAATCTAAGTAACGTACTAAACAGTATAAACACAAACTTAAGTAACATACTAAACAGCATAAACACAAACTTAAGTAACGTAGTAAACAATATAAATACGATATTGTCTAGTCTATATGAAGAATTTGGGTCGAGACTTAATCAAATAATGGTAAATGGAGAAAGAATGTATCATCTATTTACAGATCAACAAGTTGATAGAAATTCATATTATATGTTATTGAGAAGCATAAGAGATACGCTAGAGAATGTTTATGGTTCTAATAGCAATGATTATATTCCTAAAATACTACATCGAATACAAGAATGTGTCTGTGATCGTTCTAAACAAAATCAACCAAGAAATCTAGGACAAACTTTCTATGGTTTTAATTTACCTATGTTTCTGGGTAGTTTCTTATTATCAATACTAGGAAATACACTAGGTGGCTTATCTAACCCAGTTTTGGGAAGCTTGTTTACACTTGGTGTTGGAGCTACTGCTGGACTGTTAGCTACTCGTAAGCTAGGACTGTTGAGTAAGATAGTAGGAGGCATTCGTTCAATCGGTAGTAAACTTGGTATTGGGAAAATCGCGAATTTTGGATTAAAAGGTATCAAGGTTGGTGCTAAATGGCTACCAAAAATAATAGGACGATTTTCTCCTTTCGCTTTATTAGGTACGGGAATATCCTGGGGAGCAAATAAACTAGCAGATCTAGTTGGAGAGGATAGCTTAGCTGGTAAACTACTAAAAACTCTAGGTTCAGTAGCAAAATGGGCATCTCTAGGTGCAGCTGCTGGTGGACTAGCTGGTTCTGTTGTACCAGTTCTCGGAACCGGTGCGGGAGCATTAGCTGGAGGAGTATTAGGTGGTTTATATGGATTATACGAAGGAGTAAAAGAACAATTCTTTAAAGATAAGAATACTACAAATATACAAACACCTCAAATAACATCAGGAGATCTCAATACGCAAATACTTAATACAATTGCTACAAATACATCAACAATGGTATCTTTACTACAGAATATATCAAACAGTTTAAATAATTTGAATGCAACACTATCATCTGCTTTTAATGTAAATCAAAATGTGAATAATAATTTGCTTTCTACATGGTTTGGATTAGTAAATCCTAATTTCTCCATGTCTCCAAATTATAGTTACTTCAATCTAAGATGATATTTTTTTGTTTTGTAGTATGCACATAATCTAAATTTATATCAATGCAACCGGTTGATTACCTAAAGCAAATGAAAAAATTTTGTAATGAATGTATGCAAAAATTGGAGCAATACGATTTTGATTTAAAACAATTTCTAATAAATGTTATAAAAGACTTTGGATTAGAACTAGATGAAAATAATATCCCTGCAAAATTTAACAAAAAAACTATGTCAGAATTTATATCCAATTTAATAGAGTTAAATAGTAACAACCCAGATAAAACTTTGGAATGCATAGATTACATGTACAAATTAGGACACTGTTTATCTACTTTTGCATCTTTTTCTATATCACTGGATGATTTATTACAATTAAATGAGATACGTAAGCAATACATAAAGGAGATTAAAAATACTGCGAACATCATAAATAAAAGTTTGTTACTCGATAAGTATTACAATGAATTCAAAACATTGTTAAAGGAAAGAAATAATTTGCTTGTCAATATTGTTGATAGTGGAGTTAGAGCATCAGATATACAATTAAGACAAATGTTACTAGCCAGAGGTTATATAGAGACAGCACCTGGAAAACTAGTGTTTATTGAAGATAACTATCTAGATGGATTATCTCTGCAATCTTTGGTTAAATCTGGAGAAGGAGCTAGAAAAGCAACCTATGATAAAGCAGTTTCAACATTTGAACCCGGCTATCTAACAAGACAATTCATTTACAATTTATCCCATATCAGATTCAAAGAGGAAGATTGTCATAACAATCAATATATCATCTACAAAGTAACTGAATCAAACTTTTACAATCTTGTTGGTAGGTATTATTATGACATTAGAACTAACAAAGAAAAAATACTAACAAAAGATGATAAACATTTAATCGGACATAATATTCCTTTCAGATCGGTTCTCCATTGCAAAACAGAAAACGGTATTTGTAGAAGATGTTTTGGAGATTGGTATTACAAAGATTACGATGAAATAGGAATAATCACTGCTCAAACTTTAGGAGAAAGAGGAGTGCAACTAACATTAAGAGTATTTCATACAGGTTCTGCTGTTAACATAGCAAACACATTTAGTAACTTACTAACATCCTATCCTGATTTATTGAGAATGGACAGAAATATCATTATACTTGATAAACCAGCTGACATAAAGTTTGACACAAAAATCTTAACTGTAAAACATATATTATTACATGAAACAAAAATGATAATAAAACATAACGATAAAAGTATAGAGATTAATTTACAACCAGGTTATCTAGTTTTCATAGATAAAAATGTGGATAACTATCAAGGACCTCTGTTTACAATAAACTATCATTCAATTGTAAACTCTATCAAACTATTAAAGAAGATATTAAACAGTAAGTTTGTAATTGAAGATGAAAAGCATCTCTATAAGTTAATAGAGATATTGTTTAGTATGCTCTCATTCAAAGAAAGAATTCCACTATCTATGATTGAGCTATTGGTTATGGCTCAACTATTAACAAAAGACAATACCATTTACTTCTTTGATAGAAAGTTTGATTTTCCAATGACAAAAGAATCAATTAAAATTATGCCACATAGATTAGGTCTAGGATTGTTGTTTGAAAGAGCATCTCAATCATTTACATATGAGACAAAAAATATTAATGTAGAATCTCGTATTAAACAATTAGCAGAAGAGTAAAATTATTTTTTGGAAATCTTGAGTAGATTGAAATTAGCATTAGGAACTATAAGTCCTTTTTGAGAAGCATATCTTTTAACTTTTACACAATCTATGTCACAAGCTATTCCTTCTACTTCCATATCATTATTTATATTTGTAGCATTTTCAAATCTTATACTTTCAATGTATGCTTCACGATGTGATGGTCTTATAACAGCATCATAACAAATAATTCTTATAGGTGGAACTGGTTTTGTGTAGTCACCTTCTCTGATCCAGCTTGCTAATACTCTAGCAGAAAAACCTATTGCTCCCATTTGTGCTAACTCAATTAAATGCTTTCCATATGGACCTGTTGGATAGATAACACCTTTAAGTAGTTTTTTGTTCTCATCAACTTCTACATCTCTAATTATATGAGATACAAACTGAGGATGAATTGTAACTAGTCTCTCTATATCGTTTGAGTAGGGATGTCCGAATTCACCAAATGCTTCTCTGTTAGCAACTAATTGTTTGAAGCTTTCTATTGCAGGTTTCATTGTTTCAAATGGATAAATTCTTTTATTTATGTTTGGAACATCAAAGCTTTGTAAGGTAGCATAGATTATTGGTTTACCCTTGTCAGATTCAATTTCTACATCAAAACTAGCACTCTCATAGATAAGTTTTGTTTCCATTGAAATTAAAGCTCGCAAAAATATGTCTAGCAAGAGAAATATAACATCAAAAAACATTATAAGTTTTCCTCTAGCTGATGGTAAAAAACTTGTCTTCAAGAGACAAAGTGAGTTCGTATACAATCCAGATATAATACAAGGTTTACTTGAATCAGATGAATTTCAAAAATTTGTTGAACAACTTGATTCACATAGTATAGAAAAGGATAAATTCAAACTAGTTGATGCAGCTTTTGAAACTATAAAACTATTAAAATCAGAACATGATGCTAATAAATACAAAGGTGTATTGTTAGTTGCTTTAGATTTTGAAACAGACAGTATAACTATGGATTTAATAAGAAGATTATATAACATTGATACAAAAGCAGAAGATGTTATAGCCTATGCTTTGTATTTAGCTGCGTCTGGTCAAGCATCTAAACCACGACTATCAGATAATACAAGATTACGTTGGGCAGAATTACTAATACAGGTCTTCTACAAAGAGTTTGTTAAGTCCTTAAAACTATACCAAAAAATACAAGATAAACCAGATGCTAAACTATCAAGATTTTTTAATCCATCAACCATAGTTCAAAAATTGTCAGATAGCACAGCATTCGGATACCGTCTACCCGAGCTGCTACAAATAGCTGAAACATCCTCTCCACTAGAGGAACTATCGTTAGCTTTCACTCTGAAACTAACAGGACCAGATGGAATTAAACATGAAGCATCAGTAGCAGACATAGGTTACTTAGATGAATCGGTTTATGGTAAGATAGCTGCTTACGATACTCCAGAGAATGCTAACACATCTAAGACAAACAGATTAACACTTGGAGCATACATATCAGATTTATCAGGTAAAATAAAAAGAACAGAGTTACCTGCTTTGGAAGGACATTATAGTATATTGTCTCCACTTGAGAGCATGATACCTTTCATTGAACATAATGATGGTAATAGAGTCTTGCTAGCAACAAACCAACTTAGAGCAATTGTTCCATTAGAGAATAGCGAAATACCTATTGTTGCAACAGGTATAGAATCAATAATACCAAGGCTTACATCTGGTCTATTTACCATACGAGCAGAAGATGATGGTGAAATTATAGAGAAAGGAGATGGATATATAGTTGTTCAATATAAAGACGGAAGGAAAGTATTTTATGATACTGGAGCAAGAATACTAAACACAGGTAAAGGTAAATATTATGTTAATATGCACATAAAAACTAAAGATGTCTTCAAAAAAGATCAAATTTTAGTTGAATCAGATTATGTTAAACAAGAAACATTATCTTTAGGAAAGAATGTGCTTACGGCATTTATGCACTACAAAGGTTATACATATGAAGATGGTATTGTGGTATCTGAATCATTTGCTAAGCAACTAGGTGTAACAAAAAAGACTTTTATAGTTAATATACCAATTTGGAAAGATCAAAAGATTGTAGCAGTAAATCCAAAATTGCTTAAAGGTGAGAGATTTAAAGATGGTGAGATAATGTTCAGAGTTGAAATGTTAATAAATGAAAAGCAAGATATAGAGGAAGAAGAAGACGAACATCTAATAGAACAATCTGATAGCGAATTTGTATCAGATTCTGAAATATCAATAGTCAAAGAAGTAACAGGTAGAGTTATTAACTACAGATTCAAAGGTAATGATATATTGGATTTTGCTATTTACCTAAATGTTGACATAAATGATGATAGGGTAAAGGAACTTAAACCAATATATGATAAGTTTATAAACAAATACAAAGCCTATGTTCAAAATTATACAAAATACTATAGTGACTTTGAATCAAGATATTTAATACCAGAAGATATATCAAAGCTAAGAGGTTTTAGATACAACGATAAGAAACCAATTGCTATACTGAGTTTTGTATTATCAAAATATAATCATGCTAGGTTAGGAGATAAGTTATGTAATAGACATGGAAACAAAGGAGTTATTGCTGCAATCATACCAGATGAATTAATGCCCAAAACAGAATATGGTGAGACAATACATGTTATATGCGATCCATTAGGAGTAGTCAACAGAGCTAACATTGGACAGTTATATGAACTTGCTGTATCTTACATAGCAAAACATGTTTATCAAAAGTTTGTTAAGGATCTCAAAACCTTTAAAGAGACTTTTATAAAATTCTATGAAGTATTATACTTTAACTCCAATATTTTGGATAAACTAATGAAATCATTGCATGCATTAAGCGACTATGATTTTAATAGGATATACAACAGAGCAAAACAGATACAGTCCATTCCTGTTATTGTACCACCATTTGCAAGTCCATCATCACATGGAGATGATACACAAGCTGCTATACAAAGGCTAGAGAAACATTTTGGTGTAAGCACAAGTCAAAAATTATATCTACCTGAGTTTAAAACCTACACAACCTATCCTGTTAGCATTGGCTACATGTATTGGTTTAGGTTGGAGCATACAACAGATGAAGTATTACATGCTGTAGCAGATGCTCCAAAGAGAGCTCTAACTGGTCAAGCAATGAAAGGTAAAAAGGTATCCGGTGGACATAGAATTGGAGAGTTTGATAGTTGGGCAATATTAGCTCATGATGCTCCAGCAGTGATGAAAGAATTGTTCATGTTGAATGCTGAATCTTCTGATTTTCTTGATAGTGTTATACCAAACATAATACAGCAAGGTAAAGCTACATTGCCAGCAGAGTTAAAAATAAAATCAAATCAATTGTTACAACAACTACTTTATAGCTTTCATATAAAATCGCAAAAAAGTTAACATATTTGAGAAATAGTTTTTTGTATATCTTTTAAGACATTATTCAATTCATTTGTTAGTATACTTATGTTTTTGTTGAATTTATTTATGGTTTGATTATATGACTCATTATCAAATGGAGCAATATTCTCAATCATTCTAGACAGTTCTTGTAACGCTTTTTCATTAAAAGTTAAGAGATCTGGATTTACAAAATCTGTTAGAACATCACTTGTATTTGTAGTTGTTTGTGTTTCCATTGTGAATTCAATAACATTGTTATCGCTGGTAGCAAACTGTCCTCGTAACAAAAGATTGATTATAACTTCCCTATTATTGCTATCAATAACTATATTACCTGACTTGACATTAGCATAACCATGATTAATTGTTATATTGCCAATTCTACCAGAACCAAATTTGATGATACCAGAAGTTATATTATATTCATTCAGATTTAGATAACTACCATTGATTATTTGCAACATACCACCTTCAAGCAAAGTTATTAAGCCATCATATAAATTCAAACTATTAACAGTTTCATTGTTTATTAAACTTATCATTTGTTCTCTACTTATGTTTACATGAGAACCATTTATGGTATATGTTTGTGAATCTAATTGTAGATGTTTTCCTTTTATTTTGACTTTGTAGTCTGTTAATGTATTTGGATTGCTATCATTAATTATATCATCTATCGGATCAATAGAAAGAGCAGGATTTTTGTCACGAATTGTCGTTATGTAACTTGCAATACATTCTGCCAGTGCTAATAATGGTAGAGTAACATCTAGTATATTATTAATGCTAAAGCCAATGTTACTCAGTAATGAACTAATATCATTAAGTAAAGTATTTATAGATTGTAAAATTGCAGCTAGAAAGGAAGCTAAAACATTAGATATTTGTTTTAGTAAATGAAATATAGGACTTCGTTGAATAATATTTGTAATTGAACTTATTACATTATCAATAACTCTTAAGACTGTATTAATTATACTTGATAGTTGGCTTATTAACAAAGGTAAAGAAGCCGAAGCTAAATTGATCAATAGTTGTGTTATAGCAGCTGTTATCATAGACAAAATGGAAAATAAATTACATATTTTCGAAAGTAAGTTGTCTACATTATTAGGATTTAATCTTTTAACTTCTCTTTTTATTAACTCAAACAAATTACTTAATTCTCTAATAGTTTGATCTGTAGTGTTAAGTAGCATAGTTTTTAATTTTGTTTCCGTTATAATCTTTAGTTTAGAATTTATACCTGAATTACTGTATGTTGGTGAAAGTATGTTTTGAGTATTATTACCATTTTGTATGTAAGATGAAACCTCAACATTATATGGATGATAAGAAACAGATGGACCTGGTGCACGTTGATCTGCATACACAGATCTAAGTATATAACCTCTGATAGGATTACTACTTAGTATCGATATGTTTTCACCTAATATCTCTATTTGCTTTGCATGCATTGTAATTTTTGTAGGAGTTATTTCAATTATTGATTGATCTGCACCTTGTTCAACCACAAGCAATATTCTATTGTTTTGTATCTCAATTGTTGAACGCATGATATTATTGTTACTAATATTTTTAGTTTCAACTTGTAGTCCTATTATAGACTGGGTATCTGTTGTTTGTTGTGTTACTATAGAATGAACTATTGACCTTTCTGTTGCATCAAGTCCAGTTGTAAGTTGATAATAATTTACAAAATTTTCCTGCTTCACAAATAATCTTTTTTCAAAGTTAAATGTTTTGCTGACTCTTCTATGTAGATAAGGTTTTTCAAAGGGTAATGTTTCTATTTTTTCTCTAATCACAATAGTATCATTATTGATACTGATAAGAGGTTGGTAGTAGAATTTTTTGCTGTAAGCAATTGATTCATCCACTTTTAATCTACCTGCATTAACTATCCTATTATCTTCAGTTTTGTATTCTACAATTCTAGCATTAAACAAGCCAGTATTATTGTACTGATTTATGATTAGATTATTCAGATTATATGTATGCATTTTGCTATGTGCAAGTATGTGATTCATATATGATTCTCTTCCACTAGAGATTTGATTGTAATTTTTATCATCTTGATTTAACAAATCTAACAACAAGGGTCTGCTTCTGTGTAATAAGAATGACGAACCTATTGGAAAAGATATGTTAGGAATTTTGAATTGAAAAGGCTGTTCATTATTTATTTCAGCATTTAGTCTTGTTTGTGCAAACAATGCTTTTTCATCTACATTTAAATGTTTAGATAAACCTGTAAGTAAATGAATATTGTTTTTAATCAAATCATCAAAACTAACATTGATATCAATAAATTCATTCGTTTTTGCTCCAAACAATGTTCCAATATTACACAAAGCATCAGGATGTCCAACAACCAAACCACTAGTGTATTGATTGTGAAAATAACTTGGTTCTGTAACAACAATGTTATTACCCAAAATAGATTTGTATAAAGCTGTCATATTTCTTAGCAATTCTCCTTCTTTTATAATTTGCGGAGAACCTATTATAATACCTAGATCTGATTCTGGCCACATATAAACCAAGACAAGAGAACCTATAGCTATGTAAGGATAGCTATAAGCTAAATTTCTTCCATACGCATAAACAGAAGTAGATATAGGGAATGCTTTGATAGTTCTTTTCGGTTCTCTAAGTAATAACACTTTGTATAAACCTTGTTCAAATGTAGGATAATCATAATCTTTAATTTTGAAGGTTTTACCCTCTTTTTGATCAAAATCAAATCCAAGTACTATACCCAACTCTAACATTTGATTAGCAGCTCCGTTACTAATGCAAGTACATATAGCATTAGGTAAATTGTTGCAGGATGTGTCAGACAAAACAATTGAACATAACAATTGGTTTTACGAATATAAGGTAGATGGATTGAGAACTCTCATTTTTAGTGACGGTAATATTGTAAGCAGATATGGAAACACTCTATATATTGATGTTAACAAAGACATAATCAAACAGATACCAAGAGGATATGTTTTAGATTGTGAAAGTTTTGCAAATAACGTTTGGCAAACTATGTCAATCAAATCAAAAACAAAATCAAAGCATATACAAAACAATATAAAGATCTATGTTTTTGATATAGTTGATCAAGATACAATACTAAAAGGCAAAGTTTATGAAGTTCCATACGAACAACGTAAACAAGAACTACAAAAGTTATTAAAATATATCTCAACTAAGGATAAGAGATTTAAATATGTCCCACATATACGAGCTACAAAAAATAGTAGAAAATATTTTATGGAAATTGCTAAACAATATTACAATAGAGGTTTTGAAGGAGCTATGTTTAAGAAAGCTGGACACTTTTATGTTCCAAGCAGAACATCTAATTGGATCAAAGCTAAACTATTTGCAGATATAGATGTTAAAGTTGTGGACGTTATCATTCAAAACAATAGACTAAAGGCTTTTGTTTGTGAGTATAAGGGTCGTAGATTTAATGTCGGTTCTGGTTTGACAGAAGAACAAAGAAGATTTATAGCAGAACATAAACAAAAGTTTATTGGCAAAAAGCTAAACATAAAGAGTATGCACTATACAGAAGCCGGTATTCCTAGAGTTCCGATATTTGTTGGCTTCTATGCAACTGATTTTGATAAAGATTTTGCTCAGTTACTAGAACAAAAACAACTCTTGAAGTTATCTTGAGCTGAGTAATTATGGATATTTACAAAATCACTTTTAAGTCAAAAAAAGATCTAAATACATTTTTAAGACAAGTATTTAATGAATATGGACCAGAAACAACTGCTAAATTAATTGCTGCACTACAAAAAATCGGATTTGAGCTATCAACAATGCTAGGTATGACAACTAGTTATAAGGATTATGTCATAATGGAAGTAAAGGATTTAAGTGATAAAGTTGATCCAGATACTTATGACAAAAAATTAGAGGAATATAGTAAACAATATTTTGATAAATATGCTACGTTTGATAATCCAAGTGTGTATGCTATGAAGATTGGTGCTGCAAGAAACAACATCAAACAACTAGCCATAAGCAGAGGATACTTTGTAGATGTTAGAAATAAGGTTATACCCAGGCCTGTGATAAACTCTCTAGCAAAAGGTATCAATCAACGTGAATTCTTTGACTATGCTAATGCTGCTAGAAAAGGTATATTGGATAGAGTTATGTTTACTCAAAAGCCAGGATACTTTCTAAGACAAGCCATTTATGCTTTAAACGTTGAAGTTGATGTAAATAAAATATGTGAACCAAAAGATTTATTGAATGTAACTATAACAGACAAAAACAAACATAGATTCCTATACAGATTCATAAAACAAAAAGATACGGATATATTGTTGGATGAAACTAATATAGATAAATTTGTGGGCAAAGAGGTCAAAATGTACTCACCTATATATTGCACACTACCTAATAACAAAATCTGTAAACGTTGTGCTGGACTTATATATGAGAAACTAAACTCAAAACAACTTGGTGTGTTATCAGCTCATGCGATATCCGAATTCGCATATACAGGATTATTGAAATCTATGCATACAGGTGCTCGCGCAAAAGTAATACATAAAACAGCTCAAGATTTAATTAATTCACTCAAAAAAGGTGGAATGTAAAAAAATCATAATGACAGTAGAGCTCTAGCTAACAAAACCGGATTAAAAATTTCACCAACAGTTTGTACATTGCTATTGATTAATATGGCATATCTATAATCAAAGCCGATGTTTTTATTAGCATATTTTTTGATTAGATTACCATCAAGACTAATATAATCAGCAGAGGCGTGAGTCGTTTCCATTATGTTATAGGGACTTTCTATAGTGATATAATCATGTTCTGTTGACAAATATAATTTGATTAGAGGAGACAATAATTTATAGGGATACATAACGAAGGAGTTAAACCAACTTACATTTATTATGTTAATAAGATCTATATCTATGTCTGTTAATAAAGATATAAAACCGAGTAAAGCTATGTAACTTACAATAGGATTACTGTTAATTGCATTTACCAAGTTCCTGGGTAGAGCTCTCCAGAATTTAGATGATAAATCAATTAAACAAATCCTACTCTCGTTATCTGTAACGAGACTTTCAATCAAATCCATATAGTTAGGATCAGGTAATGTAATTGAATTCGGAACATCTATAGTTGTTATAATTCCGGTCTCTGTATAATTGTGTATAATTAAATACGCACATATGAAAGCAATTAAAAGTTGAACAGGTGTAAGAGATATGGTTGTATTCTCTATCACAATATTATAAACATCAGTTGAATTTAACAGTTGCTTAATTTTTTGTATGAAGTAGTTGTAATCAATATAAGCCTGATTTAGAGTTACAAAATACGTTGTTTTTATCTTTTTGTTAGCTGGAATAAAGTTTGGTATGAAAAGTCTGTCTTCACTGTTTGCTAGCAAGTAAATATTTTCTTCAGCTATGTAGTAAAACAATCCATTATCATTTTTTATAATGTAAACTGGATACAGTATAACTTCATTTCCCAATATCCTCTCTATAAGCTGTTTTATGTTTTCTGGTGTTGGTTTAGTTTCACTAAATAGATGATCTGTTATAACTCTTTCAATAAATGGATTGGTAGATATAATGTTAACAAAATTACCATAGATATTTTCAATTATTTTGAGTTTTGTTGTATCCAAAGAATGTCTGATAAACCAATACTCTAGATATCCGAATGCTGAATAAATTGAAAATATGAGAGCATACAACTCAATATCTCTTGCTTTCAGAGTAGGTACGAATCTCTGTATGGTTTGTTCTGCAGCTCCGATGTTAACAAGATTAACAACATTAAACTTTATTACAGTTTTTTCCAAAACAGACATAAATAATTCATCTGATGCTAGATTGTTATCTATGTCATAAACCATAGATCTTATGTCATCCATAATTAATTGTCTTTCTCTTATTTGTTT
>Ga0080007_1056222_pt1 | contig 14538 bp, 15 predicted proteins | sample OctOCTMetagenome_FD_69210 | JGI IMG/M metagenome (GOLD analysis project Ga0080007, IMG submission 69210) | Hot spring and microbial mat streamer communities from Octopus Spring Streamers, Yellowstone National Park, USA - OCT_B (SPADES... | ecosystem: Environmental > Aquatic > Thermal springs >...
GTCTTTTTTAATTTTTATAATTTCAAAATTAGAAGTTTTTTTAATTTTTTTTAATTTTTTAGGCTTCCAAGATGTTCCGTCTGGTAAGAAAAATTTAAAACCAGCGTAAGTTTTAGGCAGATGTGAGGCAGTTAAAATAATTCCAGGAAGTTTTTCTTTTAAACAAAAAAAATAGAAAATTGGTGTAGGAAGAGAACCAAGATTTTTAAAGAAAGAAAACTTCTTAGTAAGATAATATTTTATAAGCAAACTTTTTTCATTTATATCCGAACTCAAAATTATTTTATCTATTTTCCCATATCTTCTTTCTAAAAATTTTTTAAAATCAAAAATCAAATAATCAACTACCCCAGGATTTATCTCTCTATTAAAAATTCCTCTAACATCATACTTAATAAGAAGCATAAACTTTTAAATGTTTAAATTACTCTTATATCCATTATATAACAGAGAAATTTTATTGCAAATATTCATCAATGTTCTTCACCCCAAACTTCTGTAGTACTATTTCTATAACCTGTCTTCTTAAATCTTTACTTAAATCTGGGTATTGATCATCAAAACTTCTTAAAGATTCCCTTATTATTCCTCTAGCCTCTTCCTTGGTCATTTCAGATAGTTTTTTATCTTTACCTTTACATTTATCTGATATTAGTTTATGTAGAGATTATTGTAGAATCTGGATGAATACTTTTTCACCGGCTCTTTCTAGCGAAGAAGCAACATTTTCGGGTATGGGTTTTTCTGGTTCTGGTTCTGGTTTCGGTTTTGGTTTTATATTCTCAAATATCATTTTTTCTCAATTTTTTTTCTTAATTCTCAACCTTTTAACTAATTTTAACTTAAATTTTATAAACTTTTTGGTTTTTGTGAACTAATCTAAAAGTGATAAAATTAAATTATGTTTAGAGTTGTTTCGGAATTTAAGCCGACAGGAGATCAACCACAGGCAATAAGAAAGTTATCTGAAGGACTTAGAAAGGGTTATAGATTTCAAACGCTTCTTGGAGTGACAGGAAGCGGAAAAACTTTTACTATGGCTAAAATTATTGAAAAAACACAAAGACCAGCTTTAATACTTTCTCCTAATAAAATTTTAGCAGCTCAGCTTTATCAAGAATTTAGAAGTTTTTTTCCTTATAACGCTGTTCATTATTTTGTAAGTTATTATGACTACTATCAACCTGAAGCTTATATCCCTGAATTGGATATGTACATTGCTAAAGATGCCAGAATTAATGAACTTTTAGATCAATTAAGACATGCTGCTATTCAAAGTGTTTTAACAAGAAAAGATTTTATCATTGTTTCTTCTGTAAGTTGCATTTATGGCATAGGAGATCCTGAAGAATATAAAAATATTTGTTTAAATTTGAAAAAAGGAGATAACGTAAGTAAAAAAGAAATCATTGAATATCTAAAAAATCTTCAGTATGAAAAGAATCATTCTTTAACAGAAATTAAGGCAGGAAGTTATTTTAACGATGAAAATAAAATTTTTATTATAAATCCTGATGCTAGCTATGCTTTAGAAATCGTTTTAGAAAAAAATAAAGTTAAAGAAATAAGAAGGTATCCTATAAGAAAGGTAAAAGATGAAAAAATAAGCATTCAAATTGATTTTAATTTCGAAAACTTAGAAGAGATTAAGATTTTTCCTGCTAAGTTCTTTATTACTTCAAGAGAAAAACTTAAATTAGCTATTTTAAATATTAGAAAAGAATTAAAAGAAAGGTATTGGCAGCTTCTTAAAGAAGGTAAAATTGTTGAAGCAGAAAGATTAAAAAGAAGAACCTTACTTGATTTAGCTCTTTTAGAAAAAAATGGTTATTGTCCTGGAATTGAAAACTATTCTCGTCATCTTTCTTTCAGAAATCCCGGTGAGCCTCCTTATACTTTACTTGATTATCTTCCTCCAGAAACTATTATTTTTATAGATGAATCACATCTTTCCATACCACAATTAAGAGCTATGTATAACGGTGATAGAAGAAGAAAAGAGGTTTTGGTTGAATATGGTTGGCGTCTTCCTTCTGCTTTAGATAATAGACCTTTAAAGTTTGATGAGTTTTTTGCTAAAGATTTTCAAATTATATTTGTTTCAGCCACACCAGGAAAATTTGAAAGAAAAATTTCTTCACAAATCGTTGAACAACTTATAAGACCTACAGGCATACCTGATCCAGAAATTTTAGTTAAACCTACTAAAAATCAAGTTTTAGATTTGCTTGAAGAAATAAAAAAGAGGTTAGAAAAAAAGCAAAGAGTTTTAGTTTTAACTTTAACTAAAAGATCTGCAGAAAATTTAACTGAATTTCTTTTAGAGCAGGGGATTAAAGCTCATTATCTTCATTCTGATATAAAAACACTTAAAAGAGCAGAAATTATTAAAAAGTTAAGATTAGGAGAAATCGAAGTTTTAGTTGGCATTAATCTTTTAAGAGAAGGATTGGATTTGCCGGAAGTTTCTTTAGTAGCTATTTTAGATGCTGATAAAGAAGGCTTTTTAAGAAACTCAACTACTTTAATTCAAGCTATGGGAAGAGCTGCTAGACATTTAGAAGGAAAAGTTATTCTCTATGCTGATAAAATCACTAAGTCAATGGAGGAAGCTATTAGAGAAACAGAAAGAAGAAGAAAGTATCAATTAGAATTTAATAAAAAACATAAAATAATTCCAAAACCAATCATTAAGGAAATTCATATGACTCCTGAAGAAATTTTAGGTAAGGTAACCTATGAAGAAGAAATTACTAAAGAAGAGCTAGAACTTTTTATAAAAATTGAAAAAGATAATTTATAATTTAAGTGATTTAAAATGAAATTTGATCAAAAGGAAAAGAAAAGTCTTCTTATTGCTTTAGGTTTTTTAGGAATTTACCTTTTATCTTTAAGTTTCAACTATTTTGCCTTAAATTTTGCTAAGAATAAGATTTTAGAAAAAAAGAAAATTATTGCTAATTTAGAAAAAGAAAAATTGATGATAGAAAAAGAAAATTATCTTTTAAATATTTTGACTCCAAGCTTGAATAATTTTGAAAGAGAATTTGGTAAAAACTTAATTTCTTTTAAAAATGAAGCAGAAAGCAAGGAAAAAAGAAGTTTAGAAGAAATCAAAAAGGTGATAGAAGAAAAAAGTAAAAAGGAAAACTGGCTTTTAGAAAAAAATGAAATTGTAGGAAACAATCTTCAAGTTCAAATTAAAATCGAGAAAACAAAGATTAGTGATTTTTTAAAGTTTTATAAAGAAGAATTTTTTTCTTTAAGATTAGTGAATTTAAAAATTGAAAATGTCGAAAATTTTTATCTCATCTTCTTTGTTTTAGAATGAAAAAGACAAGGATCTTTTTTATAGCTTCAACAATTTTTCTTTTTATTTTTTCTCTTGTCTTTCAAATTTTTGTTTTAAGCAAAACTTATCTTGATTTAAGCAAAGAAGAAAAACCTAATTTAACCGAAGAAAGCATTCTAGAGTATCAGGAAAAAATAAATAAATTAAAAGATTTTTTTAAGAATTCAGATTAGAATTAAGAACTTTTATTCCAGGAATCAAAAACTTACCATCTTTTTGAATCAATTTACTATCTACCCAAACTTCTCCCCCTCCATATTTTTTAAGCATCGGAATAGTAATATCCCAATGAATTAAACTTAAATTCCCATTAAACAAATTTACCTTTCGACCTTTATATTCTTTATCTTCATAACTTTTACCTAGAGCAAAATGAAAACTGCCTCCAACTTTTTCATTTAAAAGAGGATCAAAAACTCTTCTTCTTATTCCTGGGTTTGTTCCTAGAGCTATTTCTCCTAGATATCTAGCACCTTCATCAATATTTAAAATATCAATTAAATTATTTTCACCTTTCTTAGCTGAAGCTTCAACTACTTTACCATTTTCAAATTTCAAATAAATATCTTCCATATATTTTCCATTGTAAGAATAAATACCTTGAGCAAAAACTTGTCCGTTGACTGAATCTCTTACTGGAGCACTAAAAACTTCAGAACCAGGATAATTATAGTCAATGGTTGAATTAGCAAAAGTCATACCTTCAATTGACATTTCTAGATGGGTTCTTTTCTTAGGATCAGAAGAATAAATATTAGCTTTTAAAACAAGATGTCTCCCCTTATCTAGAATTCTCTTTAAAATAGCATTTTCTTTTTCTATTTTTCCCCAATCTTGGAAACAAGCATTAAAATACATTTTTAAATAATCTTCAAATTTCATTCTTTCTAATTTTGCCTTTTCTTTTGTTGGCCAATAGACTAAACACCATCTTGTATAATTAACACGAAAATCCATAACTCCTGGTTTTGAGGCTTCATTAAAAATTTTCATTCTTTCTTTTTCAACATCTTCAAAAACAAATTCTGATCTGGGGCATCTTATAAGAAAAGTTACATCAGCTTCAAAAAACTTAACGTTATCAAAAGAGTAAAATCTGGCTATATCTTTTTCGCTTGAATTTTTAATTAAAACAGCATTCATATCCATATCCCTTATCATATAATAAACTCTAGCTTTTCTTTTTAGAGAATATTCTGCTAATTTTAAAGCTAATTGTTTTCCTCCAAAATCAAAAAATATAAAAACGTTCTCTCCTTCTTTAACATTCGTAGAAATCTCAACCATATCTTTAGCTATCTTATCAACATACTTATCTTCAAAATAAATAAGCTCTTGGCTTGTACCTTTAACCAATTTCATTGAATAAAATTTTAACAAATTTTTTCTTATAATTAAAGTATGGAGGAATATAAAAAAATTTTAGCAGAATATATAAAATTTAAAAGCATTTCTACAGATAAAGAGTTTTTACCAGAGATTTATTCTTGCGTTAAATTCCTAAAAGAGCTTTTTGAAAAAAATGGTTTAGAAACAAAAATTATTGAGGGTTATGATAATCCTTTGGTTTATGGAGAATATAAGGCTAATAAAAAAGAAACAGTTTTGATTTATGGGCATTATGATATACAACCAGCAAAAAAAGAAGATGGTTGGAAAAAAGATCCATTTGTTTTATATGAAGATGAGAAGAAATTTTATGGAAGAGGGGCTGCTGATAATAAAGGACAAACTTTAATTCATCTTTATACAATTTTTAAGCTTCTTAAAGAAAATAACCTAGGTTATAACATCAAAATAATTTTAGAAGGTAATGAAGAAACTGGTTCAAACAAACTAGAAAAGTTTTTAAGAGATTATAAAAGTCTTCTTAAAGCTGATTTTGTTTTAATCTCTGATGGAGAAATTGTTAATAATATCCCTATTCTTGATTCTGGATTTAGAGGAGTTATAAATTTAGAGCTTGAAGTTAAAACTGCCAATAGAGATTTTCATTCTGGTCTTTATGGAGGTGTTTTACCAAATGCTTTACATGAGATAATTAAAATTTTAAATACTTTCTTTGACAAAGAAGATAGAGTTTTAATTAAAGGATTTTATGAAAAAATTGAAAAAATAGATAAAGAAATTATTAGACTAAACAAAAAATTACCTTTTAATGAAAAGAAATTCAAAAAAGAAACAGGTGTAAAAAAGCTTTTTACTAAAGATTTAGATTTTTATACAAAAACAGGGCTTTGGGCAACAATTCAACTTACAGGTCTTTCCGGTGGTTATTTTGGAGAAGGTTTTAGAAATGCAGTACCTCACTCAGCCTTAACAAAAATTAATATTAGATTTGTGGAAAAACAAGAAGCGAAAGAAATCATTAAAAAAATTAAAAATCATCTAAAAAAAGTTGTACCAAGTTATGTAAATTATAAGCTAAGAGTAAAAGAAATTGCTCCAGCAGTAAAACTTGATTTAAATAATCCTTATACAAAAAAAGCTAAAGAAGTGCTTAAAAAAGTTTTTAAAAAAGAACCTGTTTTTAAATTTTCTGGAGGTGGGCTTCCTATTGTTTTTTACTTTAAAAATATTTTAAAAGTTCCACAAGTATTAGTTCCTTTAGCTAATGAAGATTGTAATATGCATTCTATTAATGAAAATTTCGATAAAAAATTAATTCAAAAAGGTCTAGAATTTTCCTATTTCTTCTTAAGAAATGGATAAGTTTGAAAATTTAAGAAAAATTTGGCAAAAAGAAGGAGATGCTTATCTTCTTTTTAAACCTGAAGCATTAAAACTTAATGATTTAAGATATCTAACTGGTTTTGATGGTTCTACAGGTATTTTTCTTCAAACAAGAGAAAAAAATTATTTATTTGTTGATGGAAGATATTTTGAAAAAGTTAAAAATCAAAAAATCGAAAATATTGAGGTTATTTTGTATGATATAAATTTTAAAAAAGTAATAAGATCTCTAATAAAAAAGGAAAAGATTAAAAAAATAGTTATTGAACCATATCAAAGTTTTTCCTTTGTAAGAAAATTAGAAAAAATCTTAAAAAATGTAAAAATTGTTGTTTCTAAAAAAGAAATAACATCAAGAGTGAGAGTAAGAAAAGATGAAAAGGAAATAGAAATTCTAAAAAAAGCTCAAAAGATTGCTGATAAAATTTTTGAAGAAATTTTAAACTTTATAAAACCAGAAAAGCATACAGAAAAAGAAGTGGCTTTTAAAATTTACGAATTAGCAGTAAAGAAATATGGCTGTGAGGATTTAAGCTTTGAACCTATTGTTGCTTCAGGAAGTGTTTCTAGCATTCCTCATTACAGAGGCGAAGATAAAATAATTAAAAATAACTCTCCTTTACTCATTGATTTTGGTGTTATTTATCAAGGTTACGTTTCAGATATGACAAGAACTTTATGGGTAGGAAATAAAGTTGATAGCGAGTTTAAAAAGATTTATAAATTAGTTTTAGAAGCACAAGAAAGAGCTATAGAAAAATGTAAATTTGAAAAAAGATTAAAAGCTAAAGAAGTAGATAAAGCGGCGAGAGATTATTTTAAAAAATTTGGTTATGAAAAATATTTTATTCATAGCACTGGTCATGGTATAGGTATGGACATTCATGAAGCACCTACTTTAAGTCCTTACTCTAAAGAAGTCTTAGAAGGAAATGAAGTTGTTACTATTGAGCCTGGAATTTATCTTGAAGGAAAATTTGGTATTAGAATAGAAGATACGATTATAACTGGAAGAGGGGAAAATATTACTTCTTCTTCTAAAGAACTTCTTCGTTTATAATTAATTTAAATGGAAGAATTAATTCCTAAAATAGGTTTAGAGATTCATTTAGAACTTCAAACAAAAACTAAACTTTTCTGCTCTTGTAAAAACGATCCTAAAGAAACAGAACCTAATAGAAATATTTGTGAAATTTGTACAGGCCAGCCTGGAGTTTTGCCTGTTTTAAATAAACAAGCAGTTATTTATGCTTATTCCTTAGCTAAAGCCTTAAAAATGAAAGTTAACTATAAAAGCGAGTTTGCGAGAAAAAATTATTTTTATCCTGATCTTCCTAAAAATTATCAAATTTCTCAATATGAATATCCTTTGGGAGAACAAGGAATTTTTTATTTGGTCAGGGAAAATTTAGAAAAAAAAGTAAGAATTAGAAGAATTCATCTTGAAGAAGATACCGGAAGAAATTTGCATTTCGGAAATTATAGTTTAGTTGATTTTAATAGATCAGGGGTACCTCTTATTGAAATTGTTACTGAACCAGATTTAAGATCAGCTGAAGAAGTAGAAATTTTTGCTGAAGAGTTTGTTCTTCTTATAAGACATTTAGGCATTTCTTCTGCAGATGCTGAAAAAGGACAAATAAGATTTGAAGCTAACGTTTCTTTAGCTCCTGGAGAAAGCTTGGGCACCAAAGTAGAAATTAAAAATATAAACAAAATTAAATCTTTAGTTGAAGCTGTTAAATATGAAATCGAAAGGCAAAAAGAATTAATTTTAAAAGGAGAAAAAATTGTACAAGAAACAAGAGGATATGATGAGAATAAAAAAATAACCTTTTCTCAAAGATGGAAAGAAGAAGCTGAAGATTATCGGTACTTTCCTGAGCCTGATCTTCCTCCACTTATTATTGATGAAGAGATTGAAAAAAATGCTCTTTACGTAGAAACACCCGGAGAAATTAAAATGAGATTAAAAAAAGAATATGGTTTAGATTATAAATTTTCTCAAATTTTAGTTTTAGAGAAAGAAAGAGTTTATTTTTTTGAAGAAACTCTTTCAGAACTAAGAAAACTTTTAAGAGATCCAGAGCTTAGTTTAAAACTTTTAATTAATTTCTTTATCAATGACTTTATAGGTTTTCTTGAAAAATATGGTTTAGAGATTAAAAGAGAAAATATTACACCTCACGAGTTTGCTCATCTTCTTTATCTTTACAGTCAAAATAAAATTTCCTCAAAAATAGTTAAAGAAGCCCTAGAGTTAGGAATTAAAGGAGAAATGAGAGTTGAAGATGTTATTAAAGAAAAAGAAATGATTTCCGATGCTGAAGTTCTAGACAAAATTATCGAAGAAGTTATCAAAGAATTTCCGCAAAGCGTTGAAGATTATATGAAAGGTGAAGAAAAAGCTTTAGAATTTTTAATAGGTCAGGTTATGAAAAAAACAAAGGGTAGGGCAGAACCAAATCTAACTCGTCAAATTATTTTAGAAAAAATAAGTCATGCAAATTGAAAATAAATTCTTAACTGTTCTCCAGTTTTTGGAGAACTATCTTTGAAATTCATAAATTAAAGAAAGAATTAGAAGAACTTAAAAAAGAAACAGAAAAGCCAGATTTTTGGGAAAAGGAAAATTTTTCTATTATTGAAAGAATCTCTTATTTAGAAAAACTTTTTAAAGATTTGGAAGAATTGAAAAAAACTTATGATTTAAAAGAATTTAAAAATAAACTGAAAGAGTTTATAAAAAATTTCCTTCTTAAAGAAAAATATGATGATAAAAAATGTATCCTTTCTATTTATTCGGGTGTAGGAGGGAGAGATGCCGAAGATTGGGTAAGAATACTTGAAAGTATGTATGAAAAATTTTTTGAAAAAGTGAATTGGGATTTCATTTGGCTTGATGAAGATAAAAACGAGTATGGTGGTTATAAATATATAAGCTTTAGAATTGAAGAAGATTATTCTTACGGAATTTTAAAATGGGAAAATGGTGTTCATAGACTTGTAAGAATTTCTCCTTTTTCTGCTAAAGGTTTAAGACATACAAGTTTTGCTTATGTAGAGGTTTTACCTTTAATTGAAAAACCAGAGTTTAGGATAGAAGAAAAAGATATAGAAATTCAAACTTTTAGAGCTAGCGGTAGAGGTGGTCAAAATGTCAACAAAGTAGAAACAGCTGTTAGAGTTATTTATAAACCTTTAAATATTGTTGTTACCTGTCAAAATGAAAGATATCAGCATCGAAATAGAGAATTGGCATTAAGTATTCTTTATTCAAAACTTCAAAAAATTTTAGAAGAAAAACATAAAAAAGAGTTAGAAGAAATAAAAGGAGAAAAAATTGAAATAGGGTGGGGAAATCAAATAAGATCTTATATTTTTGATCCTTATAAACTCGTTAAAGATTTGAGAAGCAAAAAAGAAACTTCAAGACTTGAAGAAGTTCTTGAAGGTAGATTAGATCTTATTCATCCCTTAGGAACTATTTTAGAAATTCTTATGTTAAAATAGAAACAATGATTGTTTTAAAGAATGTCACTAAAATTTTCCCGCCTAATGTTATTGCTTTAGATAATATAAGTTTTGAAATAAAAAGTGGTGAATTTGTTCTTATTATAGGAAGGAGCGGAGCAGGGAAAAGTACGGTTTTAAGACTTATTAATAAAGAAATTGATCCTACTAAAGGAGAAATTTTTTATAAAAATTTTAAAATAACCAAAATCTCTTCAAAAAAGAAAAGGGAGTTAAGAAGAAAGATAATTACTATTTTTCAGGATTTTAAACTTTTAAACAAAAAAACAGTTTTTGAAAATCTTAGCTTGCCTTTGGAAATTTTAGGTAAAAGTAAAAGAGAAATTGAGAAAGAAGTTTTAAATATAGCTCAAAAATTAAAAATTGAAAATAAGTTAAACCAAAAAGCAGAAACTCTTTCAGGAGGTGAAAAACAAAAGGTTTGTTTAGCAAGAGGTCTTTTATATAATCCTGAAGTTATTTTGGCAGATGAACCTACAGGTAATTTAGATCCTTTAAGTACCCATGAAATTTTAGAAATCTTAAAATCATTAAATAAAGAAGGAATAACAATTATTTTTGCCACCCATAACAAGGAAATTGTCAATTCATTAAAAACAAGAGTGATTACCTTAGATAATGGTCGTTTAGTAAGAGATGAAAATCCTGGAAGTTATTCAATTTTTTAATCTTTACCAAAAATGAGAAGTTTTTTCTATCTTATTAAAAGAAGTTTTTCAAAAAGCTTTAACATTTTTTTAGAGGAAGGCTCGCTTACTTTTGTCAACTTGTTTACTATTATTTTAGTTTCTTTAACTCTTTGGAGCGCAGTTTATATTTTTTATTTCTCTGAAAGTTTAAAAACTTATCTTCAAAATCGTTTAGATTTTTCAATTTATTTTAAAGAAGGAACAAGTAGAGAAGAAATTGAAAAAATTCAAAAAATTTTATACAACTTCCCTGGAGTAAAAGAAGTTAATTTAGTTACTCAAGAAATGGCTTTTGAAAAATTAAAAAGGGAATCAAAGGCAAATCCTATTATTGAAAGAGCTTTAACTGAACTGAAATCAAATCCCTTGGTTGACTATTTAGTTGTTAAAGCAGAAAATAGTGAAATCTATCCAAAAATTAGTGATTATCTTTTAAAGTCTCCTTACAGCGGGAAAATTGATTATTTAAGTTATTTTGAAAATAGAAAGATAATTGAAAGAGCTATAAGTTTTACAAATAATTTAAAAATAATTGTTTTAGGTATTCTTATCTTAGTTCTTCTTTTTTCTTTCTTTATCACTTTTAATACACTTTACATTTCTTTTTATTCTCTTAAAGAAGAAATTGAAATTTTACAGCTTTTAGGTGCCAGCAATTCTTTTATTAGGCTTCCTTTCATTTTTTACTCTTTGCTTTTTTCAGTCATCGGCTATATTTTTTCTTTGGGGATTGTAGTTTTATTTTTAGAAAAAACAAAAAACTTTTGGCCTATGCTTATTCCTAATTTTTCACCTTATTACTTTACTTTAGAAAATTTTTTTAACTTGAATTTTTTAATTTTAGGATTTATAATTTTAATAAATACCTTAAGCAGTTTTTTTATTTTACAAAAATATTTTAAACTATGAAGGAAAATCTTATAAAAAAGATTAAAAAAGAAAGAACATTAGTTCTTATTAAACCTGATGGCGTTGAAAGAAAACTTGTTGGAGAAATAATTTCAAGATTTGAAAGAGCAGGCTTAAGAATAGTAGGTTTAGGTATTGTAAAACCAAGCAGAAAACTTATTGATAAACATTATCCTAAAACAAAAGAATGGATAGAAAATTTGGGAAATAACATGTTAAAAACAGCAGAAGAATTAAAAGTTAAGGTTGATTTAAAAAAAGATTATGGCGTGAGTAACGTTTATGAACTTGGTCTTAAAGTAAGAGAATGGTTAATAAATTATATGAGCTCTGGTCCTGTAGTTAAAATTGCCTTAGAAGGACCACACGCTATTCAAGTTGTAAGAAAATTAGTAGGTAAAACCATACCCTTTTTAGCTGAACCAGGAACAATTAGAGGTGATTATTCAATTGATTCTCCTCTTTTAGCTAATTTAGAAATGAGACCGGTTAAAAATTTAATTCATGCTTCAGGTAACGAAAAGGAGGCAGAATATGAACTAAAGCTTTGGTTTAGAAAGGACGAATTAATTGATTAAAAAAATGGTTGTACCCACTAAAAAACTTTCAAGATCAAGGTATAGAAAAAGAAGATATCAAAAAGAGAAAGTTAAAGCTCTTCAACTTCAGAAATGTAAAAATTGCGGTGCTCTAAAACCATCGCATCGAATTTGTCCTGAGTGCGGTTTTTATAGAGGTAAAGTTTATTTCACACCTCAAACTAAGAAAGAAAAGGAATAAATGGCTACAAGACATCTTTCAAGGATTATTGTTTTGCAAACACTTTACGAATGGAGTTTTTGGGGATATCCTGAAGGCAAATGGCAAGAAATTTTCGAAAGAAATTTAAAAGAATTTGGCCAGGATATAGACGAACCTGATTTTCCAAGAAAACTTATAGAAGGGATTGTTAAAAATTTAGATTTTATTGATGAAATAATTAAAAAATCATCTAAAAACTGGCCATTTGAACATATTCCTTTAATGGAAAAAAACATTTTAAGAATTGCTATTTATGAAATTTATTTTCAAGACAAAAACGAAGTGCCTATAAAAGTAGCTATTAATGAAGCTATTGAGCTTGCTAAAAATTTTATTACTGAAGCTTCAGCAAAATTTATCAATGGAGTTTTGGGAACTGTTTATGAAAATTATTTAGCAGAACAAAATGCCAAAGAAAGTCTTAAAAGTTAAGGAAATTGAAAAAATATTTAACATTAAAATAAAAAATAAAGATATTTGGCTTCAAGCAGTAATTCATAAATCTTGGCTTTTCTACCATCATCTTACTAATCTCCCTAATAATGAAAAGTTAGAATTTATTGGTGATGCTATTTTACAAATGATTGTTAGTCTTTATCTTTATGAAAATTTCAAAGATTTAGATGAAGGCAAGCTTTCTCTTATAAGAGCTAATCTTGTAAACAGACATCGTTTAGGAGAAATTGCTTTAAAACTTAATTTAGATAGAATCATTAACATTTCACCTGTTTTAGATAAAAAAGGAAAATTAACTGTTTTAGGAGATTCTTTAGAAGCCATTATTGGTGCTCTTTATTTAGATCAAGGAGAAGAAAAAACAAAAAAATTTATTTATGATTATATTTTAAAGGACGCTGAAGAGGTTATTAAAAAAGGAGAAATTAAAGATCCAAAAACTTATTTTCAAGAAATTATTCAAAAAAAATATGGTATTTTACCAGAATATAAAATTACAGAAGTTTCGGGTCCGCCTCATCAAAGAAAATTTAAGGTTGCTCTTTATCTTAAAGATGTTAAAATTTCTGAAGGGCAGGGAACATCAAAACAAGAAGCAGAATTTGATGCTGCTCTTAAAGCTATAGAAAAATTTATGAATTCAAATTAAACTCCATATTTCTTTCTGATTTCTTCTTCTTTTTCTTTTTCAATCTTTCTTATCTTTTCTTCTCCTTCTTCTGCCAATTCTTTAAGTTCCTTATCACTTAAATTTTTAAGCTCATTTGCTCTTTGAATTAAATATTCTCTTTCATTTCTTTTTGGATCTTCGATAACTTCATCTAAAAGAATTTTTAAAATATAACCAACTTTTGGTCCTTGAGGTACTCCTAAATTTAAAATATCATAACCATTTATTTTAAGCATTTTAGGAGAAATAGGCTCTAACTTTACTTTTTCAATGAGAAACTTTAAATATCTAAGTCTATAAGGATAAGCTTTAGGAACACCAGAGCCGATTCGATCAGCTTCTCTTAGTTTAAAAAGATCATCTAAATTTTCTTCGCCAACTCGTCTAACAAATCTTCTAACGGCTGCTGGAGTAACTTTATCAATTTCAAGATAAAACATATGATGTCTAACTAAATGAGTAACTTTTTTAACTATTTCTTTAGGATATCTAAATCTCTCTAAAATTTTTTTAACTATTTTAGCACCAACAATTTCATGATTATAAAAAGTAGCTTCTGGCCCTTCGCCTTGTTTAGTTAATGGCTTACCAATATCATGAAATAAGGCTGAAAGTCTTAAATGTAAAGGGAAATTTTTTTTAACTGCATATTCTAAAGATTTTAAAGAATGTGTATAAACGTCATATTTGTGGTGTTTATTCTGACTAACTCCATAACCTCTTTCAAGTTCAGGTAAAATTTCTCTAAGAAGCCCTGATTCTCTTAAAAGTTCAATTCCTCGAACTGCGTTTTCACTCATAATAATTCTATTAAACTCATCTCTAATTCTTTCATAAGCAATATAATTTATAAGCTCCTTATTTTTTTGAATAGCTAAAAAGGTTTTTTCTTCTATTTCAAAATTTAACTCACAAGCAAGTCTTATAGCTCTCATCATTCTTAAAGCATCTTCATAAAATCTTTCTTCAGGATCTCCTACAGCTTTTATTTTTTTCTCTTCAAGATCTTTTAACCCCCCAAAATAGTCAATAATATTTCCTTCAAAATCAAGTGCTAAAGCATTAATAGTAAAATCTCTTCTTTTAAGATCATCTTCAAGTTTTTCTGCAAAAATAACTTCTTCAGGGTGTCTAAAATCTAAATATCTTCCTTCAATTCTAAAAGTAGTCACTTCAATTACTTTTAAGCTTTCTTCTGTTGAACCTGTTTTTACACCCACAGTGCCAAATCTATTTTCATAAAAAGCAGAATCACCAAAAATTTTTAAAATTTCTTCTGGTTTAGCATTAGTGGTGATATCCCAATCTTTCGGTTTTCTTTTAAGTAAAATATCCCTGACGCAACCACCAACAAGATAAGCAGAATATCCATTATCTAAAATTTTTTTCCATAT
>Ga0080007_1065328_pt1 | contig 14537 bp, 15 predicted proteins | sample OctOCTMetagenome_FD_69210 | JGI IMG/M metagenome (GOLD analysis project Ga0080007, IMG submission 69210) | Hot spring and microbial mat streamer communities from Octopus Spring Streamers, Yellowstone National Park, USA - OCT_B (SPADES... | ecosystem: Environmental > Aquatic > Thermal springs >...
TTATAAGGTAGAATGAACCTTAATATAGTTGGCATACCGGGTTATAGTTAGCATCACCTATATAGCGAAAAGCCATAGCAAATGTCGTCAATGTATCTATTATTAGAAAGCTGGAGAAGGGCAGGAGGTATATGTCAGCGATCCAGCAGCGATTCACAACGCAAAGAAGATACTTGGGGAGAGGGTGGCATATATAGAGGATCCACAAAAATTATTAGAATCTGTGGAGGCAGTAGTAATAGCAACAGAATGGCCACAATACCAGGAGCTAGACTATAGAGGAAAAATAGTGGTGGATAGAAGGAGAATCGAGAGAGGACAAGAGAGGAAAAAACTATGTAGGTACTCTGACCTCCTCCCTGCCCTGAAGGACGGGTTTCTATGCTGGGGTCTTAGGTGTCAGCCCCCCTGGAGAGGGGTTAATGGCTTTACACCATTATGTGTTACTAAACAGCTCTCTATCTTCCTAGCCATCTCTATTCTATGGCCTAGCTTACGAGCTATGCCTAGTGTTGCATCTATGTCTGCGTTTATCTTCTTCCCGGTCTTTATTATACATGTATAGCCCTCTATATATTCTTCTGTTCTTGTGTTTTGCTTCACATATAGAGCATTCTTTGCTAGTGTAGTTCTCAGGCACAAGCTCAATCTCTATACCATACTCTCTGAATATATCCACTATCCATAGTACTATCTTTCTATACTACCATATGTTTGTGTCATACTCGTTCCCATTGTTCTGCGATAGCATTATGGGGTATCCTATGTATAGCTTCCTAACTCCTCTTCTATAGAGCTCATCTACTAGAAACCTAGTAGCTGTTATGTATAGATGCCTAAGCCTCTCATCCCTCCTATACATTGCCTCAAGATATTTCCCATGATATTTTACCCAGTTTGGAAACCCAGCATTCCTAAGCAGATCCCTTACAGCCTGGTATGTAGCTATCTCCTTCTTCCACCAGTAATGCTCAGACTTGATAGATCCTCCTTTGGCGAGCATTGCTGATCCGTCTCTGGTTACTACTGCGAATAGGTTGTTAAGCTCCATATCCATGAATGCCTCCTTATCCTCTATGGGATCCCTCTGCTTAATACTTTTAGGATTAATAATTCTGCCCTTTCTACCTTTGTAGTTGGGCTTAACATAGCCCCCTCTTGTTGGATTTTGGTGTTCTCTTCCAACCTCTATTGGTACTAGTGCGAACCACCTGCCATTAACATATATTATCTCAAGCCTACCCTGCCTACCCTCCCACCTAATCCTGCCAACATATCTTATCCTTTTAGATCAAAGTCTTCAAGGACTATGTATCCCTCGTCCTCGCTAATAGGCTCAACACGATACCTATCATTTCTAATCAATATATGTATCTTCTTCTCACCGGTCTCCCTATCCTTCCAATAGCCTGGTGGAGATAGTTTCTTCATGAATGGTGGTAGTTTACCTTGTTTCCTTAGATCTAGTAGCTCGAAGAATGCGTTCCAAGCCTCATCATTCTTATTAATAACCTGACCAGCATTAACACCCAACATTTCCTTATATTTGTGGTAGTATCTCTTGTTGATCTCATCTCTTTTCCCAGGCGATAGCTCTCCATTGAAGAATGCCTGCCTCTTCTCATAGTTAAGCTCGTTCCACAGCCTTGCACACGCCAAGCCTATGTCGAATAGCGTTTCTTGTTCATATCTGTTTGGGAATAGCCTCAACCTAACTATTCTCTTATTGCTCCTCTTCCTCCTCTCTATCTGCTTTTTGAATGCTTGGAGGGGGGTCGGAGTCTCTGGCGGGCACGCCTCGGGATTCCCCCGCCGGACATCTTACTGGCATATTTGCCCACCGAGATCCGACCCCAACTAAATAACACGGTGAAAACCCTATAAAACCTCACCCGCCCTAAAGGGGCGAGGCTTGCCCTGTTGTCACCTTCTCTGCCGTGGAGTCGCCTCGAGATGAGGGTATAGGCCTAAGAGAGACGTGTTTTGAGAGGAGCTAGGATGCGGGGGTTTCCCCACAGCAATGAACCAGAGGAAACAATGAAGGTGGAGCTGTGGGTTGGGTCGCCCAGAGCGGGAGGAGCCCAGTGATATGGATCCCGATGAAATGGGATCCTGAGGGCGATGAAGCCAAGGGAAGAGGGCTTGATATCAAACAATATCAAGCCCAATAAAACCCAAACCCCTCTCTAATGCTCATAAGGGCTGCTGCGCAGGTGCCGCACCACGTAGCTACCGCAACAAGTACTCTTGGTTTGCCTCCTGTGTCGCCTAGGGCTAGCTCTTCACCGTCAGCAGTTCTTACTACGAGGTTCTTAAGATTGTATGTGCCCGCCTGACCTGCTGGGATTGCTAGCGGCTGCCCACTAGGGCCCTGGCCCCCTAGAATACCTGTGATAACCAGCAGCAAGGGGAGGCCGCAGCATGCCGCTAGGATCGCAGCAGCTATATAGCCGGCTCTCCTACCCCGTCTAGCGCCTCTAATATCCTTAGCCCTTGCCATCTAGCCTCAGCCTCATGCCCATGTTACTCGGCATTTTGGCTCTGGCTAATCTTCTATAGAGGTATAGGAGGTTTGCAAGTAGAGCTATAGATGCTATGATCTGGAATAGAGGGCCATAGATCCTTAATAGTGCGATACCACCCCAGAGGCCTAGAGACCCCAGCACAGCTATTAAGAGACCTCCTCCGCAGCATTTGAAGATCCCTAGGGAGGCTGGGATCATCGATCCTGCTAGAACACCTGCCGATTTACCTATCCTAATGCCACAGCATCCTGGGTTAGTTGCAGCCCTTATGATAGCGGCTATGTTGAGACCTACTAGGGCTGAGTTAATAGTTATGATGAGTGCTGCTAGAGGCGATATGCTTATGACAAGGCCTCCAACAACTATTAGATATATGTTGTTGATCACATATGGATCTCTATAGGCCTCATAAACATAGAACCCGGATCCCAGATAGCCCCCATAGAGCTCTACAAAGGAGATAATCCCGGTCGAGATCATATAGAATAGCGAGAATAATATCGCCGAAGCGATCGCTATAACACCTATCCTCCATCCTCCAATCATGGTTCCAATGAATCTAGCTAGCATCTAAGCCCCCAAGACCTTTAAGGGATAATGGGATATATATTCATATGCTTTAGAGAAAATAGCAGAGGACTCCATTTCCACTATATGAAAATAAAACCCATAGATCTCAGCGTGGATAGCACCACCTGCACCGGGAGATATTGACCTCTAGCAGAGGCTGCGCCATCATTTATTTTTATATTGTGAAAATAGTTATACAGCCTATTTTCTCAAACATGGATAAGCCCTATATGGTATTAAGATGGTGTGTGGGATAATGGGGTGCTGCAGCCTACATGGGGAACCTATTTCTACAGTGGGATCTGGTAGCGGTGAGAGGAAATACGATCTAGTAGTTATAGGCGGAGGCGCTGCCGGCTTCGCCGCTATAGTCAAATATCGAGAGCTCCCGGGATATGACAGAAAGATCGCAATGATTACCAGAGGCCGTTTCTCAGCAGATGGTGGTTCATAGTCTTTCATGTTTGATGATTTCAAGGCTCTCCACCATCTGCTTCTCAAAGGTCTCCCCGAGCCCCCTCACCGCAGAGGCTCCCCACCAGTCGCCTGGTGGCTCATTACCCTACGGGTCTCGGAAACTCGGGGTCACCAATTAAATATATCTCTGGGGTTTATAAGCATCAGCATATCTCATAGCGTTAAGAGGTCTCAGAAACCAATGAACATGAATACTACAAATGATTATAAAACTGAAACAGCCCCATAGGAGGTACATGTGTTAATGTTGGGTGCGTACCATCTAAATATCTGATCGAGACTGCTAAGGCGTCTAAGCTGCATAGGATCTACTCTGCGAGGGGTGTTGAGATGCCAAGTCCAAGGATCGATTTCCCTAACGTGATGAAGAGTCTTAGGAGCTTCGTCGAGGATATGAGGAGGGAGAAGTATGAGAGGCTCTTGGAACACTATAACGTGGATCTCTACATAGGTTCTGCTAGATTCAAATCTCCTAACAGCATATCGATCTCCTCAGCTGGTGGTGATATAGATATATATGGGGAATACTTCATAGTAGCCACAGGATCTAGCCCCTCGATACCCAGGATAGAGGGGCTAGATGATATATCCTACTACGCCAGCGACACCATATGGGGTGTTGAGGAGCTGCCAGGGAAGATGCTCGTTATAGGCTCTGGAGCTATAGGGTTAGAGCTTGCCCAGGCATTCGCCAGACTCGGCTCTGAGGTTGATGTAGTAGAGATCTTAGACAGACTCCTCTCAGGGGTTGAGCCCGAGATCTCTAAGGCACTCGCAGAGATCCTCTCCGAGGAGTGTGTGAAGATATATACGAAGTCAAAGGTCGCTGGCTTCGGTAGAAGGGGGTCTAGAGCTGTGGCAAAGATCCTAACGCCTAGAGGGAGTATCGAGGAAGAATATGATGCCGTGCTAATATCAACTGGGAGAAAGCCAAATACGGAGGGGCTGGGGCTAGAGCTAGCTGGTGTGGAGTTGGATAGCAGGGGGTTTATAAGGGTCTCAACGGATCTGAGAACCTATGACCCAAGGATCTACGCTGCAGGGGATGTAGCAGGGACGCCTAAGCCGGCCTTTCTAGAGACGCTCGCAGCAAAGGAGGGGGCTATCGCTGCTAAGAACATAGCAACCGGCTCCAAGGAATCGATAGACTATAGGTCAACACCAGTCGTAGTATTCACAGACCCCGAGGTAGCATATGTAGGCTCGACAGAGCAGAGGCTTGTAGAATCTCTTGGCATGTGCTCATGCAGAGTTGTAAGCTTCAAACTAACAGCTAGATCAGGGATAATGGGCGTTGAACACGGTCTCGCCAAAATAGTTATAGATCCTAGGAGCAACACAATAGCAGGGATCCACGTGCTAGCCCCCCACGCATCAGAATTCATAGTAGCAGCCTCCCTAATGATCAAGCATAGATATAAAGTAGAGGATCTCATAGAAGCAATCCACGTATTCCCAACAGCCTACGAGGTGGTGAAGCTAACCGCACAAGCATTCGTAAGAGACGTTGGAGGAATGCCGTGCTGCGTTGAATAATAACCTCCTCTCCGCCTCGATGGGCTGGAGTTTCACCGCTAGGATCTCAAGCGTTACCCAAGGGTTGGTAGAGGGCTGGAGATGTGAGCCCCGTGCCGTTGGGCTCGAAGGAGTCCCATGACCACCTACCCTCAAGGCTGGTAGGTGGTTGAGGGCTGAGCCCCTACACCCGATCATGATTACATAAAATGATTGAAATGAAAGAGTAGGGACAAGCGTATGGAAGAAACATTCCTAGGGAGGAGATGACAAGATCCTAAGGATCAGGAGGAGGTCTTATAGCTAGTGCGCTAGCTCATATTCTTAGCTACATATTATAGTGGTGGAGCATATGGTGTGGTTTGTTGGTTTCTAGATATAGGGACTGGCTTAGACAGTCGGAGAGAAATTTGATCTCTGCCTATGCTAATTATCGTGAGGGTATATATGAGGAGTCATGCTTCGAGTCCCATCAAGCTGCTGAGAAAGCTGTTAAGGCTCTTCTAAACTATCTCCATATAGAGAGGAGGGGTCACTCGGTACTCTATCTAATCTCAGAGGCTCCTATTGAGGTGCCAGATGATATAAGGAGATGTGTTTTAGAGCTGGATAAGCACTACATTCCCACGAGATATCCAGATATATATGATGAGGGAGCTCCTCTAGACTATTATTCGAGAGAAGATGCTGATAGATGCTTAGAATGTGCTAAAAAGATCATAGAGTGGGTGAAGAGTGTTGTTAAATAATCTGATAAGCCTTATAGAGCGCTATAGAGAGAAGTTGGCGTTAAAACTAGTCGTGCTCTTCGGCTCAAGAGCTAGAGGTGATTATACCGAGGAGAGCGATATAGATATCCTGGTAGTTGCGGATGACCTCCCAAGAGATCCTAGAGAAGCCTTCTCCATACTCCGAGACACTAGATATGCAAGCGTTAACCCCATCGGCTTCAACACAGAGGTGTTTCTTAAGAAGCTTAGGTCGGGTAGCACATTCCTAATAGAAATTCTTGATGAAGGTACAATCCTATATGCTGACAGAGAGTTTTACACAATGGTAATGAAAGTCTATGAAGAGGTGAGAAAAAAATATGTCAAAAAGGGGAGGACATGGATTGAAAAGCTATGAGAAATACAGATACATGTTGAAGCTCCTCAAGATCATTAGGGATTCAAAGAATATGACTCCTCACCGCTCTTTTAAGGTAGATATAACATTTACTGGCTTTTTAAGCTTTTGATCTTTTTTGGAGGGTTCTGTAGCCTCCGGCTTGGGGCTAACCCTCATGCCTATTTAACCCTCTTACTGACCTCCTCCCCGCCCTAAAGGGCGAGACTTCCAGTTGTATAGAAGTTTCTGTGGCTAGGTGGGGGCTCTGCTAATAAAATATTATTAGGGGACATATTCCTAGTCTGTATAACATGCTTAGTACAGAAAATAGCCGGATCTTCGATATCCCAGCTAAACCTAGATATCCTGGCTAGATTCTATTTTGATCAATCTATATATTTATCTTTGATGTAAGTATGTGGGGCGCATAGCTGTGGGTAGAGGAAAGGGTAGAAAGTTCGTATATTATTTAATAGTATCTATATCCCTTCTTATATTTTTATCCCAGTATCTATTCCTCCAAACGCTGTCTGAATTCATAGCTAGGGAGAATAATATTAGACTCCTCGCATCTAGGCCTGATTGCTCCTCGCTTCCCAAGAGGGCTTTAATAGCTGATAGCCTGTCTATAGATTATCCAAATGAGCCCCTTATCCAAAGGCTATCGGATCTTCTCAGAAGGGCTGGGTACTCCGTTGATATTAAAAGGGGTGTGGAGGTTACTCTAGAACTGTATTCTAGGCTAAACGAATATCAAATAGTTATCCTAAGGACGCATGGGGGGAAAGCCGATGTAATCGTTGGAGGAAGAGATATAAAGATCAACGGGCTCTTCACAGGCCTCGAGTGGAGAGATGAGTATATGGGATTCAAGGTGAATGGCACAGGCACAAGGGCATTCCCATATAACTCCACCAAAGCCTATCTAGCCGTGCTCCCGAAGTTCTTCTACGAAAAGCTTGAAGGGCTATTCTGCAGAGGATCTGTCGTTATAGTTGCAAGCTGCTATTCACTTTACACCAGGGATATTGCTGATGTGCTCGCAATGAAGGGACTAACATATTATATAGGGTTCGAAAGCGTGGTGAGCCTCGATTATATGGATAAAGCGCTAGAGAAGATCCTAAACCTAGTACTTATAGAAAACCATACATGGGAAAATGCAGCAAGCAAAGTGCTCGAGGAGCTAGGCCCAGACCCTATTATAGGGGAGTATATGAAGGTAATACACTATAGCGGCCCCTAACAAGCCTTCCTATGATAGGATCTTATTCTATTTAGTATAGCTTTCCTCCTCCAAGCTGGGTACCTAGTTGATGAGTATTTCTTCTAGAGATCCTCGGCAAGGAATTTCCACCTATGGGCTTCATCAAAATTGATGTCCATCTCATTGTTAATCACGTGATCTCCATACACGATCTTCCTCTCATTAATATCCACAGCTATAGCATCCCTAGGCTGGTAAGCCTTGGGCTTAGGCACCTTCTTAGATATCCACAGCATCATCTTATCGCCTCTATAGACCAGCCTTGCCTCCCCATTCTCATACTGATCATATCTCCCATCCCAGCCGATGATCCTAAGCTTTATCCCTCCTATGATCTCCACATATCCTTCTTTAACCCTATACCCTGATCCTGGGTGTAGGAGCATTGATAGCTTTTTAACCCTAGGCCTCTTACCCCTATGGGAATTTTTTCAGGCCTTTGCATAAGCTAGTGCATCCCTATAGCAGTTCAATGCGATTCTAGAGGATAGCCCGAACCGCTCTTTGAGCTCTCCCTCTAAAGGAGATCAAAAAACATGGAAAGCTAGTAAACACCATCCCAGCCCTAAGAAGCGAAGTTTTCAGTTGTAATATATCGAGCCTAGGCCAACGTTATCTAAACGCGCTAATCGTGATTATTACAATTTCTACCTGCTCATCGCTATACTTAAGATCTGGTGGTTCTGCTTCTCTTATATATCACTAATGAAAGGATCGAGGTGATAGTTAGAGCAGCTATTGCTGGATAATCTAGTGGATGGCTATATATGGAGCTCCTAATAATATATAGCGCTATAAACGTTAGGAACCCTGTTAGTGTTAGCACTGATGCCTCATATTTGGATAGATCCTTAAATATTGAGAGGATCAGTATGGGGGCTAGTTATAGGAGAGCTGCAGAGCTTGCAACAGCTAAGGCAACTACTGGAGCTACTGTGTAGAATGAGAATATGCCTAAAACAACTATGATCCCGAGCACCGAGAACCTCCCGACCCTTACGTCGCCCCTTCCCAGGATGTCGATATCTATTATAGATGCTAGCGTTAATAGGATCGAGTCGAGTGTTGATAGAGCCGCAGCCCACACAGCGAATGCTAGAGCTACAACCAGCGATTCCGGGAGTAGTGTGGTCATGATCATGGGTGTTACTGCGTTGGGATCTTTCGTATCTAACCTAGCCATGCCAGAAGCTCCTAGGCCAGCGATCACCATGGAGATCGTTAGTATATAGCCTGCAACTAGGAACATTATCGAGCCCCTCGAAAGATCATCGATATTCCTAGCCATATATATTCTTTGGAGAACCTGGGGGTTTGTGAGAGCGAAGAAGATCCAGGGGAGAGTTAATGAGATAAACCTCTCGAGCGTCCAGAAGCCCATACCCCCTGGCAACGTGTGCAGGCATGCTGGTGACGATGGGAGTCCGGGTGCTAGGTATAGTGCAAAAGCAACTGCAACCCCTAAAAAGAAAGCTCCTCGAAGAATATCTGTATAAACCACACCCGTTAATCCACCGAAGAATATATAGAGAAATACGGTTGCAAGAGTTAATATTATCGCCACATCTTTGGGTATGCCGAAGCGGCTCAGAATCACTGCAGGCCCTATAACCTGGACACTCATATAAGGTATCATGAATATCAGATATGAGACACTCACCAAATATCTAGCTATTCTCGAATCATTACCTGTATAGATTAGCTGAGTTGGTGTCAAGACCCCTAGTTTCTTAGCCCTCTCATAGATCCTAGGCCCTAAGATGCTCAATATAGCAGCAGTCCCCATTAGATAGATCAGCTCGAACCCCAGGGTTCCCACACCATATAGATTATGAATAACCCACAAGCCCAACAAATATGAAAGCACTATAGGTTGTTGCGAAATATGTGAAGAAGAAGTGAAGCTTGCCAAGAGCTCTGCTACCTAAATAATACTCATTAACAGAGGATAGCGCCTCTCCTCCTAGTAAGCTCTCCTAGATATAGACAGGCAGCCACAAATAGGGCAAATGATGTGACAAGAGGTATGGCTAATGCGCTCTCGAGAGCCATATACTCACCCCCTAGGAGGTAGAGATAAGTGTGCCAAAACCATAGAGATGAGCAATGCAATTGCCCAAAATATAAAAGGATATATGAGGCGACTCCCTCATAAATATATAGGGTGTTACGAAAGATATTAGAATTAATATCGAGAAAATTATTACACCAAGCCTATTTGTGAAAATCATTATACATCCCAGAACATATGTTCGTCTTAAAACATAAAAATTTAAATAGAACAACTAATATCTATTCTTGGGTAGACATAAAATCTAAGTTATAGATAAACCTTTCCCTGTGTCGGAACTGAAGTCCCATCCTTCTAGAGCGAAATGCAGTCGGAAAAATATATTCGACCCACGGTATAGTTATGAGATGAAATAGTATGGGGTTTGTGGGTAGAATTGCTGAATATTTAGGCGTGGCTAGGGGGAGTGAGAAGGATGCTTATGAGATTCTGCTAAATTCTTTAGGATATATACTGTGGAGGCTTGAAAAGGGCTCTGTAGACGCTCCTCGAGTTCTAGAGAGTTTAGGGCTTGATCTTCCTCGGGATTTTGTTGGGATGATTTCATCTGATGTTGATAACTATATTGGTAGATCTTCTCTTGAAGATCTATATAGATATCAGAGAGCGGTTCTAGATCTGGTTGCTAAGAGATACGTGCTGACCCCGTTCAGGGCCTCCAGATCTTCGATGGAGATTGCATCATCCCTCGCTTCGGAGCTTGTTGGTAAGCGGTGGGGGATATCGATAGCCGATCCATTTATGGGGGGTGGGGAGCTCTTAAGAGAGACTATAGAGGCTATAGGTGTTGAGAGGATATCTAGGATCTTTGGGCTTGAGGAGAACCCCCTTGCATGTATTGTTGCATATGCTTCACTCATAGCTATAGCTGGCGTGGATAGAGTGTATATTAGATGTGATAACTCTTTTAAATATATCTATAGAGTTGCTAGTACAGGCTCTCAGATCCCCTTATACGATGTTATAGTAACCACAGCCCCTCCACACGATGTTGAGAGCCTTCCTAGGGGGTATGCTGATGTAATGCTAGCAAGCCTCGTATTGCTTGGCTATGTAGATGCTGCGTCGAGGATCTTCATAGACGCCTCGGCATCGTCTATATTGGTTGCGAACTCAATCCTCAAAGAGCATGGTACTCTATTGGCTATAACCCAGGGGACGATGCTTCACAGGCTTACAAGCTTTGTGGCTAGGAGTCTCCTGAGAACTAGATATAGCATCCCAGCTATAATTAGATCTTATGTGGATCATAAGAAGAGAGGGAGTCAGGGGATCGAGGTTGTCATCGCCGCTAACAAGGGCTCTGGATCCCGTGAAACGCTGTTCATAGATGCAAGCAATATGATAGAGACTAGGGCTCTGCAAAGCATAGCAAGGGGAGATCTCCAAGTAGGTTTAGAGACACATACCAACCGTGTGAGCTTGAGAACCATTAGCGGCCTTATGAATAGAAACTGGCTATTCCTATTTACTAGAAGCCATACGGATCGAAAGCTGGTGGAAATTCTATCAAGGCTAGCCAGCATTAATAGAATCGTGAGCCTGAGGAAAATCATATTTGAGAGCAATATTAGCAGGGGCATCGATATAGTTTCCCCAGACTTCTTCATGTTACCGAATAGATATTGGATCATATGGAATGAATATGGAGAATATATTGTGATAAAAAACATAGAAGATGGGAGAGAGCTGGAGATAAACAAACGATATGTAAAGCCATTTGTATCGTTTAGCGACTATCGCAAGGAGAGGATCAAGTTCCTCCGTGCACGCCACTACATATTATCGATCCCTGATGAGGGTATTGATCGGCTGCAGAAGGATCTTGTGAGATATATTGAGTGGGGTATGAGGAGCGGGGCTGCCGCGGCTGCGATTAGAAAGTTTGGCTCCTCCTGGTATAGCTATCTATATAGGAGGATCACATCTATGAGGCCCTATGGAGTTGTTTTTATCCCAGCAGTTGTTGAAATCGATATTTTGAGGAATAGCTTCTATGCAATAAGCAGCGTGAGTGGGATGATCGCAGATGGCGATCTCTACACATTGGGTAGAGCCACAAACTACCATAACCTCCTAGCAGTTTGGTTTAATAGCACGCCATTCCTATCGATCATAGCTATGCTGTGCAAAGCCTCAACAGGATCCTGGATCTTCTACGATGAGCAGGACTACCTAGAGCTACCAGTACCAAATGTGGAGAGGATAGAGAATAGAGAGCTTATTGGTGAGAGCACCTTTCTCTTAGATGAGGTAGCTAGGGAGGTTCTACCCCCTCTCGAGAAGCAGATCTTGGATAGGCATTGGGTGAGGGAGAGGATAGACGGGCTTGCATCAGCATATATAGGGCTTAGAGGGGAGGAGATAGAGATTATGAGAGAGGCTCTTCTAGAGAGTATCTCAGAGCTAGCAGGAAGGGCATAGCTTGCCAGTAGCTATGATCGACATTGCATTCATATATCTACTCCTTATCCTTGCAAGTGCGCCAGCCAGCCTCTCGATCTCCTCATAGGTATTATATATATGTGGGCTTGCTCTAACACTCTTCTCAATCCCCAGGCTTCTGTGGAGTGGGTAGGCACAGTGATGCCCAGATCTAACTGCTATGCCCTCGAGATCTAGTTGGAAAGCAAGCTGATGCGGATCTAAGCCCTTTATATTGAAGCTCAGCACCCCTGTACCTCTATCGGGTGGGGGGCTATAGACTTCTATCTCTTCTCCTAGGGTTTCTTGTATTAGCTTCTCACCATAGCTCTGGAGGCTTCTCAGATACTCTAAAACATTGTCCATACCGATTCTCATGAGGTATTTAGCAGCCTCTCCAAGCCCTATGAAACCCTCTATATTTGGTGTTCCAGCAACGTATCTCCAGGGCATTCCCTCGAATTCTACCTCTAGGGTCTCTGGATCTAGCCTTGTGATCATCCCACTCCCAACCTTGCCAGGCTCCAACTCCTCCCCCAGATCTTTCCTAATATACAGCACACCGGTTCCCGAGGGGCCGAACATCTTGTGACCGCTGAATACACCAGCATCCAGTCCTAGATCTCTTACATCTACCTTCATATGGGATACACTCTGCGCAAGATCCCCTATGCATATAGCCCCCTCTTGAGAGGCTATAGAGCATATATCCCTCAGAGGGTTTATCACGCCATTCACATTGCTCACATGAACAGCGATCACCGCCCTAACTCTCCCTCTCGCATTTGAGAGGATCTCCTCGAGGGATTCTAGCCTTGTAGCTCCATATCTATCTACCTCGATCCATAGGATCTTGCAGCCCCTCAGCTTGCACACATATCTCCAGGGCATTATAGTGCTGTGATGCTCAGCCCTTGTGAGAGCTATATAGTCCCCCTCCCCTATTGTAGGGGCCAGAGACAAGGCCAGTATATTCATAGCGTCTGTTGAGTTGAAAGCTGGTATCACCTCCTCGGCATCGGAGTTTATCAGCTTTGATATTGATTCGAGGGATTCCTCAAAGAGTCTCGTAGCATCTATTGTAAGGCTATACACACCCCTCCTAACCGTTGCATAGCTTCTTTCATAGAAGTTCTTTACAGCCTCTATGACGGGCCTCGGCTTAGGTGTCGTGGCATTGTTATCAAGATAGATATATCCCCTTTCCTCTAAATACTTGATCTCGGGGAAATCCTCTCTAATCCTTCTAGGATCCAACACAAATTACGACCACCACTGCTACTTCTACATAGACCCCTATAAATGCGAGGCCCCTTCATATTCGCCTAGCATGAGCCGTTTTAGGTTTCGTATTGGTTTATAAGGTTTGTTAGCGATTTTTATAGCCCCGCAATGCGAGTTGAGACCCAAGAAGAGCTCACATAGATACTGAGAGAAATCCAGGATGCGGGGGTCCCCCGCAGCTATGAACCAAAGGCCCCAATGAAGGTAATGCTATGGGTAGAAGTCACCCAAAGCGAGTTTACAACTGAAAGCCTCGCCCTTTAGGGCGGGGATGGAGATTTATAAGCCTTCTAGGGCTTTGATCTTTTTGGAGGGGCTCTATGGCCTCTAGCTATGAGGGAGCGCTAACCCTTTCAATAGCTATGAGGGTTAGTCCCGAGCCTGGGGCTGTAGAGCTCCTCAGAAGATACAACACAGCCCTGAACTATGCCATAAACAGGATTCTGAGCCTGAACCTAAAGACCATCAAGGATGTGCATAGGGAGCTCTACAGAGAGCTTAGAGAGTGGTTCGGACTACCATCTAGGATTGCTCTGGACTGCTATAGGGATGCAATTGCAAATGCAAAGGCTTGGAGGAGGAACCTACATAGGGGTAGGAGACCTAGGGTTAAAAAGCTCAGCATGCTACTGCACCATGGATCGGGATATAGAATTGAAGATGGCTATGTAGAGATCATAGGAGGGATCAGGCTGAAGATCATTGGATTGGATAGGAGGTATGACCAGTACGAGAGTGGAGAGGCTAGGCTTGTCTATCGAGAGGGGAGGATGATCCTGTGGATCTCCAAGAGGATCCCAAGGCCAAAGCAGTATAAGCCAAGAGATGTTATAGCCGTAGATATCAATGAGAGGAAGATAGTCTATGGAGATGACGAGATAAACAAGGATATAGGCACAGCTGTTGATAGAGCCTATAGATGGAAGATCCTTGCGGAAAATCTACAGAGGAAATACTCCTCTCCAAGATACCCAGCTTGGGGGAGGAGAAAAGCTATACTAAATAGAATAAGATCCTATCATAGGAAGGCTAGAAACATACTTGAGGACTGGGCTAGAAAAACATCTCTTAAGATCGTGAGATTTGCTAAGAGGCTTGGATACGCAGTAGCTAGAGAGGATCTCACAGGACTGATAAATTCTCTGAGAAAGATCGAGAACAAGGATCACAGGACAAAACTCATAATAATGGGCTATGCCAAGCTTGGGAGATGGATAGACTGGCAGGCAGAGAAACAAGGGGTTCCACTTGCCATTGTAAACCCGAATGGTACATCATCGGAATGCCCACAATG
>Ga0080007_1065248_pt1 | contig 14506 bp, 13 predicted proteins | sample OctOCTMetagenome_FD_69210 | JGI IMG/M metagenome (GOLD analysis project Ga0080007, IMG submission 69210) | Hot spring and microbial mat streamer communities from Octopus Spring Streamers, Yellowstone National Park, USA - OCT_B (SPADES... | ecosystem: Environmental > Aquatic > Thermal springs >...
ATTTTGAGAAAATTCATTCTGGTTTGCTCCGCACTGCTTACTTCATTCGAACCATTGAAAACATAATAAAACAAACTCCTTGGGAGGTGAAATTAAAGATTAGGAATACTTACGAAGTTTTAAATGCTATATAATTAAAACGATGACAGGAAGGCCAACAAAATACACAAAAGAAATTCTCAAAAAAGCAAAGGATTATGTTGAAAATTTTAGAAGATATGGGGATGTTATTCCAACAATAGAAGGTTTAGCATTGCTTTTGAAAGTTCACAGGGATACCATTTATGAATGGAAAAAACATTACCCTGAATTTTCCGACACGCTCGAACAGCTTATAAACCAGCAAACAAAAATCTTAATAAATGCTGGACTTTTAGGAAAGGTTAATGTTGCTATTGCCAAGCTTTTGCTTGCTAAACAAGGATATAGTGAGAAGGTGGAGGTAAACGAGGAAAAGAAATTGTTGGTATTGACTGATGATGAAGAAGTTTAAAAATGCTTAATTGCATATTCCCGATGTTTTTATTTCAAGTAATTTTTGGTCAATCTTTTGGTAAATATCTTGTGCTCTAAATCTAACAGCTTCTTCAAGCTGGCTTTGAGTTACCAACCCACCTGCTTTCGAAGCTTCTTCCATAATTTGCTGGCGAATATTAGATACTTGTCTTTGTAATGTGGCTACTTCATTTAGTGCCTGTTGACAAGCACTTATTTTTGAGTAATCAGAAGAATTATAATAAGAATTTCTATTATAGAATGTTGAATAGAAATTGTTTGCAATAATTGCAAGTTGTTCTAATTCATCTATTAAGCCTGATAGTTCATCTATTCTTTTAGAATAATCATTTAAGCTCTCATTTTCCATATCAATTACTTTCTTAATTAAGGAATAATTAGAACTATGATAATTTAAAATGTACATAAGATTTAACAATCCAGCATCTAACGATTTTTTTAAATCATTCGCACCTTTTCTTAATATATCTTTAAGATCTATTAAATCAGACTTTGATTTTGATGATGGTAAATTCACTAAATAATTGGAATTGATAAAATCCAATCTTTTTTCTAAACCATCTAATCGTGCTTTTAGTATAGAAATTTTAGATTGCAAGTCAGAAATGTTTTTCTTCAATGTTTCGAATAAAAGAGCATCGATAGCAGAAGTAGATAAAGCATTGTTTCGTGAAACATTAGGGGAATTTTTATTCAAATTTTGTTTCCTCATGCGATTTTTTGTATTATGGCAATGATATTCACCATATCTTAATCCCCATCTCTCGCAATTGGTTCTACAAGTATGACAACCATATTTATCAGTTCTGCCTGGATGAGCAGAAGTAACACTGACTACACTAAAGGCTATCAAGAATAAAATTAAAATTTTGTATCTTATTACCATTTTCTATATCCTGGTTTGCCTGTAAATGGATTATAATTTCCCCAACTCGACCAGTTATCAAACTTATATTTGTTGGGGTATGTTCTGTAATGTGGCTGGACATATGTTCCATCTTTGCGAAAATATCCTCTTACCCTTACATAAGCATTAGCAAAGTTTGTTAAAAAAAGAAATAACACTAAACCTATTAAAAGAAATGAGATTAAAAACTTTTTCATGCTGATATTTTATGCTTTAATTACGACTATTTAAAAATTTTAAAACAATTTATCAATTTTTTTCAAATTGTCAAATTTTTTATAAAAAATAGGAAAAAAATTAATTACTGAACTTGACAAGATAGAAAAGATGCAGTATAATCCTTGGAAATATCTCCTTTCCTGTCTGCTCCCGGGCAGGAAAGCGTATGCCATGGGCGTAAGGCGTTAAATTTATTTCCCCTTTTCCGTCTGCTCCCGGGCGGAAAAGTGTACCAAATGGGCGTTTAAGGCGGAAATCGTAATTTTTTCCTTCCCTGTTTGCTCCCGAACAGGGAAGCGTATCAAATGGGCGTAGAATAAGTTCAAAGAGTTCTTAGCTAAAAGGAAGCTACTTTTACAATTTCTTTTCTTTCAAAGGTTCGGATTAATGCTAAAGAGCCTCCGAACCTACAAGTTTAATTGTTGAGCCGATTCTACAACAAAATAGAGGTACTCAAGCTAAAGTTTTTATAGGTTTAAGGAGCTCTTGCTGATTTATGACAAAAAGTAGGTCTAAACTTCTTGAACAAAATCCTCTACTTCAGAGGAAAATTTTGGATTTATACACGCTTTTCCTTCAAAATCGGTCGCCAATAACTGACACTAAAAGCAATGGAAAGAAAGACGAAATTGGTAAAAATAAGACAAGTTGCACAGGCGCTCGGAGTAAGTGAGGAAACCATTCGTTCGTGGGTGAGGCGTGGTGTTTTAAAGGCCATTCAAATCAGGCCAGGCTTACATCGAAGATTTAACTTGTCAGAGATTGAGGAGTTAAAACGAAAGTTCGGAATTTAAAAGTGCGTAAAAATTAAGAAGGCCCGCCACTCCATAGCTTATTGCGTTTGGCGAGCCTATAGAAAAATGTCTACTCAGAAAAATTCTTTCTTTAATTATAACACAAAATACCTTCAAGAGCTCAAAAGCTATTATGAAGAACTAAAACTTTTGGAACAATTCAAAGACAAAATTGGAGAAGAGGGCTTTAATATCATCAAAATAGTCTTTCATCCCCTTTATGAGTATAAAAAGAAAAAGGAGATCCTTGAAAATGATGAACTTCCTTTCTGCAATTGGATACTCAAAAAAGAAAATCTTGAAAAATATAACTTAACGAAAGAAAAGCAAGATTTCTTTTTACAAAGAAGAAGAAAGATTATGGCCGAACTGGAGGCCATAGGTCGGTTATTCAGCTCTTTATCTCGAAAATGGAGTTTGAAACTTTAAACGAGATTGAAAAAGAAATACTTCGGGAAGAAGGGTTCATACGAAAAATTGTTTATACTGCTAAAGAAATTTTAGAATTACCAGAAGAAGAGTTTGCTGTTGAAAGCTTGCCATTATTAGGACAAGAAGGCTTCATCCACAAAGGGAGAATTCACCTACTTGCAGGTTATCCTAAGGCAGGTAAAACAGAATTAACATTCCGCTTCGCTATAGATTTAGCTCATAAGCAAAAAATTCTATACATCAGCGAAGAGGATGTTGCGATTATTGGGGGTAGATTAAACCAGTTAAGAGAGAAGTTTGTTGATGAGAAAGCAAAAGAGAATTTAATTATTGTCACTCCCGATTTCTTAAGGAGGAGTGAGTTTTATGAACTCGTAAAGGAGCATAAGCCTGATATGGTTATTGTTGACACTCTAAGAAGCATATTTAGTGGAGAAATTGAGGATGAGAAAGATTCCATAGAAATGACTGCCTTTTTCAATGAGATTAGGAATTTTTTGAGAAAAGAAAAGATTACGGCAATATTTAATCACCACATCACAAAATCGTCGCATCCTGACAATATTTTGAAGGATGTCGCTGGTTCTCCTGCTCTCACAGCTTTAGTAGATACAATTCTTCTCCTGACAAATGCGGGCGAAAACAAAAGGAAAATAAATGTTTACGGAAGGTTAATCAAGGAAAAGTCTTTCATCTACAAAGCTAACGAAGAAACGGGGGAATTTGAAGTGGTTGAGGAAGTTGAAAGTGATGCTGTTGATGATTTGGAAGAAATCATTCTAAGCCTGGAAGAGGTTTGGAAGAATAGGTTTTTGCTTACTTTGGAGGTTCAAAAGCTGATTAAGGATGCAAAAGGCATTTATGTTGGTAGAAAAGAATTGTTGGAAGCCTTAAACAGACTGCACGAGAAGAGACCTGATAAATTAGAGAGGTTTCCTAAGGAGAAAAAGCCAGGAGCAAGGTATAAATGGAGGCTTGTTAGCGAGCCGGAACCTGTTAGCGAGTGGGATATCCCATTCTGACCACTTCTTAACCTTAACCTTTCCTTTCCCTATATATATAGGAAAGGTTGAAAAGGTTAGGAAGGATGTTAAATTGCTCAATTTGGTAAATTTGTCGAGATTTGATACAATCGTATCAATGGAAAGGTTAAAATACATCATTTACGCAAGAAAGTCATCCGAAGCTGAGGACAGGCAGGTTCTATCCCTCGAAAGCCAGGTTGAGGAGCTCCAGAAACTCGCTGAAAGGGAAGGCTTGGAGGTGGTGGATGTTTTGGTTGAGGCTAAGAGTGCAAAGGAACCTGGGAGGCCTGTATTTAATCTGATGCTTGAGAAAATCAAGAAAGGAGAGGCTAATGCTATCTTAACTTGGAAGATTGATAGATTATCCAGAAATCCTGTAGATGCTGGAACCTTACAATGGCTATTGCAAAAAGGAACAATCAAAGAAATTAGGACACCAGAAAGGATTTACAGGCCTGAAGATAATGCTTTATTATGGGCAGTAGAAAGTGGAATGGCTAATCAGTTCATTAGGGATTTATCTGTAAATACGAAAAGGGGGTTAAAAAAGAAATGTGAAAAGGGTTTCAAACCAGGCTTAGCACCATTAGGCTATCTTAACAACAAATATTCTCCTAAGGGCGAGCACGATTACTTTCCAGACCCAGAACGCTTCCCTATTATCCAACGAATTTTCAAAACATTAGCAACTGGATTATATACTCCAGCAGAAGTTTATAAGATGGCGATAAAAGACTGGGGATTAACTGGAAGAAACGGAAAACCAATATCAAGAGCAAGATTTTATGAGATTTTGAGAACTCCTGACTATTATGGGGAATTTGAATATCCGAGAGGAAGTGGGCAGTTTTACAAAGGAAGTTATGAACCAATGATAACAAAGGAAGAATGGGAATTAGTTCAACAGGTTTTAAAAAGGAAAGGCATCAGAAGGAAAAGAAATTATGTGCATTTATTCAGAGGTTTATTGAGATGCGGAGAATGTGGAGCAGTTTTGACTTCCTACACAACTAAAAAGAAGTTAAAAAATGGAAAGGTTTTAGAGTGGATTTACTATGAATGCTCAAGGAAAAAACAAGGAAAAACATTTTGCAGTCAAAAACCTATAAGAGAAGATGTTTTAGAAGAACAAATCTTAAAGGTATTATCAGGCATAGAAATTCCTGAAGAGATACATAACTGGGCTATCAATGCTTTGAAGGCAGAGCAAGAGAAAAGAAGGAAGGAAAGAGAGAAGAATTTAAGGCATTACCATCAAATGTATAGGGCTATAACTGACAAGATTGACAACCTAATCCATATGAAAACCGAAGGCTTAATTGACGATGAGGACTATCTCAGAAACATTCAACCTTTAAAAGAAAAGAAAAAGCACATAGAAAACTTCTTAAGGAGCCAAGAATACGAGGATGATAGATGGTTTGATGATGCCATTTCCTATGTTGAGGTTATGAAAAGGGTCAAGGAGGCTTACATAAACGGCGATATCTCAGTCAAAAGGACAATCCTAAAATGTATAGGCTCAGAATTCATTGTTAAAGACAAACAATTCTTCATTAAGATTGAGCCTATCTTTGAGGTTCGAACTAAGGAATTAGAAGGTATGCTCATCCAGGAAGGGGTGTTCGAACCTCTTGAAAATGAGAAAAAGCAAGAATTTAACAAGGATTTTGAAACTTTGGAGGAAAATCAGTCTGGTTTGCTCCGGGGGCAGGATTCGAACCTGCGACATCCTGCTTAACAGGCAGGCGTTCTACCGCTGAACTACCCCGGAATATTATTATTTAATATTTTTATCCCTTAGTGTGCATGCTCTTCAATAAATCAATCTTACCAGCCTTCCACCCATATTCTTAATATATTATAACATAAATATATTATAACATAACTCAATTTTTAATAGCAAAGAAAGCAAACATTATTCCTGGTTTTTCTCTTTTATTTTTATTTTTGCGATGCGAAAATAAATTTTTATGACAATAGGTGCAAATTTTTGATATTTCAATATTTTTACTTTTTAAACCTCCATTCAAAAGGATTAATTTTGCTATTTTCCACAAATCCAAATAAAAAGTTCCTTTTAACTTTCTATAGAAACTTTCACCCAAAAATCTGTATTTTTTCTTAAAAGCTTGTATTATTTCTTCGCCAACATTATAATGACAAGGTCCGATTGAAGGGCCAATAAAAACTAAAATATTTTTTGTCTGAGAACCTAAATTTTTAAACTTTTTGATTACATTTTTAAGTATTCCTTTATAAAGGCCTCTCCATCCTGCATGTGCTAAAGCTATTATTTCTTTTTTCGGATCATAAAAGAAAATAGGAAGGCAATCAGCAATAAAAATTCCCAAAACAATATTTTTTTCTTTAGTTATTAGAGCATCGGCTGGCTTAAAAGGAGATTCATCATTTAAAGCAAAACCTAAATGTTTCTTCCCAACAACTTGTACATTAGCAGTATGTTTTTGTTCTAAAAACACTGTATCATTTAAACTAAATCCAAATCTTTTCAAAACCTTTTCTCTTCTCTTAGTAACTATTTCCACTTTATCAAATTTTGCTGACATATTTCCGTCTTTTTTGTCTGTGATACCATAAACAAGCTTATCTTTATATTTTTCAAAAATTTTTGACTTTAGTTTTAACATATTTAAATTTATATCATAATAAAATTTTATCTTCCTTCAAGTTCTCTAAATTTCGAAAGTTCTTTGCATAAAATTTTCAATTCTTCAATAGTAATATGCTGCTCGGTATCAGTTTCCGAATTTCCCGCTTCGATTAAAATACCATCATATAAATAATTTTTCTCATCTATTTTCATTTTCATTGCTTTAATTGTGGCAGGTAAAATTTTTCCTCGCATTTTAGGACCATGGGAATGTGAGGGATCAAAAAATAATAAGCAACCTGTATGTTGTTTAACTCTCATAGCTAAATTATGAACTGGATAATTTCTATAATTTCTTTTTTCTGGTATATCCACTCCTCTATGAATTAAGATAATTCTTTCTTTTTCTAATCCTGAATAATGAACCAAACCTTCCCAAGTTTTTCTGCTGTTGTTCTATCCTTATAATTTTTTGAATCAGCTCTTTTTAAATAATCACCCAACCATTTTGGATTTTTAATTCCTAAATACCATTTATTTCTTTTTATAAATTGAGCCATAACAAAAATAGGCCCACCAAGTTGATTAACTGCTGGATTCCATAAAAGTAATTTATCTTTGGGAATAATGTTTTCATATAAAAGAGGTTGAATTAAAGGATTCATAATTTCTGTAGCAATTAATAATCCAGTTTCTTTATAAATTTTCTGTGCAATTTTTATACTTTTAAATATTTTAATTTGAGATAAATCTTTATTTTTCACGATTTTTTTTATACTTTTTACATAATCATTAAAATCAATTCCCATCCCTTTACCATCTTTATAAAAAGTAGTTCTTGATTTAAGTCCAACCACTCTTGTTCCCCAAATACAATATCGACCATTTATTTTTATATCAGCTATCTCATAAATATCAGCAATATTTCTTAAGCTTACAGAACAAGGACCAGCTATAATTTTTAATTTTTTATTTTCCATTATAATAAAAAACCGAAAAAAATTAATTTATTTAATATTATATGCTAAAATTAATTTATAATCTTTTTATCAAAAAGCAAAAATGAAGAAATATTTTCAGAATTTAATAAAAAAAGCAATTATTCCAGTAGCAGGATTAGGAACAAGATTTTTGCCAGCAACTAAATCTCAACCCAAAGAGATGTTACCTATAATTGATAAACCTGTAGTTCATTTTATTGTTGAAGAAGCAATTAATTCTGGCATTGAAGACATTATTTTTATCACAGGAAGACACAAAAGGGCTATAGAAGATTATTTTGATTATATGCCTGAATTAGAAAATAATCTTTTTCAAAAGAATAAATTAGATATACTAAATAAAATAAGATCTATTGCTCATTTAGCTAACTTTATTTATGTAAGACAAAAAGAACAAAAAGGTGATGGCGATGCTATTTTACAGGCTGAGTGTTTAATAAAGGATGAACCTTTTGCTGTTTTATTTGGAGATGATGTTGTAATAAGCAAAAAACCTGCCTTGCTTCAACTAATCGAAGTTTTTGAAAAATATAGAGATTGCACTATTGCTTTATGCGAAATACCAAGAAAATTTTTAAAACACTATGGCGTAGTTAAAGCTGTTCAAGTAGGTAAAAATATTTATGAAATAAAAGATATTGTTGAAAAACCTGATCCTTCAAAAGCACCTTCAAATTTAGCTATAATTGGTAAATATGTTTTAATACCAGAAATATTTGAGGAATTAAAAAATGTAAATTATAAAGATGAACTAAGGCTTGCTGATGCTTTAAAAAGTATTTTAAAGAAAAGATCGGTTTATGGAGTGAAGATTGAGGGTAAAAGATATGATTGTGGTAGTAAGGTTGATTTTGTAAAAGCAATTATTGATTTAAGCCTTCAGCATCCTGAAGTTAAAAAAGAAATTAGAAAACACCTAAAATCACTAAAAAATTTAATATTTTTTAAAAAATTAATCAGAAAAAATTTTTTCTAGAACTCATAAGAAAGATTTTAGATGTATAAAATTTTATAAAAGACCCTAATCTATTTATTGCTTTAAAAAATTTATTTTCTATATTTCTATAGAGAAATATAGAAATTAATATTATTATTTTATTTTTTGTTTTTCACAAAAATAAAGGGAATTTAAATTTATCTATTTATCATTTTTTTAAGATTTCTCATAATTTCTCAAATTGTAGATGAAAATTTTTTAACAAATGTAAAATTCGTTTTCCTAAATTAGAAATTTGGTAGTAAACAATTAATCCCTCTCTTCTTTTCGTTATTAAACCTGCTTTTAAAAGTTTTTCAAGATGAGGAATAGTTAAATTACCATTTTATAATCTGTGTTTAAATAATCTACAATGGTTCCTGTATCATTTTCGCCAGTTCTATTTAAAAAATCTAAAATCATTAATCTCTTTTTATTAGCTAACCCCTTTAAAATTATTTCTAAGTCTTTATATTTCATTTTCAAACAAATATTTAAATACGCTTTTATATTATTTTATCATATTTTCAATTTTTCTATAGAAATATAGAAAAGTTAAATACTTTAAATTGTTTAGTTTTAAGATCGAGTTGTTATTTTACAATAACCAAAGTTGCTATAAAAATTATTAATTGCAATCATTTAAGAAATAAAAATTGAAAGAAAATTTTTTAAAAAATTTGAGTATTTTTGGATTTTGTTTCTTTGGTTTCTATTTCTAATAAATTATTGTTCCTTTGAAACTTTTGTTTGATAAATAATTCTCTAAATTTTTTAATTTTCTTCCATTTAAAATTATTACTTTAAATTTAAATTTTTGAGCCAATTTAGAGGCTATTGGATCAAAGGGTGCCGACATTCCTGGTATCCATTTTTGTTCTATAAGTTTTAAATAATCTTTCCAAGAGATTTCTTTAAATGGTTTTGCATCTTTGAATTTGTTTGGATCTTTATCATAAACATAATCTACATTGGTTAAATTAATGATTGTATCTGAGCCGTATGTTTTCGCGAGCAAAACTGCGTCATAGTCTGTACTAAATCCTGGTTTCCAGCCTGCAGCAATTAAAATCTTTTCTTTAAAATTAATTTTTTCTTTTGGATTTTTAATTATTCTAAAATAAGCGTATTTTCTAAAAATTGTCAAAAGTAAATGAGCATTAATTCTTGTTGCGTGTATACCTAACCAATCTAAGTCTTCATTAGAGACTTTAGTTAAAGCTTTAGCTGCGTTTTGATAATTTCTTGCTGTTTTTCCTCCTCCAACAATAATAATAAATTTCTTGTTTTCTTTTATTTTTTTCTCTATAATATTTTTAAATAGGCTTAAGAATTTAATATTTATTTCATTTGGAACAACCAAACTTCCGCCAAGAGATATTACATAAATCTTTTCCATTTATTAAATTATAAACTTTAATTTAAAAATGATTAAAGAATTTATTTTGAAAAAAAGTTCGGATTACAAAACAAAAATAGTTACCATTCAAGAACCTAGTGAGAATATTTTGAATTTAATTCGAAAAAATTTGAAGAATTATGAAGCTGATGATAAATTTTTAAACAAAATAAAGAAAATTGATAAAAAGCAAAGAAGTAATTTTGTATTTATATTAAGATCTTTAGATTTTAAGTTATGGGAGTTTCCGGAAAATTGGCGATATAAAGGAGAAAAAGGATTTTTGGGATTAGCAGAAAGAGTTATAGATTTAATTAAATTTATTAGTCTGAGTAATAAAAATTTAACTTTTCCTCTTTTCAAAAAAATTGTCTCTCCAAAAGAAGGATCAGCTTTGGCAAAATTAAGATTTAAAATTTTTAAATCTACTTTAGGATGGCTTAATAAAAAATACAATGGAAGTTTTGATAATTATTTTGAAGAAAATAAAAATGCTTATGAATTTTGTCTTAATTTGCTTGAACTAGAAAAATATAGAGATTTTTATAAGAATTTATATTTTTTAAAACCTAATCAGCTTTTATATTTTGAATATATTTTAGCAAACAATCTTTTTAAAAAATACAAAGATGAATTAGAAACCTTAACAATTTTTGTTGATTATAAAATTCAACAAATTTTTCTTAATTTTGACCTTATTAAGCTTCCTAAAAAATATCTAACCAAAATATTAAAGGAGCAACCATTACGAAAGTTTTCTACGCTTGAAAATGAATTAAGGCTCGCTTCAATTTTGCTTGGAGAAATGATCAGTCAAAAATTAAAAATTCCTGCTTATAGAGTAGATAATATTTTGTGGTGGATATCGCATAAAATTAAATTAGAAATTCCAGCACCAAAAGTAAAAACAATTTTTTACTAACCGCGGATTAACGCGGATTTCAACACGGATTAACGCGGATATAAAACAACAATCAAATAAATCATTCATATTATCCGCGTTCATCTGCGTTGTATCTGCGTTCCTCAGTGGTTTACGGATAAATGCGAATACAGCACGAATGAATGCGGATAAATTGAATTAAAAAAAATGTTTAGTTTCAAAATTATTAAAAAAGATAAAAATACCAGAGCCAGATTAGGAATCTTAAAAACACCCCATGGAATAATTCATACTCCTAACATTGCTATTGTGGCTACAAAGGGTTCAATAAGAGGAATAAGTTTTGATTTAGCTAGAAAATTTGGAGGTGAAATTTTTATGATCAATACTTTTCATTTTTTTCATAATGATAGATATAAAATAGTTGAAAAATTTGGCGGTCTTCATAAATTTTTAAATATTAATTATCCTTTAATGACTGATAGTGGAGGATTTCAAGTGTTTAGTTTAGGTTTTGGCTTAGAACATGGAGTAGGTAAGGTTGCAGATATTTTTCCTTTAGAAGCTCGTAATCACAATAAATCTTTGGGAGTCGCGCGCCCAAAAGGTAAATCATTAGTAAAGATTTTTGAAGAAGGAGTGGAATTTGTTTCTCCTTATGATGGTAAAAAATTATTTTTATCTCCTGAACTTTCTATAAAAATCCAAAAAATTCTAAAAGCAGACATTATTTTTGCTTTTGATGAATGCACTTCTCCATTATCTAGTTATGAATATACAAAACAAGCAATGAAAAGAACTCATAGATGGGCATTAAGATGCTTAGAAGAATTTAAAGGGACAAAAAACCAAGTAATGTTTGGAATTGTGCAAGGAGGAGAATATGAAGATTTAAGAAAAGAATCAGCTCAGTTTATTAATTCTTTGCCATTTTTTGGATTCGGCATTGGAGGAAGTTTAGGTAAAAGCAAAAAAGATATTATTAAAGTATTAATTTGGACAATACCATTATTAGACGAAAATAAACCAAGACATCTGTTAGGCATAGGTGAAGTTGATGATATTTTTCACTCAATTGAACAAGGAATTGATTTATTTGATTGTATTATTCCTACAAGATGGGCAAGACATGGTACAGGTTTTACTTATAAAGGAAGAATAAATTTAAAATCAAGCAAATATATTACAGACAAAAAACCTATAGATCCTGAATGTAAATGTAATGTATGTCAAAAATATTCAAGGGCTTATATTTGTCATTTATTAAAGGAAAAAGAAATATATGGCATAATTCTTTTAACTGAACATAATGTTTTTTGGATTCTGAATTTATTTAAAGAAATACGAAAAGCTCTTAAGAATAATCAATTTCAGCAATTAAAAAAGAGATTATTGAAGTATTGGTAATATTATCTTTTTACTTTAAACATCAAAGCTGGTAAAGATTTTTGAAGGATATTTTTTAGAGACAATTTTACTACTTCTGGATAAAATACCTCATAATTTAACTTTTCATTGCCTGTAAGTGCCCAATTCAATCTTACAGTTAATTGTCTATTCCAGCCAAAGTTATTTCCAAAAGCTTTTCTATTTGAGCAAACAAAAACAAAACTTTTACTTTTTGCAGGATCACTATTATTTATTTGTGGTATCCAACCGCTACAATTCATAGACATATTTAAGGTATATTGAGCAGTTTTTGACCAATCCCATCTTATAAGAGGAATAGCCCATTTATCTGGAGATCCAAATTTAGCTACCAATTCTTCGTATGTTCTTGGACAAGTACCTCCGCAATCATAATTTACTTCAATAGTATTAGTTATTCCTGTTGTAGTCACTCCTCTTGTAGGTAAAGTAGAAGTAGCTGATAGTTGTATTCCTGCACGAATAGCATTAAATCTTCCAGTAAAGGAAGTAAAGTACAATGTAGCAATATTTCCTTGTTTTTCATAAACTAAAGCAGGGTATTCGTCAGATCCAACTTTAGCGTTTATAGTCACATTTGGATAATAAGGAACTATTATTTTATAAGTATGGGAAACATCTTCTCCTGTAGATTTAACTTCTATCTTGTTATTTATATCTTTAGCAGTAACAGAGGTAAACCTGAATGAAACATAACCGTTTGTATAAGGAAAATCTTTATCTTGAGGAGAATAAGTAAGTCCTTTTAAAATTACAGTATAGGTTCCATTTGTTAAAGGAAGATTCAAGTTAATGGGGAAAGTCACTGTTAACTGAGCACCACGTGGAGGAGTAAGTAATGTTCCTGTGGCTGGTCTTTCTGTAGTATCAGATTTAGTAACTTCTGCTTGAATTTCTTTAAACGGCCATTGATATTGTTGATTCAATCTAAAGGTTAATGAGGTTAAATAAAATGGTGTATCAGTAGGTACATTTGTTACTTCAAAAGCATATTGAATTTGAGTAGTTGTATTAGGTCTTATTTCTCTAATTTCTTGTGTTCTAGGCTGAGAAATAATAGTTATTTTTGGTTGAGGAACTATTATTTTATATGTCTCAGAAGTATCTTGTCCTGTAGATCTCACTACTTGCCCTTGTGTATTTTTTGCTGTTACAGAAGTTAAACTAAATGAAACAAGACCGTCTTCCCATGGATAATTTGGATCATCAAGAGAATATGAAAATCCTCTTAATATTACAGTATAAGTTCCGTTTGCTAAAGGAACATCTGGATTCGTTGGAAAAGTTAATTTCATTGTAGGAGATAATTCAGCACCAGATGTCCATCCTGCTCCTAAACGCTCCGAAACGTGAGGCTGAATGACCTCTACTTGAACTTCCTTAAATGGCCATTTCTTTTGTCTATTTAATTGAAAAGTGATAGACTCCAAATAGAATGGATTCGCATTAGAAAAATTTTCTAACTTAAATTGGAATTTGATCTCTGTAGCAGTTGCTGGTTTTATTTCTCCAATTATCGTTAATCTAGGCATAGTTAAAATGGTAATTTTAGGAGGTGGAGGAGGAACATAAGTGTATTTTAGAGGTGGAGAAACTACCAAAATAGATCCCTCTTTTTCAGGTGTTAACAAAGAGAGCTCTGAATCTTCTTCATAAATTCCAAAGTATACAAAAGAAACTTTTGTAGAAGTAGGAAATTGCAAAACAGGAACTGTAAATTTAATATTACCGCTATTTATTTCAGTATCAGTAATATCCCTTATATATTGCTCCCTTACCCCTTCTCTTAAGACAACTCTTCCTCTTAAAACAACTCTTTTATTAGGTGGCGTTACATAAGAAGGAGCCCTAAATTTTAAATTTATATCATCACCGTTCTTTATCGGTTGGTTAATTTGTAAGTTGGTAGCCACTGAGTAACTATTTACTAAATCAACCAAATAAGAGTACCAATTATATGGAGTTGTGCTTACAAGCCATTTTAAAATTGGGAAAATTTCTTCGGCCTTTTGAGAGCTAGTTGATTGAGCATGCACATAAGTAATATAAGTAGTAAAAATTAAAGTAGATAAGAAAGCAAATAAGATTATTTTATTTTTCATTCTATAATTTCCTTTAATTCGACCTAATTAAAAATATTATATTCAAAATATTCAAAAAAATAATTGTCAAGTAAAAATTGTGGATAAATTTGTTCATTTTATCGCCTTATTTTTCTCTTAATTGCTTTATAGATTTCTCCTATTATTAAAACTAAAGAAGAAAGCATAAAAATAATAACAAATTCTTCAATTTTAATAGGTGCAAAATTC
>Ga0080007_1055500_pt1 | contig 14446 bp, 19 predicted proteins | sample OctOCTMetagenome_FD_69210 | JGI IMG/M metagenome (GOLD analysis project Ga0080007, IMG submission 69210) | Hot spring and microbial mat streamer communities from Octopus Spring Streamers, Yellowstone National Park, USA - OCT_B (SPADES... | ecosystem: Environmental > Aquatic > Thermal springs >...
TTATTAGCGAAAATGTAATTAGTGAAAAAGAATGGCAAGTTGTAGAAAATTATGTTATATCAACTTTGAATAAAATTAAAAATAAAAGGTATGATTATATTTTGTTCTCTTTAAAACAAAAGTTAAACGGAGTGTAAGGTTATGATTGATGTTGAAGAATTTTATAAAAAAGATGACAAAATTTTTGTTATTCTTGAAAAAAAGAGAAAAGAAATTTTCATTTATAGTGGGAAGAGAAAAGAATGGGAACTTCTTATCTACAACTCAAAAGATAATTCTTTGATTGATAAATTAGATGTAGAGTATTACAAAGATAATTCTCTTATTGTAAGCAAAAATAACAAATATGCCATTTTGAAAATTGATGAAGGGTTTATAACTGATTTTATTGATTATGAAATTTTACCGATTTCTATTGATTTCGTAAAGCATGGTTATCTTGTAGTAGATAATAATGGAAAAACCAGATTTAGATATGCTATTTTCGAATTAAATGATGGAATAATTACGGATTGGTTTGAAAGGATTAAAATTTTAAAGATAAACGATGATGAAGTTTATTTTATAGGGAGAAAAGATGATAAAGACGCTTTATTTTCCACTAAAAAGGGGATAATTACCAATTGGTATTCTTATTTTGATGAAGATAATGTTAAATTATTTTTAGAAGGAAAAACTAAATATATGGTTTGTGGTTCTCGTTTCTGGAAAACGGAAAGTCTTATTGATGAAAAAGGTAATGTAGTTTTGGAGGGCAAAAAAATATTCCCTATTTTCTGTGAGGATAATGAGCTTTCTGATATTATTTATCTTATTCTTCTCACTAATAATAAAAAAATGCTTTTCTACGATGGTTTCAAAACTGCAAAATATAATTTTATATTTCCTGCTAATAACAATTTAGATTTTCTTCTTGTAAGTAAAAAACAAAATAAAGTTGTTGCTCGTTTATTTAATGTAAAAACCAAACAAATTAGAGAATTAAATAGTTGTTTATTTATTTCAAAAGATATTAAACCAGAGATATCTGATGATTTTCGTGGGTTTTATAAATGCTCGTTTTATGAAAAAAGATATCGCTCAAAAATTTTTGATTACTCTTTCTCTCCGAAATTTTGTCCCAATTGTAAAAAAGTGTGGTTCTTTTATTTTTATTTTCGTTCTTTGAAAGAAGATTATTGTCCAATATGCGAAGCTGAAAAAGTCCACGCTTTTATGATATAGGAGGGAATTATGTTAGAAGGAAGAGGTTGTGTTGCTGTTGGAGATTATAAGGAATGGAAAGGGTTATGTAATTATTCTTTTGATGGTTGTCCAACCAAGTTATTGGTAAATGTAGCTAATAAACTTAAAGAAGAAATAAAACATAAGGGTAAAAGATTAGAGCAAGTTTGTGAGGAGATGTTACAATATAGTGAATGGTGTTATTATTATGAAGGTGGAGCAGATCCTCATGAAACTTCTCATATTACAAAAAGAAATTGGTTTAGATACTCTATAGATTGGATTTATATTATCAACCCGCAAAAAGAAAAACTTTATGTAGTGTATTCATTTTTCCTCAGTGCTAATAATCTCTTGCGAATAGAAGAAATAGATATAAATGAATTATTGGAAGATAAAGTGGATTTTTATAGAATTGAAAATTATGGTAAAATATATGATTTTGCTTTGTCGTTTATTGAAGATGAGGTTATAAAGAAAAAGTTAAACGAAAAAATATCTAATTTCTCCATTTTCTTTAAAAAAATAGAAAATGAAATTATTCCGATGTTAAAAAGAGACAAAAGACTTGCAATGGGCGAAATTGTTTTTAGATTTTTCCAATGTTTAAAAGAAGATTTTAACAAAGATGAATATATTAAAGAAAATTATTATTGCAAAATACTTGAATTTGCCAAAGAAATGTATCCAAAACTTAGAGGAAAGCGCCTTTTTGATAAATATGATAAATATACAATTTTATTTTGGAGCAATATTCGGTCTTTGTGGGATGGAAAAATTAGAGAAACTATCTATAATAAATTGTTTGTATTATTTATATAAATTCATGCCTTAAAATTTCAAAAAATGTTTTTAAAAACCGGAGGTGGGCAAAATGAAAAAGTTAAAAGAACAAGAATTTTCAAGTGATGATATAGCTAAATTATACTTAAAGGATATTTATGATATTCCTCTTCTCACAGAAAAAGAAGAAAAGGAACTAACAAAAACGGTTTACGAGACTAAAAATAAAATAATATCTCTTGTAAGTAAAATTCCCTTTGTCGTGCATAAAATAACGGAACTTGGGAAATCTAACGAAAATAAATTTGGTTTTTACTTTGTTACTTCCAATGAATTCTTCACCAATAAAAAAATAAAAGAGCAAGAAGTTAAAAGAATCAAAAAAACTATAGAAAAGATAAAATCTTTAAAAGAAAAAGGCGACTACGATACTGTTTCGGAAGTTATAACAACAGAATTAAAACCAGTTTTTAAATATGTTTGGCAAATAGTAAATAAACATTTAAGAAAAAAATATAACGAATACAAAAGCAACCCTAACATTATTGATAAGGGAATTTTGATGATTTACTTCGGGGATTATTTCAAATCTTTAGACAATTTCTTTAATGAAATTGACAATTTATTTTCCGTATATCTTGAAGCAAGGAATAAAATAATTTTGTCAAATCAAAGATTGATTATAAGTTGTTGTAAGCCTTATTTAATAAAAGGGATAAATTTCAATGATTTAATTTCAGAAGGAAATAGAGGGTTAATAGAAGCTATTGAAAGATTTGACTATACAAAAAACATCAAGTTTTCAACTTACTCAACCTACTGGATTTTAGCAAAGATTAAAAAATTTATTTTAAAAACTTATACAATTTATAGGGTAAGCGAACAAGAACTGAAACTATATACAAAAATCAAAAAAATCATTGATGAAACTCTTGCCGAAAGAGGCGAAGAGCCAAGTGTAGATGAAATTTCCCATGCGCTTTCAATAAAACCACAAAGAGTTTCTTATGTTTTAATAAAATTTAGAAATTATATAGAATTTGATAAGTCTTACGAAGATGAAGAAGACAGTGAAAATTCTTTAAATATCCCCGATGCCAAACAAGATGAAATTTATAAAAAAGAAAAGATGAGAGCTATAATTGAAGAAGTTTTGAATACATTATCGCCTTCTGAAAGGATATTAATAATTAAAGTATTTGGATTAGATGGAAACTTGCCAGTTAAATTAAGTAGAATAGCAAAAGAACTTGGAATTTCTTATAAAAAAGCAAAAGAAATCTATAATAGAGCTATGAGCAAAATGAAAAATGACCCTCTTAGATATAACAAACTTAAAATGTGCCTTGAGCTTATATAAAAAAGGGGGAGTAAGGCATGGATATTTTAGAAGTAAGTTTGCACTTAACGGAGATTTGTATAAAATATGATAGAACAACACCAGAAAAAATAGCTGAAACCATTGAAATTTTCAAAAAATTTTATTATGCTCTGAAGGATTTGCCAAAAACGGAGCAAATTCAAAAAGAACAAAATAATTTTCCAAATACAATAGAACAAAATAATGTAAAAGAAGAAGATTTCGAAAAAGAATTCTGGCAAGAATTAGCCGAAACTGCCGATAATTTTAGAGAAGCTGATTTTTCATATTTCTTTGATAACAAAGAAGAAAAGATAATAGAAGAAAAAGAAGAAAAAGAAAAGAAGAACGAAAGTGACAAAACTAAGACTACTGGAACTGACAATTTTTCGCAAGAAACCAATGATATACTTGAATTTGTAAGAGATAATCTTGATGACAAAAATCCCCCTTCCGAAAAGCAATTGTCATTTCTTGCCAGATTATTGGAAGAGGAAAAAGTAAAATCCGATGATTTTGTTTACTTAATAAACGATTTGGAAATTAATACTTTTAGCAAGGAATCTGTTTCAAAAATTATAGATTATTTTAAAAATAACAAAGGAAAAGTAGTAGAAAATATAAGAAAGAAAATGGAAGAAGATTTACCTTTTTAGAGGGAGGGTTTAAAAATGGATAACTACATTTTAGTTTATGTATCAAGGGTAATAAGTATAAATAATTTCATATATGTAGAGCCACTTTTTGTTTATAATTTAAGCAAAGAAGAGTGGTTTTTAGAAAATTATGAGGAATATTTAGAATCTTATCCAGATTTTGAAAGTAGGGTTGTGAGAGGAGGGTTTTATGGAAGCGCAAAAACAAAAGCAAAAAGTTATTGAAGAAATAAGAAATTATTTGGAGGCAAGAAAATCACAAGAAATTCCATATACTGAAAAGCAACTCAATTATTTGTTAAAATTATTGGAAAGAAGCGATGTAGAAACATTAGATGATTTTATAAGATTTAGCAGATATTTTGGTGGAAATCTCTTTAACAAGTATGATATAGCTGATATGATTGGCACTCTTGAAAAAGGATATAGTGTAAAGAACTATAAAGTTGTTCCAGAATTTGATATTGATATCTTATGAGGAGAAGATATGGCCTGGGTATTGTTTTCCACTAAAAAAGGGAAAGAATTAAAAATTAAAAAGTTGATTGAAGATTTCATAAACAATAAACCTGAATTGCAAAATAAAGTAAGAAAAGTTCTTGTCCCAATAAAGGCAAGTAATGCGAAAGGGGGTATGCGTGCCACCCCCTTGTTTAGAGGATATATATTCATAGATATGGATATAGACGATGATTTGATTAATCAGTTTAGAAACTTTGACTTAAAACCAGTATTGAAAGAAGAAAAAAATCAAAACGAAAAACATTATTCCTATACGATACTTACAGATGAAGAAATTGAGAAAATTCTGGCACTTTCTGAAAAAGAATTAGAAAAAATAAAAAATAATTCTCCATTTGTTGTCGGCGATTATGTTGAGATTATTGATGGCTCATTTAAAGGATTACAAGGAAAAGTGACTGAAATCTATCCTGAAAAGTCAAGGGCTAAACTGCTGGTTAATATCTTGGGCAGAGAAACTGAAATTGAAATTTCTTTTAGTTACATAAAAGCGATTTTCGGAAATAAAAAATGAGAATTCTTCATTTATCTCTCAAAAAGCAAGTTTCTTTTCCATTAGAAAATAGGATGAAAATGAAAATTTTTACTTTAAAATTGAAAGGAAATCATGGAAAACGCATCTTTTAGACTTATCAAAATCAAAGAGCATTTTGACCAAATAGAAAAACTAAAAGAAGTAGATAAGTATTTATTTGATGAACTTGAATATTTGGCAAGTAATTTTGACCCTCACGATAAAGAGGAGTTATATAATCGTATTTTGAAAGCTGGTCAGCTTATGCAGTATTTAATTCTCAAAAAAGTTTATTTTGAAAATAATTATTATCTTTATTATGCTTCAAGAATTGTTTATTATACAAAACAAGAAAAGGAAAGCATAACTGTTGCAAGACATAAGGCAGATATAGATTCGTATGAGTATAGCATTCTAAAAGACATTTTCTCTGAATGTTATAAACTCCTACAAAACTTGCTTGTGTCATATGAATCAATTCTAAAATCAATATCAAATAATGTAGAAAGATATGAGGAGTAAAACAAGGAGAAAAAATTATGGAAAATCTATATAGAAAGCTGTATGTAAAAGGATATTCTATTGTGGAAGACATTGTTGGTGATTACTTGTGTATAGCAATTTACAAAGGAAATACAATTATTCTAAGAATTTGCACTAAAATAGTTGATAATTTATTTGATGCGAGAAAAAAAATATTTGGAAGCATAAAAACAATCATGAGAGAAGAATTTTTAGAAGATGGTGAAAAGGAACAGGTTCAAGAATTAATAAGAAAATTGAAAGATTACTATAGAAAAAAATATTTCAATATGGAAGTGTTTTCTAAATTAAAACAATTAGGAATTATCCCTCTTGATTTAGATATTTCCCAAATTCCATCTCTAAACAAAGAAACCCTTGAAAAAATAGTTGATTATATAGAAAGACAAATCCAAAAACAAAATCAGGAGGGTTAATATGAATTGGTTGTGGCGAATTTTGTCGTGGCCAGCTTTAATAATTTTAATTATATTTGGTCTAAATCAAACCGAAAAAACTGTTAATGTATTCGTTGAACTAATTAAGTGGATAATTTATTTGGCTATTATTTTGTTTCTATTGTTTATATTGTATAATGTTTTAATATCAAACAAAAAAACAATAAATAACAAAAATTAAAAGGGAGGCGATAAATTATGTTAGCCAGTATAATACTTTACGCTATCGCTATCTTTTCAACATTAGTTATTGTCGCTGTTGTAGCTCAAATTATATATACTTTGATTAAATTTATATTCACTCTCATAATACTCGTTGGTATATTATTAATTGGATATTATGTTTTAAGATTCCTAATTGCTGGCGAAACTCCCGAAAAGGTTACCGAAGATTTAAGAAAAACATTTGAAAATCTAAAACAAAAAATAAAATAAATAACCTCCTCCCCCTTGTGGGAGGGGTGTGAAAATGATTATCATGAAAAAGAAGATAAAGTTTATGCTTTTATATTTATTTATATTGGGAGTAGGCTACTATGTTGGCAAAAATAATGAAAAAATCAAAAACTATATTAATAGAAAGCTTGATGAAATTATTATCAGTCTTCTCAAAAAAATTCTTTAAAATTTGTTTTAAAATAGGAGTGATAACTATGTTAATTTTATTATTAATAAACCAAGAAAAAAGCTTGGATTTTGATAGTTTAAAGCAATTTGTGGCTAATAAAATAGAAAAATACATTTATTTTGATGTTGATAGCAATTTTATAAAAAGAATAAAAGAGACACAATCTTTTGATGAATTGGTATTTGTTTTAGATAGTTTCAGAGGACATTTAGGAAAATTTGATTATTTAAAAATAGAAGAGGAAAACAAAAAGGTAGAGCAAGTTAGAAAAGATATTGGCTTAACAGCTGGTGGCAGGCTATTACCCAGTTCTCCCAGCTTTAAAAAATGCGCTATTTTGACTAACGAATATGTGTTTGATGAATATAAAACAAATTACACGGAAAATGGGATTTGTAGCAAGGGAAGAACTGCTTATATTAGTAGTGGCGAAATTAATTTTGAAACTTTTGTGTATTTGCTTTTAGCTTTAAGCTATGATACTATTATAATAGATTTTAGAGATAATATTGGTGGGGAATTAACCTACGCTTATTATATTGTGGGGTTGTTATCTAATTATCGTGAAATAGAATTTAAATACATATTCAGAGATACAATAATAGTAGAAAAAAATAAAATTCTTTTTCCAAGAAACAAAGATTTAAACAAAAAGAAAATAATTATTTTAAGCAACAAAAATACATATTCGGCACCCGAGTGGATAATTTATAAATTAAGTATTCTCAATCCAAATATAGAGATAATTAATAAAGATGGTAGAACAGGAGGGAAAAGAACCGTTATATGTTCCTTTGGATTTTCTTACGAAAATAAAAATTACAATTTACTTGTTCCCTGCGGATATTGGATTGATGAGGAAGAAACGCTTTATGTCAAAAAGAAATTTATAGAGGTGAGAAAATGAAGAAATTAAAAAGTCCAAGATTTATATTACTTACCTTAATAATATTATTTGTTTTGGATATTGTTTTTGCTATTATTACTTTTATTTTGTATAAATCAATTTTATGCAAAGCTATTTGTCATTAAAGGAGGATAAGATATGTTTAAATGTGATAACTTAGGAAATTTTGGACAAAAATATGTAATTCGTTTTGGTGCTTGGGAGGGTATAAATTTCTATAGCAGTGAAGAAAAAGAAATTGTGAATGAATTTAGACCAGATTACAATAGAAAATATGGTGATGATTATATTATCGTTGAAGCAATAATTAGATATTATAACAAAGAAATAAAAAAAGAGTCCATATATAATATGAAAGAAAATATAATAACATCTCTCTATGATAAAATAGAGAAATGCAAACTAATTAAAGATAATTTGTATTATGTTGCTAAAATAAAAAAAGAAACCAAAAAAAAGAAATATGTAAAAGCAATTTTTAAGTTTCCTGATGAATTAATTTTTGGTTGGAGTGATGAAATTTATTTGGATGACGAACTTATTGATGGCAAATGCGAATATTTAATATACAAGGATTCCGGAAAATATAAACTCCTTCATTATCCTACAAAAGAAATATTACTTGAAGCTAACTTTATTGCAGTAGCCTCTGAATTTGATTCTTATTTCTATATTCGCATAAGAAGAAATAAACCCAAATTCGGTATATTTTATGCTAATGAGAAAAAATATGAAGAACTACCTTTGAACTCTTTGCTAGCTTTAAGAAAGGAATTTAAATTAGTGTATTCGAATTATACTGGTTCAACTCGTCTTCTTACAAAATATAAAATAAATCTTAGTCATGAATACTTTGAATGGAGTTGTCCATCCTGTAATAAGGATTGGTGTTTATATATACAACACAAAGTTTATTCTAATCAGAAATTTTGTTTAAAATGCGACTTAGAAAAACTTTATCCTTTTTCCTTATAACAAGGAGAGATAACCTAAATGGTCAAAGATAAGGGGAGAGTGCCAATCACTCTCCCTAATTTAAAACTGAAATTAGAGTTCAAATCTTTCTCTTCTCATCTAATTATTAGATAAAAATGCTAATTAAGAATTTTCCCTATCAAAGCCTGAATATAGGCAATATCTTTACTTTCCAAAAATTCAGGTTTTGTTATTGAATCGTAAGCATTTTCATAATTATTATACATTTCAATAGCAGTATTAACATCAGAAGTAGCTATATTGTTAGCAATTTCGTAAAATTTGCCAACAATTCTACTTACCCACAATTCCATAGCAATTATTTTCCTCAAAATTAAAAGAGCATTTCGTTTTTCTTTATCGGTATATAATGAACTAAAAACGCTAAGAATTAGTGATATATTTGCTTTTGCATTAGTAAAATTAATTTGTCTGTAATTTGGGATATATTTATAAATGTATTCATTTGTTTTTAATCTTAAATTTTCAATTAAAGCTGGTTTTATATCATCTTCAATTGGGATGCTATTTAACTTCTCATCAATATTAAACCAATCTTCTTCTCCTTCAATAATTAGTTTGTTTATTTTATACGACATTACTGGGTCATTTTCGTAATTCTTTTTCAGTAACTCTATTAATTGATTATCATTCATGTTACTCATATCATTCATATTTTAAAAGGTTGATGTATTTAATTGATGATTTTTTCTTCTTTTCTTCTCATTTATATGTGGAGAGATTAGCTATTTTTTAAAAAGTAAATTTAAAGTATAACTTCAATAAAAAAAGGAGGGAAATAAAAATGCTTAAAAAACCAATTTATATATCTACTAAATTTCTTGATTGTGAAATAGAAAGTGTAAGTTATAAAATTTATTATGAAGTTAATAGTTATGGGGAACATTTTAAAGGAATATCAAAAGTTAAGATAGAAGAAGCTACTATACATATAAATTGGACAGGAATTTATCAATTTTTGAAATATTATTTTGATAAAAATGAAATTTTCTATCCAGCCAAACCCGAAGAATGGGATGCTAATTTAGGTAAGGATGAATTTTTCTTCCTTTCAAAACTATATGAAGAAAGAGTTCCTGGAACTAGTTATTATGATGAATTAGTATATATACACCCAGTTGTAATACCAGATGATGGAATTATAAGATATTCTTACCCTGAATTGAAAACAAATGTCTATCCATTAAGATATATTTATAAGTTACTTGTAGAAATTGTAGATAGAATTAAAAGAAAAATAATTAAAAGAATAAAAACAGATATATTAAGAAAGGAACTATTTCAGTACTATCGTTATGGTCAGGAAATAAAAGATTTTTATCGGTATGATATAGATTTGAGAAGAACTTCTGTTGGTAGTTCCTTAAAAAAATACGCCAAATATAACAAAGCTATTATCAAAGCTATAGAAGCAATAGAAATGAAATTAGATTTTTTCATGAAAAGTGAAAATTTTATTAAAATAATAAAAGAATATACAGAAAGAACAAATCTCGAAAAATTCTTAGAAGAGTTAAAAGAAAATTTTCGTTTTTGGAATGAATTTTATGATGAATTTTGCAACAAATATTTGCGTAATTCGGGAATTACCGTTGGAATATATCCTATATTAAGATATAGTAATTTTCCTGAGGTTAAATGTTTCATAATTCCTAAAATCCACAAAAAAGCTTTTGAAATGGTAAAAAATAGTCTATCAATATTCGCTTTATAAAAAACCTTTCACTTATGAGGGAAATAAAAATTCTTTTCATTATCAACAACTTGCTTTCACTTGATAATATAATTGTAAAAAATTCTTCATATAAAAAAAATGGTTCTCAATATGTTTTTACCTTTTATGTTGCTGGAAATATTTCGCCAGATTTAAATAATGTTTTACAAGAAATTTTGACATACTATTATGGAAGCGGTAATTTTGTTTTAAATATTGTTAATGTTTAGTTTATAAAAAGAAAAACTTTAAAATTTTCTCAGAAAAGGAGAGTAATTATGGAAACTCTTGAAATAAGAAGAAAGATAGAAGCATACATTTCAAAACTAGTAGCCTTTTCTTTAGATAATTCAAACAAAAGACTTCAAGAAGCATTCGCTGATAAAAATTTTTATTTACTAATTGGTTTAATGAAAGGGTATGATATTGATTTGAAGTCTGAGGGGTTAGCCTATTGCTCTTATGAGCCAACTAATGATAGAATGAAAATTTGTTTTAGTAAATTATTGATAGATGTCTTAGATAGTAAGGATAATATTTATTCTGATTTTATTGGTTTCTTTCAGGTATGGAAACACGAAATTTTGCATTATATTAATCTTCATCCGCTTCGTATAGCGAAGTGGATAAAAAGGAATGTTCCTCCTGAAGATTCTCATCTTATCCCACTACTTATAAGCTATGCAAATACAGTTTTAGATAGCTTGATAAACAGATTTCTTGATAAGAAATTTATAGAATTGTTCAATTTAGTTCCTCCTACTGATAAAGATTTAGTTTTAGAAGAAGAATTAGAAAAATTTTATAATGAGTTAAAGAAAAATCCTCCACCACCTACTAAATGTATTGGGAATTTCTGTCAATTTAACAATTGCAATGAGGGAGTTTCCCAATTCAACGAATGTAATGGAAACTCTTCCCAATCTGACAGTAATAGCGGCAACAACAACAACAAAAACAAAAACAACAAAAACCAATCTAGTAATAAAAATAAAAATGAGAAAAACGAGAGTAAGTCTAATTCTGTTTCGCAAAATGATAACAATAATAATCCTTTATCTAATGATTTAATGGAAACTGTTAAAGAATTACTTAAAAAGGATTTAGATTCTTTAAAAACATTGGAAAGTTATTATAAAAGGATAATAAGAGAAGAACTTAAAAAAGTGATAGAAACTATGAAAATATCTGGTATTGGCAATACTCCTGAATATATTGAGGAATTAATTAACAGTTATAAAGAACCAACTATAAAAATTCCAAAATTAGAGGAAGCAATATTAGCTTTCAAGGGGGAAGTATTAAGAAGTTATAACTTTTACAATTCAATAAATCAAATATATGGTCGTAGTTATCCAAAACCAGTCTTGCCTTCCTTTAGACCCGCTTTGAATTCAGAGGTTCTTATAATAGTAGATACTTCTGGCTCTATGGGCTACGAAGAGTTAGAGTATGCATTTGGGTTAATAAGAAAGGCAACAAAAATTTCAAGGGTTTATGTCTTGAATATAGATACAGAAATAAAGGAAAAACCAATCCCTATTGAAAAGTATAGAATAAAATCTTCTATGAGATTTGTAGGTAGAGGCGGAACTGATTTTAAAGATTTAGAAAGATTATCTCAAATTTTAACTTTCGAGCAAAGGAAAAATATAAAATTGGTTATTCTATTTACCGATGGTTTAGTTTTCGGATTTCCTAAAAATAATCCTTTACCAAATGCTAAATGGTTGGGTATAACAACTAATGAAATTCCTGAAAGTTCTCCAGAATGGATAGAATGGGGGAAAATAATAATTGAAAAAACAGAATAAAAATAAATAAATTCTTATTAAGTTAAGATGGGGGAGAGTTTTCTCCCCTCTTTAATTTTTGAAATTGATATTAAATTTAATATTTACTAAACTAAACCTTTAAAATGTGATAGAAAGAAGAAATAAATTTGATAAATATGTAGAGGAAGTAAGAATGTTTTTAAGAGACTTGCCTGGTATAACTTTAATTCCAAACAATCCAGATGGAACGGAATTTTCTGATGAGGAAATAATCAATGCTTTAAGATATGCACATCAGTTATGGAGAAATGTTCCTATGCATACTCCATTTATGCCAATTATACCAACGCCAGAAGTAAGAATGGCGCTAATAAAAGCAGCAGCAGGTTATGTTTTAAAATTAAAAGCAATAGATTATTCAAGAAAAGCAATTTCTTATGGAGATACTATACAAATAAATGATTTTGAAATAAAAAGTTCTACATATATGGCGTTAGGAGAGCAATTAATAAGAGAAGCAGAAAGAGAGTTTGCTTTATACAAAAATTACTTTATAAACACAAGAGGATATACTATATAATTTTTAGGTGTTTATCTTTTTAAAGCAACACAATAGTATAATAAAAGCTAAAGAGAGTTTATTATATGGAAAGAAAAGACTATATTACAAAAAGAAGCAAATTTAAATGGATGTTTCTTGATGATAATGGAAAGATAAGGTATGAAATAAAGAAAAGAAAATTTAAGAATAAAATTAAATGTGCTATATTTGATGCAAATGGTAAGCGAGTAAGTAATTGGTTTGTTTTTATAGCCCATTATGGTTTAGTAAAAGGAGAAAGTGAATACTACATTGCTTATAAATATAAACATAAGTCGGAAGATATTTTACTAAAAGCAGTTTTTCACAAGAGTGGTTTTCAAGTAACTGATTGGTGCACTTATATAGCTCCCGATGGGCTTGTAACTGGTCTATCAGATTATGTTTATTGTCGGAGTTCAGATATAATGAAAATATATAATAAAGATGGAGAATTGATTTGGAAATTGAAAAAGAAAATAGCGAGAATTATTCCTTGTTCAAGAAATGGAAAATTTATACTTGTTTCAATAAAAGAAAAAGAATTAACTTTTATAGATTTAAAAAGAAAAAATGAAATAAAAATAAAGGATATCGAAACGCTTAAATTGAGACAATATATTAATTTGAAAGAAATCTATGTTTCTGAATTTGTCAATGAAACACTAAAATGCCCTGAATGTAATGATGAATACTATGTTTATTTTGTAGCTGATAATGAAGCAATTTGTCCGTTTTGCTGCGCTAATAAACTATCAGTTTTTATGTTGTAATTGAGGAAATAAACAATTTTTTAATTTGTTTAATAAAGGAGCAAAGCTATGGCTAATATAGTAAGTAGAAAAGAAAAAGAGATGATAAGAGCATGGACATATAATTTAAATACTAAAAATTTGTTTTTGAAATTAAGAGGTAGTAATAATTGGAATTTAAAAGCAGAATTAATTGATGATTGTATAAGTAAATTTCCCATTCATATTGTTTATGATTATGAAAAAATAAAATTTAAATTTATAGAAGAGGGCTACAATGGTATTATTCAATTAATTAATAATTCTTCTTGGAAATATGAGACAAAAATAAACAAAAATAACATTCTAATATTTTTGGATGAATACATAAAAATAGAAATTTATAAAAAATCAGATAAGGAATTTCAAAAAGCTATTGATAGTTTATTTAATTTGATTAAAAATGGTTTATATTTTTGCGAACATGTAAAATATTACAGCACTATTTTTTATGATAGATATTTCGCAACAACCGAGGTGTTATTAGATACCAAAAAGCGTCATATCGGAATAATTGAAGCATTAAGATTATTTGAACATATTAAAGAAATATATGCATATACAGATTTTTTCTGGTATATGGAAAATAACACTTTCAAATTATATAATACAACAGCGGTTTTTGCTGAACTAGATGGAGTTTTACGAAAAAGATATTACACTGAAGTCTATGAGGTCAGATTATTGAAAACTTCTCCAAATTTAGATTTAGGTATCCCTAATATAAAAACTCCGTTTGATATTATTAGAACTGCTGATGAAATACGTGCTGGAATACGCAAACTGCCTAATAAGGTTAAAAAAGATATAAAAAAAGTCATAGAAGATACTCTAAAAAGTGTCGATAAACTTGAAGCAATCTTTATTGATAAGGATACAGTTAATAAAAAAATATATGTTTTAATTGTATTAAATGAACTTATTTCTCTATTATTTGATTTTTATATTCCTTTTATTGTTTTTAATATTGGTGAAAAATCAAGATTATATAGGAAACTAAGAAGCTACAAGACTGG
>Ga0080007_1063859_pt1 | contig 14418 bp, 13 predicted proteins | sample OctOCTMetagenome_FD_69210 | JGI IMG/M metagenome (GOLD analysis project Ga0080007, IMG submission 69210) | Hot spring and microbial mat streamer communities from Octopus Spring Streamers, Yellowstone National Park, USA - OCT_B (SPADES... | ecosystem: Environmental > Aquatic > Thermal springs >...
TCCGATGCGCATTTCGTCAGTAAGTAGTCGTCCGTCAGGTAGTGCGATTTTGCTCTATGTTTTCGCCCCCTATCGTGTTCGAGCGGAAAACTTCCCGACGGTAGAGATGAAGCCACCTTCTTTGACGGCTGACACCTTGTCTGCTCTCCGCCTCGCTTATCAGGAAGCCTTCCAAAAGTTGCTGGATCAACCGCAGGGTCGTGCTTTGGTCGTGGAATATGCCAAACCTTCCCTCGGTCAGGACTTTGGTGAGTTCACTCGTAATTTGCTCGTCCCTTGGCGAACTTACTACCTGACACGATTGCGCACCATCTTTCGTCCTGAACACATGACCGACGACATCGTTTTCGTTCCCAACGAGACGAACGAAATTGTGGATGTCATCATCGTCCAGCCTCAATCTCAATCCCATGCTCGGCTCTGGAACTGGTCGCTGGTTTTGGGGTTAGCGACTTTCTGGTTTGGCGTCCGTCGCCGCCAAAAGACAGCCAAGAAGGAAGCGCTCTTTGTCGGGCTCCTCACCGCCATCGCTTTGGGCGGTCTGTAGAAATTCATCTGATAGGTCACTTCAGCACGATTGTTTCGGGACGATGCTCGCAGGCGAAAGGACCTGTGTCAAACAGGACAGTTGCCATCAGTGCCTTCGGGGCATTTTCGCCTGCTCGCCACACGAGCAAGTCTGAGCCGTAGCGGAATGGCAATTTGGCGACAAATTTGCCGTCAAGGGTAGTCAACCTCAATTTCGGCTCTGGTGCTCGCTTTTCGTCAACCCAAAGCACTCCCACTTTCATCCCGTTCGCCGTTGTGATGTCCAGCGAAAATTTCAGTCCGTCACCTTCCTCATCCCATTGAAGGTTGATGCGCAACGGCTCAAGGCTCAGGGTCGTGCCTTCTTCGGGGATTTCCAATTTTGGCGCTTGCTTGTAGGGGAAAACTGCCAAAAGCATCCAAAGTCGCCCTTGGGCGTCTTTTCTGGAAAGGTTCACTATCCTAAGACGGAACGAGCCAACAGGCGCTTTGAGTTCCCCACCTTCTCCTTCCAGCCACCATCCTTCCCTTTCATTGACCGTTGAAACTTGCAATTGCTCGCCATGAAACCTCAAAGATGTAGCCCGCACCTGCACAGGCTCTATGACGAGTTCCTTTCCCATCGGCTCCACATGGTAGCGGAAGAAGCGTCCCTTGATGCCGATTTGACCGATGGGAGGCAACCCAACCGAGAAGCGAAAACTTTTCCGTTCAAAAAAACCAATTTGATCCCTTTCGCCAATTAGCCCATCGCAATCCGTGTCCATCACTACCACAGTCATCGGTTTCCCTTCCCAAAGCATTGTTCCCCTTCACAACTCGGCACTGTAAAGAGCCAATATCGGTTGGTGCTCATCAAAAACACCGAAATTGGGAACTCCGTCTCTAAAGGCGACAGCGACAACGCCGAAGCGGCGGGTAATTGTTTGGTCGTTGAACCGAAGGCGGATGGGGATGGGACCGAAGCGGACTTGACGGGAAAAATAAGGTCGCCAACCTTGCCATCGGATGCTTCTTCCTGAGCAGCGGAAGGGTTGCTCGTCGGTCAAATCGTTGTCGCCGTCAGTGTCCACATATAGGACAAAACCCTTGCCTTCCTTCGCCAGCACGAAGAGCCGTTCGCCGTCAGCAAACTTCCAACTGAAAAAGAGGGGTTCTTTCAAGGGTGGCAACTTAGCGTCACTCGGTGCAGTCGGTTTTCGTTCCAGCCGATTAAAATCGAGATACTCACCTCGGGGTTCCCAGAGTTCACACCGCAAAGGGACGACTTGTCGCTCCGCTCCCCATTCCATTGTCGGTCACCTCCGTGCAGGCGCAGAAATTTTTATGGGACGGCGGCTGTTCAACAGTCTCGGACGGTTCGCATCGCCCCTTTTAAAACGACCGCCGTCAGAAAACTTCCGTCGGCAAACGGGTGCTGAAAGGAAGTTTCATCGCTTCGTGGTCGTCTTGACAGTGCGTCGCGTAGCGGGTTTGATGGTGATAGTTTGTTCAGCGGAGAGCATCCCGAAGGGACCGATGTCCCAGCGCACTTGTGCCTTCAGCATCCCTGAGAGCGTGGCGGTCGGTGTCCACGACACCGAGCAGGTGAAGCCTCAGCCGTAGTGGAATTTTTCGGTCTTGATAACTTTGCCCTGAGCGTCGGTGATGGTCAAAGTCGGTTCGGGCGGTCGTTTGCCGTCGGGGGTGGAAACGCCTGTTAGTTCGTTGCCCGCTTTGTCTTCCAGCGTCAAGGAAAAGTTCCATTCCCGCCCCGAAGGCTCGGCGCTCAGGTTCAGTTTGAAGGGTGGACCGAAAGGCAGGTCAGTGATTTTCTCGGCAGCCACACGCAATCGGGCAGATTTGCGGGCGAATATCAGCATCGCCCGCCAAATTTTCCCTTGCCCATGTGCCTTGCCCATCACGACCCAGAAAACTTGGTAACTGCCGACAGGAAGGGTCGCTTCGCTATCGCGCCCCCGCACGAGCAACACCCCTCCTTCGCCCGTCAAGCCGAGCAGGAATCGCTCGCACGCCATCCGCACTTTTCCTGTCGGCAAATCCTCGCGGGTGAGCCAAAGACGGCTGCCATCTTCTGCCACCTTGAGGCGATAGAAGTTGCCGTCGGGCATCTGCGTGAGCGCCGTCAGGTAGTAGACTTCCGCTTCCAGGCTCTCTACCGCTCCGAGGGCGAGGTCGGCGGGCGAGCCAAAAGTTCCGTCGCCATCAAAATCCACGAGCAAGGCATCCCCTTCCTGTTCCATCCCTCCCGTCCGATCGCCCAATTTGCCGTTGAGGTTCGTGTCAGCGATGCCAATTTTCACCTTCCGCTCGCCCAGTGTTACCTCGCCTTCGTAGTAACCTGTCGGGAGCAAATGGAGATGGTCGCCATCGTGGAGAATGAAGAGCCCTTCCAGTTGCCCGTCACCGAAGGGATGCTTGACAGGACCGAACACCACGAAGCGCTCGTTGCCTTTGCGCTGTGCCGTCCCCATCAACTTCTCGTCGCCCGTGAAATTCTTGTCGCCGTTCCAGTCCAGCCAGAGGCGGTCGGGGTCTTTGGCGGACGGAGACGATTTGGCAACCATGCCGACCAAAGTGCCACTCTCTAAGGACAGCGCAAAGAAGTGGGGAAGGGAAACTCCTGAGGGTGCCCGATAACCTTTGGGCGGACGGGAGGACAAACTGTCCACGACGCCGCCAAGCGAAAGGAGAATTGCCTCGTCGGGATTTTGGAAGGGACGAAAGGACAGGGGGACTTCAAGGGATGACTGAGCCGAAAGGTTTGTCGCTATCGTCAAGACGCCACTCAGCATCGCCCACCAAAAGATGCGACGCATCGTCATGCACCTCCCTTGCGCTTTGGGCGGGGCAATGCCGTCAACCGACGCCCTCAGTTTGAGGCGTTCCTTTCGTAGTTTGCAGCGCTTTAAGAAAGTTGGCAAGTTGGCTACCATCGCAGGCGATAGATGGCGTCGTTGCCGAGGCGGTAAACGAGGTCGCCGTAGCGGTCAAGGTGGAAGCGTGCGGGCACTTTCTCGCATTCGTCGGGTCGGTGGCGGGGCTTGGTGGCGTGGCGCTCATAAAGGGTCGCCAAGGCGTAACGGACACGGTGTTGGCGAAACAACTTTCGGGCTTTTTCGGGCGGCATTTCGCCCCGCCAAATCAAGACGGCATTGCGAAGTTTTTGGCGCACCCGATAAGTGCCTGCCCAGTGACCGAGGAAAACTTTCCGACCGATGAGGACGGGAAGGTAATTGCCGAGGGCGTAATGGCACAAAATCGCTTCGTCGGGTCGGGCGTGCTGCGCCAGCCATTGCATCAATCGCAGGTGACTTTCCCGCAAGTAAAAAGGCACTCCGCCATAGTGCAAGGCGATGACATCGCTTTGGAGGAAATTGCGAACTTGACTGACCCAAAAAGTCAAGGGAGTAACGCCACCGATTAGCAGCAAGACGAGGGTGGGGCGTCGGCGGATGACGACGGTGCGGGGCAGGACAAGTTCGTGCCACGCCCACGCCGCCAAGAGGCACATCGGCAAATGAGCACCTTCTATCAACTTGCGTCCCTGCGCCGTCGGCGTCAGGTAAACGGCGAGGAAAGCGCCAACAAGCCAAGCAATGAGAAGGGAATGGAGACTGGGGATTGGGGACTGACGGATGAAGTGAGCGATGGCGAGGAGGGCAAGCAGCAAGAAGATGCCGTAGTTGAGGGCGAATTCCAAAAGTGATGGCGTTTGCAAAGGGAACTGGAATTCGGCGCGGTAAATGGGGTCGCCCAAAATTGCCAAGGCTTGCCAACCCGCCGCGACAAAAGCGGGGAGGGCGATGGGGGCAATCCAGAAGAGATCACGGCGGATTAGGTTGCGACTGGCGGTCACTCCAACAAATTTGCTGACGAACCAAAGGGCGAGGGCGTAACCGATAGGCGCTAAGGCGTAAGGATGGATGTTGCCCAACACTATCCCAGCGATGATGCCTAACACAACGACGGCGATTTGTCCTCTCGTCCCTCGCCCCCCGTCCCCCGTCCCCATCCTTATCACGCTGCCCATCATCAACGCCGCTAACGCTTTGCCCCAAACGAACCAAGGCATTGTCGCCAAAGCGATGAAGGTGTTGGCTTCGGGCATCGCCAGCCAAATAAATCCGCCGAGGAAGCAAAGCATCAGCAGGTATGTGCGCTGCTGCGGTTCTGTCAAGAGGGGCGTTGAGAGCCACCATGCTGCCACGACGAAGGCGATGACGCCGACGGAGTGGACGAGGCGCAAACTCAAGTGCAAGGAGATGCCCAGCCATCGGGCGAGTTTGCCGACGAGCCAATCGTGCAAGTTAAAGGTGCGAGGTTGATGGGGTTCGGTCGTGAAGAGGTTGGCAAAGCGCGTCTTGCCTTCCCACGCCTGCCGTGCCCAACGCAAGTGAGCGTTGTAGTCGGAGACATCAAAGGTGACCCAAAAGTAGCGATGCTTTGGCGGCGTCAGCCACCAACCGACGAGATAAAGGCTCCACGACCACAAAAGCGCCGCCACCACAAATCCCCAAACCCAACGGGGCACAATCGTTCGCCCAAGTCCCATCATCGCGGGCGCAACCCTTTCTCCTTGAGCAACTTGTCCAGCCACTCCATCGTCGGTGGGCTAAGTTCGGGAGGCGGTGGGTTTTGGCGGTAGTCCAGCACATCGTCGTAAGCGCCCGCTTCGTAGCATCGGTTGAGGACGGCTTGCAAATCCAAGACGGCTGCCTTTCGGTCGTCCGATGCCAGCGGGATGAAGATGCGGGGCAATCGCTGGGGCAAAGCGACGGCATAAAGGTAAAAGCGCAACGGCTCCGCTGCCCGATAGACGCTGACAAGGTAATGCCATTCGCCTTTCACCACCTTTTTCAGCGCCGCTTGCACCCGATCAATGGGCGGCGCCAAAACATAAGCGCCATCCCGCAGCAAATCAATCTCCACCAAGTTCACGCCTTCCGCCAAAGTTTCCCGTTGCTTTTGGACATACTGACGATGCCCATCGGTGTTGGGCGTCTTATTGGCGTGGCTTAGCAGTTCAATGACAGTCACGACCTTGCCGCCATGCGCCATGTCCACGATTTCCAAAAAGCCTTCGGTAACGGGTTCAGGCAATTCCACGACGGTGGAAGGTTCATCGCATTCCACTTCGGTTTCCAGCGCCACCTTTTGGAGGACGGCAGCGGCGACGGCAACCCCGCCTGACAGCGATTCCGTCACGGGCGTGCGGTCAATGAGGGAGATGTCGGGGTAGATGGGACGGTCGGTCGGCTCCACATAAACCCGTTCCTCAATGCGGACATGATAGCGGGGGCGCACCTGCGGTTGCAACGCCTCGGCAGCGTAAGCGATGAAACACCAGTGCACATCCCGCCAATAGCGGCGGTCTTCCAAATACGGGTTCATGCCAGGGAAAGGGTTGGGCATTTTCCTCACCGTCCTTGCCGTTGCGCTGCGAGGAACGCCTTGACTTTCTCTTTCACCCAGTCGGCATCTTCAGGGCGTGGAGGCGGTTCAAATTCGCCGTTGTAATCCAGCGAGTAATCGTAACCCGCCTGCTCGTAAACCGTCGTGAAAATTTCCTGCAAATTCAGCACCGCATCGGGGTCTCCTTTCAAAAGCGGGACGGGAATCGTCGGCATCGGGTCACGCAGTGTCCACGCATATACTTCGCAAAAAGGGCGCCGATAGGAGCGGCTGATGATGGCGTAGTAATCACCCGACGGCAGCGGGTCGCCCATCGGCATCCGCTCCCCACCCCGAAGCAAATCCAACTCCACCAAATGCACTTCACTGGAAAAGATGGCGTCCCGCCTCTTGAGGTAATCGCCCCACGCATCACTCCCTTTGCGTTTGTTGGACGGCGACAAAACTTCTATGACGGTGACGAGCCGACGGGTTTCTCGCTCCCGAATTTCCAAGTAAGCCTGCTTTTGCTTTTGGACAAAAGCGAGGCGGGCGATGGCGGGGGCAGCGACAGCGACGGAAACGCCGCCGCTTTCAGGGGGCGAAAGGCTTCCGCCCTCTGCGACGAGGACATCGGGGATGATGATGCCAACATGCCCGTCGGTTTCTTCCAGCACATAGACTTGCGTTTGTGCCCGAACGAGGTAGCGGGGACGAACTTGGGGCGCTAAGGCTTGACGGATAGCGTAGATGAAATCGTCGTGAAAGTCCTGCCATTCTGGCGAACCTTCCAAAAACGGGTCCATGCCAGGGAAAGGCGACGGCATATCGGTCACCTCCGTCCCTTCATTTTGCGACGACAGCAGAGTATCGGTTGCCCTTTCGTTTGATGGCTTGGAAGCAAATCGGCAACTGCGGGAAGGGCGGGCAAGGTTTGAGTCAATTGCTTCGCTGTGCCGACCTATAATTTCCGTTGTCGCAAGGGTTTGCCAGGTTGAGGAAAGGAGGCGGTCGTGCGATGGCGAAGTTCGGTTACGAGGACACGCCTTTTTTGCCGGGTTCAAAGTGGCGGGTGCACGATGGTAACCGCCCCCAACCACCCGTCGTCACGCCGGGCAAAACTTTTGGCGAACCACCCTCCGATGCGGTCGTGCTTTTTGATGGCACGGATTTGTCCAAGTGGCGCAGCGTTCGGGATGGCGGTCCTGCGGGATGGAAGGTGGAGAACGGTTACATGGAAGTCGTCCCAGGCACGGGCGACATCCAGACCGTTGAGGAGTTCGGCGATTGCCAGTTGCACCTTGAATGGATGGCGGAGTTCCCGCCCAAAGCGGAAGGGCAAGGGCGAAGCAATAGCGGCGTCTTTTTGATGGGGCGCTACGAAATCCAAGTGCTGGATTGCTACCAAAACACGACTTATCCCGACGGGATCACGGCTGCCGTTTACGGTCAATATCCGCCCCTCGTCAACGCCTGCAAACCACCGGGCGAATGGCAAACCTACGACATCATCTGGATTGCGCCCCGCTTTAGCGATGACGGCAAGTTAATTCGCCCCGCCTACTTGACCGTTTTGCATAACGGCGTCGTCGTGCATTACCACACGCCCTTGCTGGGACCGACGGGTCATCGCATCTTGCCCAAGTATCAGCCCCATCCGCCCGTCGGACCGCTGCGGTTGCAAGATCACGGCGACCGCGTCCGCTACCGCAACATTTGGTATCGCCCGCTGCGAGGTTATGACGGCGAACCCGAATGGCGCCCCGCCATCTACGAGATGGCGAGTAGCGAGTGACGAAGGGCAAGGGACACAACGGGAAGTCAGTCAAATTGGCGCAAAAAGCGCAGGTCGTTTTCGTAGAAGAGACGAATGTCGTCAATGCCGTAGCGAAGCATCGCCAAGCGCTCCACGCCCATCCCGAAGGCGTAACCTTGCCAGCGTTCAGGGTCGTAACCGACATTTTCCAAGACGGCGGGATGGACCATGCCGCAACCGAGGACTTCCAACCAACCCGTCTGTTTGCAAACGGGACAACCCGAACCCTTGCAGAAAACGCAACTGACCAACACTTCGGCGCTCGGCTCGGTGAAGGGGAAGTGATGGGGTCGGAAGCGGATGTCCACCCATTCGCCGAAGAAGCGTCGGGCGAAGGCGTAAAGTGTGCCCTTCAGGTCGGCGAAGGTGACTTCTTCGTCCACCAGCAACCCTTCCACCTGATGGAAAGCGGGTGAATGGGTTCGGTCAAAGGGGTCGCGCCGATAGACGCGTCCCGGCGAGACGATGCGCACGGGCGGTCGGCGGCTTTCCATCGTCCGAATTTGCACTGCCGAAGTTTCCGTCCGCAAAAGCATCTCGTCGGTGATGTAAAAACTGTCGTGGTCATCGCGGGCGGGATGGTCGGGCGGGATGTTGAGGGCGATAAAGTTGTGCCATTCGTCTTCCACTTCGGGACCGTCCACGACTTCAAAGCCCAAGTCGGTGAAGATGGCGCAGATTTCGTTGATGGTCAAAGTCAAGGGATGCAAACCGCCGGGCATCCAGAAGCGTCCGGGCAAGGTGACATCCAAGCGCTCTTTCGCCAACCGCTGTTGCAACACCCGTTGACGCAATTGCCCTTCCCGTTGGCGGAGGGCGTCTTCCAGCCACTCCCGCAGGGCGTTGGCTTCGGCGCCGATGCGGCGGCGTTCATCGGGGGGCAATTGGGCGAGGGAGCGCAGGATGGCATTGAGTTCGCCCTTGCGCCCCAAAAATTGCCGACGGACTTCTTCCAACGCTTCCAGCGTCTCTGTGGCTTGCAGGGCAGTTTCCGCTTTCGTCCGCAGTTGGCGCACTTGCTCCAGCAACTCCACCGTTCCCATCGTTCCTTCCGCCTCCGCTGGCAATTTTAAGGCGCAATGCTGCCTACCGCAGTCGTCGGTCAACGGCGATCAACACCGTGCCAAAAATGACGACGGCAGTGGCGTTCCGCCCCTTCAACGCTGCTCACTCCTGCGATGCCGATGTCGCCGTTTTCGTTCCCGCGTGACTTAGCCCCTGCTCTCCCAGAGAAGGAGGCGGGATGACAGCCGCCATCAGAAGCCAATCGTCCCCTAACTTTTTCCAGCGCAAGTCCGTCAACCGCAAGGCTTCGCTCAGTCGCTCAAACCCGTCGCCGCCGACCGCTGGCACGGCGTCCCGTCCCCCGATCAGCAGTGGGGCGATGAACAGGACAAGACGGTCTACGAGGCGTTGGGTGACCAACGACCCCGCCAGTTCGCTCCCGCCTTCCACCAGCACGCTCACGATGTCCCGTTCCGCCAACCGTCGCAGTAACGCCATTAAATTCACTCGCCCTTTTTCATCGGCAGGCAACTGCCAAACTTCCGCCCCCGCTTTTTGCAACGCTTCCACCCGTTCTTTCGGTGCGCTCTCCGTCACCGCAATGATGCAAGGCGTTTCGGCGGGGTGAAGGATTTTTGCCGTCAAAGGCGTTCGGGCGTGGCTATCGGCGACGATGCGGATGGGTTGCTTGACTTTGCCCTTGACCAACCGCACCGTCAATTGCGGGTCATCCGCAAACACTGTCCCGATGCCGACCATGACGGCATCGTGCTCGTGGCGCAGGCGATGGGCGTAACGGCGTGCCGCTTCGCCCGTCAGCCATTGCGATTGGCGCGTCTTCGTCGCCAACTTCCCATCGGCGCTCATCGCCAATTTCAAGGTGACGAAGGGCAACCGTTGCGTGATGAATTTGGCGAAAGGGGCAATCAGTTCTTTCGCCTGCGCTTCCAACACGCCGACGGTCACTTCTATGCCCGCTTGCCGCAACCGCTCAATGCCCCGCCCGTTGACCAACGGGTTGGGGTCAACGGTGCCGACGACGACGCGTCGGATGCCTGCCGACAAGATTGCCTGCGTGCAAGGGGGCGTCCGCCCGTAATGGTCGCAGGGTTCCAGCGTCACATAGAGGGTCGCCCCCTTCGCCCGTTCCCCTGCTTTCGTCAGGGCGACAACTTCGGCGTGGGGCTTGCCCGCCCCTTCGTGGACACCTTCGGCGATCAAAACACCGTCCTTGACAATCACGGCGCCGACGGGTGGGTTGGGCGAAGTCCAGCCGACAACCCGTCGGGCAAGGCGCAAGGCATGGCGCATCCAGAATGCGTCATCCGTCATGGCGTCCATCTCCCGATGGCTCTTTCCCTGCCATCCGTCGCAACTCTTCGCCCAGTTGCTGGTAAAGTTCCATCCGCCGACGCAATTGCTCGCCCATCACCCAACGCCAATCCCGAATTGCCATGACGACGAGGACGAGGACAGCGATGGGCGCTAACGCCAGAAAAACTGTCCAGTAGCGGATGGCGCTGAGGCGGTCGGAGAAGCGGATGAGGTAAAGCCCAGCGAACATCCCCGCAAAGACCAAAAGCAACAACCCGAAGCCGAAAAGCCGCCATGCGAAGCGGGCGGGCGTGAGGATGCTGCGCCGTCGGACATAAGCGTTCACTTCCCAAAGGAGTGCCGTGATGACCAAAGCAATCATCGCCAGCAGGACGACAGCGCCGAGGGGCGACGGCGTTGATGGCGTCATGCCTTCTCGCCTCCCGAAATCAAGACGAGATTTCAACGACCTGCCGATGCGACCGACCAACATCTTGGCACAGACCTGCGGGAAAACGATGGCAGCCGTTCAAACGCGACGGGACGCTTTACACTTTTGGGTCGGACATCCCTTGCGAAAACCCGCCAACCTTTCTGCTGGCTTCCAAAATCGCTGAACGAGAAGGAGGGCGTCGGGTCATGCGATGGTGCGTTTTGTCGGGGCTGATGCTTTTGGTGGCGACGGGATGGGCACAGCCATCGCCTTCCCCTGCGGGCAAACCGTTGGTGCTTTCGGGCACGGTCAACTTGGTCGCCGCCGCCAACGGCGGCAGCATCGTTAAGTTCACCAGCCAATTGGACGACGATGCTTGGAGCGTCCGCAACCTCATTGACGGCAAAGTTTGGGACGGTCGCCCACCCCAAACAGGCAGCAACGGTTGGGCATCTAAGGACGCCAAGTTCCCGCAGGAAATCGTCTTCGCCTTCCGCAACCGCGAGGTCAAACTCATCAACAAAGTCGTCTTAGACCCGACCATCCCCGACCCCACTTTTGTCGGGCGCGCCGCCCGCGACTTTGAAATTTGGGTCACGACAGACACCGACCCCGAAAAAGCGACTTGGAAGTTGGTCCTCATCGGCACCCTGCGCAACGAGAAGCAACGGCAGGAGTTCTACTTCATCCCTGTGGAGGCACGCTTCGTCAAATTGCGCATCCTCAGCAATCACGGCAGCGACCGCTATGTTGCCTTGGGCGAATTTGAGGTTTACGAGGCGACGCAGGGCATCGCCGTCTTAGACCAACTCATCGCCCGCTTGGAGCAACTCTTGGCTGACCTGAAACGCTACCGTGACCAACTCGCCGAACAAGGCTTGCGGGCGGTGACGGAAGGGTCGGAAGGCAAAACGAACGAGCCCGCTAAGTCTGACGAAAAAAGCGAACCGAAAGGGCGATGAAATTCGTCTGCCACTTTGCGAAAGGGGTGAGGTGCAATGTGTCGGAAGCATCTTGCGATTTCGGTCGTCGCCAGTTGCCTCGCTTTTGCCGTTGTCCTTTCGGCAGGTCAGCCGTCCAACCAAGCCGTGACGCTGCGTTGGCTTGGTCATGCTTGCTTCGTCTTGCAGGCGCCCAAAGTCACCCTTGTCTTTGACCCCTTTCCGTCCGATCAGGTCGGCTACAAACCTGTCACGGTGCGCGCCGATGTCGTCCTCATTTCGCACCACCACTTTGACCACGATTTCGTTAAAGGCGTGGAAGGCAAACCGAAGGTCATTGACACGCCCAGCGAGCACAAAATTGGCGCCGTCCGCATCGTTGGCTTTAAGACTTCGCATGGTAACGGGCGTGGCAGCAACACCGTGTTCATCGTGGAAGTGGCAGAATTGCGGATTGCCCACTGCGGCGATTTGGGCGTCTTGCCTTCCGACGACGAAGTGAAGCGGTGGGGTCGTGTGGATGTTTTGCTGGTGCCCGTCGGCGGCTTCTACACCATTGACGCCGACCAAGCGTGGCAACTCGTCCAGCGGCTTAAACCCGCCGTCGTCATCCCGATGCACTACGGTCACCCGCAAAGCAAAATCCATGAGTTGGCGCCGCTGGACAACTTCCTGAAGGGCAAGCGCACGGTGCGGCGCCTTCGGGGCAACAGCGTTTCGTTGGACAAAAAGGCGTTGCCCAAAGGGACGGAAATTTGGGTGCTGCAAGCGCCGTGATGTTGGCGAGGTGAGGCGACCGTGACGGAAGTGCGACGCATTCTGGCGACCGACTGCGGCAGCACGACGACGAAGGCGATTTTGATTGAGCGCACGGATGATGGCTTCCGCCTGATCGCACGGGGCGAAGCGCCGACAACCGTTGAAGCGCCTTTTGACGATGTGACCATCGGCGTCTTGAATGCCATGCGCGAACTTGAAGAGGTGACGGGGCGAACTTTGTTGACCGACAACAAAGTCCTTCTCCGTTCGTCCCTCGCCCCTCGCCCTTCGTCCCACGACAACGATGTTGGCGCCGATTTGTATGTGTCCACTTCCAGTGCGGGTGGCGGGTTGCAAATGATGGTGATGGGTGTCGTCAAGACGATGACGGCAGAAAGCGCCCAGCGGGCGGCGTTGGGGGCGGGCGCCATCGTCATGGATGTCATCGCCATTGACGACGGTCGGAAGGATTACGAACGCATCCAACGCATCCGCAGTTTGCGCCCCGACATGGTTTTGCTGGCGGGCGGGACGGATGGTGGGACGGTCACCCATGTCGTGGAACTCGCCGAGTTGTTAGTCGCCGCCGACCCCAAACCCCGCTTGGGCATCGGTTTCCGCTTGCCCGTCATCTTTGCGGGCAACAAGGATGCCCGCGACGCCATCCGCCAACTCCTCGCCGACCGCTTTGACCTGCGCATCGTGGACAACATCCGTCCGACTTTGGAGACGGAAAACCTCGCCCCCGCCCGCGAAGCCATCCACGAGTTGTTTTTGGAGCATGTGATGCAACAAGCGCCTGGCTACAACAAGTTGACGACTTGGGTTTCCGCCCCCATCATGCCGACACCGATGGCGGTCGGCAAGTTGGTGGAAGAGGTGGCGCGCCAATACGGGCTGAATGTGCTGGCAGTGGACATCGGCGGGGCGACGACGGATGTCTTCAGCGTCTTTGGCGGCGTCTTCAACCGAACCGTCTCAGCGAACTTGGGGATGAGTTACAGCATCGGCAATGTGCTGGCGGAAGCGGGCGTGGAGAACATTTTGCGTTGGGTGCCCTTTGAGGCGGACGAGCGGGAGTTGCGCAACGCCCTGCGCAACAAGATGATTCGCCCGACGACTATCCCTCAAACGGTGAACGACTTGCTCATTGAGCAAGCCATCGCCCGCGAGGCGCTGCGCCTTTCACTGGAGCACCACAAGCAACTCGCCGTCACCTTGCGGGGCGTCCATGTGCAACGGACGATCGGCGAAATTTTGACGGCGGAAGTTTCGGGGCAAACGATTGTGGACATGATGGCGTTAGATTTGGTCATCGGCAGCGGTGGCGTCCTTTCCCATGCGCCCCGACGATCCCAAGCGGCGCTGATGCTGTTGGATGCGTGGCAACCCGAAGGCTTCACCCAACTGACCGTTGACAGCATCTTCATGATGCCCCACTTGGGCGTTTTGTCCACAGTCCATCCCGAAGCGGCGATGGAGGTGTTTTGGCGGGATTGTTTGGTTCGTCTCGGTTGGGCGTTGGCACCGAAAGGCGTGGCGAAAGAGGGCGAAGTCATCGGGACTTTGAGCATCACGGGCAACCGATACAACCTCAGCAACGAACCCGTCCGTTTCGGCGAACTTCGCCTTTTCCCGCTGGACGAAAACGAGACGGCGCGCATCCGCTTCCAACCCGTTCGGGGCTTTGATGCAGGGGAAGGGAGCGGTCGGGTCGTGGAGCGAGAGATCACGGGGGGCGTCGTCGGGTTCATCGTGGACGCTCGCGGTCGCCCCTTGCAGTTGCCCAAAGACGATGGGATGCGTCGGCGCAAATTGCGCGAGTGGCTGCAAGCGCTGGGGGCGATGCCCCGCGCCTTCGCCCCTGTCGCCGCCAGTTGATGAAGGTTTGCAGCACACTTTGCCCACCTTTAGGAGGCGATAAGCGATGCAATGGTGGATGCTGATGGTCGGCATCAGTTTGTTTTTGACGGCGACTTCCGCCCAGAACCTTCTCCCCAACCCCTCCTTTGAAAGCGGCACAAATGCGCCCGACGGATGGCGACTCAATGGCGGCGTCGGCAAATGGGAGACCTTCGGCAGGACGGGCAAACGGAGTGTCTCTGTCACTGGCAGCGGTAACGACAGCAACGCATGGGAGTGCACCGACTGGAAGCCTGAAGGAGGCAGGTTGTATCTCATCCGCTATTTCGTCCGTCGCTCCCCTGAAAGCGCTGGTGGAACTCCCA
>Ga0080007_1086558_pt1 | contig 14411 bp, 15 predicted proteins | sample OctOCTMetagenome_FD_69210 | JGI IMG/M metagenome (GOLD analysis project Ga0080007, IMG submission 69210) | Hot spring and microbial mat streamer communities from Octopus Spring Streamers, Yellowstone National Park, USA - OCT_B (SPADES... | ecosystem: Environmental > Aquatic > Thermal springs >...
TGGAAATAGGATAAATTTGCTTGAAATAGGATGAGTAGTATAAAGAATAAAATAAACGAGAATTATAGAAAATTTGATGACAAATTTCTTCGAATGCTTAGTATTCAAATAATGATGTGTGTTATCATAATTTTAACAATATCAATTTCATAAATTTATCAAAAATTAATAATATAATCTTAGAATACTAATATTATTATTTAATTTTAAAAAAGAAAATTTTTAAACTTCTTATTAAATTCAACTTTGATCTTTTAAAATATTTAAAAATTATTACATTATAGCTTTAAAGAGTTCTATGATTTATTTTTACTAAAAATAATTTTTATAAGTTTTTAATTGTACAGCTTTATCCCTGAAAGAATAACACTAATGAACTTGGTTTCCGATGAAATGATTAGGCTTTTATCTTTCTATCTCTTCTACTTCTCTGTACCATTTCTTACTTGTTCCAATCTTTGAACGTTCGATCCATTTTTTTGTTTTTTCTGTTCTATCTATTATAGTAAGTAGATTATTTATTTCACTTAATATCTTGTTTTTTTCAAAGTCTTCCAATTTTTTCTCTTCATTAAGTTTATTTACAAAAACTTCTAATTTCTTAAGGTTATTTACAGCATCATACCAAAAGCCCCAATCTTCTGCTAAGATCCTAGCTATATAGCTACCATCTATGCAGTTATCTTGCTTACCATCTTTTACATTATACTTAAGAAGCAGTATAGCTAAATCCACTAAATCTTTTCTATTTATTTCATGTATTTGGAGTTTTTCAAGAATCAAATCTTCCAATGCTAACGTAGGGAAACTTAATTCCAGTCTTCCTTTCAAATTTATAGTATGACTGAATTCTAATTTATCGAAAAATATATCTACTTTAATATTGTTGTGTCTATCATAAAAAATTAAACGTCTATCACCAAACAATCTATTCACATAAAAATCTGGATAAAACTTTAACTCTTTTTCAAAAAATTCTCTTATCTTTTTCCTTTCATTTGAATATCCTATCAAGTCGACATCTGTAAATAAATTTACATCTCCTATTCTTCCTATACTTTTCATCTTATTGATTAATTCTTCATCTTTTAGGACATTAATATATATTCCTAAAGCACCCAATATTCTTAAGGTTATATTATTTTCTTTTGCTTTATTAACAATCGAAATAGCAGCATTAACCAATTTTTGATCTAATTCACTCAGCATTTTGCAGTGAATATGAAGTCTTTAATTTCAATTTAGGTTCATGTTTATAATTAATACTATATACTTCAAATTTACCATTTGGCACCTCATTCCATTCTACCTGTATATTGGGCTTATAAAAATCTATCAGAGTAGATGAGGCATACATAGATAATTTTTCATTAATTTTTCCAAAATACATTTTATAATAATTCTTTCTCTGTTGAGCCTTATTAATTAATTTATAAAAACTCCCGATCAATATTTGTATTTCATCTTCTTTAAACATTAGAATACCAACGTTAAGCGCAGTCTTAGTAAAACGAATCATGTCTTTTATTATATTAGAATCGAAATCTTCTTCTATTTTGTTTGCTATATACTGAGCCAGAAAATAAGTATCAGGATAAAGGCTTACATATTTATTCTTATCATTCATTCCTAGATAAGTTATTAGCTTATCTTTGTCCACAGAACCATTATGGAAAACATAAATTTTATAACCATTCTTGCTCACCGCTTCTGCTGGATGTACTGAAAAGAGATTTACCGGCATACCGATACTTGCAGCTCTTGCATGTGTGACTTCTATCTCCATATCTCCTTCACCTAATTCATCAACCGTAATTCCTTCTTCGTATATAGGTTTTGTAGATTTGTAAAGAGCAATCTTAGCATTTCCTTCTCCAATTACAATAATAAGTCTCCCCCATCCATCTTTATGACTTGGCTCATCTTCACCAAATAACTCAACACTATAAGGATCGTATTTTGAAGATTTAATCAAGCTTTCTAACAATTCTCTTTTTACTTTTATGTTTTCCTTCTTTTCTCCCATTAATATATAGAATCTACACATCTTCAGTCTTAAAGCATTCCATAGACTCTTTCAGCATTCTCATATGCAATCATTCTTGCAACTCTCAATGCATCATCTTCATCAAATTTATATGTATTTATCAAATCATTTAGAACTCTTTTCAAAGCTTTTTTAAATAAAATAGCTCCTGCCCAATGTAACTCTGGTATATAATAACCGTCTGAAGCGTACATAACTTTAGAAGCTGGTGCTAGTTCTATTGCCTCTTTGATTCTATTCTCGAGGTTGGCTAAGCCAAATGGTGTAGCGATGGAAATATCCATAAAAACATTCGGAAAAGCATTAGCCAGATAAGAAGCAAATACTACATTAGGATATCCTCCATGCACTAAAATTATCTTTGCATTTCTAACCCTCTCTTCCTTTAATAAATCAAACAATAAGTATGGAAAACTTTTATTCAATACAATATCCTTATCTCCTATTCCAGTGTGTATTTGAAGCACTTTTGAACTTTTAGATATCTTTTCTATAATCAAAGAAACTACGTATTCCCTTGTAATTTTTAATTCAGGTCCAAACCATTTCCTTTCTCCTTCACCTTTCTTGTATCTTCTGAACTCATTCTTAGCTTCTTCTTCACTCCTTAATTTTATATCTAAACCTGTTCTATATGCGATAATCGTTTTGAAGCCCGCATACTCAGGATTTTTAATATATGAATCAACGATGTCTTCAATCTCTCTTATGAATGATTCAAAGTCTGAAGCTTTCTCAAAACAGTTCTTTATATCAGGTTCAATTCTGTGAAGAAACTTTAACTTCATATTTTTAGGCAGAAGTTCTTTGAAATCGTAAATATTAATGTGAGGCAAAGCATGTTCACCCTTAGCTTCCGAATATCCGTCATCAACAACGAAGCCTGCTATCTTTGCATCATTCAAAAGAATTTCAACGTAGTTTTTGAAGTTTTCTGCTAGACTATTTCTTTTATTTATAATACTGTTTTCATCATTTTTAACATTCAACAATCTTGCCAATTCTTTAATTATAAATTTGTATAATAGCAATTCTTTTAAATCGCTTACATGTGATACAGAAGATGATTCATATTCTGGACTTCCAATGGCTAGTAAAATGGATAACTGCTCATTAGATATCCTTTTAAGTGAGGGATTGAAGGGATGAGCATGTGTATCTATCAGATTTAATTCATCAATAAAGCTATCAATTGTTACGCTCATCAGTAGACGCTCAGGAATATTTTCCTTTCCCAATCAGTCACATAATTATAGTATTGCTCCCATTGGAAAAGCTTCAGCTTAACATATTCAGAAATAAGTGTGTCTCCCCAGAATTCGCGTAAGAGGTTGCTACGCTGAACCTCTCTTATGGCATCTAGCAAATTCTCCGGATACCTATACCATCCTTTGCTTTCTCTTATTTCAGCTGAATATTTGGCAGGATTGTCTAAACATGGCTCCGTAGGCTCTATTTTATTTTTTATTCCGTCCATTCCTGCTGCAATTATGCTTCCTATTGCTAAATAAGGATTAGAGGTACAATCTACAAATTTCAATTCTAGTCTCATAGTATCTTTCTCGCGACCCTTTACAGCTTTAGGTACTCTAATAGCTGCTTCCCTATTTTCTGGCCCCCAACAAGCGAAGGCTGAGGCCCACGAATTTGGTCTAAGTCTTTTATAGGAATTAACTGATGCAGCAGTCATTCCTATAATTTCTTTAAGATGCTTTAATATGCCTCCGATAAAGTAATATGCTTCTTCACTCAGGTTATACTTATCTTTTTCTGAATAAAATACATTCTGACCATCCTTCCATACGCTTATGTGCACATGCAACCCTGTGCCTGGAATTGTATGAGAAGGCTTAGGCATAAAAGATGCATAGAGATCGTATTTGCGCAAAACACCCCTTAACGTTTCTCTGAAATATATGAGCTTATCTGCGCTTTCTATTGCATCATAAGGCTTAATGGAGAGTTCATGTTGGCTTGAACCGTATTCAGGATAGTAATGCTCCACACCGATGCCCTGTTGTTCAAGGGCATTAGTAATTTCTTTTAGTAATTCATGTACATAATTCATTCCTGAAGAAGAAAAGCATAAATGGTAATCATAGAAGACTATTTCGTTACTCTGACTCTTTTTTAGAATATAAAACTCTGGTTCAAAACCTATCTTAAATTTATATTCTGATTTTGCAAGATAATCCTTTAGCTTAGGTCTCGGGTCAACTGGATGGGGTTTATCATCAATGTACTGATCAACCAACATTGCAGCAGTATAATCAGCATAAGGTAGTATTACAAACGTGTTAACATCAGGTATCAATTTCACCTCCCCTACTGGTCCATAAATTGTTTCGGGCGAAACTAGATCCATAATACTGAATCCTGATTGCATTATCTGAGCTAATGTTATACCTCCCACCAAATCAACTTCAAGATTTTCAGCTTTCGAAACCCTTCCTCGAATTACGTTATCTAAGTCTACGTAAAGATATCTAATGTATTTTATCTTATTTTCTTCAACTTTTCTCCTTAATTCTGCTATATTCATGTTTTCAGCTACCTATTTTGAACCATCTAACGATACCGTTCCTGTCCAGATCAACTATTATACCCTTGAGCATCCCAGCTGAATATTGAGAGCCAGGATTGATAACTAAAGTTCTGCCTACTTTATCGTAACCTTCTGCCTCATGAATATGCCCGTGTAAACCTAATAACGGAGAATATTTTTCCATAAACTTTCTTATTGATTTGCTTCCTACATGCTGCAGTTCTAATTCACCAAATTTATATACAGGTCTGAGCTTTTTATCTAACTTTGGAGCAAGGTCAATATTAGTATTATATGGTGGGCAGTGGAAGTTACAAATAACCTTTCCTGTATTTTCAATTTTTTCTAAATATTTTTCCAGCATTTTCATTATTTCATTTTCATCGGCCTCCCTAGAAGTATTCCAGGGTGTTGGATTTACGTAATCCAAACTTATAATTTGATATCCGTATTCCATATTTACTACTTTTTTTAGGGGATTAATTACTCTTTTGGATGAAGATATTATTTCATCAATTTCCCATATATCATCATTTCCTGGCATCATAAGTACCATTACATTTTCAGGAACTTTTTCTTCAAGTTCCCTTACCCAATATTCTATTCTTTCAACGGTCAGTTTTTTGAACAAGGCATCAAGCTTAGCCTGATCATTTTGTAACTCAGTAACTTCCTCTTTTGAACAGATGTGAGGATAAATTCCCTTATTAAGCAACTTTGTCTCAAATTCTTTAACTTCTTTTTCATTCTTCATTACATGTTTCTCACCCTGAAAAGTACATATATAACTTCCGTCTTCTTTTTTTATTATTGGTACTATAGCTTTTCCTGTCAAGTCTCCTGAAATTATCATTACATCAGGATTGTAAAGACTGGGTATAGAAAGTATTTTCCTGAATACTAGCTCACTATTATGAATGTCTGCAGTGAAAAAAATTCGAATTATGTTTTCCTCTTTTTTCATAATGGAGGTACTTCTTTATATATTTTTGATATGTCTATTCCTCTTTTCATATTTTTGTATTTATAGTAGTAAAATAATGCTACTGCTAGTATTATCCATAGAAGTAGCCATGTAATAGATACAATATCACCAATGATCAACGATATTCCTATACCTAGTATGATTAGTGAAAATACTGTTGCAATGATTCCTACTATTGTTACAACTGGAATATTGCCAATTTTCTTAGTATATCCTTCAGAAAAGATATCAGGTCTTCTATAAGGAAGTATTGTAAGAGTTATTGCAGAGAATAACCATCTTAAGGTTATTGCTGTAATAACCGAAATTAAGTATACCCACGGACTGTAGGCTGTTAAAAGGATCATAATTATACCTAAGATCATAACAGTTAAAATTGCCCAGTGAGGTGATCTGAAACGATCGTTAACTTCTGCTAATTTTTCTGGAAACATTCTATCAAAACTTAAGGCAAAAGCGATTCTTGTAGGTACCATTATATATGCAGGTAAACCATCCATCACTAATAGAGGAACTGCCAAGGTTATTAGCACTGCAAGCCAAGGTAATGATTCTCCAACTACGCTAGCTAAATAAACAGCCCATGTTGGTGTCTGAACAGGGTTAATCGTAAGGTCAGCTTGAGCTTCAGGAGTATTCATCACATAATTATACATTGAATAGAATTCTTTGAATCCTAAAAGCGTAAATGTTGATATAACTAAATAAAAGAAAAATATTAAAATTATGCCACCTATTACTCCTATAAAGAAACTTCTTTTTGGTCTTGTCACCTCGCCCGCTACATAATTTGCAAATTCATATCCCCAGAAAGCATAAGCCGAAGTAAGCAATGCAATATATAAAGTAACAAATGGAGACCATAATCCAGGCCATCCATAACCTCCTTCGATTCCGCTAGAACTTGCTACATAATCATGCCAACCATGTTTTTCTGCTACTGAAACTATTTCATCATAAGCTCCGCTACCATACGTTGAATCCCATAGAGATTTTATAGATTCCAAAGGAAGTGATGAAACATATACGGAAATTATTATATTGGATACTCCTGCAGCAAGTGCTACGAAGAATAGTGCATTTACTAGATATCTAAATACGTTAGTACCTAATAATTGTAAGCCACCAAACAGTATTACAAAAATTATACCTATTATTACACCTGCCTCTACGTTTGTTGAGAGAAATTCACCAAGCGAAACCAATTCAGAATTTTTGGTTAAAATTCCAGCTTGAATTAGAAAAGAACCCCAGAACCAGGCTAGGAAATATGACAAAGCTCCTACTATCCAAATGTGCACCCCAAAAGTAACTAATGCTCCAATATAAGCAGGTAAAGGATGCAAAACACGGGAAATAGCAACATATTCTGAGGCTGTGCGTGGTAGAGCAACTGTTAAGAATACTACTGCAAAAGCCATGAAAGCCATCATTATTCCTCCAATTGTAAGTGCTAATGGAATATTAGAACCAGGCGCTTTGTATCCCAATCCTGCGGTAAAAAGATAGAAACCGTCTGCTATTACATAACTACCCGCTATCGATAAAATTGTAATAGGACCAATTGTTCTTATCAAACCTGAAGCTTTTCTTACAAAAATGATTTCTTCTTTACCGCTTTCCATTACTAAAAAATAATTTTATAATTATTTAAGCATTTCGATATTTATGAAAGAAAAAAATATAATAGAAAGAGAAAAGAAAGTATATCCAGAAACATTTTTTATAAGATTTTATCCTATGGTTGTTGCAAAAGCTAAAGGATTTAAAGTATGGGATCAAAATGGTAAGGAATATTTAGATTTTAATGCATCATGGGCTGTAGCTAATGTAGGTTATAACAATGAAAGAATAATTAACTCCTTCATTGAAGTATACAAGGAAATCACAGCCCTTTCTCTAACAACCTTTTCCCATGAAAAGTCCCTAGAATTAGCCGAAGAATTAATTAAAATAACACCGGGATCTTTTGATAAAAAAGTTATATTCGGTTTCTCTGGTAGTGATGCAAACGAAGCTGTTTATAAAGTGTTGTCTACAAGAAAAGGAAGATTCAGAATCATAAGCTTTACAGGTTCATATCACGGACAAACAATGGGAGCTTACTCGATGTCGGGACATCCTGCTTTATCCAAAATTAGAGGTTTGAACAATGTAGTTAAGGTTCCGTATCCATATTGCTATAGGTGTCCATTCAATGAAAGCTATCCCGGTTGTTCATTAGCCTGTATCGAATATATAAAACATGTAATGAAAACAATAGCTCCTTCTCAATCAGTTTCAGGTATTGTGGTTGAGCCTTTTCAAAGTGATGGGGGAGATATTTTACCGCCTTTAGAATTCATGAAAGAGCTTAAGAGATTATGTGAAGAAAATGACATATGGCTTATATCTGATGAAGTGAAGGTAGGTTTGGGAAGAACTGGAAAAATTTGGGGGATAGAAAATTTTGATATTATACCGGATGGTCTAACTGTAGGTAAACCTTTGGGTTCAGGACTACCAATAAGTGCATTCATTGCGAAATCAGAAATGTTCAGTCCTGATGCAATGCATCTTTTCACACTGGCGGGCCATCCTGCTATTGCTGCTGCAGCATTGGCAACAATCAAAATTATAATCGAAGAAAAACTTCATGAAAACGCAAAATTTGTTGGAGAATATTTGCTTAAAAGATTAAAGGAATTGTATGATAAATACGAGATAATAGGAGACGTTAGAGGAATAGGCTTAATTGCTGGAATAGAATTAGTAAAGAATAGAAGGTCTAAAGAACCAGCAAAAATTGAAACTGCTAAAATTGTATATAGATTGTGGCAGCTAGGCCTCTTAACATCTTATGTAGGAATTCATTCTAATGTAATTGAGCTAACACCTCCTTTAATTATAAGCAAGAAAGAAGTAGATGAAGCAATCGAAAAAATAGATGTAGCAATAAATGATGTAATTAAAGGAAAAGTATCGGATGAAGAAATAAAGGAGTATGCAGGCTGGTAGTAGATTATACTTTTTCAAAGGAATATTTGCAATTTAAAGGAGAAAGTGTTGTATATCTGTATCTATAATGTATTTTTCTTATTTCACAAAACTTTCTTTAGTATCTCCTTTTCTAAAATCTTATCTGTTTCCTCTGCGCTGATTCCAAGTTCCTCAACTAACTTTAAAAATTCTTCATCAAAAGCCTTCGAAGCATTCTCTGCTACTTTTTCAGCAACATTTTTATTATCGGTAACAAAATAACCAGAACCTAGATTTACTAAATAAACTTCTTTTTCCTTAAATTCAGAAATTAAAATTCTGCCTTTATCATCGGCTTTCCTTAACAAAATTTTTCCTATCATAAAATATTAATAAAAGTTTAAGTATAAATGTTTCCTAGTTAAATACCACTAGAAGAAATAAATGGAACATAAAGTTAAACTTTAAAAAAGTAAAATTTTCAAATTAATTAATAATTGAAATTATATTACTTTAGTCAAATCATAGAAATTATTATTAGTTTCAGATAAAATTACGACCTTTGCAGCTTTATCATAATGATTCTTTCCTGCAATTCAATCTATGGAGGAGAGTTCTATTTTGCTTTATTCTTCCATCTTAGACTTAAAGAACTAATTTTAATAAAAGTTATTTATGTTTTATTAATTTGTCGTGGTAAAACAAACGATATAAATTTAAAGAATTATTATTAGAAATTTATATAAATACTACAATATTTTATATAATAATGAACATTCCAAGAAATAGCCAGGAAGACTTCTGGGAGTTTGCTTTGGATCGTGATAATCGTAGGAAGATGGATATAATTGCTAAGGGTGCAGAAATATTTGCAACAAAATTAAAGATAGCCTTTGTTAAAGAAAGGAATCAAAGCGAGAGTGAGACAGTGAAGAATGTAGAATATGAAGCATATTCTATGGATACATTCAGTGTAATAGTTAGCTTTAATGTTGGAGATTTGCACGTATCACTTAACTTAGAAGAAATTAAATTCTTAGGAAATAAGTTTGAAGCTGAGCGAAGAATTTATATATGGAAGGAAAATGGGGTAAGAAAGATAGAAGAGAAATCCTTGGGACCAAAGGTGTATGAGCTAAAATTGGAAGAAGTCGAAAATTCCTTCCTTGAAATGTATAAGCAAATTAAGTATATGATGCATCTAACTATTAATCTTCCTGATCTTTGAATCTGCTTATGTCATATGCAACTGATTATAGTTATTGGAGCAATTCTGAGATATTTCCAAAAAAAGATAAGTTTGGGAATTTAATATATGATAAAATAAAGCAGTTAGATACCAAATTCTACATATATAGATATACAAGTAGCGATAAGGAAGTGGAGTTTTTAAGAAAAGAATGATGGTATTCTCAACAAATCCCTATGGGACTTACTGGACCACACTGTTAACTGATGATCCAAAAGAAGCTATGAAGCTTTTAGCGCTACCAAAAGAGCCTAAATATAGAGTAGGGGGCATTCCTATTGCAAGTTTAGATCATGCAATAATTAAATATCAAGGAAGAGTAAAGCCTAAATATGGCCAGCCTGGAGGAGCGTGGGAGATAGTAATAACAGCGCCGATAATGATAATATCACTATGCGATATAAGTCAAACACCACCAAAAATAGAAGAGTTCTGGTAAAGTAACGTATGTTTATAACTAATTATTTACAAGAATTAATTGTTTTAGCTTACAAATTTACAAATTAAAAAATGCTACAAACATTTAATCTAAATATCTTGGTATAAGTTTTTATAGCTTTTTTAATAAATTTATTATGAGTATTGTGGAAACAGAAAAGCTCTCAAGAATGGAAGGAAGACTTGAAGAATTATCTAAAAGAGTAGATGATTTGAAGAGCGACATTATTTCTTTGCGAAACGAAGTAATTGCTACAAGGAATGAGTTGAATCACAGAATAGATTTAACAAATAATAGAATAGATTCTTTGAGGAATGAGATGAAAAGCGAAATAGCATCCTTGAGGAATGAAATAAACAATTTAAGGAGCGAGATGAATAGTCGAATAAATTCTCTTGAAAATAGGATAAACAATCTTGAATATAGAATTACTGAACTTGATAAGAAATTGGACAATAGATTTTTATGGATAATAGGAGTTCAAATAACTACTTTGGTTACAGTAATTTTAGCAGTAGTATTTACATAAAATTTTAACTATTTTAATTATTTGAGAATTTTTATTCTAACAAAAATAATTTAACTTCCTATGCTATTTTAAACAGCTTATGGGATAAAGCTTAAATAATTTTATTTCCAACTAATATTATAGATGAGGATACCGTGGCGGAATGATGCAAAGATGATTGAACTTGACCCCCACTGAACTGTTAAGAAACAATTAAAATTAAAAATCTATTTGTTCTAAGAAACTTTGACCGCTTTTATTAGGTTAGTGCTCAACAATTCCTTCGCGACATGTTAATGCCCGTATAAATGCTTTGTTCCAAATTCTTTCTTGGAAATACCTTCCAACACAGATTTGGTTCAATCTATTGCATGCCTAGCTTTACTGCTACCATGGCTCAGAGCCTTAACGTAAGTTAGCCTGCACTTAAGAGCTTGACTTCTGCTTTAAGCTTTTTCTTTTATCGAATGTCTTATCCTTTCTTTACATCTATTGGTATAAGCTTTTATAGTTTCTTAATTAATATTTATATGAGCATAGTGGAGACAGAAAGATTATCAAAGATTGAGGGAAGAGTTGAAGAATTATCTAAAAGAGTGGATGATTTAAAAAGTGATATTAATTCTTTGCGAAATGAAGTGATAGCTACAAGAAATGAAATGAATCACAGAATAGATTCTTTGAGAAGCGAAATAATGAGCGAGATAAGCAATTTAAGAAATGAAATAGGCAGTTTGAGAAGCGAGATAAGCAATATAAATAACAGGATAAACAGTTTAGAAAACAGAATGGGTTTGCTTGAAAATCGGATAAATAACCTTGAATATAGAATGAATAGGATTGAAGTTAGGCTGGATGGGCTTGATAAAAAATTGGACAATCGATTTTTGTGGATGATAGGAGTTCAAATAACTACTTTGGTTACAGTAATTTTAGCAGTAGTATTTACATAAAATTTTGAACAATTTTTTATTATAAATAAGTTAACATTCGTGAGCAGAAATCATGTAAACCAATTAGGCGAACTTATTAATTTGACTCCCGTGCTAAAAATTCTTTGGCTCAGAGCTGCTTCAGCCATAATTTGGCTTTTGGATTACCAAAGCTTAAATAATTCATTCCTTTAATATTTATTGATGATGAAAGAAGTCTGATGATGCAAGATGATTAGAATCACCCTCGCTGAGGAACTGATCTTTTAGTTAAATAGAATGAACTCCAATAAAATCTGGATTTGGCTCTTAATCAATGTATACTTGCCTTCAGTTATCGTAGCTATTATCAGGGGAATACTAATCACAGCTATACCTCTTTATTTGATATCGATTGGTTTTACTCCTGCACAGGTTGGAATTGGAACTTCTGCAATTTTTATAGGAACGCTGATATGTGATCTTCCAGGCGGAGTAATGCTAAGAAAAATAAGCGAAAGAAATCTTATGAAATTTTCTTTGGCTATTATAACAATTTCAACATTTCTTATGTATTTGTATCTTAATAACACATCAGTTATTTTGCTTGCAATATTATTTGGAGGAGGTAGAAGTCTTTGGCTACTTTCAAGGAGATACGTTATTTCATATTACCTTGATTATTCAATGAGGGGAAGAGCTTCTTCTTTCATAGGTGCTTCAGAAAGAATTGGAACGTTTATTGGTCCTGCGATTGTTGCAGCTTTGATTGAAGTAGCAAGTTATAGAGAAGTTTTCTTATTTTCCTTTCTCATTTCTTTAACTGCTCTTGTAAGCATAATTCCTTTTAAGAGATTTGAACTTACTAAAATAAGCGTAGAAGAATTAACACCTTTCAAAAAACTACATCTTAGCAAAGGATACTTAATATCTTTGTCAGCTGTTGAATTTTTCGTTCAAGGTATAAGGTCAAGCAGGCTAATTTTGATTCCTCTTGTTGGAAAAATCTTGCTTAATTTGCCTGATAGCATGGTAGGAATTGCTTTAAGTATATCAGGAGCTTTAGATGTCATTGGTTCATATCCTGCTGGAATCATAATAGATAGGAAGGGAAGAAGTGTTAGCGGTTTCATAAGCTTTGGAATATTAGCAATTGGATTCATTTTACTAGCTTTATCATACAATTACCTGTCTTTTTATATTGCAGCTATAATAATTGGTCTTGGGAATGGCTTCAGCGCAGGTTTATTAATTACTGTTGGAAGTGATATTGGATTCAGTTTGGGAAGGAAAGAAGGAGCAACATTTTTGGCTGCTTGGCAATTCACAGGAGATATAGGATCAGCATCGTTTCCTGTATTCATAGGAGGAATGGCTGAAGTGGTTCCTTTACCTTTACTAACAGCTTTGATTGGAGTGACATCAGCGTTATTAGCATTGTCAATTAATAAAGCTTTCAAGAGAATTGATTCGGTTATTTTTAGGGGCTGACACCCTTACGTCCTAAAAGGGCGAGACTTTACCCTTAGCGAATTGGGCTGATTTTATAGGGTTATGAAATTTAAAAATCTTTAAATCGTTATTTTATTATGAGCTTCAAGGAAACTATGAATAATACAATTAAGAAAAATAATTGGTTATGTTGCAGGAATTTATGCATACCTTTGCCCCCTGCAACTCTAACTTAACATGATGTCTACCATACGAAAATTTGGATCCAAAGATATGCTTAAAAACGTAGTTGCAAGTGTACTTGAAGATCTGGGATTTAAGGTTGAGGTTGAAAAAGAAATTCCTCTTAAGACTGGAGAATACATTCGTGGAGTGTATAGAAAGAATATTGTAGTAGATATTTTAGGAAGGAAGCACATTGAAGATACGGTATTAACAGTTTATGTTTCATGCTATAACAGAACCGAACCTGTAGGAGTATATGAAATTAAAGAGGAATATGAAAAAATAATACGAAATATGGATTTAATACCGCATATAAGAGTGTTCGTAGCTAATTCATTTTTAGAAGATGCTAAAATGGAAGCTACGAAATATGGATTTGTAATAATTGAAATAGGAGAATTGGTTACCGAAAGTAACGCTGAGAAGGCTTACCAGAAGGTTTATGAGAAGTTTAATAAATTGTTTGCGGGAGTAACTCCTAAATGGATGCAAGATCTGGCTGAAAAGGTAAAGAAAACTGCTGAGGAAATTAAGAAAATTGGAGAGGAACTTGAAAAAGCCGGAGGAATGTATAAGTTTTAGAGTTTTAATTAACTAAATTATCTTATAAAAATTAAAATTTTTTAAATTATTAAATAATTATTTTATCTGATACCTAATGTCTTTGCCAATTTTTGGGATAATAGATGAGTTAGCCAATAAAGGAGTCGAATATATTGTAGGAATTTATGCATATCTATATTGTATAAGTAATCTGTTTCTCGATACCACTTATCTTCATAGCTACAGTGTGAATGCTTGACCATTAAGTTTATTGTGCATTAAATTGTTGATTTTCTAATTGAACCTAATATTGTAAAAGTTGAAGGACTTGTACATTACAAAAAAGAACGTGGCTTAAAAAGATTATAGAAAGGTTATTTCCTCTAATCTTAAGGAGACAATATCTATAGATTTTATTAAAGTATATAAGAAAAGATCCTAAAGTAATAGCGAAGATGATTTATGATAGATGGAAAGAAAAATTACTACGAATTCAAAGAAACCAGTAATTCCCAAGGCTTCTCTCAATACTAAATAAGGAATAAACGG
>Ga0080007_1095362_pt1 | contig 14379 bp, 14 predicted proteins | sample OctOCTMetagenome_FD_69210 | JGI IMG/M metagenome (GOLD analysis project Ga0080007, IMG submission 69210) | Hot spring and microbial mat streamer communities from Octopus Spring Streamers, Yellowstone National Park, USA - OCT_B (SPADES... | ecosystem: Environmental > Aquatic > Thermal springs >...
GGTCGGCGTTGAGATCACCACGTCTATCTCGCCCCTCTTAAACGCGTCTTCCACAGCCCTCCTCTCCTCCGGATCTATCCCGGCTCTGTGAACGGCGACTCTCTCGCCGCGGCCCGCCATCTTCAGCGCCCTGTATATTATCTCGCTGTATTTGTGGCTGTCTGTAAACACCAAGCATTTGAAGCCCTGCTCTATGCAGAGCGCCGAGAGGCGCGCCGCCTCGGCCCACTTAGACCTGAACCTGGGCCTCACCAGGGCCTGTATCAGCTTGCCCCTCCTGCCCAGGTGGCCCCACACCACGTTCACCCTCTCGCTGTGGAAGAGGGCTTGGGCGAACTCGGCGGGGTTCCCCACAGTGGCGCTGGTGGCGACGTAGAGAGGCCTGCGGAACCTCCTGAGGCGTCTCAGGAGGTAGTACATGTGGGACCCGAAGACCCCGCTGTATACGTGGAAGTCGTCGAGGACGAGGTATCTCACCCGCCGCACTAGCTCCCTGAACTTAGCCACGTGCATCAGCGCCTGATTTGTCATATCTGCGTTGCTGATTATCACGTGGGGCGGCATCTCGTAGAGGATCCTCCTCTCCCTCTGGGGGGTGTCGCCGTCGTACACCATGACCCGGACCCCCAGCTTGTCGGCGAGCCTCCTAAACCTCCCCAGCTGGTCCCTGGCCAGGGCCTTGGTGGGGTAGAGCACCAGCGCCACGGGGCCGCCGAGCGACTCAACGGAGTCCTCCAGAATAGGCGCCAGGAAGGCCTCTGTCTTGCCCATCCCCGTGCCCGCCACTATGACTGTGTCTCTCCCAGCTCTTATCGACTGGACGGCGTCGTACTGATGCCGAAACAACGCCTTAATGCCCAGCGCCCTAAACGCCTCAGCCACCTCAGCCCTGAAGACTTGGGACACGTCGCAACAAGGCTCAACGACCTCCGCCTCGTCGGTCTTAACGTAGACCACCTCCCTGCCAGGGTCCCCCAAGACGGCCTCGAGAAAACCCACGGTCTACCTCCGTGATCCGTATAAAAGCAGAACTGCGACGTTTGCGAGGAGCGCCGCCGGCACGTAGTGTAGCACAGAGAAGCCAGCCTTCTCCACGAGGCCGCCTGATATCGTGGGCCCTAAGATAGAGCCCAGGTCCCACCCCATCGTGTATATGGAGCTTGCGAGCCCGGCGTTTCTGGCGCCGGCAAGCGCCAGTATCTGGTGTGTCGTCACTATCCCGCCTTGGCCCAGGCCATACACCGCGCCAGCAACAGCAAACATCACGAGGTCCTCGGCGTATGTAGCGATGAGCAGACCCGCCACGGCGGCCGCGGTTGAGGCCGCCGCCGTAACGGGGTTCACCAGCCCAGTCTTCATAAGCACCGCGCGGGGGAGGAGGCTCGTCAGAGCCGCCACGGAGGAGAAGAGCCCCCAGTACGTCAGGGGGAGTCCGTGGTCTTTTAGACGGACTGGCGTGAAGGTGGAGATGCTCATGTACACCGTAGCGTACACAGTCAAGAGGGCCATAAACAACACCACTCGCCTCTCCACGGCGACGCCTCCCCTCTCGGCGGCGCGGGCCGGCAAGCCCCTTACAAACAGCCAGTTGGCGGCGTGGATCACCAGCGCAGTTGAGAAGGAGAGCCGGCCCCCGCCCATGTCGTAGATGGCGGAGCCCACCAGCGGCCCCAAGACGTTACCTATGCCCACGGCTAGGGAGCGTGCCGCCATGGCCCTGGCGCCCTCGGCGACGGAGGTCGCTATAGACATGGGGAGGAACGTGGCGATTGCGAGGCCGTGTAGAACCCTCCCCGCCTGGACCCAAGTGGGGCCTCCCATCAGATACAGAAGCTGGGCTAAGACGGCGAAGGTCACGCCGAGCCTCATCACCCTTACGTGACCCACGCGGTCTCCTAGGAAGCCGCTCAAAGGCCGCGTCGCTACCGAGACGAAAAACGCCGTGGAGACTATGGCGCCTATCGCCGCCTCGCTCTTGACGCCGAGGTCGCGGAGGTAGGGCGGGATCGCTACTATGGCTATCCCGTTGGCGACGAAAAAGAGGAGTGTTGCGAGGTTTACCGCCTTCAAAGTTTGTACTTGGTGACTTCTCTGAGGAACCTCTTCCGCTCCTCCCTGTCTGCCTCGGTCTCCACGCCCAGCGGCGAGTGTCCGTCGGCGACGCCTATCACGCCCCGCCTCTCGGGCTCCACCTCGGCCACTATCACCTTGAGCGGGTTGGCCGTGGCGGCGTATATCCTCACCACCTCCTGAACGTTCTTGACGGCGTTGAGCACGTTTATAGGCCAGGCGTTGCGTATGTAGATCACGAAGACGTGGCCCGCCGCAATCCTCCTGCACACCTCAACGGCGAGGTTTCTAAGCTCCTCGTCGTTGCCCTCGTGCCGGATGAGCCGCTTGCCCGAGGCTTCGCAGAACGCGATCCCGAACTTAACCCCAGGCACCGAGGTGACGAGGGCCTCGTATAGGTCCTCCACAGTCTTGATGAAGTGGGCCTGCCCCACGATTACGTTGGTGCCCTGAGGTATAGGCACCTCCACGACGTCGAACTTAATCGACATGACCACCCCGAATCCCGGCCTTTTATAGTTTTCAGAGAGGAAATAGATTTTTATATTACCACGAAGTATTATCTAGATGGAAACGTCCCAGCTGGCGCAGGTACTGAGGGATAAGGGGTACCGTCTGACCCCCCAGAGAGTGGAGGTTATAAACCTTGTCATGGAGAAGCTTGCGAAGAAGGAGCACCCAACCTTCAACGACATTCTGACAGAGGTGAAGCAGAAGATGCCCTCTATAAGCGCCAGCACAGTGTATTCCATATTGAAATTGATGGAGGAGAACGGATTTGTGGTTTCTTTTGAGCACGAGGGCAGGACCTACTACGACAGCGTGACCCCCCACATAAACGTGATCTGCGTCAATACAAACAAGGTAATCGACATGGAGGACGAAGAAATCGTCGGGGCTTTGAGGAGGCGGGGCATACACCCCAGCTCCATCGTGGTGAAGGCAGTATGTACGCAATAGCGCATCAGTTGTGGATTCTCTAGTCACGGCTCATCGGCGCGGTATACCTCATCACTAGACTCAACTGATATATAGGTATATTTACATATCCCCCGATGTATGACTACGTAGTTGTAGGCGCTGGGGTGGTGGGGATGGCGACGGCATACCATCTAAAGAGGCTTCTGCCCCATTCAAGGGTTTTGGTGGTGGATCAGCACCCAGGCGTGGGGATGGGAGACACGGCGAAGTCCGCCGCGGCCTTCCGCACGATCTTCACCTCCTGGATAAACAGAGTGTTGGCAAAGACCAGCGTGGATTTCTACCGCGAGGTGCAGAGGGGCGGGGTGGATCTCGGCATGAGGTTTGTGGGGTATCTCTTCCTCGTGCCTGAGGAAAACGCCGACCTGATGCGAAACGCGGCGCAGGAGCTGAGGGCCATGGGCGTTTCCGTCGACGCATACGAGAGGCTGGAGATGCCGATTAAGCTTAGGGTCTCTGACGACGAGGAGGCGAGAGAGATGGGGCTTTCAGACGTGGCTTTCGGGCTTCTGGTGCGGGACGCCGGCATTATGGATCCTGAAAAGCTGGTGAAATACTACTACGAGGTTTATACCAGAGAAGGCGGCGAAGTCATGTTCGGGACCAAGGTGGAGTTCGTTGCGTTTTCTCCTAAGAAGCCGCTCGCCATACCCGGCGAGCCTTTTCCGTGGCAAGATGTGAAGGCCGTAGGCATCGAGACGTCGGCAGGCGTCATCGAGGCTAGAAACGTGATTTTTGCCACGGGGGCGTGGACCGAGAGGCTTATGGACGCCTTGGGCTTCGGCCTCCCGCTTAAGCCGAGGAAGAGGCAGGTGTTTGTGGTGAGGGCGACAGGCGAGTTGGAGGCGTTGCTGAGATCCGGCTTGGCGGACAGGGAGCACTCGCCGATGATCATACTGCCGAGAGGCGTCTACCTCAGGCCTGAGCCCGGCGAGGGGACCTACTGGATCGGCGTCTCGGACCGGAGGCCGTTCCGCCTGGAGGAGCCGCCGGAGCCGGAGGAGGCGCTGTGGCGCTTCGGCATCTACCCTGTCTTGACAAAATACGTGCCGGCCTTCGAGGGACGCATGCCGCAGAACGCGTGGGCTGGTCACTACGACGAGAACGTTGTGGACTACCAGCCGGTGGTGGATAGGCTGGTGGAGGGGCTTTACGTGGCCGCGGGGACGTCGGGCTCGGGCATAATGAAGGCAGATGCCATCGGCAGGATTGCCGCATACCTAGCCCTGGGCCGCGAGAAGGCGGAGCTCTACGGCGGGGTGGTGGTGGACAGCAATGTGCTGAGACACAACCGGTGTTTTGAGGAGGAAAGGCTCGTCATATGATTGAGGAGGAGCTGAGGAAGTGGGCTGAGGTTGCGAGGAGGAGCGGGCAGAGGGGCTGGGTCCTTGTGAAAGAGGGGAAAGTAGTTGGGGTGTTTAACGATAGGAGAGATGCGGTTATGGCCGCTAAGGAGCCCGGCGTTTATCTTCTAATATTTGTCGAATAGTTTTTAGCAACGAGTCAAGGAGTAACATTTTATAAACACCTTTACTGAGGGTTTCATGAAGCTACATGAATATGAGGCGAAGGAGCTTTTTTCTAAATACGGCGTCAAGATTCCGCCGGGTAGGCTAGCCCTGACGCCGGAGGAGGTCCACAAGGCGGCGAAGGAGATCGGGACGCCCGTGGTTCTGAAGGCGCAGGTGGTGGTGGCGGGCAGGGGGAAGGCCGGCGGGATAAAGGTGGCCAACAGCCCGGAGGAGGCGTATGAGCTTTCGAAAAAGATGTTCGGCATGAACATCAAGGGTCTTACGGTCAAGAAGCTCTACGTGACTAAGTACGTGGAGGTAGAGAGGGAGATGTACCTCTCGCTGATTATCGACAGAGCTACCCGCAGATACCTCTTCCTAGCCTCGCCGGTGGGCGGCGTGGACATCGAGGAAATCGCCAAGACAAGCCCCGAAAAGATCAAGAGGGTGTATGTAGACCCCTCTGTGGGGCTTAGGGACTACCACATAAGAAGCATTGTGTCGTGGCTGGGCTTCAAGCCGGGCACCCCCCAGTGGCAACAAGCCGCATCCATTGTCCAGGCTATGTACAGAATCATGGTGGATCACGACGCGGAGCTGGTGGAGTCCAACCCCCTCGCCGTGTCTAAGGAAGGCGACGTGATCCCCCTCGACGCGAGGATAATAGTGGACGACAACGCCCTCTTTAAACACCCAGACCTGGAGAAGGCCCTTGAAGAGGATCCGCGGGACGTGACGGAGTTTGAGGCCTATGCCAAGAAGATCGGGTTCCACTACGTGGAGCTTGAGGGAGACGTGGGCATCATCGGCAACGGCGCCGGCCTCACCATGGCTACCATGGACTTGGTATACCACTTCGGCGGGAGACCGGCGAACTTCCTCGACATAGGCGGCGGCGCCAGCAGGGAGGTGGTCAAGGAGGCTGTAAAGGTGTTGCTGAACCACCCGAGGGTCAAGGTCATCTTCGTCAACATCTTCGGCGGAATTACCCGCGCCGACGAGGTCGCCCTAGGCATCAAAGACGCCTTGGCCGAGGCCAGTGGAACCACGAAGAAGATCGTGGTGAGGATGAAAGGCACAAACGAGGAGCTGGGCAGGGCAATACTCGCGGAGGTGGGCGTGCCGCTGTTTGAAAGCGCAGAGGAGGCCGCCAAGAAGGCTGTTGAGCTGGCGAGGCTATGACGGTGCTGGTAGGCCCCAACACGAGGGTTGTGGTGCAGGGCGCCACAGGCAGAGAGGGCGGGTTCCACCTGCAGAGGATGCTTGAGTACGGGACGAAGGTGGTGGCCGGCGTGACGCCGGGCAAGGGCGGCACGATGGTACACGGCGTGCCCGTCTACGACACTGTGGAGGAGGCGGTGAAGAAACACGGCGCAAACGCTTCTGTGATTTTCGTCCCTGCGAGGTTCGCCACAGACGCCATTCTCGAGGCTGTGGACGCAGGCGTGGAGCTGGTGGTCGTCATCACCGAGCACATCCCTGTACACGACGCTCTGCGCGCGATAAACTACGCGAGGTCCAGGCGCGTCACCGTCATAGGCCCCAACTGCCCCGGCATAGTGGCGCCGCCGGCGAGGGTCAAGCTGGGCATCATGCCCAACAGCATCTACCAGACCCCGGGCAAAATCGCCGTAGTGAGCAGATCCGGCACGTTGACCTACGAGATCTCGTACCAGCTGGTGCGGGCTGGGTTCGGCATAAACATAGCCATCGGCGTCGGCGGAGACCCGGTGGTGGGGCTGGACCTAATGGAGGCGACGCTTAAGGTGGCGCAGGACCCGGAGGTGGAGGGCATCGTGGTAATAGGCGAGGTGGGCGGAGACGCAGAGGAGCGCCTCGCCAAACTCTACGCCGAGGGCGCAATAAACAAGCCTGTGGTGGCCTACGTAGCGGGCCGCACGGCGCCTCCGGGTAAACGCATGGGGCATGCAGGCGCCATAGTCATGCTGGGGTCCGGCGACGCCAAGAGCAAGATAGAGGCGTTTAGATCAGTGGGGATACCGGTGGCCGAGACGCCCTTTGAGGTGCCGCAACTCCTTGGGAAGCTTCTAAAAAAGTAATTTTTTCACGGTGAAATGCCAGATCTGCGGGTTTGAGGAGGCGGAGAGGAGGTGCCCGAGGTGCGGCCGGTCAGTGTGCCGCTTCGACTGGGCGGGTGAGCACTGCGTCGTTTGCGAGGAAACTCTCTGCAGGGTTTGTGGAAGTAGCTTCTCAATTTCCACCTGTGTGGTGTGTGGGCGTCTTGTGTGCGAGGAATGTAGTGTACGGAGGGGGCTGGGGAGAGTATGTAAAGATTGTTTAAAGACCTCAGCTAGATAGGTAGTGTATATATAAATAAGTTTATATAGGGAGGACTGTGGGGTGTCGGTATGAAAATAGGGGATCTCCTCTCGTCCCGCGCCAAGTTCATGACGGCTAGCGAAATAAGGGAGCTTTTGAGGTGGGCCACCGCCGACGTGATATCGTTCGGCGGCGGCATGCCGGACCCCTCCACGTTCCCCGTCGAGGACATAGCCAAGATAGTTTCCTACGTCTTGGAGGCGTATCCGCACCGGGCTCTTCAATACGGCTCCACCGAGGGCGTGGCGGAGCTCCGGCAAGAAATCGCCAAGTTCAGCGAGTCCTATGCCGGCATCAAGGCTAGGCCGGAGAACATAATCGTGACTGTGGGTAGCCAGGAGGCTCTGGAGCTTCTCGGCCGCGTCTTTATAGACCCCGGCGATGTGGTCATCACGGAGAACCCCACATATATGGCGGCTCTCCAGGCGTGGAGAGTTTACCAGCCCAAGCTGGTAGGCGTGCCGATGGACGAACACGGCATGGTGGTGGAGGCGCTGGAGGAGACTGTGAAGAGGCTGAGGGCCGAGGGCGCTAGGATAAAGTTCGTCTACACCATACCCACGGCGCAGAACCCCAGCGGCCTCACAATGACGCAGGACAGGAGGAAGTACTTGTTGGAGGTCGCTGAGAGGTACGACTTGCTGGTGGTGGAGGACGACCCATATTCCTACTTCCTCTTCGAGCCCATCCAAGTATCCCCCATTAAGTCGCTGGACAAAAGCGACCGGGTGATCTACTTGTCGACTGCGTCGAAGATCTTCGCGCCGGGGTTCCGCCTCGGGTGGGTGATCGCCGATGAGGAGGTTGTAAGATGGTTCAACTTGGCTAAGCAGGCGCTGAACCTAAACACGTCGAATTTCGTCCAGTACATCTTCCTGGAGGGGCTCAGGCGCAACGTCGTTTTGAAGAACTTGCCACATGTGAGGGAGCTGTATAAGCGGAAGCGCGACGCCATGTTGGCGGCGCTTGAAACCTACATGCCGCCTGGCGTCAGCTGGACCAGGCCCAGCGGCGGCATGTTTATATGGGCCACCGTGCCGCCTCACATCGACACTAGAGAGCTGTTGAAGGTGGCGGTGTCGCAGTACAAGGTGGCCTTTATCCCGGGCCACGGCTTCTTTGTAGATCAGTCCGTGAGAAACGCCATGCGGCTGAACTTCACGTACCCGACTTTCGAGCAGATAAGCGAAGGAATCCGCCGCCTCGCAATGGGGATAAAGGGTGCATGATTCTTCTTGAGGAGGCTTTAAAGGTCATCGGGGAGAAACAACGGGAGGGCAAGATCCACAGAACGCCTGTTCTCCGCTCGGAATCCCTGTCCAGAATCGCCGGAGGCGAGGTCTTCCTTAAGCTAGAGGCCCTCCAGAAGACCGGCAGCTTCAAGATCAGGGGGGCCTACTTCGCCATGCATAAATACATACAGGAGGGATGCCGCGAGTTCATCACTGCGTCTTCCGGCAACCACGCCCAGGGCGTTGCCTACGCGGCTCAGCTACACGGCGTGAAGGCCACGGTGGTGATGCCGGAGACAACGCCTTGGCTGAAGGTTAAGAAGACCCAGGACTACGGCGCCTCCGTGATCCTCCACGGCGAGAGCTACTACGAGGCTGAGAAGAAGGCGGCGGAGCTCGCGCGGGAAGGCGTCAAGTTCCTCCACGCCTACAACGACTACTACGTGATATCTGGACAGGCGACGTTGGGGGCGGAAATCCTTGAAGACGCCGGCGATGTAGATGTGGTCGTGGTGCCAATCGGCGGCGGCGGGCTGATATCTGGAGTTGCATATGCAGTTAAGAGGTGGAGGCCTTCAGCAAAGGTGATTGGGGTGCAGGCCAGCGGCGCGCCGGCGGTTTATCTATCGCTTAGGGAGGGGAGGCCCGTGGTTATCGAGCGGGTGGACACCATCGCAGACGGCATCGCGGTTAAGAGACCCGGCGACATAACGCTTAAGATGATCCAGGAATACGTAGACGACGTGGTTCTTGTAGACGACAACGAGATAGTAGATGCGATTTATGTACTTCTGGAAAGGACTAGGGTGGTGGCCGAGGGCGCTGGGGCGGCGTCTGTCGCCGCGTTGATGTCCGGCAAAGTAGATGTCCGAGGGGGGAAGGCCGTCGCCGTGATCTCCGGCGGAAACATCGACGCCCCGATCTTGATGCGTGTATTAATGAAGGCTTTGGCTAGGCAACGTCGGGTGGTGAAGCTAGTTGGCGAAGTTCCCGATAGACCTGGCACGCTCGCCAAGGCGGCCTCTATACTGGCGGCCCACAACGTAAACATATTAGAGGTGTATCACGAACGCTACGACCCAGAACAGAGGCCTAACTACGTCCGCCTCGTCTTCGTGGTGGAGGTGCCGGGCACCCTCGACATGTCTAAACTACTTGACGAGTTGGAGAAACACGGCTTTTACTTCGCCGTGGCGGAATAATTAAAATACGGAAAAAACCACATAGCCATGAGGACTAAGTTGCTCTATCAGGAGGACTCCTACATTAAGGAGTTCGACGCCACAGTCCTCGAGGTCTCCGGCAACGAGGTCGTGCTGGACAAAACCGCGTTTCACGACGGGACGGGCGGAGTTCAGGCGGACAGCGGGTTTATAGAATTCGCCGGGGAGAGATACGCCGCCACTGCGGCGCATAAGGGTGGTGAGGTGGTTCACGTCCTCGACAAGACGCCTGCGTTTAGGCCGGGCGACGTGGTGCGGGGCGTGTTGGACTGGGATAAGAGGTATAGAAAAATGCGGTTGCACACGGCGGCGCATATACTTTCGGCTGTGCTCTACAATAGATACAACGCCTTGATCACGGGGGGCGACATAACCCCAGACTACGCCCGCGACGACTTCAACGTCGAGGGGGACATGGCGGCCGTGAGGAGGATCTTCGAGGAGGCGGTGGCGGAGGCTAACGAGATCGCCAAGAGGGGGATCGAGGTAAAGGTGTACTGGCTCCCCAGGGAGGAGGCCCTCAAGATTCCTGGCGTCGTGAAGCTGGCCGAGAAGATGCCCCCCGACGTCCCCCAGCTCAGGTTAGTGGAGATACCTGGCGTAGACATCCAAGCCGACGGCGGCCCCCACGTGAAAAACACACGCGAGATAGGGACGATCAAGATCCTCAAGATTGAAAACAGGGGTAAGGGCAAGAAGAGGCTTTACTACACGGTTTGAGGTGGGGCGGCTAGGATAGGGGCCTACCTCTTGGATCACGCGTCGCCGTAGGGGTCCAGCGTAGAGAGGGCGCCAATACGCGGTTTAAGACGCCGATTTTGAAAGGGGAGGAAAAACACGGTTTAAGACGGCGGGAGAAGGGGTTTGGCTAAAAAGGTTGGAGGTGGAGCTTAGAGTATCTCTACGTATTCCTTCGTATTCGCGGTGAATGCAAAGAGGCCTTTGGGGCGGTATACCTCTCTCAGCTTTCCCTCGTAGGGCCCGAGCCTGGCTCTCTCGAGCTCTAGCTTGACCTCCCTCACCCCGCCGCCCCTCGCACAGAATGTCCTCGATGCGAGCTGAAGACACACCTCGGAGCCGTCCCTCGCCACGAACGCGTTTACCACGTAGGGATGGAGGACGCTCACCGGCCTCTGCCTCACCACATCAACCATCCACGGAAATCTGCGCATAACCTTGGCGATCTCCACCAGCCTCTCCCTCAAAATCACCCACTTCCTAACCCAATCCAAGCCGAATGCGCCTAACTCAGGCCACTCCTTCAGAAGCTCCTCCGCCGGCTCAGGCGGAGGCTGAGGCGGCTCTTTCATCCTCTCTACCTCGTCTCTCTTCTAATCTTCAGCTGTTTTCTTTGCGTATAGTTGTTTTTAAACCGGCGCATGGGGTGTGGTGTAGACGTGGAGAAGCCGCCTCAGCCGCGGCGCCGTACTCTGCGCATCACGACCTCTACTCGGACGCTGTGGTTTCGTCGGTGGCCTCCGCCGTGGCGTTGGCGGAGGTGGGTCAGTTTAGGGAGGCGGTGCAGTACGTCCAGAAGGCCGCCAAGGCGCTTTACGAGGCGGCTAGAGACGTCTTTGAGCAAGTGAAGGTGTCTCTACAGAGGCTGGTAGAGCTCTTCGTCGAAGCCGTCACGAGGGCGTTGGCTTGGATCGACGAGCACAAGGCCTACCTCTTCCTCATGGCCGCAGTCACAGCTGGGGCAGTTACGCTGTCCGCCGCGCTGAACATATGGGGTATGATCGAGCTCGACAAGCTGGCATACGCCGCGTCTCTAACGCCGTTTATACCCGCCGGCGTAAAGGAGTACTCCAGGGAGGAGGCGTTCAACATCTTGAAGAACGAGCCCGACCCCTACGAGAAGTTCAAGAAAATCGCCAAGGATGCTAACGCCGGGAGGGTAAAGCTGGCTGAGCCCTGGGAGTCTTTGAGGAAGTTGATACTGCCGAAGTCGTCTGAGGAGAGGAGGCTTAGAATGGGGAGACTTTACAACATATTCGCCTCAGACGAGAGGAGGAAGAAAGCCCTCTTCTATGCGACACCCGCGTTGGAGGAGGACTTTGGTAAGTACAAGTCTGCATTGGAAAAATACGTGAATGAGTTTAGGGTGGAGAAGGTGGAGGTGGGAGAGGAACCGTTTAAGCAGGATATGTACTTGACAGATCTCGGGAGACTGAGAGAATTGGCCGGGGAAGAAGAAGCTGCCTTCGAAGAAGCCTTGAGTGTTCTCAAGAAGCGACTGAATGAATACGCGGTAAAGTACGGTCTGAGGGACCTCTTAAACGTCGAGGAGGGCAAGGCGAGGAAGCTGGCGGAGGCGAAGGCGTCGGAGCTCTCTGAGTTCAAAGACGTCAGCTTCGGCGTGAAGGCTTGTGCCGCTTTAATCGCCTATAGGGAGTATGCGCTGGGCTGGGAGAGCGTCTTCGGCAAGGCGGCTAGGTACTGGCTTGAGGTGGGTGGGTCTGCCTGGCTCCTCTACCACGCGCCGATTACTGCGTACAACGATGCTGAGAAGGCGAGGGCGGAGAAACCCGCAACTGTGGAAGAGATAATCGCTGAAGCCCTCCGCCTCCTCTTCTTAAAGCCAGGAGCCGACCACCACAGCTACTTCGTTGAGTTTCTGGGAAGCGGCAAGCTGGCGCTGGAATTTGAGGAGGAGAAGACTAATGAGGAGGAGAAGACTAAGAAGAACTAGTCTTACGTGTTTAGGCTCTTTAGGCTTGAGGATGGCGGCAGGCTCAGGTAGCTTGAGGGCGTAAAGCTGAAGATTGAAAAGCTGAAGATTGATAAGGTGAGAGAGCATGATATACGCCCTGCTTCTCGGCACGAGATGGCAGGTGTTCTTCGAGCAAGAGCTTGAGGTGGCGACGAAGGCGGCGGAGAGGGTGAGGGAGCCTCTGTCCTTGAAGGACCGCTTCCCCTACATGCTGGGTTGGGTTAACTCAGATGTAGCGATAGATGATGAAGGTCGGTTGGTGATGACTACCTCCCATTTGTGGCAATTGGTTGAGACTCACGCCCTCTTTGACTGGTCTGACATTGAAGTGCATGGCATGAGTTTGACTCGCGAGGGGCCGAAGCCGCAGATCCAGACCCGCACCTCCCTCGAGAAGTTCAATGAGGCGATCAGAATAAGCGCAGAAATCGGGTGGCTTAAGATACTTGACATTAAGGCGGAGAGCTGGGACGACCTCAGGCGGTGGGTTGCGGAGAACTGGGACGTTGTGGTGGACGCCGCGGTGAGGCGGTTGGGCGAGGGGGTCAAGAGCGAGTTGGAGGTGCTGAGGGACAAGTTGAACGACGACAAGGTCGCAAGAGAGGTCGTCGCACCAGCTCTCCTGCTTATCCTGGCGGAGATACTGGGCGTAAACGAAGAAACGCTGAGATACTTCGGCGCAGTGGTCTCCGGCGCAATAGACGGAGACGGATACGTGTCTGCGGCGATGAAGAGAGTAGAGCTGGCCAGCGGCGAGCGTGAAATAGCCTTGCTCTGGGCAGCCGCCTTCGTGGCGCACGGCATAAAGGCGAAGGTAGAAAAAGCCGGAGGATATACGTTTCAAGTAGTAGTATCCGGCGACGACGCCGCCGGGTTGGCCAACCTTTACTTCCTCTACGGGGCTCCACTGCTTAAGGGAGATGAAAGAATTATCAACCACAAGCTGGCTGAGGCCATAAAGCTGGGGGCTGAAGTGCTTAACATCCGCTGGGAGAGGCTGAGGAAGACTCCAAGCGGCCTCATTGCCGCCGACTTGATAATATCGGCGGGCGGCGCTGTTGTTAAGTACAGCATATATCTACGCCACAATGAGATTGAGCTCCGGTTCAACTCGACGAATCGGAGCCACGTCGAGCTTGCGGCGCGCCTTCTGGGGCTTGTAGGCGTCAGTGCAGAGGTGAAGGTGAAGAAGAGGAAAGACAAAAGAAACGAGTGGCAAGTTGTAGCCACCACCAACATGCTTGCGGCCGGACGCGAGGAGCTCAGAAAAACCCTCGCCAAGATCGTCGAGAAGGCGCGTGGCAAACGCTGGGTAGACGCTGACAAGGCGAAACGCTGGCTGGAGAAGCTGGAGAGAGGTCTCACGCTGATAGAGGGTTGGCCGATGTACTACGTGGGGCTGAACGATGGCGCACTTGAGGTTATATACCACTCCACCGACCCCAACAGCATAAGGCGGGAGGTACAGTGGCTTAAGGAGGTGGGGCTTGAGGAGTGGAGACACTTCACGGTGAAGATGCCGGAGGACGGCGGGATAGGCTACGTGAGGATCCTTAAGGAGGGTTTGGCATACATTGCTTGGCTTTCCGTATACGGCAATAAGGAACAGCGGAAGCTGGCAGAGGCGTTTATAGAGCTCATACTCCAGAGGGCGGAGGATGCAGGCACGGAGGTGCGCAAGAAAGCCAAGGAGATCGTGGAGAAGGGCAAGGAGTGGAGCTATCTGACGCTGGAGCGCTTTGAGAAGAAAGTCGAGGTAAACGGCAGGGAATACATGGTGAAGGTACTAGGCTGGAGTCCGAGCTTGAGGAAAGTCAGCGCGGTAAGAAGTTGCTGAGACTCAAAATAACGGCAGAGGTAGACGGCGCAAGGAGCGACTACACGATTACCTTCAGCAGACACAAAACCAACAACAAAGCTGAAGGCTTAGCCTATGCCAGGGCCGACGCCCCCGGCGGCAGAGAGGCAGACGCCGAGAGGCTCGCCGCCCTCATAAAGGCCCTTACGGGCAAGGAGCCGAGGATGCGCCGGAAGAGCAACAGCGTTATAGTAATAGCGTGTAGCAGGGCGCATCTAGACGGCTTCGCCCGCTACGCCGAATTCGCAGGCGCCATAGAAGAGTGGCTGGAGGAAACGAGGCGGTAGGCTTAAATGCGGGCATTCTGTCGAGGATGTGCCTCACCTCACCAACCCGCTGGGGGAGGTCTCCATAGCAGTTTTCCTCGGCGTTTTGCTAGCCTACCTCCTCGACAGGTTGGGCCTCCCGCCCTTTCTCGGGTTCTTCCTCGCGGGGGCTGTTGTAGGCAAAG
>Ga0080007_1083442_pt1 | contig 14377 bp, 11 predicted proteins | sample OctOCTMetagenome_FD_69210 | JGI IMG/M metagenome (GOLD analysis project Ga0080007, IMG submission 69210) | Hot spring and microbial mat streamer communities from Octopus Spring Streamers, Yellowstone National Park, USA - OCT_B (SPADES... | ecosystem: Environmental > Aquatic > Thermal springs >...
ACTTGCTTTCTCGTTTGCTCATTCCTCTTTTCAGCTTTTTCAAATGCTAAAATGAGTTTATCAAGTCTTTCATTTGTCTTTTCAATAGCTTGCCATATTTTTTCATTTTCTTTTGCTTGTTTTTCAAATCCTTCCTTCATAGTATTTTCCAATTTTTCAATAGACTGCCAAATTCTTTCTATATTTTGCCAAATTTTCTCATTCTCTTGTGCCTGTCTTTCAAATCCTTCCTTCATATCCTTTCTTAATTCTTCAATTGCCTGCCAAATCCTTTGGTTTTCTTTTTCTTGTCTTTCAAAACCCTCTTTTATTGCTTGCCACATTCTTTCATTTTCTTGTGCTTGTCTTTCAAATCCTTCTTTTATTGCTTGCCATATCCTTTCATTTTCCTTTTCCTGTCTCTCAAATCCTTCTTTCATAGCTTGCCAAATTTTTTCAATTGACTGCCATATTCTTTCATTATCCTTTACAACAGCATTTATAACTTCTTCAATAAGAATAGTAAATGCCTCTCTCATTATGTCTTTATGTTCAGGTGGTAATTTTTCAAGAACTCTATTTAATTTTTCTATCATAGTTTGATAATTTTAAGGGATGGATAAGAAATTTATTTGCCTTGTCCAATAATTCTGAAATTACGATTATTACTTTATTTTCCCACCTGCCCTAAAAATAAGCCTACGGCTTAAAAATGCTCATTTTTCGGCAAGGGGGCTTCGCCCCCTTCAATAAACCTCCGATAAAATCTATAATTTCCTGAAATTTTCATAAGTTATTGGTAATTAAGAACTTAACACTATTTATTGGACAAAGCAAAATTTATTTGGATTGTCTAATAATTCTGGAATTATTTATTTTATTATATTTCTCCCACCCACCCTGAAATCAAGCCTTCGGCTTTAAAAAACCCCATTTTTTGACTTGGGGGGCTTAGCCCCCTTTAAATTCCCCCCAAAAATCTATAATTTCTTAAAATTTTCATAAGTTATTGATTATCAAGAACTTAACATCATTTATTGGACAAAGCAAAATTTATTTTATTGATTTTTGAAAATTTTATATTGACAAATTTGGTTCAGCAGTTATACTAAAATCACTTCTATATCCTTTTTTTAATCTATAAGCGCCAGCTACTCCTATCATTCCCGCATTATCAGTACAAAACTCGGGGAGAGGAAAATAAACTTCATTTATACATTCTTTAAATTTTTCTCTTAATCTACTATTTAAAGATACACCTGCCACAACAGCAAGCTTTTCAATTTTAAAATCTTCAATAGCTCTTAAAGTTGTATTTAATAATATATCAATAAGTGCTTCTTGATAACTTGCGCAAATATCAGGCAAATGAGAATTTATAAAGTTTTCATCTTTATCACTTAAATATAATTTTAAGGCAGTTTTAATACCACTAAATGAAAAGTTATATTTACCATATTTAATTTTTGGAATTTTAAATTTTATGAAATTTCTGTTTCCTCCTTTTGCTAATTTATCAATATACGGACCACCAGGATAAGGTAAGTTTAACATTTTTGCTCCTTTATCAAATGCTTCTCCAACAGCATCATCTAAGGTTTGACCTATAAGTTTATATTTTAAGAAATCTTCAACTATTAAAAGCTCAGTATGACCACCTGAAACAATTAAACATAAAAATGGAGGCTTTAATTCTCTATTATTTATAAAAATTGAAAATATATGACCTTCAAGATGATTTATACCAATAAATGGCTTTTTAAGAGCTTGTGCTAATGTCTTACCAAATACGATACCAATTAAAAGTGAGCTTGCTAAACCTGGTCCATAAGTAAAAGCAATTCCTTCAATTTCATTTAAACTAACTTTATTTAGAGCTTTTTTGGTAAGCTTGTCAATATATAAAATATGTTCTCTTGCAGCAATTTCAGGAACAACACCACCAAATTCACTATGAACTAATTGCTGTCTTGTTAATTGAATAATGACATCAAAATCATTAACAATTGCAACAGATGTTTCATCACAAGATGTTTCAAATGCTAAAACCTTCATAAAGTTTTTATACTAATAATTAAACCATCACCAATTGGAAGAAATGAGCTTATAAAATCATTATCTGAAAAAATTAACCTATTAAATTCTCTTATAGCTTTTGTTTCTTCTGAATTATCGTTTTTGTCCAAAACTTTATTATGCCATAGTGTATTATCCGAAATAAATACACCTCCAACTTTTAACTTTTTCTTTACCATGCTTATTATTTTAGGATACTGTTTTTTGTCAGCATCGTTGAAAATTAAATCAAATTCCATTTTTATTTCACTTAATAAATTTAATCCATCTCCAACATATATTTCTATTTTATTTTCAAGACCAACAACCCTAAAAAATTGCCTTGCTAATTCAAGATTTTGAGACCTATAATCAGTAAGATATATTTTTTCAAGATATTGATTATATAATGCTATCCACATAGCAGAATAACCAAAACCTGAACCAATTTCAAAAACATATTTTGACTTATTAGCTATTGATATTAGAGATAAGAACCTTGCTGATAGCCTATTTAATATAGGAAAATTCATTTTCTTTCCATAGTTTTCCATTTCAATAATAATAGGATGAATTTGTTGAAGACTTTCAAGCTCAAAAAGATAATCTAAAAGATTCATATTGAAAATTTTAAAGTTAGAATTACACTAAAATCAACCACTTGATGTTTTATCCAATAAATAATGTTAAGTGATTGATAGTCAATAACTTAGTTATGTTAGCTTGAAAACATTTATTTTATTTATGTTTTTAGCGAATAAAAATAAAGTTTTTTAGTATTTAAGACAACTACCTTAAAATTTAACCAAACTCTCATAAATACTTGAAAAAAATTTAATTTTTATAAGTTATTGATTATAAATAATTTAAGTGGAATAAGGTGGCACATTTTAAACATTTTTAAATAGAAATTTTTGTTTTAAGACTTTAAAATTTTGGTGCTGTGAAATGTGTAGTTTATCCTTTAATTTTATCTACGATAATCATAAGCTGTGTTAAAAATAAATTTTCTGAAATAAATAGTTGTAAAAAATATGCTTTAAATATCCCAAAATTTGAAAATAATAATAATGGATTACAAAAATTCTATCTTTTTATAGATGGAACACCTTCCATGAAAGGTTTTGTATCAGTAAGTTATAATAATTATAAATTGTTTTTAGAAAATTTGGAAAATATAGTTTCACTAATTTATAAACGTTCAGATGTTGAATATTATCGCTTTGGAAAACAAGTTTATAAAATAAATAGAAATGAATTTAAGAAAAGTTCATTAGAAATTAGTTTTTACAATGACCCAATTACTTATATAGATGTTGTAATTGATAGTGCTATTAAATGGTCATTTGAAAATAAGCATTATTTAATTTTAACTGATTTATTTCAGCAAGAAGGGGATATAGATAAGTTTATTTCAAAAATAAAAGAATTAGCGAGTTTAGATATCTTTATGGGTATTGTTAGTATTGATGCTGATTTCAAAGGCAAGGTATATGATGTTTCACCAAGTGCTTATTCATTTAATTATGAAGGAAAAAGACCATTTTATCTACTTATATTCTCAAAGAATTTAAATGTAATTGATAAAATTATAGATGAAATTTCAAATCAAATAAAAGAAAATGTAAATGCTCTTATAATTGGAAATTACTTATCAATGTCAGACTATATACCAAAAATCTCAAGAGGATATGAAGGTCTTCTTAGAATTTCGGATAGTGTTATGAAAATGAATAAAAGTGAATTAAAAATTCCTCTAAAAATGGAATTTGATATTTCTAAATATTCATTATTACCAAATTTTGCCAAAGTAAAAATTATTGATTGTGAAAAAGGAAAAGTATTGCTAGATAAAAGCTTTTCAATAGAAAATAACATTTTAAATATAAATTTTAAAATTACAAAAAAAGATAAGCCTCACATAATAAATGTAAATGTATATTCTAATGAAATTCCTAACTGGGTAAAGGAAAAAGACATGGATATAACCAAAATAAACATATGGTTAAAAAATCCAAAAGAATTTGAGGGCTCAAAAACTTATAATCTTTATAAGTTCATAAATTCAGCTATAAAGGTATATGACAATGAGATAGGAAGGTTTAACATCTACTTATTAGGAGGGTAGCTTATGATAGCTTTGGTAATTATTATAGGTTTAGGAGTTATTATGCTTTCCTTGGCGAGCTTTCTTTTAAGTAATGGATTTCTTCTTCTAAAACCTGACATTGTTCAATCTGATTGGCTACCTTATTCAAATTGGATTCCTTGGATAAACTTTGGTATTATTTTTATTTCAATAATTATAGTTTTTTGGATTCTCAGATACCAAGTATATTGGAGTTATGGTAAATCCTTTTTTATCTCCTTTATTATCCTACTTATTTTATTAATTTTGGAGAATTTCGTATTTAAACTTAAATATAAGTCAGATTATATAGAAAGTGGTGAATTTTGGTTATCAATTTCATTTACAATTTTAAGTGTTTTTGTTTATTTTCTTGGAATTTTATTATTTAGTGCAATTTTTAGGGATATAAGAAGACCTATGAAGCTTGATTTTTTAACATGGCCTTTTCCTTTTAAAAGGAGTTAAATACTATGCAAGAGCAAAGGCAAAATTTTGACTTTTTATATATAGGTGTGGGAGGAACAGGAGCTCGTGTTTTTGAAAGTTTAATATGGCTTTCTTTTGTTGGCTATATCAATAAAGAAAGTGAAATAAAATTCTTACTAATTGACCAAGATGCTGAAAATGGGAATTTAAAAAGAGCAAGAAGTACATGCAATTTATATAATCAATTAAGAGGAAAAATAAAAATAACTAATAAACAAAGATTTGCGTTTTATGTTAATAAGTTTGAGGACATTATAAATAAAACCTATGTTCCTATATCAGAAGGAACATTTAAACAAGTAATAAGTGATGAAATAAGAAAGTATGAAAAGCTTATAAAATTCTTATTTACGAATGAACAATTGAACTTTGACTTAAAAGATGGTTTTAGAGGTCTTCCTGCTATTGGCTCAGTAAGTGTAACAAAAGAGTTTGAGGAAAACTTTAAGCAAATTTTTGGGAACTTAAATAATAATACTCATATTTTCATATGTGGTTCGGTTTTTGGAGGAACTGGTGCTTCTATGTTACCAACATTACCAAGAGTAATTAAGGGAAAAGAAAATACTAAACAATTCAAAATAATGAATTTAATGGTTTTACCATATTTTAAGGTGGAAGAAGGTGATGAAAAAGAAATTTCCCCTATGGGTTCTTCATTTCCTTTTAAGTCAACACTTGCGTTTGATTATCATGCCTATATATTAGGAAGAGATTTTGAAAAATTTGAAGGAGTAGATTTTGCTGGTGCTATCGGACTACCAGAGATTTTTCAGATGGATCCAGAGGAAATAGTTTATGCTCAAGGTGGTCCCAAACAAGAGAACCCTGCTCATTTCATAGAAGCCTTAAGTATTATTTTTATAAAAAATTTACTTGAAGGAAAATTAGAGGAAGATAAGTTATATTACTTAGGACTTATTGAAGATACTGAGCATTACTATTATAACTTATATGATGATGACCAGGAAGAGATTAGAAATTTCATTTTAAGACTTGACGCAGGATTACTTGCTTCAAAAATAATTACTTACTTTATCCAAAAAGAAGAAAAATTATTAGGTAAATTATTCACAGGTATTGAAAACCAAAAAGATATAGTCCTTAAATTGGCGGAACACTACATTACATATTACTTTTCTATAAGATATTCACTCTTATCAAAGAGTAAAAGAAAGTTCAAAGGTAGAATTGATGATTATAAAAATGAAGCACTTAAAGAAATAGATAATGAATTTTTAAAAAAATTTGACTATTATTTCAGTAAAGCATATAGTAATGGCAAAACCATTTTAGATACTTATGAATACTTAATTATGGATATATATAATGAAATGAGAAAGGAAAACAAAATAAGGAAATGTTTAGAAAAGTTTGAAAGGGGGTAGAAAGCCATGTTAAAAAGAAAAGTTGTTATTTTTACAAGAGTGGAAAAAGCAGAGGAAAGAGAAAGGGCAGTAGAATACATTGAGGGAAAGGATTTTAGCATAATAAAAAGGATGCTGCGAGATATCACTGCTAATGTAAATTTCAAAAACTTAACACTAAGACAAATAGAGCAGCTTTTACTTTCTATTCCTACCCCTTGGAATAAAGTATTTATATATCATAAATTTCTAGAAGATTTTGATAAAAGTGAATCTGAAAAATTTATTCTTAATGATTTAATTTATAATGAAATCTCAGGTATTTTATACACCATCGCTTTATATCCAGAAAATTTAAAAGTTGAAAAAATAAAAGTAGAAAAATCAGCTATAATCTTTAAAGATCCATTATTTGAAAAATTCCAAAATAATGGTCAAGAAATAGAAATGTTATTTTTTAATGACATTCCAATAGCTATTTATAACAAAGAAAAATTTTTAATCCCTAAAATTATTTATGATAATAATGAAAAAAATAAAATAATATCAAACCTTGGAAAAGATGTTTTCTTCAATCACTTTTTAAGTCCTATTGAAAGCTTAGATGTAAGTAAATTGATAAAATTTTATAAATTTATAGAATTCCTTTTAAAATTAAAAGATTATTTAGGTTATAATATGGAATTTGAAAAGTTGTTAGAAAAATTAAAAGAGGAATTGAGAAAAAAACTACATGATGAAGAAATGGAAAAATTGAATAGGGAGGTGGAGAAGTTGGAGAAAATCAAGAATGATGAAAGATTGAAGGAAAAATATGACCCACTTGATAAAATAGTAAATTTGTGGAAAAACCTTGAAGAAGAAATATCTGATTATTCAACTAACAAGATATTTAAAACAAATAATGATAAAATAATAATTTTGCCGAGCAAAGATAAAGAAAAGAAATCAAGAATTCTATATTCTGGTTATCCTTATACAAAAGAAGGTTATGAAATGTTGAGAAAAAATAAAGACAGCATAGAAAAGCAAAAAGGAATAAAATTTATAGAGATTGAAAAGTACTTTTCTCCAAAGCTTGTAAAAATTAAGACAAATGATTATTTACTACCTATATCTTACAAAAGATTGATAGAAGATGTAAATGATAAAGAAGTCATTGATAAAATTTTAGAAGGTATTATTGTTGAGGATAATAAGGTAAAAACAAATTATGGATATGAAGAGCTAATTTTTCAAAAGGAATATAATGAAATTTATTCACTAGATCCAGAGGATTTAATAATTTGCTTTTATCCTTGGATTGAAAATGTAGATAAGTATTATTTATTTATATATATTTCGGATAATGTTTCAAGAAATGTAATTGACAAAATTGAAATTTATCCAAAAGATATAGTAAGTGAAAATGGAATAGCAAATTATGAAATAAAAGATGATAATCATATAAAAGGTAGATTATCAATATATGAACTAAAAAGCATTCCTACATTTATATGTTTTGATGGAAGAGAAACACAGAGCATATACTACATAAATAAAGAAAAATTAACAATAAAAAATAATATAAGTGTTGATAATATCACTATTGCTGTTGATATAGGAACAACAAATACAATAATTAAATACAAGGAAGAAGAAAAAGAAAGTAAAATTTTTGATTTTGGAATTAAGGAAGGTCTTTTAAAAGTTTTCATTCCATCTAAAAATGATAATTTAGAAAAGAAATTGGCAAAAATTTTCTTAATAGATAAAACACATGAAACTTACAAAGACATTTTTGATGATAAGGGAAAAGGATTTTTTAGAACACTATTATATACATTTAAAGCTGATGAAAGTAAGTCTTTTATTTCAAGTCATATATATATAGGTAAGGAGGAAAAAGATAATAGAAGAATACAATCAAATATAAAATGGGAGAAAAAAGATGAGCTAAAAAAGTATATAAATCAGCTATCTTACTTTATAAATGTTTTCAAAAAATTTAAAAATGCAAGAGAAGTTAAAGTCATTTATTCTTATCCTACATCTATGGAAAATGAACTTATAGATCATATTAAAAATGAATGGGAAAAATCCTTAGAAGAATACGAAATAAGGAAATTGGAAAATTTTCCCGAGTCTATTGCGATATTTTATTCAGAGGATCGTAGAGGTGCTGACCTTGGATGTGCTATTGATATTGGAGGAGGTTCTACTGATTTTTGTGTTTGGTCAAAAAATGAAATAATTGGACATTTTTCTATTAAGTACGCAGGAGAAGATATAATAGTAAAGAATTTAAAGGAAATTACCAATAAAAGTGAAAGTGAAATACGAGCAAAGCTCGATAAGAATGAGTTTATCTTATGGATAGAAAAGAAAGAGGACAAAGAAAAAGCAAAGAAACTAATAGGTTTATCTTACATTTGTTTATTTACAACTATTGGCAACTATTTAGTATCACAAGTAAAGCAAGAGGAAAAGAAGTATTTTTATATAGGTTTTCTTGGTAACGGTTCAAGAGGTCTAAGGTACGTATTTGAAAATGAAAAGGAAGTTATAAAAAACGTATTTGTATCTACTTTGGGTGTGGATAATCCTGAAATAGATTTTTCAAGAGAGCCCAAACATGAAGTTGTTAATGGGCTTTTAAATCCATACATTGAGCAAAAGGAAGATGAAAGCAGAAAAGGAATAAACTTTTTTGACGATATTAAAGAAATTAAGGAAGATATACAATCTTATTTTGATACTTATTTTAATATTGTTAACAAAGCGTTTAAAGAAGCTTTTAATGAGGAGCTTAACATAGATTTTAATAGAGTTTATTCTGAATTTATGATGACTGATGCAGGAAACTATTTAAGGGATAGGAATAAAAAAGACTTGGAGAAAAATATAATAAAAATGGGCAAACCTATAACTTTACTTTTTGGTGAAATAATTATAAAGGAATTTGTTAAAACTTTGAAAGGAGGAGGAAAATGAACAAGGTGATTCTTTACTTTGTTTTTTTGATATGCACTTTTAATTTTTCTTTGGCTCAAGAAAAAAACATTACCAAAGACAAAGCTGAAATAGATACATTAGTTTTAAGAAATATAATGAATAATCAGGAAAAGACCTCAAAAATGCTACTTATATTAATTGTATTAAACTTAATTTTTACTGCTGTTATATTAGCTTTTAATTTTATAGCAAATAATAAAACCAGTAGTAAAGTTGATAGCGTTAATCAAAAAGTTGAAAATTTAGAAAAGAGTTTAAATGATGGAATAAAAAAAGTTGAGGAGGATACTAAAAACCTAAATAAAGAGGTTAAAGAAATTAAAAATGAAATGAAAAATAAAATATCAGAAACTAAATCTAATGAAGGCAAAGAAGATAAGGAAGAAATGAAGCAAATTATAGGATTTATCAACGATTTAAAAGGGAGGTTAGAAGATATGAATATAGAAAAGCTAAAAGAGCAGCTTCAAAATTTTTTATCACAAAAAATTAATGAACTTCTAAAAGAACATAAAATTGAAATTGATCAAGAACAGATTAATCAAATAGTTAGTACTTCTATCAGTAATATAACTAATAATATTATAAAAAGAATAGGAGAAATTCAGGAAATCAAAAGCATTAGTGAAAATTTAAAAGAAATAAATAATAATGTTAATAGCGTTAATCAAAAAGTTGAAAATTTAGAAAAGAGTTTAAATGATAGAATAAAAAAAGTTGAGGAGGATACTAAAAAACTAAATGAAAATGTTGAAGAAATTGGAAATGAAACAAAAAATATAAATAATAAAGTTGGAAATATAGATAAAAGGATAGAGAAATTAGAAAATGTAATTGATAAAATTAAAAATAAATTATTTCAGCAAGAAATCAAGGAAATTGAGCAGGAAATATATAAATATGAATTCCCTGATTATCTCTACAAGAGGGATGTCCTACAAATAAGAACAAACATTAAGGATACAATTTATGTTGATAAAGACTTTAAATTCTTGAAAGTTTATGGAGCAGAAGTAATTTTTGTTTTATTTAATGTAAAATCCCTATTTAAAGAATTTCCTTATCCTGATATTTATTTGCTTCTACCTACAAAAGGTATTTTTAAAAATCCACCTGCTGATATAAAACAATATTTTCCAGAAGGAACATATAAATATATATCAAAATATTATGATATAGCTTTTGATGGGGATACTGAAAACTATACTATTGAGAAGTTTGCTTTCCTTCAAAAAGATGAGGATGGTGAATATAAAATCTTTTTAAGAGGTTCTATAAGGAGGTGAAACATGATTAACTTTATCATTGACATTTTGGGTTCTTTGATTTTGTCAGTATTATCTGTGTTTTTTGTTTTGCCTAATATCAAATTGCTTTCAGGAGCTGAATATCTAATTCTAAGTCTTGTTTTAGCTTTTATGACTTTCCTTTTTATATGGTTTGAGGTTTTGACTTATTTTTCAGATGAAAAGGACATAATAGTTATGAGAAATATAAATTCAATTTTCGTAGTAATCGGTCTTCTTGGAACATTAATAAGTTTAGCTTATTCATTCTATGGATTGTATAATCTTGTGGGTGGAACACAAGCAGAAATAACATCAAATTTGAAAAATTTATTATCCCAAATAAAAGTAGTATTTATTCCAAGCATATTAGGTGTATATTTTACAATATGGGGAACTATAAAATTATCATTTATTGAAAGAAGGTATTTCTCCAGAACTTATGAAGCTCAAAATTTAGATAAGCTAATAGAATCTCTATCAAAATTAGAAGAATTGGAAAATTTAAAAAAATTGGAAAATTTAAAAGAACTATCAAATTTAAGCAAATTATCAAATTATTTGGAACAATTGAATAAAAGTTTGACTACAATTGATAATTTGACCAAAATTGTTAATAATTTACCAGACAAAATAAATAGAAGTTTAGATGAATTTGTTAAAAGCTTAGAAAAAAATGTAATAAAAAAGTTAGAGGAACAATACCAAAGGTATGATGTATTAGTGAAAACTATAACTGAAGAAACAAATGATTTATCTCAAAAATATAAAGAACTATCAAAAACTATAAAAAATACAAATGATAATCTGAGTTTGATTAACGACTACGTTTGGGGACTATCTGAAAATTTGATAAGGCTTGTTGAGAATATAGAAAAGAATGTAATAACAAAGTTAGAAAAACTATCAGAAACTATAAAAAATACAAATGATAATATAAAAAATACAAATGATAATCTGAGTGTGATTAACAACTACGTTAATAGCTTACCCTCAACTATTCAGAATTTGACTCAAACCTATATTCAAACATTTAAGAATATTGAAACTACAATAAAAGAAGATTTACCTTCAAAACTTGAAGATTTTAACGATTCTGTTAGCAAATTTATAAGTTCTGTTGAAGAAGTTAATAAGAAATTAGAACAAACATTTGAAGATTTAAAAGAAATAAAAAATTTAAGCGAGTCTATTAAAGAAGCTGTTAAAGATGGTTTAGAAATTGGTATAAGTAAATATATAAAAGAACCAATAGAAAATTTAAATAATACAATAGAATCTTTCCGTCAAGTTGCTGATAAATTCCCAAAAGAAATCTCAAAAAGTTCTGAGGAGATCTCAAAAAGTTCTACTGAAATATCAAAAATAACTGAAACCTTAAAAGATTTAACTGCCTCTATTGAAAAGCTATTTAAAACCCTTGATAGAACGATTATTTTATTTAGGATTCCTATTGGAAAAAGGAGAGATGAAATTTCTAAGAGATAATTTTAGCTTTTGGCCACCTTTTGTGGATTTTATGCTTTTTTTAGTTCTTTTAGTAGTTTTTACTTTTTCAGTAGCTTATAGTTTGATAATTTTTAAGTATATTGATATTACAAAAGCAATTTCTTGTCAAGAAAAAATGAAAAATTTATTAATTAAAAGTCAAAAATTTGTTAAAATAGATTCATTAGAAAATGCCTATACAATTTACTATAATGATAATTATGGAAACTATTATATAAGCCTTATAAATGAACTTCAACTTCAAAGAATAAGAGTTAGTACAGGCCTTCTTTTTGATAAAAACGATTATAAAATTTCAGAGAGAGGCTATGACATTCTCAGAGTTCTTGGAGGTGCTATAAAATCAAATCTTGAATGTATTGAAAGAATTCAAATAGAGGGACATGCTGATACAGACCCCACTACTAAATTTAGGTCAAATCTTGAATTAGCTGGATTAAGAGCTTTTGAAATTTTCTATTTCTTAAAAGATTCTATTGGAATATCTCCTTCAAGATATTTAATGTCAGCAGCTTCCTTCGGAGAATACAAGCCCCTTAATCGCCATGAAGATAGTTATTTTGACGAAGATAGCTTAATAATTTCAAATAATAGTGAGGAAAAAAAATCGCTTAATAGAAGGGTGGAATTTTTGATATTTTATAAAAAGAGATGATGATTTACTTAATTTTACATCTACTTATATTAGTCAGCCTCCTTACTATGTGGTCAATAAAAGAAACTACTATGCTGCCATAAGAGAAGCAATAGCATACTGGCAGGATAAAGGTTTTAATATAAAAGAAACAAAAGATTCAACTAAATTTAATGTCTTAATCCAATGGATAAAAGAATTTGGTCCTGAAAAACCAAATTATGAAAGAATTGGACAAGCACTTATTTTTGTTGCTCAAATTGGATTAGGAAGTAGTTCATGTAATAATGATTGGAGACCATTTGACTACGAAACAATCGTTAAAATTGCAACTCACGAGTTAGGGCATATTTTAGGATTTTCACATTCAAGCGACCCTAATGACATTATGTATCCATACACCAAAACAAAATTTGAATATGATTATAATTTCAAAAGTAAAATTAGAACAGGAGAATTATTATTTTTAGAATTTTGTTCCTATGAAAAAGCTAAATACTATATTAAAGTTGAAAGTGATGAGCCAATAAATTTTATAGTAGTTCCTAATAAAAAAGAATATAATAACTATCTTAAAAGAAGAAAAGATCAAAATGTAAAGGTTAATTATGTAAAAGATTGCTATAAGACAAAAACAAAAATTTTTGAGGAAGAATGTGAAGTAGATGTTTCAGGAGGCTTAATTATTGAATTTCCATATTCTACATTACCTAAAATATCAAATATAAGTGTTTTTATTAAACAGAAATAATTACTGCTAATCAAACCTTAAAATTTCATAAATGATAATTGCCCAAATAAACTCCAAGAACTTAATCCATAACTTTGAAAAATTTAAGCAAAAAGCGAAAACTGATATTATTCCTGTTCTTAAATCTAATGCTTATGGTCATGGAATAAATGAAATTTTTAAAATTCTAAAAGATAAGGTTAAAAAAATTGCGGTTTTTGATTTGGATGAAGCATTAACATTAAATTTTAAAAACACGCTTATATTAAAACCAATTTACGATGAAGATGAAATTTACTTAGCATATAAAAATAATTTCATTTTTAACTTATGCTCTTATAGACAACTTGAAATTATAAAGAAATTGAAAATAAGACCAAGAGTTGAAATTGAAATAGATACAGGGATGAATAGAACGGGAATATGGTATGAAGAATTTGAAAAATTTTATAATGATGTTAAAAATTTTGTTAGAATTGAAGGTGTTTATTCTCATTTCTCTAATGCTGATAATGAAATTGATAATTTTAGCCAAATTCAATATGAAAAATTCATTAGTGTTGTAAAAAACTTAAATGTTAAAAAACATATTTCAAACACATCAGCAACATTAAGATATAATTATTATCTTGATTTTGTAAGAATTGGATTAGGATTATATGGAATATATCCTTCTGAATTCTTAAAACAATTCTTGGATTTAAAACCTGTAATGAGTTTAAAATGTGATGTTATTCAAGTAAAATTAGTAAAAAAAGGTGAGACTATTGGTTATTCAAGGACATTTAAAGCAGAAAAAGATATGAAAATTGCTGTTATATCATTTGGTTATGCGGATGGATTTCCTATTGAAGGTAGTAATGTTTTATATGTATTTGCTAAAAATAAATTTAGAAAAGTTCTTGGAAGGATTTCTATGGATAGCTCAGTTATTGAAGGGGATGATTTACAAGAGGGGGATTTCGTTGAAATTTTCGGAGAAAATATAAATGTTTTAGAAATAGCAAAAAAACTAAATAAAATTCCTTATGTAATTTTAACTTCAATTGGCAGTAGAGTAAAAAGAATGGTTTTTTAAGAATGTCTTGAATAAATAATTTCAAATAAAATAACAATAATTAGTAAAACTGCCAATAAATTACTAATATCTTTTACTTTTGGAAGTTTATCATTTTGAATTTCATAATAATCATTTAAGCTTTCCTT
>Ga0080007_1077750_pt1 | contig 14369 bp, 13 predicted proteins | sample OctOCTMetagenome_FD_69210 | JGI IMG/M metagenome (GOLD analysis project Ga0080007, IMG submission 69210) | Hot spring and microbial mat streamer communities from Octopus Spring Streamers, Yellowstone National Park, USA - OCT_B (SPADES... | ecosystem: Environmental > Aquatic > Thermal springs >...
AGATCTACAGAAGGCTTGAGCAGCTGGCGCCCGACGCGGTGGTCCTGGATGTGACCCACGGCATAAACTACATGCCGCTGTTCGCACGGCAGGCGGTCTACATGGCCTCCGAGGCGCTTTACGTGCGGCGCGGCGCCCCGCGGTGCCTCCTCGTGGTGAACTCAGACCCCGTGACGCAGGACGGCCAAGACGCCGCGATAAACATAGTGGAGAGCGTGGAGCTGGAGGGGACCACGCTTGAGGAGGTCCTCGTAGATCTCGCGACAGACAAAGACATAACGCCGCTGAGGTTGCTGAGGGGCGCGCCGAGGGAGGCAGTGGAGGCGGCTGGTGCGGTGAGGCGGCTTGTGAAGGACGTCGCCGGCCGTCTCGGGATGTTGGCCGACGCGCTGAGGCTGGGGCTCCTCCTGTACTTCGCCCAGGTGGGAGGAGACGTGAGGAACCTCGCCGAGTCGGTCAATAAGGCCGCGGGGGAGGCGCGGGATGCCGTCCTCAAGGCGTCTCTTGAGAGGGGCGGAGATTGGGTCGACGTGGTGAGGCGCCTGGCGGCCGACCCCGGCCTGGCCCGTCTCCGCATACTGGCGGGGGTGCTGGCCTGGGCGCACGGCGAGGTGCAGAGATGCGGAGCCGAGGACGGTTTCTACAAGCTGAATTGTCTCGGCGACGTTGCGGACAGGCTGAAGCTGGGCGTCGTGGCGAGGACTCTGCTGAAGAACGAGATAGATTCGCTTTCCGACAAGCTGAAGGGGTGGGCGGAGGAGGGGCCGAGGCTGGCCTGCGAGGCCTTGGGCGAGACCTGCAAGCCGTGTAGCGTCGACAGGAGGATCTTGATAGCCCACGCCGGCCTCGCCAAGGCCATCATCGAGGTCGCAAGGAGAGGAGGCGAGCTCTACGTCAAGTTGCGGCGGGATTGCGTTCCTGCCGTGGAGGACCATCTATCGAGGAAAACCGACCGCGGTTAAGACTTTACCCCCGCCGCAAGGGCTTTCTCCACGGCTATACTAAGTTATATAGCCGCGAGTATTCGCCATCTAGCCGCTCAGCGGAAGATATGAGGCGGCTTTAGGGTTGCGTGTTGTAGGGGTGTAGCGCGCCGTAGCTTCCGGCGGATTTTTCGCAAGGGGCTTCGCGGCAGGGGGAACTTAAGGAGTTGCACATTGAGATGGAGTGTTGCGAAGTGAGACTAGGCTTGTAGAAGTGTCGCGAGTGTCGTGGACATGTCTGACGGAGATGTCGTGGTGGCTGAGTCGAACTACGGCAAGCTCTTCAGGCAGGATGTGTGGCGGCGTCTTGCCCATGGTGCAGAAGATGGCTGGTTGGGAAGGGGTTTCTGTCTCATGATGCCGACTTTTAGGTGTCTTGTTTTGAGTGGCGGCTGAATGGCGGGCCGGGGCCATCACCTCTCTTGGCTTGAAGGCATAGGCTTGCGGAATACGGCGACGTCGTTGTCAATTTCTACAGGGCATATCTGTTGAAGGTGGTGGAGGAGGGTTCTCGTGGTTTCTAGAACGCATTCCTGGCCTTGTAGGCACTGGGCCAGCTGGGGCAATGCCGCTATTTCGATTTCGTGGAATATCTCCGTAGTTGTGGCGTCGGTTTTCTGTGTGTGTATCCGGACAAGTTTTGCGATTAGGTGGGCAAGTAGGGAGGGCTGATCGCGTATAAGCAACATATTTATAACGCAGGGCGACTTTAGAAGTTTGTAGAAGAGAGTGTTGGTGAAATCCAGCGTGAAGATTTGGTAGGGATACGGCGTGGCCGCGGCGAAGACTGCGTCGAGTCTCTCGCCTAGTAGTCTCAGAAGAGACTTAACCTTCTCTTTGTTCTCTGCGGTGTATCTCTCAACTTTTTCCACTAGGTAGGTGATGTCTGTAAACATGTTCTCGCCGTTGGCCTTTTCGAGGAAGAACTGGATGAAGACGGTGTTGAGCAGGCCCACTATGATTACATAAAGTGTGAAATCTTCCACACCGCAGAGAAGCTCTGCTCTGTCTTCGCTTGACCACCTCTCTTCGTAGCTGTTGCAGATACCGGCAATCTGCTTCTTAGCCTCGGCTACGTTTACCCTAGCTTCTATGAGAATCATAACAATACGTAACAACCACCATTTTACCTAGTCTCTTTGATAGATCTTGTTCTAGTATCTGTTTGATTTCGTTTTGCTTCCTAGTATTGTGCTCTACAATTGTCTTTGGGAGCAGGATCAGCACGGCATCGTAATTTCCCAGTTGTTTGTTCTTGAGGTCTCCCCGCAAACGGTCTACCGCTGGTGATTTTACCTTACATTTACACTCTGCGGCTATCCATAGAACTCCGTTGCCACAGTTAACGCCGAAACATAGATCTGGCATATTTTGGCCATGTATTTGACACAGAGGGGTTCCAGTTGATGCACTACTATCAAGTCTGCATACACCCAGCTGGCGTGTCTGGCTTGAACAGCCTCGCCTTTTGTTTATTTCGTTTATCCCAGAGAGGAGAGACGGCAAAGGTTTTCCATCTCTGCACAGCCATCCGCATTCTGTATCGTGTAACTGTTGATGTGGCTGGATATTAGAGGGGGTCTGAAAGCAACTAGCGACAACGCCGCACCTCATGCTAACTCAGCCATGATCTGTACCTCTCTCCAGAAGAGCTCAAGCGTCTTTAGATCCTTTGTGGCGGTGCCGTTGGCAAATACGTAATAATCTAGTTGCTTAAGAACTGCAGTCCTAAGCACAAGCCCGCTGTGGGTCTCCACCACCGTGGGGATCTCCGAACTAGCCAAGAACTTGAGAAGTGATACGATGTAGTCTAGATGGAGTGCCGTCTCGAAGTTCTCTATTAACAGCAGGGGTGAGTCGCCTCGCCTTTCAGACAACTTCTTTGCCAAGGCATAGGCCGCGGCTATGAGGGCCACCCTCTGGATGCCAGACGCAGTATTTTCTTCGTCGAAGTGTACGCCGTTAGATCTATAGTAAAGTTTATCTTCCACCGCGACCAGCTCATGATCCGTAATTCCAGACAGCACGTCATTTATCTCTCCCATATACTCGACGTATTCGTCCATGCCCATGGCGTTCCCCTCCTCAGCGCCCCACAAGGCTACTATACTCGGCGAAGCAAGCTCGATAAGCGACAGCGTCTTGCTCCATCTATCCACAACAACCACGTCGCCTAGGCGGACGTGGATCAAGACGTTTACAGACGGTCGCTCGGCCAAGCCAGTCGCAATAACCCCCGAGACCTCACGTTGATACAACATTTTGTCAGCTTTCGTAATCTTCACAGCTACGGCGCTCCGCGGCCTTCGCGTAAGTTCTATCTCGTAGTCGTCCAGCGAGATCTTCCCGGCCTCCGCACCCCGCGAGATTAACGCGAGCGCCTCAGCCGAAGTAGCCTCCCCGCCTCTCAAGATCCTGATCACAAACCCCAGCGCCCGCGCTACGGTCGTTTTCCCCGCCCCGTTAGGCCCATAAAGAATGGCCGACTTTCGCAGTATTAGTTGCGTCTCGTCTAAGGGGCCGATGCGTTGAAGAAATAGTCTCATACTTAACCTTTGATATCAAACTTAAATTAAAACATTGAACATGCCGTAGCCCAGCGAGGTCTTTGCGCCGATTCCTCGTCTGAGGGCTTCTGACACCAGGCGGCTCAGTGCCTCCTCCGCGCAAGCTGGTCTTTTCCTCTTTGTGGCTAGTATGGTTATGCGAAACGCGGCACCGCTGGCCACTGTGAGCATAGCCAGCGGCGTGGGGCTGGACTCGACCTCGCTCACCTTCCCCTCCACCTCTCTGTAGTGCGGGTTTATGATGTCGACAGTGACCAGGTAGCGGCCGTGTGGGCAGAGGATAGGGTACGCGTCCAAGACGACGACAGACGATGCCTCTTCCAGCGTGCCTAAATCCTTGAGGCAGTTGGTGTGGGTCAGTTCGGCAGTGGATCTTATGGCGCCTTTAAGCGAGGTGGCCGGTATGTAGGGCAGATTCCAATAGGGGTCCCAGGAGATACCCAGCTCAAGCGGCGAGGTGTAGGGGCTACGGAGGTGTATGACGAGTCTAGTCATTAGGCCCAATCTTCTATCGTATATGGCCGCGTAGCCCAGCGCCTCGAGAGCCTTTACCACCCGGTCCACGTGGCTGTCGACGGCGCGAAACAGCGGCATAAGGGCTTCACATCTAAACGCCCTCTCTATCTCCAGCATGACCTCTCTGCCCAGTCTGTTCAAGTCGTCTTTCGTCACCTCTCCGCGTCGCTCGTAGGCGAGCTTGAGTAGCTTGTAGCGGAGGTAGCTCACTACGTTTACCCCAGGCGAAAGCTCTAAGGCCATGTCTCAGCCTCGCCCCCCAGCTTCTTGACGTAGTCGAGGAACTCCCTCAGCGCAAGCGCCATGGCGGCTAACACGTCCGCCTCGGCGACGGCTATCCTCTGCCTCCCGCCCCCTCTCCACTCCAGCTCCCGCGGCCAATCGGCAGAGGTAAAAACGCTGAGATACGCGGCATTGCCAGCAATTGCCAGCATCAACGGAGAGGCCCTCCTAGAGATGCCGCCTATTATCCGGTAGCCTGTCCCCTTCTGCTCCCTTGGGAGGCCCAGTATCCACGCCTTGAGCGCTTGTCTGAGCGCGTCTTGGGCGAAGTAGTTGCCGTGGAGGACTTTGGTCCTCGTTGGCCGTAGGAAGAAATTATGTAGATCCTCCCGACGTACCCCCTTTACTGAGACGAGCATGTACGGCGTCAGGGCTATGGAGTCCTTAATACAGGCGTCGTAGCGGCGCGCTGTGCTTAACGCTGGCATGGGCGGGAGCTCGCAGGGGGAGGTCTTTCCGCGTCTGAGCCCTCTGCATCTGGAGACGGCGCGGTCCACCACGGCGCCAGCTGTAGCCATGGCGCGTTTTATAAGCGCCTTGGGCTCCTCGGTAAACAGCGACGAGTACCTCCCATATACCCTCACAGAAAAGCATCCCAACCCCCTCCTTCCGCCTTTGCCGAAGCAAGACAGCCTAAGGGCGAGGGCCAGGGCCCCCAGCGCTACCTCTACCGCCCTGCCGTCTAGGGGGCAGGGGACGTGCTCCTCCACAACGAGCGTTGCAGAGCCCCTGTCTATATACTGCAACCTCCTGCCTCCGAGAGTCAACAGCCGCACCCGCTGGAGCTGGGCCGCGAGGCTCTGGGAGACGTACCTGGGCGGGGCGAAGTTTATCTCTTCAAATCTTATGCGGAAGCAGGAGGCTTGCGCCTCCCGCCTCCCCGCGTAGCCCAGCCCCATGTCTAGCCCAACGATCTGCGAGATGCAGTCCGCCTCCTCCCGGGTCGGCGTCTTCACCACGTCCCTTCTCCCGGCGCCGTGCAGAAGCCCCCGCTCAAACAACGCGCCGGCGACCAAGGCCCTGGCCCACCACCGCCAGAGCCCCTTCACCTCGCTCGGCCTCAGCGGCCAGTCCGGGTCGGGCGTGGCGGGATCCACCGAGCCGGGGAGGAAGGGAGTCTCCAGCTTCAGCTCAAGAGTTACGTACTCCATATCACGGAACAGCCGCCTCTGCCAACCTCTTTAGCCATTCCGTAAACTCAGAAACCGCCGCCCCTGCAACCGCCTGGGTCTCTGGGCTGTTCAACTTATTTAAAAGCGTGAGGAAGTCCGTAACGTCGAGATTGGCAAGCTCCCGCAGAGCCCTCATGATGCATGCGCCGTAGAGTTCATATGCGGTATCACTCACAACGCCCTCGCTTTTCCACTTCTCAAACAGTGCCTTCAGATCGGCCTCGCGGAGCGCTTGTTCCATCAACACACTTCCGCTCACCCACCCTCTGCCTCTCGCCCTCTCCTTGCTTGCCTTGGCGGTCATGTAGGTCACCGCATATGGGAGCCCGCTGTAATACAGCTGAGCCATAGCCTCCCTAGCTCTCGACCTGAAGCCCTCCAGGACGTCAGTCTGATCGCCGAAGACTGCCTTAAGCGCCTCTATACACTTCGTCGCAAGATCTAACGATTTGTTCCGCATCATGTCTCCCAAATTACAACGCTGGCGAGACCCTTGCCCACAGTCTCCTTCCCGCCAAACACCAAGCTCCTAATCTGCGACCCATCACCGGCCTTAAAGACCTCCTTACATACTGCATCAGGTCTCTCCAGCGTGGACATTATTTCTATATACCTCCTTTGAAGTTCATCCTTCATTTTGGCCTCCTCGGGGGGAACTTGAAGCTTTATTTTCTTGACGTCGTTTTCGGCGAACGCTTCTGCTCTCTCTTTCGCTGCCTTTACGCCAGCGCAGAAGAGGACTGTTACAAATGTTGTGAACTGGGGGACGTACTCCTCCTCCCACAAGCCGCCGCTCGCCACGGTCTTCCTCCGGTAGTCCAGCCTAACTCTCGTCTGGACAAGCAGGCTCCTCCTCACGAGCTCCCCGACGATGTCGTCGCCAACAACCACGAGCCCCTGCTCCCCAACCAGCTTGCCCACCTCCCCGGGGAAGAGCGACGCCAGACGGACAGCCGTGTTGTGCATCTTAGCCGGGAGAGTCATTTCGTTGAGGACGGCGTTGCCCCCCACCAAGACTCTGTCGGTGCTCGCGACAGCGCCCCCGCTAGCCACGGCCTGCTTTACCTCCTCCAGGAGCTTTCCCAGCTCCCCCGCCGCTGAATGTCTCGCCGCCTCTAGGTAACGCAGGTGGTATCGGAGGAGGTGCGGCGAAGTGGTGTATGTCCAGACCCCCCGCAGAGATCTGGCGGGTATCGCCACCAGACGCGCATCTAGGAACGAAACTGCGGAGGCGTATTCATGGGCCTCGTCGGTCTCCGGCCCGAAGATCAGCAATACCCTCCTCCGGCACGCAACCTTATCTAGCTCGCCGCTGAGAGTGTCGCAGGAGAGGAGGTGCGTCGACTTGAGAGCGCCCTTTAAGCTGGTGGCCCAGACGGCGGGGAAGCCGAACTCATCTCTCTGCACCGGCAAATCGACGTGGCCAGCCCCGCGGCCGGTGCCGGGGTGAAGCGGCGTCAAGGCCTGGAGGAGGATGACCCTCCCGTCACGTAGCGCCATAATTTGAAAATGTCCATCTTTTAAAACGGTTCACATTGACCTATATGGAGAAGTTTTTCAAGGCTAAGGCGTGGGCCCTCCTCCATGATCCTCCCCACAAGATGTGGGCGATCCTCAACCTCGCGAAATACGGAGATGAGAGGCAACCGCCCGGGGAGGATCCTGAGAAGCTTAAGAAACTGCAGCAACACGAGAAGGAGGCAGTCTATCTATGGCATGACGTTGGTTTGGCACGACATTTTGGCCCTATAACAACAGATGAGAAGATTAATAACTTAGTCGATGAGGCAGACCAGACTTCTTCGACGATGGACCGTTGGTTCTTTGACCAAATTAGATGGGCTATTGGTGAGAGAAAAGTCTTGTTTAGATATATGTCGCTTCATAATATTTTTGATCCATCGCTGAAAATAGAACTTCCGGAAGGAATAAATATAGATAAGGTCCGTGAATTTGCGCAAGAAATAAAGAAGATTCTAGACGATTTAGAAAAGGGGGATGAGAACTACAAGCTTGCGTATCACCTATTCTACTCGCTGCATGAGCTGACGTGGATACAGAAGGAGCTTCCGCCGAGTTTAGCCGAGACGCGGATACCCACGCACACGGTGTTTGACCACCTCTACGCAACCGCCTCTGTGATCAACATGCTGTGGCCCAAGGGCGATGAAGTGGGCGGATACCTCGTAGAGATAGACATCCCGCAGATCCAAAGGGTCGTTAACGCGGCTAGGAAAGCCGGCGACTTCTGGGCTGGGAGCTGGCTCGTCTCCATGCTCACCTGGCTCACCGCATGGCCCTTCGTCTGGAAGTACGGGCCCGACGTAATGATTAAGCCCACCCTGAGGCTCAACCCGACCTATCTCTACACGCTGAGTAGCAAGCTTCTACGGCAAGAGACAGTGTACCAATCGTTTAAATCCGCCGTGGAGAGCTTCTTCTCTTTCTGGGACGCAGAAAGCTTTGAGGAACTCATGACGGTGGCGTTTATCCCCGGCACTGCGCTTCTCCTTATCCCACCCGACGCGGAGAAAGAGGTGCAGAATGTGGAAAACGCGTTTAGGGAGGTGCAGAGGGTGGTTCTCGACTGGGCTTTAACAGGGGCAGTGGACTGCGGCGGGATAGAGGACGAGCTGGCGCGCGAGAGTTGTGTAGCCTTCAGAGATATGTTTGGCGATGCTGAGTCCACTGAGGAGATGTTTTTAAAAGTGGCAAGTAAGATTAGGGAAAGCTTGGGTCGGGAGTTATTTGCTGATCTGATTTCCGTGCGGGTGACGGCAGTGGACCTAAGACAAGTCTACAGTTGCGTCAAAGAGTTTGTCGTCGACGGCAGACTGCCGAAGGAGTGCGAAGGGGAGGGCGTAACAGAGGAGAGGCTGAGGCGCGCGGAGAAGTTTGTAAACGCATTAAAGCAACTACAAAAGAAGCATAAAAAAGAAGAGAGTTGGAGGCGTACCCCTAGACACTTGACCTTCGACGTTGCGCTTGAGGCTCTTGCGTATAGGAAGCGGATCGGGGGAAGAGGGAAGCTTGTTCTTGGTAAGAGCTGGTTTAGCTACGGCTCTGCAATACCACTGAGGCGGGAGTACAGCCGCTACGTCTTCTACAGAAGGGCCGACTCCGGCTTTATCTACTGTTCTACATGCGGCGCAGAGCCTGCCATAATCCACCTGCCGAGACATGCCGACGACCCACATGCATACAGCTCTGAGGCCAAAGAGATGTTAAGTAAGGAGTTTAATCTTAACGACAAAGAAGTCGAGGACCTTGTGAAGCAGATGCGGCCAGGCGAGGCGCTCGGACCGCTTTGTCTTGCAAAAAGGGCGCTTTACTACCGCTTCGCCTCGTGGTACGCAAAGCGACAGGGAAAGTTTAGGCTGTTCGACAGCACAGAAGACGTGACGTTTGCGTGGTATACAGAGCGCCTTTATACTAAAACCGACCTTACAGGAAAAACAAGCGATGTCGAGCTCAAAGCCGTCGCGGAGTACTTAAACGCGAAGCCTAAAGATATTGCGATTATCTGCAGAGAGGTTAGGCTGGAGAGATGCACGGCAGAACAAGCTAGGCAGATATTCAACAGGGTGGTAAGCAAGCACTTGGCAGACGCCGCTGAAGCGGTCTACGCCAGGTTGTGCAAGGATTTGGAGAGCTGTATTGAGGCAGTGCGGATAGGCGACGATATTCTCCACTTCAGGTCGTACTTCGCTGTGGTGAAGGGCGACGGCGATAACGTGGGGAGACTAAACAGAGGGCTGATAGACCTAAATAATTACGTCGCATTCTTAAGAGAGCTGAAAGAAGCTAAGGAGACGCCGGAGGAGCTACGGGCGGTGTATGACGAGCTTATCAATATACTTACGGAGCTCCAGCAGGAGGGACTTGGCGTGTTGGTAACGCCGACTTACTACGCGGCGCTTTCTATGTCTTTGATGATCACAGCGCTGAAAGACGTCAGGGAGGTGGCAAAATACAAGGGCCAGGTCATATACGCAGGCGGAGACGACGTGCTTGCTCTCTTGCCAGCGGAGACTGCGTTGGTCACGACGAGAAACCTGCGGGACAACTATTGGGGCGACGAGATGGGGTTCCACAAAGTAAGGGACTATCTCTTTGCGGCGCCGCGCTTGCTGGGGTTCGGCCGTAGCTTCTCCGTTAGGTATGTCAATATCATGGATATAATGAGCGCGGAGATCAAGGAGGCGACGAGGCTTTTAGAGGAGGAGGCCAAAAAGATCAGGTGGGACTTTCCGGGGTTCAGGAGTGTTGAGAAAGACGCGGTGGTGGTGTCTGAGTCGCGAACTAAGAAGTCCGCTGTCCTCCCGCTGACCACCCCCAAACAGCTACTCGCGCCGCGGACGCCGCATAAGGACCTCAGCGTGTTAAATGTGCTCAACCAACTGTTCGTCATGAGGCTAGGGGGCGCTCTCAGCGGCAACCTGCCCGAGGACTACGAGAGATACAGGAAGGTTGTGGAGCGTGTGGACTGCAGAAGCGGGGTAGTGGAGGACGCTTGGAGCTACGTGGTGGGGAGAAACGCGGCGGGGGAGGACGCCAAGAGGTTCCTCTCTCTAGACGTGTTAGAAAACTGCGGCGTTGACCGTTGCGCCAAGGCGTCTCCGGAGGGGGGCTTCCTGCTTACGCAGATCGTCAATGCCTACGAGATTTTGAGGGGGTACCCATGATCCTGCTGGCCTTCAGACCTCTGGAGCCGCTTCGTTTCGGCCTCAGGAACTTGGGAGGCGTGGACGTCTTTGGCGTAGACGAGGTGGCGTACATCCCCCCTCCGACGGCGGTGCTAGGCGCCCTGGGCGCCCTCCTCGGGGTAAGTATAGACTGCACTTGGCACGACAAATATGATTTCTCAGACCTGAAGTCGCTGGTTAAAAAGGTGGCTAATGTAGACTTAACCTTGGCAACTCGTAGCAACGAGCCTGTGCTGTGGGGCCCCCTGCTGAGTATCCGCGAGGGGCACCACTTGCCCGTGGGCGAATATGCCCTTCCGGTCTCGCTCGCCAGGGAGTACGTCGAAAAGGCGGTGGGGTATTACGAGGGAGAGGAGGATGCGGTCGAGAGGGCGGCGAAGCTACTGTGCCGTGTAGCCGCAACCTCGGAGAGAATTGGCGTACAGCTCGGCGTAGGCAAGACCGTGCGGCACATGTACCGCGCTAAATATGTACGCTACGTCGACGACGTGGAGATACTCTTCTGGGCTAGGCTTGCAAGAAAGCTGGATAGGGCCGTGGTCAGGCTGGGCGGCGAGGGGAGACTCGCCGCTGTGGAGGCAAAGGAGGCAGGCGCGCCCCCCGCCGAGTCGCAGAGGGGCGAGTACGCAGTAGCCCTCCAGCCGGTCTTGATATACTCCGACAAGCCGGTGGCCAGGGTGGAGGAGGTGCTGGGGCTTGAGTGCGTGGAGGAGGTCTACGGCGTATTTGAAGGGGACGTATTTAAGGTCAGGGTGGTGGACTTCGGCCTCGGGTTCAGCGAGGTCTGCAGACGCAGGAGACCTACGCTCAAGGCACTTCCCCAAGGCACCGTCCTGCGGCTCAAGAGCACGTGCAGAGACGTAGCCGCAATCGGCATACTCTCCGAAATCGGCTTCGGCTCGCTCTACAAGGTTTAAAAGCCGGAAATGTTGTATAGATATGATCTTGACCCTTGTAAACATAGGTCCCTTGAAAGAGACACGGGTCGAGCTGGGGAGGGGACTCACGGTGTTTTACGGGCCTAACGCCTCGGGGAAGACCACCGTGGCTAGGGCGTTGAGACTCCTGGCGTTGATGAACATGGGTATTGCAAGCGTGGGGGGGTTGATGGAGCTTATAAACCGCGTGAAGAGGGAGGGCAGGATCGTGTATGAGAATGGCGGCTCTGTGCTTGAGATGAGCTGCGCCTTAGGAGAGCGGGGCGCTTGGCTGAAATTTGGCGGCGTGCTTAGCGGGGAGCGACGCGTCTACGCCGACGAGCGTCTTAACGCTGTAGACAAGCCCAGGATCGCCATGTTCTGGATACTGCACAACTCCGTCATGCTGTACGGACTTAAGGCGCAGGTGGGGCGGCCCTACGTGCTGGCGGAACTCCTTGCTCCCTTGGTCCTCCGCGGCCTTGTGGGCGAGGGAAAGGCGCTGGGGGAGTTCTTAGATTTCTACGAGGAGCTCCTCGCAAAGGTGAACAAATACCTAGAAGCCTTCTCTGGCCACGCGGTTGAGTACAGAGATAGGCTGTATTTCAGACGCGGCATTCACCTCTTCCACCCCAGCCGGGTGGCCGAGGGGGTAAGGCGCATGGCCCTTATACTCGCCACGGCCCTCCTAGCCGAGGCTGTAGCAGAGAGAGCCACCCAGGTTGTTTACGTGGAAGACTTTGAATCGTCGCTACACGTGGACTACTTAGAGTTATTGATCGAAGTCCTGCGCCGAAGGTCCGCGGTGGTTGTAGCAGAGACACACAGCGGCTTCGTCCTAAGGAGGGTATACGAGACCAAGAGCAAGGGAGATGTGCAGTACTACATTTTCGAAGACGGTGCTGTCCACACCGAAATAAAAGACTCCAAACTCTTCAAGAGAGAAATAGCCGCCATGGTCGGAGTTGATATGCTATGAGGTGTTGCTTTTCACAGATATGCTCTACAGCACTAAACGCAGCGGCTACACACTCATGTAGCTCCGGCCGAGTTGCATGTGATGAATGTGGGATTCTCTGTGACGGCGGAGAATTGCGTTTCCTTAAAGATAGTGAGTTTATTAAACACCTTGGCATTGACGAGTCGAATAGTCTTGCATTTCTCTGCTATATGGATTTTTCAAATACTAATAGTGATTGTGTAAATTATATGTGTAAGCAGACAATGTGTCAAAATATGCAGGGTGTACCTGAGATATGTATGTTAATAGTTTCTGAAAATAAGGCTGTATTTGCCTCAATTGAATGTAAGTGCGGTATGGCTCAACGTAAAAGAACGACAGAACTAGCTACGGTTACTCTGATAGATGATGTCCGCGCAAAGGTCAATAGACTTTGTCAACAGCCACGCTTTGTCATACTACTTCTTAATCATAAATTATACAGCCGTGTAGTAACAAGGGAAGACGAATTTATAGAAAATAATATTTATCCATTTCCTTGTTTAGAATATGCTTCTCGTTGAGACCTCCCTCCCAATAGAAGCTGCTATAGAAGCGCTGAGGGAAATATGTGATGAATTTGAAAAAACGTCAGTAAAGCTGAAATGCAGAATCGGTGGGCTGAGGCTCCTAGGCTTTGTAAGTCGCCGGGGTCCTACAACCGTGCTTCAACTCTTTCCTGAGGAGACCATCTCCGAGGGGGCGTATTCTATAGATGTAGCTAAAGACTATCTAGAGAAAAGAGGCGGGGAGGCGGAGTCTTCGTTGCGGCTTCTTGCAGAGCGCCTAGACGCGTCTTTCGCGGCTGTGGCACTGTATCCGCTGTCGTTTTTCGCCGGAGAGTTTGAGGGGACTCTACAAGAGCGGATGCTGGAGGACCCCTGCGAGGCGTTGCCTGTGTTGCTCAAGCGAGATGCCCCCTCTATGCTCGCCTATGTGCTCCTCAGCCTCCTCCACGCCAGAGAGAGCGCTGAGGAGCTCGTGAAGCTCCTAGACCTCGACTACGAGCAACTCAGAAGGTTCCAGACGCAGGTCAAATGTATAGAGGAGCGATCCGGCTGTACGGCGGCTACAGATGCACAACTTGCAGAGGAACTCACAAAGACGTGCAATGGACGAATAAAAGTCATAACCTAGACCCGCAACTAAACAACGTCTAGCCACACTGTGCAGAGACGGCCCCAGACGGGAGACACGTGCAGAGTATGTTTTGCGTCCCTTATCGGGGCCGAAACAGAGGGTTCCGGGGGCGAGCCACAGTTTAGGCAGGGGGTCCGTGGACCTCGGCAAGGTAGGCCGCTATCACGGCGCTCCGGCTTGAAGCCGCCCGTCGCGACAACGTAGGTCGTCTCCCTCCCAGCCTTCCTCACGTCGTTGTCCACTGCCCGGGCCAGCTGGAGGAGACCCTTGTGGAAGTCCAAGTTGCTTGAATGGATGAGGGTCAAACGGGGACGAGGTCAAGTTCCCGAGGTTCGGCCGTGAGGCGGCCATGGGGCTGGGGGAACTTTTTCGTCGATACAGCCGTGGTGGCGAGGTATCTAGAGGCCGTGGAGAGGGAGCTGAGGAGCATGTTCCCCCTGGTCCTCCGCTTGACCGTGGAGACGGAGACCCCTGCGGTGCATCTCCGCAATCCCTACATGTCGCTGGAGATAGGCCTGGCGTGGCATCCCTTATTCAATGCGCCTTATATACCCGCAACTACGCTCAAGGGCGCCATTAGGGCGGGGGCGCGGAGAGGCGCCTGCGGATTCTCGCCGGCCGATCTGTTCGGATACGTGGGGCAGGAGGGGCGTTGATTATAACTGACGCCCTCCCCACCTCCTCGGCCGTGGTAGAGCCGGACGTCATAACGTTGTACTACAGGGAGCCAGACGTCAGGGAGACTGAGGCGAAGCCAACCCCGTCTTTCCTGTGGTCCAGGCGCCGCTTTCGACTTCTTTGCAGCGTCCCGCTCCGTAGAGACGCAATGCGCCAGGGAGATGTACAGCCTAATCAAGGAGACCTTGGCGGAGGGTCTCGGTGCGAAGACCAGGCTGGGGCAAGGCATAGTCAAGCGATAGGCAAGTTCCCTATTCCTTTCGAGGAACCCGACAGCTTTATTTAAGTAATCGACACCTCACTTCGTGCTCATTCAAATCAAGGCCTTGAAGACGTTAAGGGACGTGGTTATCGAGGGGGATAAGGTGGTCCTCTACGGGCCCAACGGCTCTGGGAAGTCCACGGTGA
>Ga0080007_1033156_pt1 | contig 14358 bp, 9 predicted proteins | sample OctOCTMetagenome_FD_69210 | JGI IMG/M metagenome (GOLD analysis project Ga0080007, IMG submission 69210) | Hot spring and microbial mat streamer communities from Octopus Spring Streamers, Yellowstone National Park, USA - OCT_B (SPADES... | ecosystem: Environmental > Aquatic > Thermal springs >...
TGGACCTGGCGTTGCTGGCCCTGGCGGACACCCTGGCCGTGTGGGGGCCCACGCTGACGGAGGACATCTGGGGCCCTCGGCTTCGGGTGGCCCAGGCCCTCTGGCGGGCGTTCTTCGAGGCCCCGGAGCGGTTCGTCCGCGTGGTTCCCCTGATCCGGGGGGAGGATCTCCTGGCCATGGGCGTGCCGGAGGGCCCCCGGATCGGCCGCCTTCTGGAAGCCATCCGGGAAGCCCAGGCGGCCGGCGAGGTCACCACCCGGGAGGAAGCCCTGGCCCTCGCCCGCCGCCTGATCGACGAGGCCGGGGAATCGGAAGGACGTGGATAGCGAGGCGCGCTTCCGGAGCGGGCCGCTTTTGCTGAGACCGGAAGACTAAGGATCAATGATCGAAGGATCCTTCGTGGAAATGGAATCAGAGGCACGCTTCCATCACTCAGAACGGTTTTGATTTGAACTCTTTAAGAGCAATATGCCGGGGACCAAGTAAAGCAAGAATGGGATAAGAAGAAGGGGCACGCGCATCTCGTCACCCAGCATAAAGAGGATGAGTTCAGGCTCTGGACCTATTGGAAGGGCAGGATGTCGTCCACGCCACCTCTCAAATTCCCGAAGTCGTTCAGCAAGCAAATCCACAAAAACTACTATTTGTGGTATAATTCCAAGCAAAATTACAATTATTGCAAATAATTTTTTAACAAAAAACCTATGTTTTATGACCATAATTGAGCCTAAAATTATAACTATGGACCAGAATTTATAAAAAAGAAAAGCGAATCCTACATCCAATGCTGCTAATATGGAACCTGTAGGTGGACTGAGAAAAGTTTGTATGTATATAAAAGCTGATACTATGGCTCCTATTATTCCGGAAATCAGGAATTCATATCCAATTATGAACAGTGATTTTATATTAGAAATGAGCAATATTCCAGGAGTGAGGTAAAGTAAGACAAGAGGAAGGATAACAGGAGTGAGGAAAAGTAAGGCAAGAGGATGGATAAGGAGAGCAGCATGACCAGGATCCTTCCCACTAAGGGAGACAGCAACCAAAATTAGAATAATTCCAAGTCCAAGTAAAGTTATAATTGCGCCGATGATTGTTTTAAACAATTGTTCGTGCTTTCTGACTAAGATAGACCCTGGAATTATAAACAAAAGCCACGTTAACCCTGTTCCAATAGGCACTCCTGCGTAAAAGGCTTCAGGATCTAATTTTAGAATTATGTTTTGTATTAAATTAATAATTACCAATATAGCTCCCATTATTATCCCGATATTCAGCAATATATACCCAATCACGAACCTCTTTTTCATATTTAACTCCCTTCCTTTATACAAGCCTGCGGTTCCTGGGCGGGCTCCGGGAAGGATTCGGAAGGCTGATCTTCAGACCCGAAAGGCTTCCTCCCCCGCCTCTGGGGCCTGGTCGGCCCGGCGCGCCTCCTGATCGCGGGAAGGGTTCTGAGCGGCGCTCCGGGATCTCCGACGTCTGCCTCGGGCCCTATCGTTCAGGGACCGGACAGGGAGAAATAGGTATTCAGAGGTCCAGGCCCCCCTCGCCAGATTAGCACATTATACAGCCGCCCGGGGGTGGATACACGGAACGCGAGTTCGAGCGTCTCCTGGCCCTGCCAGCTCAAAAGGGGGGACCTCACCCATCGGTAAGGCGGCGGTCCCAAGAACACCGATGAGGGGACGGAGAACACCCTTGGGGAGAATGCCCCGTCGCTTCGCCGCGCCCGGAACGACGGGATCAAGATGGTGCAGGGATCCGGGCGGCTGCACCGAAGCTGCAGCCTCGCGATGTGCCATTCTTCGTGCCATCCTTCTCCTTTCGAGGGTTCCATGCGTTGGACGGAGCCGGTCTCGTCAACGACCGGCAGGGATTCGGAGGTCGTCCTGGAATCCAGCAGGGTGATCTCCACTCCCTCGACGATCCGGACCGGCTGGCCCAGGGGGAAGGGCAGGTCATTCTTCTCCGAGTAGGAGGGTACGGAGAACGCGAATTCGAGCGTCTCCTGGCCCTGCCAGCTCAAAATGAGCTCATCATAGCTGAGGGATCGGTAAGGCGGCGGTCCCAAGAGCAGCTCCGGTGGGGAGGACGACCCGTCGCTTCGCCGCACCCGGAACGCTCCGAGGGGGAGGGCGCAGCGATCGGGGCGGCCGCACCGAAGCCGCAGCCTCACCACACGCCACTCATACCCTTCCGAGGCTCCATAGAGTGTGACGGAACCGGTCTCGTTGCCTACCGGCAGGGGTTTGGAGGTCACCGTGGAATCCAGCACGGTGACCTCCACTCCGTCGGGGGTCTGGGCCGGTTGGCCCAGGGGGACGGGCAGCTCCGGCACCTTTCCCACGAAGGCCGGCGGGAGGGGCGTCAGGGGGATAACCGCTCGGTGTTCTAAGCTCTTGGATGATATTGGAAGCGGGATAATCGGGAATATCCAAAAAGTCGATTCTGTGCTGGCGGAGAGCAGCAGGTAAGCGGGCGCGGCGTCGGCGGGCACCCGGAACCGGCACTGCAGGCGGAGAGGTCGTTGCTCATCGGATTGGATTTCGGCGCCGCATGGCTCTCCTTCCGGCTTCACGAGGGCGAACGTCCCGGATCCGGCGCGCCAGATCACCAGGCTGACCCATGTGCCCCTGTCTCTTGCGGAGCCAGCAATAAGGAGGGGGAAGGGGAGGAACCTCTCCCGCTTCCGCCGTTCCAGCTCTTCCGGGGTCAGAGGCTGGAGATCCAGGGAGACCTCCACCTGGTTCTGCCGGACGGCGGCCTCCCGGATGGTGACTTCGAACGGGCCGATGATGGCCGTGTCGCCGAGGGAGAGCCGGCCCAGTTCCTGCAGTGTGGCGAGATCGATGGGCGCTTCCGCGACGGTCGGGGTGGGCGCGGGCGGTGTGGGGAGATCGATGGGCGCTTCCGCGACGGTCGGGGTGGGCGCGGGCGGCGTGGGGAGATCGATGGGCGCTTCCGCGATGGTCGGGGTGGGCGCCGGCGAGGGGGCTGGAGGTGGAGCGGCGCGTTTTTCTCCCACGCACGCCAGCAGCGCCAGGGGGGAAAGCCCAAGCAGGACCAGAAGAGGAACCCGCCGGCTCAAGGCCGCTATCTCCCGGAGCCACACGGACCATCGGACCGTGGCCGGACCCGCGCCGAGCCGTCCCAACCGCCCGCCCATGCCCGGACCCCTCCTGGGGACGTGAGCCGATTTTAATTATACACCCGATTTTGATACAAGTCAACTGCCTGCGGTTGCCCTGCTGGAACCAGTGGCGCAACGGCGAGAAAGATCGATGCGGTAGGCGCGGCTTTCGCCGCGACCCTTGCGTCATCGAAAACCGGAGGTTCGGGTCGAAGGATCACGGCTCTTCCTCTCCGATTTCAAATGTAGGACAACTGCCCGCCGTTGCCCTGCTTGAACCCCATGGCGCAACAAGGAGGAGAAGACGGTCTCTGTCCCTCTCCGATCATTCAAGGATATGCGCCGGGCCTTTTTCCACCCTCCAGCGTTTCCTATCCCTCGCGCGCTGCCGGATCGCTCAAATGGCTCTGAGACGGATTCTTGCTTTAGATAGAAGGCACCTGCTCACCCGAACACAAATTTCAGATCCGGTATCTCTGCGAAATGTGTATCCCGGGTGGCCAGAGTCAACCTTTCGGGTTTATCCTTTCACAATCTTGATCAATTGCTTGGCGAATTTGTTCGATGTCTTCCATGGGGATCGCTCCGGCAAAGCGAAGCAGCTCTCGCCCCGGCGTGCCCTGAGGAGCCTCTTGAAGCATTGCTTTCACATATTCAAGGATTTGTTTCTGTTGTTGTTCTGATAATCGTTAGAGTTGTTCTATAATTTCGTAGATGATTGTCTTCCCGTTATTCATATTGTCTGCCTCCGCTTGGAACTTGTCTTCGCCCGTGATTGCTTGCCTCATACTCACTGTGAAGCGACCGGAGCCGTCGAAGCGGTCCCTGGAGATGACTGTGCCGCTTTCGGTGGCTCGCAAGGACCAGGCCGGGCAGGTCGTTTCCTTCGACTCCGGGCGCGGTTCCTGTTCCGGCCACGCGCGGAAGCATCCGGGTCGCCCGGCAGGGCTTGCCTTATGTGGCCGCTTCCATGGCTTCCCCCAGCGCCTCCTCGAAGATGCGGAGCCCTTCCTGGATCTGTTCCGAGGTGACGACGAGGGGTGGGATCCAGCGGATGACGTTGTCGTAAGTGCCACAGGTGAGCAGGAGCAGGCCCCGGCGGAAGCAGGCGGCCTGAACCGCCTTGGCCATCCCGGTGTCCGGCTGGCCGTCCCGGGTGAACTCCACCCCCACCATCAGGCCCCGCCCGCGGACCTCCCCGATGGCAGGGAAGCGGGCGGCGAGCCGGCGCAGGCCTTCCAGCAGCTCAGCGCCCCGGGCGGCCGCGTTCTCGGGAAGCCGCTCCTCCTTCATCACCCGGATGGTGGCCGTGGCCGCCGCGCAGGAGACCGCGTTGGCCCCGAAGGTCCCCCCATGGGCTCCCGGCTTCCAGCGGGCCATAAGCTCCGCGCGCGCGGCGATGGCGGAGAGAGGCAGCCCTGAGGCGATCCCCTTCGCCATGATCAGGATGTCCGGCACGACCCCTTCATGCTCCACAGCGAAGAAGCGGCCGGTCCGCCCGAAGCCCGTCTGCACCTCGTCGGCGATCAGCAGGATGCCGTAGTGATCGCACCGCTCCCGCAGGGCGGCGAGGAACCCCTGTGGGGGCACCACGTAGCCGCCCTCGCCCAGGATGGGCTCCACCAGGATGGCCGCCGTCTCCTCCGGGGCCGTCTGGGATTTGAGGAGAAGATCCAGCTCCCGCAGACAGAAGCGCAGGGTGGTCTCCTCATCCCATCCGTAGCGATAAGGGTAGGGGTAGGGCGCGACGTAGATCCCGGCGGGCAGCGGCTGGTAGCCAGCCCGGTAGATCGTCTTGCTGGTCGTGAGGGCCATGGCCATGTGGGTCCGCCCGTGGAAGCTCCCCTGGAAGACGATGAGGTTGGGCCGGCCGGTGACGTAGCGGGCCAGCTTGACCGCTGCCTCCACCGCCTCCGCCCCGCTGTTGGCGAAGAAGAACGTGTCCAGGGGAGCGGGGACGACGGTGAGCAGCTCCTCCACCAGCTCCAGCACGGGGCGGTGGATGACGATGTTGATCTGGCCGTGGAGGAGACGAGCCGCCTGCTCCTGGATCGCCGCCACGACTTTGGGATGGCAGTGGCCGGTGTTGGTCACCCCGATCCCGCTGGTGAAATCCAGATAGCGCCGTCCGTCCGCCCCGTAGAGGTAGACGCCCTCGCCGTGGCTGACCTCCAGGTCGAAGATGCGCAACCAGACGGGGGAAAGATGCGCGCGGGTCGTCATCTCCGGCCTCCTGTTCGACGGGAATCGATGGGGGACGTCCCCCTCCATTCTAACCCGGTCGGGCAGGGCTTGCCGGGCCCAGGCCTCCTCAGAACACCCGTCCGCCCAGAGGAACCTCCGCATCGGGCCGCAGGAGGACCACCTCCCCGGCCTCGTCGGGGACGCCCAGGACCAGGACCTCGGAGACGAAGCCGGCGACGTTCTTCGGCGGGAAGTTGACCACGGCGATGACCAGCCGCCCCACCAGTTCCTCCGGCCGGTAGCGGGCGGCCAGGGCCGCGCTGCTGGTCCGCACCCCCAGCTCGGGCCCGAAGTCGATCCAGAGACGGATGGACGGCTTGCGGGCTCGGGGATGGGGCTCCGCGCGGACCACCCGCCCGACCCGCATGTCGACCCGAAGGAAGTCCTCATAGGTGATCGGCGCCATGCGCCAACCTCCTCGGAAAGATGGATGCAATCCCATGACTTTAACACCGATGATTTTTCAGCAGGATCCGGAAGCGGGAGGGGTGTGTCCCAAAATCGTAGGACAACTGCGAGCAGTTGTCCTACAAAGCGGCCAGCTCGACAAAATTGGACACACCCAGCGGGAGCGCTCCCGTTTCCCGGGCGAGGCGGCCGCTTCCGCCTCGGGATCGGAGGGAGAGGATCCTGCGGCCGATGGATCGAGCGTCCATCGACGGAAGAACGGGGCTGGAAAAACCCGAGCGCCACGCCCGGGGAAGGGTGCATCATCCGTTTTGTCCAGCTCGGCCGCATTGTAGGAGCGGCTTTCGCCGCGACCCCTGCGTCATCGAGAACCAGGGGTTCCGGGTTACCGAAGCAGCCTTCACTGCGACCCCTACGCCATCGAAGACGAGGGTTCGGGGCGAAAGCCCCTCCTACAGAAACCATCTTGGCTCATGTCTCCGAATGATCGGAGAGGGGCGGAGGTTACCTTTCTCTCGTCGCACGATCAGTTCAAGTAAAGAGGGACTTCAGTCCCAAATCTCCCTCCTCGATGACACAAAGGTCGCGGTGAAAGCCGCTCCATGGTTTCTGTAGGAGGGGCTTTCGACCCGAACCCCGTCTTCGATGAGGCAAGGATCGCGACGAAAGACGCTCCCATACCATATGCCTCCCGCATCGATCTTGCTCTGCCCTCGTTGGGCCATCGGTTCACGCAGAGCCACGGCAGGCTGCCGACCGGTATCCCAATCTCCGATCATTGAAAGGGAAGAGCCACCATCTTTTTGTAGGAGCGGCTTCCGCCGCGACCCTTTGCGCCATCGAGAACCAGGGGTTCGAGGTTTCGAAGCGGCCTTCACTGCGAACCTTGCGCCATCGAAGGCGGAGGTTCGGGGCTCTTCCTCTCCGATGATCGGAGATCGGGTGGAGGGCAACGGCCCGCGGTTGCCCTGCCTGGACCCCAGGGCGCGATAGGAGGGGCAAGGTGGCCGCTGCCCCGCTCCGATCATTGCAGGGTCATGAGCCGTCGGACAACGGCTCGCGGTTGTCCTGCGATTTCGGGACACCTCCTCGGAGGAGGGCGGCTGGGGTGATCCGCCCTGGGTTATGCTAAAATCGGAGGAGAACCGGAACGGCGGCCCCCATCCTTCCGGAGAACCCGGCGGAGCGTGGCCCATGGATGAGTTCGAGCGGGCCTTTGAGCGCTTTGAGTCCCAGATGGAGCGACTCCTCCAGGACATCCTGACCCGTCAGCGCTGGCTGTTGCGCCACGGGAACGCCTGGCGTCCGCCCACGGATGTTTATGAAACCGATGAGGCGGTGGTGGTGCGGGTGGAGATCGCCGGGCTGCGGCCTGAGGATGTGATGGTGGCGCTGCACGATCGCTGGCTGGTGATCAGCGGTTACCGGCACGATCCCACCCCCAAGGTCGCTTATCATCAGCTGGAGATCCATTATGGGGAGTTCCACGTGGAGATCTACCTGCCCTGGGCGCTGGACGCCGACGCGGCCCAGGCCGTGTATCGGGACGGTTTCCTCATCGTGACTCTGCCCAAGAAGCCGCCGCTGACCATCACGGTGCGGACGCCCCGGCGGCTTCCGGTCACGAAAACGGAGGCGAATCCGTGATTTCATCCTCCCGGATGGAGGTCGTGCATCCGATGATGTGGGCGCGGCCGTTGGGGTTCGAGTGGGAAGGCTATCTTCTGGGCGATGAGGGAGAGGAGATCCCACCCATGGGGGTGAGGCCGGAGCCCGAGCGGGGCGGGGAGGAGCCCGCGGTGGAGATCCCGGAAGAGCTCCCCATCCTCCCCCTGCGGGGCGTGGTGGTCTACCCCCTGACGGTAGTCCCCCTGGCCATCGGGCAGCCCCGCTCCATCCGGCTGGTCGATGACGCCGTCCTGGGCAAGAAGCTGGTCGGGCTGGTGGCCAGCAAGCGGCCGGAGCTGGAGGAGCCGATGCCCGAGGACTGCTATACGGTCGGGACGCTGGCGCTCATCCAGCGCCTGCTCCGGATGCCCGACGGCACCATGCGCATCCTGGTGCTGGGGCTGGAGCGGATCCGCATCCTGGAATACACGGCCACCCAGCCTTATCTCAAGGCCCGGGTGGAGCGCCACCCCGAGACCATGACCCCCGGGCCGGAGCTGGAAGCCCTCCGGCGCAAGACCGCCGAGCTCTTCGCCCGCATGGTCGAGCTGGTCCCCGGCCTCCCGGACCAGCTGGGGGCCATGGCCATGGCGGTGGAGGATCCCCGGCAGCTGGCCTACGCGGTGGCCACGTATCTCCGGATGTCCCTCCAGGAGGCCCAGGAGATCCTGGAGCTGGACGACGTGGCCGCCAAGCTGCATCGGCTCATCGCCATCCTCACGCGGGAGATCGAGGTCCTGGAGCTGGGCCGCAAGATCCAGTCGGAGGCCCAGGCCCAGGTGGAGAAGATGCAGCGGGAGTTCTTCCTCCGCCAGCAGCTGGAGGCCATCCGCCGCGAGCTGGGCGAGGCCGACGAACACCAGATGGAGATCGAGGAGTTCCGGCGGAAGATCGAGGAGGCCGGGATGCCGCCGGAGGCCCGGCGGGAGGCCCTGCGGGAGCTGGAGCGCATGGCCAAGCTGCCCCCCGCCTCCGCCGAATACGGCGTGATCCGCACCTACCTGGACTGGATGGTCAGCCTCCCCTGGAACAAGACCACCCCCGACAACCTGGACGTGGCCCACGCCCGTAAGGTCCTGGATGAGGATCATTATGGCCTGCGGGACGTCAAGGAGCGCATCCTGGAGTATCTGGCGGTGCGCAAGCTGAAGCAGGAGCGGGCGGCGCGGCTGGAGGAGCTGGAGACGCGGGACTACATCCGTCGGGCCCGGGAGGGCGCCATCCTCTGCTTCGTGGGGCCGCCGGGCGTGGGCAAGACCTCCCTGGGCCAATCCATCGCCCGGGCGATGGGGCGCAAGTTCACCCGCATCGCCCTGGGCGGCATCCGCGACGAGGCGGAGATCCGCGGCTTCCGCCGGACCTACGTCGGGGCCATGCCCGGGCGCATCATCCAGGCGTTGCGTCGGGTGGAATCCCGCAACCCCGTCTTCATGCTGGACGAGGTGGACAAGATCGGGGCGGACTGGCGGGGCGACCCGGCCTCGGCGCTCCTGGAGGTGCTGGACCCCGAGCAGAACCGGGAGTTCCGGGATCATTACCTCGATGTGCCCTTCGATCTCTCCCAGGTGCTCTTCATCTGCACGGCCAACCAGCTGGACACGATCCCCGCGCCGCTGCGGGATCGGATGGAGATCATCTTCATCCCCGGCTACACGGAGACGGAGAAGTTCCACATCGCCATGGGCTACCTGATCCCGCGGCAGTTGCGGGAGAACGGCCTCCTGCCCGGGGAGATCACCTTCACCGAGGCGGCGGTGCGCCGCATCATCCGGGAATACACCCGCGAGGCGGGGGTCCGGAACCTGGAACGGGCCATCGGGCGGGTGTGCCGCAAGGTGGCCACCCGCATCGCCGAGGGGGCCACGGAGGCGGCGATGGTGGACGCCGAGGACGTCCCCCGCTACCTGGGCAAGCCGATGTTCACGGAGGAGGAGATCACGCGCCGGGTGGAGGTCCCCGGGGTGGTCATCGGGCTGGCGTGGACGCCGACGGGAGGCGATGTGCTGTTCATCGAAGCCACCCGGATGCCGGGGAGCAAGGGGTTCGTCCTCACCGGCTCCCTGGGGGAGGTGATGCGGGAGTCGGCCCAGGCGGCCTTGAGCTATGTGCGGGCCCGCGCGAAGGACTACGGGATCCCGGAGCGCTTCTTCGATCAGAGCGACATCCACATCCACGTGCCCGCGGGGGCGGTGCCCAAGGATGGTCCCTCGGCGGGCATCACCATCGTCACGGCCCTGGTCTCCCTGCTCACCGACCGGCCGGTCCGGCCGGACGTGGGGATGACGGGGGAGATCACCCTGCGGGGGAAGGTGTTGCCCGTGGGGGGCATCAAGGAGAAGGCCCTGGCCGCCCACCGGGTGGGCCTGCGCACCGTGATCCTCCCGAAGCGGAACGAGAAGGACCTGGAGGACATCCCGGAGGACGTGCGACAGGCCCTGCAGTTCGTGCTGGTGGAGACCATCGACGAGGCCCTGCAGGTGGCGTTGCAGGATCGCCGGGAGGGCGCCCGGGCGGTCTCCAAAGACGGGGCCCGGCGCTCCCGGGCGCCGGCGAAGGCCCGGAGCGGCCGGGCCCCACGCTGAGCGGGAAAGCGGCGGGCGGGATGCCGATGGCCACGGTGCTGATCATCGAGGACGATCCGCAGATGGCCTGCATGCTGGGCGCCCTGATGGAGTTCGAGGGCTACCGCGCGGTGCTGTGCCCGGCCCCCGAGCGGGCGCTGGATTGCGTTCGGGAGACGAGACCCGATGTGGTGGTGATGGATTTCCATCTGGGGAGGACGCGGGCCCCGGGCCTCCTCCGGGCCCTGCGGGCCGACCCGGAGCTCCGCACGGCCCGGGTGATCATCGTCTCGGGGGACGACCAGGAGGCGGCCGCCCGCGCCGCCGGCGCCGATCGCTTCCTGCTCAAGCCCTTCGCGATCGAAGAGCTGCTGGAAGCGATCCGGGAGCTGCTCCGTTAGGAGTCCCGCAGTTCGGCGGAGAATCTCCGCGCAGGGTCATCCCTCGAACCGGTTGTCACGGCTTGTCGCGTGAAGGCATCGTGAGCCGCCTCTTTCTCCCTCTGGGGCTCAGCGGGCTGCCTCAATGCAGGCGAAAACCTTCTGAGCCGCGATCCGGGATTCGTCTCCTCGAGCCGGCGTTTGAACTGAGCGGAAGGCCTTCTGCGCATGAGGAAGCCCACCAGGTGCCCTTCCGGCCCCGGCCGGCACCTCCGCGCCCAGGGCCCGGGGCGGTTTCCGACGAGGCAAGGGGTCGATAAAATGAAAGGTCGGGCTCCCGGGTCGAGAGGGGGAGTTTCATCGAGGAGGTCCGTCGATGAGCGGGTGCGTGTTCTGCGACATCGTGGCGCGCCGGCAGCCGGCGGAGATCGTCTATGAGGACGAGCGGACGATGGCCTTCTTGGACATCAACCCGGCCAACCCGGGCCACACCCTGGTCATCCCCAAGCGCCACGCGGCCACGATTTTCGACATCGATGAGGAGGACGCGGCGGCGGTGATGCGCACGGCCGTTCGGGTGGCCCGGGCGATCCGCCAGGCCTTCTCCCCGGACGGCCTGAACCTGGTTCAGAGCAACGGGCGGGCCGGGGGCCAGGAGATCTTCCACCTTCACGTGCATGTGATCCCCCGCTGGGTGGGGGATGGGTTGCGGCTGGCCCGGCCGCCAGTGGTCCGCCGGGAACGTCCCCTCTCCGAGGTCGCCGCGGAGATCCGGCGGGCGCTGGCGCAAATGGGCGGACCAGGAGCCTGATCTTTCCCTGCAGCGGGCGAGAAGGCGATGAGGTTTCCGAGGGAGACCCTTGCTGGATCTCAAGGGGAAACGATGCGGGCCAACTCCAGGTTCAGCGGGGGAAGCGATCCCAGGGCGGGCCGGGGATGGGTTGGGACCCCGCACAGGCCTGTCCCCAGCCCCATTCCCCGGAACCCAGGCGCTTTGCGAGCGGATCGAAAGGCTGTCCTCGGATACTTTTTATGGCTTACGGTGTAACTTCCCCTTTCTCCAGTTTCTCTAACTGACGAAAATGTTGCTCACGCTCGATTTTGGCCCCCTGGATGATTTCGATGGCTTTATTGTGATCATAGCCGTCTAAAATCAGGAAGTAATACCCATGCCACCAGAAATCTGGCTCGCAAGTCGGAGATGATAGTCGTTCTAATATTTCTATTTTCTCTGATGGTTCCTCTGATGGCCAAAGCTTTGGGTTCTCATGGGCACGCTGAGCCAGCTCCCGAAGCTGGGCGTGGGGGAAGCAGCGGGGAGGGTCCAGTTCGGCCTGGGGAGGTGTAGGACCGGCGACCGGGCCGGCTCCCAGGCTGCCCAGCCCCAGCGCCAGGGCCAGCAGGAGGCGTCCCCCAACCGCGCGCAGCCTGAACATGGCTTTCCTCCCTCATTGGGATTTCCTGAACTCATTGTCCTCAGCCGCTCCACAGCCAGGGGAGGGCCTGTGAATTTCCCCAGGGGGCTCCCTGTGGAAGACCCCAGGTGCATCCGGATGCGCAGCGCGTTCGGAGCGCGCGAACCCTTCACCCGGACCCATGCGCCTCCGGCGAATCGCCGGATGGGATCCGGAGCCATCCCCGGCGGATCGCCTCGCAAACCGCCGCGGCCTGGCTGTTCGCCCCCAGCCGCTGGAAGATCTGGTTCAGAGTGGTAGTCCACGGTCCGCGGGGAGATCCCCAGGCGTTCGGCGATGGCCCGGCGGGTAAGCCCTTCGGCCACCAGAGCCAGGACCTCCCGCTCCCGTTCGGTCAGCCCTTCCGATCCCCGGGATGATTGCTCCCGGGCGAGAGCGAGGATCTCCGGGCTGAAGGCGGTCAGGCCCCGCGCCACGCTTCGGACCGCTGTGACGATCGCTTCGAGGCCTTCGTGTTTGAGGAGGTAACCCTCCACGCCGAGGGCCAGCGCCTGGCGGACCAGGTCCGCCTCCTCGTAGGCGCTCAGCAGCAGGATGCGGATGGGCCAGCCGCGTTCCCGGATCTGCCGGGCAAGGGCGAGGCCGTCGCGACGGGGCAGGCGGATGTCGAGGATGGCCACATCGGGGCGGAGGGCCTCCAGCAGCGCCAAAGCCGTTTCTCCATCCCCTGCTTCCGCAACCACCTGCATCCCGGGCTGCTGCTCGAGCAACACCCGCAGGCCCAGACGCAGGGGCGGGTGATCATCCGCCACCAGGATGCGGATCGGCTCCATCTCCGATTGTCGCCCCCCGGATTCGTCCGCTATGGCATATCCAAAGGGGGACGGCCAGGCGCCCTGGGACGGCGTGTGGGCTTCCACCCGCAACATCGGCGAGAAGCCCCGAGGGACCGCTTCCGGATTCGAAGTTCTGAGCATGGGGCCCTGGTCATCGTTCCAGGGTTCCCCTGAGGAAAAGCACAGGGGGGCCCCTGTGGAAACCACGGTTGTGGGCGAATCGGAAGACGAGTAGAATATAAGCGAAAAGGCTTGCCGTTGTTTATCACAGCTTATTTGATCAAAATGAATAAATATCTGTTTATTCGTATTTTTTTACTAGCAAATAGTTTGGTTTTTCTCGTTTTTGACTTGGTTCTTTTTGTTCTGGTTTGTGCGTCTCACGGTTGGAAGGCTTCTGGCGCCGTGGGATCAATGGCTCCATTTCGCTCCTCCACCTAACACCTGAGCGCCAATTGAATGATTTCTTTAGCCAAGATGTCGTCCAGATCTCGATTGCTATGCTTATTATTGTATTAAGCGGAATTTTGTTCTTGTTTGGGATCTTCTGTGATCCTCAAAATCGAATTCTGTTGCCTTTGGCTTTCGCGCTTACCGACCTTCTCTATCTCATACTTTCCTTTCTGATTATCATACTCACAAACTTGATCGATCTGCGGTTGATCCAATCTCAATCATCCGTAGATATCGGATATCATCGAATTTGGCCCGAAATTTTGCTTCAAGGAATCCTCCTCGGTTTACTTATTTGGATTCAATATAAAATATCGACCGTAAAAAATCAATTTTTGACCAAAATTTAAATCTTAATACCCAAAAAAATCAGCTGATTCGATGGGAAAAGACCGATGGTTCGCATTCTGGAGGCCCCTGGGCGCATCCCGGTGATCCTGGTTCTGTTGGCCCATGGATGGGGTGCCCTCAGTTTGCTCGCTTTCGGATTACGGGCGGACGGATGGGCGCTCCATGCGGTCGCGGTGCTCTACATGGCGGGCATCGTGCTCTTTGGGGCAGCCTGGCTTTTCCGAGGACCCCCTGCGACGGAGCGGCCGCTTCGACTGGTTCTTCCCCCGATGCTGACCCTTTCCCTTCTCCATGCCTGGACGGCGACGGCGGATCTGGGCGGAGCCCGATACGCTCCGTATGATCCCTCAGAGCCCCGGGATCTCCTGATCCTCCTGCATGTCGGGATCGCCGCGCTCATCGCCGGGATGGCGGCCCTCTACCGCTGGCCGGAGCTGCTCCGGGCCGGCGTGCTGGCCCAGGGCATCGTGCTCCTGCTGGACCCCGGACTCTGGGCCGCTTTGGTCCACGGAGGGTGGCCTGTGTGGTCCGCTTTCCCATCCCTCACCCTGCTCCCCGTGCTGTATGGGCTGGGAGCGGCGGCCCTCAGTGTTTCGTTCCCCCGGCGGGCCGGGATCGGGATCGGGGCGGGCCTGGCGTTCGGGCTGGTCAGCCTGGGATGGGCCGCTGGGCGGGGCGCCCTGGTGTTCCGTGAACCGTTCCGCAGCGCATCGTCATTTATTTCACCCCGAAGGGTGAAACCCATGACGGGCTGCTTCCTGCTTCATCGACCCATGGCTCGTAGACCGGGCCTTGCCCGTTCCGCCGCCAGAGGGATCTCCACAGGCGTCACTTCCCGGGGAACTCCCGGTAGGGCCTTTGAGGGCGGCCAACCCATAGTTTCGCAGGTTGAGGGCCGCGTTG
>Ga0080007_1067529_pt1 | contig 14344 bp, 10 predicted proteins | sample OctOCTMetagenome_FD_69210 | JGI IMG/M metagenome (GOLD analysis project Ga0080007, IMG submission 69210) | Hot spring and microbial mat streamer communities from Octopus Spring Streamers, Yellowstone National Park, USA - OCT_B (SPADES... | ecosystem: Environmental > Aquatic > Thermal springs >...
ACAATTTTTTGTTTTTTCTGGCGCAAGAGGGGGGGGTTTTTTGGCGCATTTTGGCGCAAGATTAGTATTTTAATGCGCATTTGAAACTTATTAAAATTTTGTATTGTGCAGTAAAGGTAAGCGGGGGGTCAAACTGGAAAAACAAGGATTGTGGCAGGGGGCTCTATCAGAAAAAAATCAGAAAATGAGCTTTCTGGAAGCCTTGCCAGACATAGCTTTTGAGCTTGTCGCAAAGCTGTGTTTCGCTTTTATAATATATAATTATAAGCGAAACACAAGTTGCGACAAGCTCAAAGCCCTTGATTATCAAGGCTTCCAGAAATGCGAAAAACCTTGTAAAATCAAGGCTTCCAGAAATGTGAAAAAGCAAGAACTGACAAGGCTTTCCAGAAGGGCTGGGGGGGAGGGGGAGGATAGTGGGAGATAAGATAAGCAAAGAATAAGATAAGAAGAAAGAGAATTTTCCTGGTATCCTTGTATCAGTTTGTGAAAAATTACTCTTTTCTAAAAAAATTATTAAAATGTAGATATGTTTCAAGAAGAACAAATCAGGGAATTTTTATTGACAAAAGAGGGGAAAGAGATTTTCTTAAAAATTTTTTTTGAAATATATAAAGCAGAAAGAAAGAGGACGGAAGAGAAATGTCCAAGTTGCGGTATGTTGGGGAGATATGGCATAGGTAATGGTGGATACTTGGTTTTCTGGCACTGGGAAAAAGATGAGGCAACTGGATTGAAAAAAAGGAGATGGTGTTATATTGGAAAAGTTGTTGAAGTTCGGGAGACGCTGGATAAGAAGCCAGTTTTTGTTATCCTTGAAAGAAAGAAGAGATGGGATGAAGATTTAGAAACTCCCCCTAACGCCACGAAAACGGGCGATTAGGGGGAAATTTTAAAAAAGGAGGACAAACAAATGAAAAACCAAGTCATAGAAAATATTAATCATTCGGAAAAGAAAAAGCAAGTTTCAGAAAAAGGGGCAGAACTTGAAAAATGGTTCAAGGAGTTTTATTCGGCTGGTTGTCTCAATTTTGAAATCATACAGAAAAACGACAAAAGACCTTTATCAAAGAAAGCTCATCTAAAACTTTTTGGTTTATCTGATGAGAAAATAAGTGAGCTACTAAAACAAGGAATAAACGATAAAGAATTTGGTAAGCTTGTTTTATCTGGTCTGGTATCTCGGGAAAAATATTTCTCTGCTTTTACGGAAGCAATTCGCAGAGGATATAATCTTGCGGTTGTATGTGGTAGGATGGAAAATGTTGAGAATACAGGAAAGATAAGGTATCTTATAGGAATAGATATTGATGTTGATGGACATTTGAGGCAAAGGTTTGAAAAGGAACTGAAAGAAAAGGGCGATAAATTCGGGGAATTTCCAGAGGATAAAGAACTACTCAAAGAAATAAATCAAAGAAGAAATGAACTTTTGCAAAAGATTTTGCAGAGATTTCCTTTCCTTGATTTTCTTATTGTCAAATCTGGAACTGGTTATCATCTGTATGTGATTTTAGAGGTTTCGGAGCAGTTTATAGATTGGTTAGAGAATACAAAAACGAAAGGGAAATTTTATGGTATCAGAAGGCAAAATGAATATTTCTTGTTAGCTGGTTCAAGGCGTTCGGCAAATGTAAGGTATGAATACTATTCAGGTAAGTTTTCAATATTAGACGATGAAAATTTAGCAAAGGAACTTGTTTTATTCTGTGCTAATGATGGTAAAATAGAAAGCAAATTTCAGGAAAGAAAAGAGCCAAAAACGATACCAGCAAAAGCAAAAGCAAAAGTAGAAGCAAAATCAGAGGCAGAAGCTAATTTTTCTTTTTCAATTTCAGATGAGGAATATGAATGGTTAAAAGAGAAGCTCAAAGAAAGATATTATCACTTGTGGAAAATACTTGAATTGGGGTATGAGGGAGAGAGAGAATTTGCAGGTCAGAAAAAAGAGTTTGATAGGAGTAGATTTGAGCAAGCTTTGGCTCGGGCTTTGTTTGAAATCTGTTATGATGAAGGTTTATATTTGTTATATTCAGATGATAAGATAAATCAATTAGTAGCGGGTTTTCTGTCAAGGATATCTCATTATAAAGTTTTTGGCAAGAGTGAAATAACAAAGGTTCAGGAAAGAGGGGAAAAATATTTAATAAGAACGGTAGAGAAAGCTTTTGAATATTTCCAGAACAAATTACCTTTATCGGCTCATTTAAGAAAAGAAATTGAGAAATTTGTTTTTTCTTGTATAGGAGAATGGTTTGAAATAGTTCTATCAGATAATCAGACCTATCAAGCTTGGCATTTGAATTTACCACCTGGCACAGGTAAGACCACATTACTGATTAAACATATTGTTCAATTAAAAAGAGAGGGAAAGATAGGAGCGGAGGCAAGGAAAATACCTGTTTATATTTGTGAAACGAAAGAGCTTGCGGAAGAAGTGGAGCGAGAATTAAAGGAGAGAGGCATAAGAGTTTTGCTTTTGAAGGGGCGGGATGAAGATAATTGTTTGCAGTTTTCAAATCAGTTCAGGCGGACATTAGCTGAAAGGGGGGGAAATCATGCTTTTTATTGCAAGTTTGATTGTAAATTCAGAGACAAATGTGGATATATGAAACAACAGGAAAAGTTGCGGGCGATAAAAGGGATTTTTCAGGGACAAAGCGAATACATAGATTTTGGGCTTTCGGAGATAGATGTTATAATCACAACTTACGATTATTTTTGCGAGTGGTATGAGCTTTTACTTTCAATTTCAAAGATTGTGATTTTTGATGATGTAGTTCCACAAGTCAAAGCGATTGAAGTTGCGAAGTCAGAAGTCGTTAGAACTTACCAACTTATCAAGCAGAATAAAGAAAGGCTGAAAAACTTGAACTTTCAAGTTGATAAAGTTTTAGAAGTTCTTGAAAATCTCAAAGATGAGAAAGTGATTGAATTTGATGATGAAGTTCTGGAAGAGTTAAGAGAAATTTTAAGTTATCTTCTTTCATTTTCAAAGCAAGACATAGAGAGAATTCCAAATTTTCATATTGCTTCACTTTTAGAATACATCAAAGAGAATGGAGTTCTGAAATCAGAAGATGGGAAATCTTTCGTTTATTACAAGTTCAAGCAATTTGATAGATTATTTCATAGTTTGTGGCTGGGCTGGACTTACAGGACTGATTTGATACAGCTTGCATTACCTAAATCTGTAAATTTTAGAGTATTTGAGAAAGGAGCTGATGCTGTTTTCAGGAACGCAATTGAAATTGAGATGTTGAATGTTCCAGAGGCTACATTCAGGAACTTAAAGAACTATCAAGCTGTAAGAAATGTAATTTCTATTGTGGAGCAAAAGATAGATGAGGTTCAAAAGCAAAGTAAAAACCAGAAGATATTAGTTGTTGTTCCTTCTGAAATTGAGAATGAGGTAAGAGAAGCATTAGGGGAGAGAGACAATATTTCAATAATTCACTATTGGGGGTCGGAGACAAAAGGAGTGAATAAGTTTGAAGATTATGATGTTGTAATACTTGTAGCTTTGCCGATACCGAATGTATATCAGATAAGGGAGCGAAACAAGTTCCTCAAAAAATTAGCAGAACAAAAAGGAGTAGAACTCATAGAGGATATAGCTACTGATGTCAAGGAACACCTCTGGCAAATTATCAATAGGTTGAGACCTTTCAGGAAAGATTATAAGAAAGTGAAGGTTTATGTGATAGGAAAATTTGAAGGAAAGAATAATCAGATTGGGGCATCAGTTAAAAAGTTTCTGCTTTCTTTTCAGGAACAAGAGAGCAAAGAAAATAAAGGGGATATTAGGTTATACGAACTTGGGAGAGATATTTACAAGAAGAACAAGGGACTAATTCCCAGATTATTTATCTTTGAAGATGATGAACCAGCAAAGAAAATTAGAGTGAAGGAAATAGGGGAGTGTTCAAGCGAACAAAAAAGCTTTCTCATCGCTTTGAAATGTCGTTTTCCATATCTTTCTTTGTTTGTTTCAGAAGATGGGAAAATTTATTCAATATCTCCAAAGCATAACAATATCAGAGATTATTACAAAGCAATCAAGGAAATACAGAGGGCGGAGAACCTTGATGGAGATATAAAGTTCAAGGTTATGTTTTTGAGAATTCAAAAGAAAGGTAGAAGGAATATTGAGATGGACATAGCGAAAGAAGAAATGTGGGGGGTCGTAGGGGATTTAGAGGAGTTCAGAAAAAGACTTTATGAGAAAACAGGAATTCTGATTTATGCAGTAAATAAAGAAGGAGAAGAAATCAGGTTTGAGGATAGCTGGACAAAGGAAAAACAGAAGGAACTTGAAAGAATAAAAGAAGGATTTAACAGGCTAACCAAAGAACAAGAAGGAGAAAAAAAACAAGGAGAAAAAGAGCAAGCAACTGGAACTTATCTGTCTTACATTTTAGAACAGCAAGGAGAAAACAAGCCAAATCTTACTGATATTCTTAATCCTACGCTAAACGATAATGTTAGGCGTAAAATCATAGGACAACTTCTCCAAGAGATGATAGAAGAAGCGGAGAAGGTTATTAGGTTCAACGAAGGAATAAAATCATTATTATTGAAACCGGTAAAACCAGAAACAAGCTGAACGATACAAAAAGGAAAAGGGAAGCACAATAAGGAGAAACAAAAGGAAATAATAGAGTTGCTTAGAAAAGAGGTAGAACTTCATAGCTCTTACTGGTGTATTGTCAGGTTGAGGATTACTTTGAGTATGTAAAACAAAAACGCAATAAGAAAATCAAATACACCAACAATAAATTTCAGATTGATTTTCCTTTGTGAGAACGATCGGAAAAAGCAGATAAGTAAGAAAGAAAAATTGGGAACAGGAGCGAAAAAGTCTGCAAAAAATTTAACAAATGCGTAAGCCCTAAAAATATGAGGGAAAGTAAATTAAATATGAAAGGGAGTTATCTTTTGGGGACGATCCTTGGCATTGGGTGTATCTCTTTTCTCTCTTTCTGTTTTCCAACGACTCAAGTTGTCCGGCCAAGCCCTAATGTGAAACTTAGGCAATATACTCGTATATTTTTATACTCTCCTCACTTACCTTCCACCGGAGCGGTAAGGGGGGGAGGTATGAGATTGGGACCTGGAGTTGTTGGAGGTGCTCAGGCATTAAGTGGAGTTGATGTAGTAGTTCAAGCTCTTAACACTATAAAATTTGAATTAACTGCCCTCGGTTTAAAAGTAGTTGATAGTCCAGAGGATGCCGAGCTTATAGCAGAGTTCTCAATTGATGGTCTTCAACATTTATTAGTGGGATGGGTAGCTGAGCAGGCGATTTTATTTATTAAAGACAAGGGAGGAAATACACTATTTGCCTTTCGTGCAAAGGCAGGCGGAATTAGCACAGATATTAATAGCTTAATTTCAAAGATCGTGGAAGCTATTAGGGCAAATTATTGATTCCTTTCTACTCTTCAGGGGGGAAAGACGGGGGTCTCCTTGAAGAAAGACGGGGGTCTTTTGTTTGTAAAAAAAAGAAAAATGATTACAATAAATTCAGATTGAATGCTGAAAATTCAAACACGTTGGGCAACACAAATAGTAATAGCAGTAATTTTGCTCACATCCCTTGCGCTTGCTCAGGAAAAAATCTCAGTTGCTGATATCATACAAAATCCTGAACGCTACGATGGTAAGACGATAATTGTAGAAGGGAAAATTATCTCCTACCGTGAGCGGTTTTCTCGTCGGGGCAACCCATATACGACATTTCGGTTAGAGGATGGTGGGGTATCGGTAGCGGTTTTTGTCTGGGGACACCTCGGACTTGAGAATGGGAGGAGGGTACGAGTGATAGGAAAGTTCCAAAAGGTCAAGCAGGTTGGACCATACACTTTTTATAATGAGATCAGTGCCGATAAGGTAGTGCTACTGCGATAGAGATTTGCAATAGGAGAAAGGATATGAAAGAAAAAGTATTGAATTTTTTATGATAAAAGTATTAATAAGTTTTTTATTGATAATTCTTATTTCCGCCAATTCCTGTTGTTCCTTCCCCTCATTCTTTTCTCTTTTTTGCCCTTCTCTTATTTTCACCAGCAAATCACCCAAGAAATCCTCTACACGACCTAAATAACATTTATCCTCCGAATGCACACAATACACATAAGCACGCTTTCCTTTCCTTCCTATATACGAAAAAGATATAGTCCCCTTTCTGCCACATCTCCAACATTCTATCCCCCTTCTCCTCTGAAATACCCTTTGTCTTACTTTGTTTAAAGACCCCCGTCTTTAGATACATAGCTGTGTTTAGATTTTTGCTTTTTTGAAAAAGTTGTTTTCTGAAATGATTAGATTTCATAATATGAAAAGAATAGAAAAGAAAAGATTTATCTTCTTTGTGGTGATTATATCGGTTTTGGTTTTCTCTTTACTTGTTCCACTACCATCTTCATTTGCTTACCGATATGAGGATGAATGTGAATGTTTTTCGGATTTTGGTTGTGGAATAGGTTATAGATGTGTAAAACCCCCGTTTAGCTCTTGCGGAGTTTGTATGAGGGAAGTAGATAGATATGGTCTCCCAACATATAGAACTCCGGACCCGAGAAGTATAGAAATAAGAACAAAAGGAGATTGCGATTTTGACACTGATTGTCCGGTAGGTTTCTATTGTCATCCTAAATACAAAGTTTGCGTAAAAAAAAGGTAATGCGTAAAAAAAGTGAATGTTCCCAAAAACTACCAACCAGAAAAGAAAAATTATCATTTCAACTCAAATTGGATTGAATTGAGTAGAAAAGAATAGGAAGAAAAATCAGTTTGAAATTTGTTGCTGTTGTTAATTAGCTTGTGTCAAAGTTGATTTGTTTTGAGCCTCAAATAGTTTAGCTTCTGAAAGAACCTTTTTATTTCAGCAATTACAAAATTCAGATAGTCCTCTGGCTTTTTGCTTAACTCTTTTTGTATTCCAAATTTCTTTCATTAACCTTTTTGCTTCTTCTATTTCAATAAACTCTTTCATAACTTGTGGATTTATTTTTTTTCACCTAAGGAAAAACACAAGAGTCAAAAGCTTGGAAATTAGAAAGAAATTTTTTATTCCATCCATTTTAGTTTCGGAACTTTTAAGAAAAATGAGATGATGTTGATAGTTAAAATCTAAACTTCTTTCTTATTCTTCAAGTTTAAAATATTCGTTAAGTTTTAAAATAAGATAGAAAATGAGACAGAGAGTGACGATAATGGCGGCGAGAGAGAGTTTTTCAGATATATCTGAGATTTCATTACTGCACTCTTCATCACAATTGCTTGTTGCTTTTTGCCAATATCTTACTGCATCATCTTTTGAAAGCTTCCCCAACATCCATTTTTCTGAAAGGTTAAGATATTCAATCAATATGCATCGGGTATAGCATTTCCGATAATTCTCCTTGATATTTTCAATGCGAGAACTAACAAAAAAACCAACAATACCTGGCACAAGGAATACAAGTAAAGGGAGCAAATACTTCAATATTTCTTTCAATGTTTTTTCCATACTTATTGGTCTCCCCTATTGCAGTGGCTCTCCTTTATCAGCAATAATCTCTTTAAGGATATGAGCAAAATCACTGCTATTACTACTTGCATTCTCCAGCGCATTGGATTTTCAATATTTTGTCTTAATTTATTGTAATCATTTTTCTTTTTTAAGCATACTTGGATTAATTCAAAAAAGACCCCCGTCTTTTCCAACAACAAGAAGAAGAAAAGAAGAATACAATTGAAATGTCAATTTTGATGTGTGTGCTCATTTGTCAAAAAGCAACACCTTTTTCATAAATTTATGCTTGGAAATCTCATTTTGCTCCAAGCTGACATAATAGAAACACTTTGCTTTACACTTCCTTTCGCTTCAATCATTTTACACAAGAAGAAGAATACGAAAGAATTATTGAAATTATTGCAATCATCTTGATATGGTTTCTGCTGAAAAACTTTACTGCACAACCCTTGCTTTACCCTTGTTTTTCCAGAGATTTTTGACCTCCAAAGACATAGCGATAGTTTCAACAATTCTCTCATAGCATTCTTCTTTTGTAAGATACGCAAAGATTGAAGTAATTGCAATAAGATAACAAAGTTGTTCTATTAAATCAGCTTGAAACAAAATCAGTTTTTCAAGCATATATTTTATTTTAATGCGATATGTAAGGAGACAAGGCTCATACTGGATAAAAACTAATGAAAAAACTGACTGGTGGATTAAATTTGAAGGAGGATATTATACAACAATCACAAATGGCTCAACTTCTCAACTTGTTCCGAAATACCTTATCATAGACATACAACAAAACCAACAAGAACAACAAAACCAACAACAAAACCACTACCACCAATACCAACAAAACCAACAAAATCAAAACCAGGAACTACAAGAATTACAAGAACAAGAATTTCAACAACAACAAAATCAGCAAATAGAGGGTTCAGGAAATTCATTCTTTGTGAGTGAATTAGAAAGAGTGAATGAATTAGAAAGAAATGAACCGCAAAGAGAAAGAAAATCACAAGTAAAATGTCAAAAATGCGGGCTGGAAGGCTCTTATGTCAAAAGAAAAGTCAAATCTCATCTTTACCTTTATGTGAGACATAAAACAAACGAAAAAATCAAAGAATGTCTCATAAGCCGACTGACATAGTTTCCACAGGTAAAATCAAAGGTTATCACTAAATTACCAAATCAAAAGCTAAATCTCAAATCAAGTTATCACTTGTTTCTGGCTGGCTTTGTTGCTTTGCTCCGCAGACCAGCCGAACACCTCAACAAGCTTCCTACCGAACGAAACGCCGACTACCGTAAAATGCGCTTTTCCAGTTCCAGTTTGCAGTTCCAGTTTTTCAAAAAACTTGCTTTTTGCGTTCCGAAAAGCCGAAAACTGCCACAGGGGGGGGCGCTTGTGGAGTGGATTTCGCTTACCACAAGGGGAAAGGGGTATGACTTCAAACAGAGCAAGCAGTCTCAATTCCAGTTCCAGTGATAACTTTTTTCAGTGATAACTTTTTCCAGTCCCCAGAAGCAAGAAAGAAAAGACTAAGAGTAGGGGATATATCTGCTCTATTCTGAATATGCGCTTGGTTAGAACTATGTAAGAACTATGTTTAGCACTGGACAAGAATGGTGATGAAGGGGGTGGGATTTTCTTGGGGGGTTCTTGTTAGGGGGGAGGGGTATATGTTTCTTGCGACATATGCGCTGAGATGCTGTTAAGCAAAATTTTTTAATCAAATTTAATCATTCTGGAAAGCTTATCTGTCAAAGGAATGAGAGAGGGGGAATTTTAACGAGTTTTAAAGAAATGCGAAATAAGACAATTTTTTGTTTTTTCTGGCGCAAGAGGGGGGGGTTTTTTGGCGCATTTTGGCGCAAGATTAGTATTTTAATGCGCATTTGAAACTTATTAAAATTTTGTATTGTGCAGTAGCGGGGGGTCAAACTGGAAAAACAAGGGTTGTGGCAGGGGCTCTATCAGAAAAAAATCAGAAAATGAGCTTTCTGGAAGCCTTGTCAGACTTGGGCTATACAGATGGTTGCTGTGGGTAGTTATAGTGTATATATTATATAATCACCCACAGCTATGTGCAGTTGGTGTTGGCTCTGCAACCATCTGTGTAGCCCAAGTCTGATGCGGGGTTCAGAAAGGTAGGGTAAAAGAGATAAGCAAAGAGGTCAAAAATCTCTGGAAAAAACAAGGGTAAAGCAAGGGTTGTGCAGTAAAGTTTTTCAGCAGAAACCATCTGTTATCCCAGGACTGGTGCGGTATCCGAGCAGGTGGCGGTAGAGGGGGTATTCAGGGGTCAAAACGCAGGAAAAAGGAAAACAGAGGTGAAGTGGGGGGATGGAAAAATTTGACAAAAAATTGAAAAATTAAGAAAAATTTATTTTTGAGTGAAAAATTACTCTTCCTGAAAAATTTTTTTAAACTAATAATAAGATGTCAGTAGAAATAACAGAGGATAGTTTGAGAGAGTTTTTAAAGACTCCTGAAAATAGAGAGATGGTATTCAAAATTTTGTTTGAACTGATGGGTGGGTGGCGTAGAGTAGAAAGATTAAAATGTCCGAGATGTGGGGAATATGGGAATTGGACTTTAAACAACCAGAATGGTCTGGTTTTTTGGCACTGGGACAAAGACAAGGTAAAAAGAAGAAGGTTCTGTTATATAGGAAAACTTCGTAGGATAAGAACGAGACCAGATTTGGAAATAGTTGAGGAAGTGATTGAGAAAATAATTGAGGGACTGAAAAAAGAAAAGGGGGCAAATTTAGATGTAAAAACTCCCCCTAATGCCACAAAGGGCGATTAGGGGGAAATTTTAAAAAGGAGGAAAAAACAAATGAAAAACCAACTCACAGAAAATATTAATCATTCGGAAAGGAAAAAGCAAGTAGCAGAAAAAGTTAAGGAAAAAGAGAGGATTGAAAATCAAAAAGAAACATTTCATAAGGCTTGGGAACAAGGTTTCAGGAAATTCATTCCTTGCCGAGATAAAAGTCCAGATGTAAAATCTATCAATCAGTTCTTGAAGCAACAATTTGGAAAGGGTTTGAAGGAGTTGGGAATTAATCTCTATGATATATGGGAGCTGGTCAAGAAAGAAGGTAAGGAGAAAGAGTGGAAAGAATTTTTAGAGCAGTGTATTACAAAGTGCAGGAGTTTAGCTCTATATGGTGGTTATCAAGAAGGGCGGAATTCATTTTTATACTACATAGATATTGATGACAAAGAGAATGATGGTAAAAAGAAAGATGAGAAACTTCAATTGATTTTGGAGAAGTTTCCAGAGTTGGGGAATTCTTTACTTGTTGAAACTGGTTCAGGCTATCATATTTGGTTTTTGTCTGATGTAGAGCTTGCGAATTTGAATAGGAAAGGAATTGAGTTGCGAGGTGAGGGGCTATATGTTTTGTTTCCATACTCAAAACATCCATCTGGGAAAATCTATGAGATAAAAAGCGGGTCGTTTGAAAATCTTGTGAAGTTAGATAATAATTCAGCTATAAGGGTTCAGGAATTCATAGAAAGTGGCGGAGACAAAAAACAAAGAGTAAAAGAGGCGGGGGTAAAATTGAGAAGCAGGAAAATTGAAAGCGAAAAAAAACAAGGAAAGAAAGAAGTTCCAGAGAATGTGATTTTAGAGGTTGTCGAGGAACTTAAAAAAAAGCATTCAGTTCTTTATAAGATAGCATCATTGTGTTATGAGGGTGAGGAAAGGTATCAGGGTGGGAGATATGGATTTGATAGAAGTTTGTTTGAGGATGATTTTGCAAGGGCAGTAAAAGAAATAGTAGATGGGAAAGGGCTTTACTTTGAGTATGATTGGTTAGATATTTTTTATGCGGTTCATTCTCATTTAACTGGCGGGAAATACAAAATTAAATTAGGGAATGGTGTAATAAAAGAGATAGAGACGAAAATTCAGGAACGGGGTGAGAGATATCTCAATTATATAAGAACATCAGTTGAGGGGCGTGAATGGGCATCAAGGTTAGAATTTCAAAGGCAAAAGATAAGGGAACTAAATGAAAAAGAAATAGCGGATTGGATTAAGAATGGCGGGGTCAAAATTTTACAGACACCAGTAGGTTCAGGCAAATCCACTACTGCTTTGAGGTTAATTGCGGAGTTAAAGAAAAAGGATGAGATACAAGGGACTTTCGTTTATGTATGTAAGGATAAAACAAATCTTGAAGAGAAGGAGAAAATAGCTGATGAGTTAGGTTTAAAGTGGAGAGAGTTCAGGGGGAGAGATGAGACAAACTGCAAAGCATTTCAGGATGGGAGTAGGTTGAAGCTACTGGAACAAGGATTACCAGCGATGGATTATTGTTTGTATTATTGTTCGTTTCGGAGTGAATGTATCAAGTCTGGGTATCTTGGAGATTTTAACATTTTGAAGCGATTAGGTAGGGTTAAAAATTCAGAGTATGATGTTATTTTTACGACCTATGATTTTGTAATTGAGCGTCAGGATAAGTTTTATCGTATAGCAGGCAAGTTGATAGTAGATGATGTTGATGTTGTTGTAAAGGATGAGAAGGTTTCGTTTCAGGAAATTAGGCGTTCGTATAAAATAGTAAATCAATATGAGAAAGAGCTGATTGGAGCAGGGTTTCAGATAGACAAGGTAAAGGATGTTCTTTTGAAGCTTGAACAAAATAGAAATTTAGATGAAGCGGATTTTAGTGTAGTAGGTAGTTTGAAGGATATTTTTGAATGGATATATGTAGAAAAGGACCAAATTCCTTGTTTCAAGATTGCTGGGCTTTTGAAAGCGATAAAAGAAGGTAGAGCTTTTTCAGAACAAGATGGATATGGCTTTTATGAGCTGAAAAAATTCAGGAATAATTTTGATGTTTTGTTTCTTGGAGCAACTTTGAATGAAGAGCTAATCAAAAAAGCTCTTACGAAAAAGCAATTGAAGAAGTTAAAAGAAGCAACAAAAGTTTATGAGCTTACGAACTTGGAAATAAAGTATTATGATGTAAAAGTTGCAACATCATACTGGGGGTATGAGAGAAAAAGAGATGAGTTTTGGAATAAGGTATATCCGATAGTTGTGCAAGAGCTTACTGGCAGAGTAGTTATCTTCACATATCAGAAGATTGAAAAAGAGTTGGCTGAAAGGATAAGGAAAGATTTCAAATTAAAAGTTTGGACTTCCGATGATTTGGAAAAATATTTGAAGGGAGCGAAAGAAATTCCTGATGATGTAGAAGTTGTAATTACACATTACTGGGGTTCAGAAACGAAAGGAGTAAATTTATTTGAGAGGTTTGACAAAGCAATTTTTGTATGTTTGCCAATCAGGAACATTACAGAGTTCCAGAGGTTTAGGAAGGCTCTGGGGGTAAATGAGGCAACAATTACAGATGATTGTTTTAATGAGCTATGGCAAAGCATAGGGCGTTTGAGAGCTTTCTTGAAGACATCAGTTGAAGTTGTGATTATTGCAAATTTGCAGAGCAAAATAGCGAAAAGTGTAAAGAAAAAGTTGGAGAAGTTTGAAATTAAAGATAGTGGAGAAAAAATTGGTGAGAAAATTGATGAGCTTTACGACAAGTCAAGCAAGATTTTACAGGAGATGGGGGGAATTCAGCTATTTGATTTGCTTCCAAAAGAGTATAAGCTACTGGGGAAAGTAAGTTCAGAGGCAATTTCCTATCTGAATTCGTTTGGTAATTTGAAGGGATTATTTACCTTTTTCAGAAATGGGGATATATATTTGGTATCTCCAAAGAAGACTGATGTGAGTTTCGTAAAGAATTTTATCAATGACTTGAAAGTTAGGTGTGGTTTGAAGTATTATAAGCTCAAAGGTTGGCGGTTGAATATTCAGCGGAGAGTGAAGGGGAAATGTAAAAAAGGGAGCAAAGGAACTTTTATTGAAATGAATCTGAGAAAAATACATTTCGGGGCTTTTGTATCGGATTTAGAGCTTTACAGGAAAAAGCTCTGGGAAATCAAAGGAATTTTGATTTATGAGGCGGTAGGAGAAGATGGAGAAAAACAGTTTTTGGATAATTGGACTTCTGAAAAACTTGCAGAACTTGAAAAAATAAAATATGAGTTTAACCAGCTAAACAGTCTTCCTCAAAACTTTTTTTATCTGTCTCATACTCTTGCAACTCAAACTCAACCTAAAATTTCAAGAAAAGAGCTTGAAGAAAAGTTAAAGGAAATGAGATTGGTGGAGAAGATGATGAAACAAAATAAAAGGTATAATGAGTTGATAGCAGATTTTGAAAGGAAACGGAGAAGTGAAAATGAGACTTTGTTAGATTATCCAGATATTGCTTTGGAGATTGTAAAGATTTATAGGGAATGCTTGGCGAAACATAGAGCTAAAAAACTAATTTCAAAATTGAGAGGTGGAGTAGGCTATTATGATTCAAGTTGAAAAAAGATGAAAAAAAAATAGTGGTTCGTTTAGGTTTGACTGGGGGCGCAAATTTGTCATTTGCAGGATAGAAAAAGTTTTGTTAAAAAAATATGAAGACAAAAGTGGTAATCGTTATCAAGACAAGTAAGGCCATTAGAGATAAAGCGATAATTTCAACAATTTTTTCGTATTCTTCTTCTTGTGTAAGATGAGCAACGATTGAAACGAAAAGAAGTGTAAAGCAAAGATGTTCTATTATGTCGGCTTGGAACAAAATCAATTCTTCAAGCATATATTTCATTTTATTATGAAAGAAAAAGAAAAAGGGGAGACAAAAGAAGAAGGGGAGACATTTGTCGGGGAAATATATGTGAGCAAGTATGAGCTGTTCGGAGTAAAACAACAACAAGAACAAGATGATGAACTACAAGCAGTTAGAGAAGAAG
>Ga0080007_1057587_pt1 | contig 14298 bp, 26 predicted proteins | sample OctOCTMetagenome_FD_69210 | JGI IMG/M metagenome (GOLD analysis project Ga0080007, IMG submission 69210) | Hot spring and microbial mat streamer communities from Octopus Spring Streamers, Yellowstone National Park, USA - OCT_B (SPADES... | ecosystem: Environmental > Aquatic > Thermal springs >...
AAGTCGTATAAGGACAGAGAGAGGCTCACGTATAAGCTTACCTCGTTCCTCTATTCACACCTATCTGAAGAGCGCTTTATCGAGCTAGTTATGTCTCTTGATAAAGACGGCATCAGCATCAATAGGATGCTTGACAGTTATAGTGATTTACGGAGATATGAGATGATAATACGGCATAAAGACATCAAGATTGCCCTTTATGTAACTGAAGAAAAAGAAGGAAACTATTGGGCAATTACAAACATAGAGGCAGTATATATCCAGCAGGAAGTAGTAGATCTAACCCCAGCTTAATTTTTTTCTCTACTTTTTTTACAACAAATCTCTTTGGCGAAAAACTTAAATATTGTTATGTATTAGTGCCCCATGGACAGTCAAAAGGTTTTAATAGATGAAAAGGTTGCTTTAGGACAAGACATACTACCTTCTGGTGTTAAGGCTGTGTTAAGCGAATTCCTGAAGTGGTATGAGGCGCATTATTCAATGCCGTTTAACATAGAAATTGGGCCAAATGAGGTAGCACTTTATATATATCACGACATCACTGGGGAGCTGAAGAATTGTGTCAATTTATGTGTCGAAAAGTGGAAAAAAAGGTTGAATTCTGAAGACCAGCTTAATGAATTCTGTCACAATATATGTATAGAGGATGTTTCTTGCCGTATTAATGAGGTTTTTTGCGGTATACGGAATGAATTAACTAGATATCTTGATAAGTACGGCATAAAATACAGATTAGAGGAAGGCTGGGAGGGTTATGCTAGGTATCTAAGCGTCTTCACTACTTAATTCTTCTCTTCTTAACCTTCGGAAGAAAACTTAAAAATTTTTTAATATTTATCACCTAATGGTTCAAATTGAGGAGGAAGTCTTAAAAAAGGCGCTAACTGAGGTAAGGGAATATGCTGAAATGCGTGGAATGGTTTTAGTTGCTGATACATTTTCGATAAAGGCGGTAAAGGACTTGACAGAGGAGGTAGAGAGATGCCTCTCCGAGGCAGTCGCGGCAGAAGCGGAAAACGCCGAAAAGACATGCAAAAGGAGTTGCGGCTTAAAGCATGAGGACGCTACCGAGTGGCAGTTAGAATGTCTAGATGTATGCGTCCGATGTTGGATGATGACAAGAAGAGCGGAATGTGCCGAGTCAGCGTCCTTAAAATGGATTGATCACCTATACAGTATAGAGACTATCCTAAAGTTGTATGGTCTATGGTATCATTCATATTCACGTGTGATTATTGATGAAAAGGTTCTCCTTATATTGTATTTCAAATATCCTCAAACCGAATTAAAAGACGCGGCAGGGAATTTATAGAAAATTGTAAATGCAAAATTTAATATCTTAAATTTGTGATAGGGTCAAATTCATCTTCAGCGAAACACTTAAATATTTTTTCTTATTTTGCCTCTATGGAACAGAGTAGCATAGTTAAACCCAATCCCTGGTGTCAGGAGGAAATCTGGAAGCTGGTCAATGGTATTACTGCCGTATTGAATTACGTTAACAATCCGTGGTTTCCTACGGTTATCAAATTTATTGTCTCCCGCGACAGCATAATCATCGAAGATGAAAGCAGTAAAGGCTGGATAGAGTTGCAAAAGGGGCGTATAATTGTCACAACGCGGTCATGTGTCATTGGCATAACTAAATACTCCATAAGCTTACATGAGTACTTTGTGCTGGAGCCAAAAGAGGGAAGATGGCTTTGGGTAGACAGGAATATTGTACCATTTCATGATAAGGAATACTATGAGGCAGAGGAAATCTATGAAAAACTAAGGCACATATTCAAAGTTTTAGCCGGCTACATTACAGATAAGCTGGGCTTTTGACCTCCTTCGGAGAAAAATTTAAAAATGTCATTTTTTTTCTTACCACATGGTCTCGTTCAACTTCGAACCGTGGAGAAGCGATACTAAAATCGAGCTGTGCAGTGAAATGCAGTGTTTCGAGCTAAGAGACAAAGATCACCGCATAAAGGTATATTTCCGAAAATCTGACAATAAAAGTGTAACAACTTTAATTATTGATCTACAAAAGAAAGAAGGATGTGAGGAATATGTGAAAAAGATGTTGGGAGGTATTGTATCAGGAACACAACTAGAAGATCACCGACATATGTCCCTCCTCTATAAAAGCTCCATGGCCTTATTTACCAATGGCGGCCGCTCGGATATATATGTGGAATGGGAAGAGGAAGGGGCAATGTTGCGTGCAAAGGCAGTTTTAGATAAAAATCGTGTCTACGTGCTCTTCAAGGTTCTCAAGGGGCCATATGATCTTTTCTACCAAACTGAGAAAGAAGTTGGTGCAAACACAGAAGATCATGACAAAATTCTGAGGTATTTTCTCTCGAAAGCTGTATATTTGTATCGACTGTTTAAGGAATACACCGAAGGCAAACCAGCCAGTCAATAACTTCGGAGAAAAATTTAAATATTCATTTTTTTTCTCCTTTTCATGTTCAAACTTCAGATAGAACCTTGGGATCAAGTGAAAAGCTTTGAAATCTCTACAATATATGCCACTGTAAGGTTTAATGAGGAAGATGACTTTTTGAAATTTGAGCACATCGAGCATGGGCACTGGGAATCTGTGGATTACAAATTCTACATCAAAAAAAGAGATAATTACAAACAATACCTAAGGATGTTTGCTGAAGTAGATATAGAAACCATAGACCTCAAGAATTTAACAGGCACAATGTCATTTTTCCGCGAGGTATACAATCACATTGTTTCAATGTACAGAAGAGGAATTATGGCAGATCTGGCTTTTAGATGGCGGGATAATGACATTTTAGTTGAATTTAGTCTCTATGCCTCAAGACTTAAAGAAGAAAGTGAAATTCTAAGTAAAATAAAAACAGCATATGGTGACGAATATTTGGTAATGTTACATCAAGAGATGTCAGAAGACGTAGAAAGCGACCTTATGACACATACAGTAAATGCCGTAGGGTTGCATCTGCTGTTTAAAGAATACGTTATACAGCAACAAGAAGCGAGTAAAATTTAAATACTTCTTTTTTCTTCTAATTCTATGTCCTACCTCAGGAAGATACTTTCACAGGTGGATCCAAATCTGTCCGCCAATGTGATTGCCGAGCGTTTAGTTAAAATGTGCAGAGAAAATCTCGATCTTTGTAAGAACTATGTCTATGGCGAATAGGCCGTTATTTTTTTCCATTAGGAAAAATACAAGCTACTTTACCTGGAAGCCATATGAGGAATTCTTTAATTTCAGTTCAGTGTGTATAGAAGCATTAGATGAGCATAGTTTTATCTTATATAAAGGTGATTGTCTTAAAGTTCAGCAACTAGGTAGGAAGTATTTGGTCTATGCCGCAAAATATAAGATGCTTAAAAACGGTATATACCTCCTTACGGGGGAGGAAGGCGAGAAGTACATTTTCAAACTTATTAAGCCCCTTCAGAAGAAAGCTTAAATAACATTCTGTCGTTTATGTGCTTATGAAGAAGAGGGGAAACGCATGTGGATGCATCCAGAGGTTTTTGTCCCAATTTTCGCGGTTGAAGGCGGCAGAGCTATCTGGTTTGCGGTATGAAGATGATACATGTTTTGTGGAATGTAATGGATACGTAATAAAGGCATATTCATATGAAGTAGTAGACGGAGCTAGGTATAGAAACGGATATTGCATAATGTCCATATGGTGAGGGAAACAATTATTCATGATGTTATTAGGCTTATCTATACAACATATAGGGGTAGATGTGTTACTTTAGGACAAGTTGCTGATTTCGTTAGAAAAAGCGAATATAAAGCATCATATTCACTTGTAAAGCTGGCACTGGAAGTTATGTCAAAAGATGGAAGGGTAAAGAAGATAAAGCTTTATAAGTTATATACTCTTTACTGCATAGGAAAAGAGCCTAAAATTATAGATATTGTTAACCATAGGAGAATCGAAGAATGTATAAGTAAATATCCTAAGTCTTTTTTGCTTATGCAAGTTGCCGAATGTGTATTAGGACATAGACCAGTGGGTTCATCCATTTTAATATATAGTACCATTCTTTATGTGCTGACTAGGATGATAAGAGAAGGGAAAATTCACTCGTTTACTGTATTAGGTGATTTTAGAGACAGGATTAAAGTTGTTATCCATAAGTAGTACGCCTTACCTCTTCGGCGAAAAGCTTAAATATTCATAAGTTTCAATAGGAGCATGCCCAAAACTCAAACAAAGCAGGAAAACGAATTCAATAAGGAGGAGTGGCTGAAAATGGTAAAGGAAAGGATAATGAAGGAAGCCTGGGGAAGTGGAAAGCTCTGGACAGATGGAGTAATAACTATGGAAGTGGTTAGGATAGGAGAAACAGAAGACGTGATGGTAAGGATAAGGACGCCCAAAATGGGAAATGCTGTGAAGCTTACAAGGAAGGATCATATAGACGCATTGATAGAGCTCTCTAGGGCAATTGCTGACAACGAGAAGAATTTGAGGGATAAGCTTGAAGCGCTGAGGGACTTGTTCAGAAGCAGGACTAGGACGGAGGAAGAAGAGTTTTAAGCATGCCTATTGAAATTAGAAAAGATATAATTGAGCGGTACAGAAAGGCAAGGGAACAGGTAGAATCGGGGAAAGAGAAAGCCTTGGCTGTTGTGCTGGGTGTGTCTGAAGGCATAAAGTACAGGCTTACTATGAGGAAAGGCGGTAGGGGCATAATCCATACGCTGGAGATAATGGGCGACAACAGCGCCATCCCCGCGGTGAAGATTGACCTCCTCGGCAACTGGGAGGCCGTGTTGGATGAGGCCGACTTTACGCTGTCTAATATGAGCATGGACGACTTCAGGAAGGTTGCTGAATTCCTTAAGGAGAACTTTGCACAAAATCGCACTCGGGGTTCAGCGAAAGAAATTTAAATATTACTCTTTTTTCATTCCCCATGGAAGTCCTACATATTCCACTTGATTCCATTATCATTCCTGATGGCTACATCTTGACCCTTCACCGCAAAAATACATGCAACGCAATTAGGGTAACCGGCCTTATGATGCCAATAGTGGTAAGGATAGAAGACAAAAAATATGTCCTAATTGATGGATATGAGCGCCTTCAATGTGCTAAGGAGTTTGGATGGAGTGAGATTCCTGCAATTATTACAGAGGATCCGCGTGTTGATGTCCTGCGTCTAGCACTTAACTATGTCAGGGGCAGGGTATGCGGTATAGACGTGCTCCTGTATGTATGGCAGTTGTCTCAGCAGTATGATGCTTCTATTTTGGCGAAAATACTTGGGCGGGAATACGACACGATAAGGAAATATCGTTCAGCCGCAGAGGCAGTAATGATGCTGAAGCTTTCGAAGGAGGACTATCAAGAGCTACACGAAAACTGTATATCTCTCCGGAAAATTATATCATGTGCATTTGAGTCAAGGGACAAAAAGCAATTTTTCGAGTGTCTGACATATAGACCATCAGGTAAAAAAGTAAGCCCGGAGCTCATAAAAAAGGCGGCTGAATTAGAGAAGAATCCTGAAATGAAAATGGCTGTAGATATGGTAGATATGCTGGGTAAAGATAGGGTCATGAAGTTAGCTGAACTGTGGGATCTTGCGAAAAAAACAATATGCACCCGCCTAGACAGGTATAAGAAGAAGCTTCTTCCCGAAGATTACCGGTTGTTGGAGATGATATGTCAGTAGGCCAAATTAGGTTTCCTCGCTGGATCGAAGTATGCGGAAGGAAGATATACGTGCCGCAGGATCAGCTGTTTCTTTACTATATGGAGGAGCGTCTTCCAATCGATTTTCCACGGTATTGTCCTTCTGAAACTTCTATTACATTCCCAAATGATGCCGATGCCTCGATGATACGTCTAGGTGCCATGAGGGTAGGAAAAATCTGGATGCCGACAGTATACAAGACAAAACCGGGGCAAATGGACTGCCGGTACCGTGGCTCAATCTATACTAGGAACTTTTCGGTATATGTTCATTTTACCATAAGGTACTGCCAAAGAAGGGGCTCACCGACTAGAAATATTGTAGTTGACCTTAGTATAGCTGAAGTCATAAATCAGGTTATTCTTAGGCGAACATATCTTAAGTGGCTGAGGAAGCACAATATTTCTATGAAGTGTTTGGAAAAAACTCCTGAAACTACACAGAGAAGATTAATAGTGATGTTTTATATTTGGTATCTGTCTACCTTAGTCAATAAATTATTTTATCGATTAACTTACTTTATCACTTACTATTTCTATGGAGTTCAGGTAATTGACCTTTCAAATGTATATATAGCATGGGGATTAACAACTAGAAGATATGCGAGAAACTATGTATATGGGATGTACTGTAGGTGTGATGCCTCTGGAGTAGCTGAAAGATGTGTACCGGTAGAAATGCCTTATAAGGTTAGACGTTTAGTATGAAAATAATTAGATTAGATTATGATGGCAACATATCAGAAGCTCAAATAAAAGAGCTAATTAAATATGCTTCTGAAATAACAGGAATTAAAGTAAATAAGATAACAATATTTTCTAGCAGAAATGGAGGCAAGCATGTATATGTATTTACGGATAATGTTTTCGATATTCAAGCATTTATATTTAGATATTATGCCAATGAGGACAGAAAAAGAATCAATGCGGATACAAGAAGATGGAAATATGGATACCCCATAGAGTATTCTTATTTATTTTACGCTTATATTAAAAAGCCCCGAATATTTAGCACATTACCATTAGATTTTGAATTTTGGGATTATTTACTAGCTGTGACTGTAAAGTATTATCCCTTATATAGTGAAAATACATTTTAGTTATAAATTCTTTTGTGAATCCGTTCCCGCCAATACATATTTATGCCGGCACGCATTCCCGGCATGCACTGGTTCCCAGTGTACTTTTGGAACCTGTTCTTATCATGACAGTAGTTGTATATGTACTATTATTACTGTTAATGAAAATAGCTTGTTCCCGGCGGGCTCGCGTTCCCGCCGTACACGCGTTCCCGCCGTATCTCCGGATCGCGTTCCCGGCGTCCCCTTTGGGAAAAAACTTAAATATATTTCTTTTTTCATAATGATATGATACAAATAACTAACCTAATCAACGAATTAATGAATTCGCTAAAAGAATTATATCCAATAAAGAGGAGGGAGATAACAGTAACATCACTAACATCATGTCTTAGGATGAGCTACTATTATATTACTCAAGGCAAAAACACGACTGAAAAAATGATAATGGGCACCGAACATCATTCATTTTTCCAGAGGCATTTTATGGAACTTCTTCAGCAAAAAGGATTTGTATGTTGGGATGAATATGAGGTGAAATATTGGAAATTAAGAGGTAGGGCTGATCTATTTTGTGTTGATAAAGATGGTTTGGGAATAATGTTTGAATTTAAGTTTACTACACTGCCTTATAAGAGTAATCCCTTTTATCACTTTTGGCAACGTCAGCTGAAGTACTATGTGGCGCTTGATAAAGTTGCATTTGGGCATGAGACTGTAGGAGTTTTAATAGTATCCTCTTTTTCATTAGATCAGTGGTTTTTCGATGTAGTGGAGGTGGATAATCCCCTAAATGTAGTAAGTGAGATAGATAAAAGGTATCATGATTTAGAAGAGGCTTTAAGTAAGAATGAACTTCCTGTGGCTGAAAAGGGGAAGTGGTGTGAATACTGTGTTTGGAAGAATCAGTGCTTTAACCAGAAACTGATATGACTGACGTCTCTAGCCTCCTTAATATTGCTATTATATCTACTGGTAGGGCACAGAGCTACCAAACAATTGCTGATCAGATATGTCGGGCAAACGGTTACAAATGTCCTATCTACATATTACCGCATATGCCGGCAAACATCATAATAGCATCTCAATATGACATAGCGTTTTGGAGCCACCATATACTTCATCATGTCAACCAGATTAAGTTTGTGTATATGACCGTAGAGGGTGAATTTATGAACAGGCATAGCTGGACAAAAATAAGGGAGATTTGTAACCGTACTAGGTGCTATGTTCCATCTAGGTGGGGAAGAGAATTGGTAGAGATCTATAACGTTAAAGTCCAAGATGTAATTCCGCATGCCCTGCCTGAGCCTATCCCTGACCCTCCAAAGGAGAGATCGATAAGCACAGTGTACCTAAATGCATACTACATCTTCATGTGCAGACCCTTTGCAGTGAATACATGTATTGAATGCGAAAGGAAGGGATGGCGGTGGTGGTCTGAGATAAAACGGGAGTTTCCTGATGCTCTTGGATTTGTAAGCGGATGTACCAAAGTAGAAGGAACAATGGGATATCGAAGTACCACAGTTGAAGATGTGTATAGACTCCTGGGCCTAGGCAGAGTGTACACAAATCTCAGCACCCATGAAGGATTTGGCATAAATCCAGTAATGGCTTTAGCAATGGGGACAGCCGTGGTAGCATGGGATATTCCCATCTTTAGGGAAACCATCCCAGAGTCCATATTTGTACCTGTGGATAATGAACAAAAATGCTATGTTAACCAGAGATATATGCTGGAGCCTGGGTGGTTCATATCCAGGTGGGGAGACATAAACAGTTTCATTAAATCAGTGAAAAAGGCAATGAATACATCGGTAGACTATGTCTCAGTGAGACAGAAATATAGCTTAAAGCTGTATACCAAATTCCTTTAGTCACGGATACTATCCCATCCCTATTGATAACCCATATCTTTATTTGATATCTGAATCGAAGTGCTTACTATTTTTCTAGGTACTGATATGCGGCTATTATATGTGAATAATCAGACATATAGGATGCTGATTTTTAGTTGGATATGCCTAGGAAGTCGGCAATAAACAGAGGTGGGGCTAAGTTCCAGAAGCTGTACATGCGCATATTATCTACCGTTAAGGCCCAATTCCCGAATGCCCCAGATGAGGTGGTTGCTCAACATGCGGCTGAGGGCGTATACAAATATGCCACAGCATTAGGGTACTATGAAGGTATGTGGAGAGGATTCAAAGCTTATTTAGAAGGCAAACAGGTAGCAGAAGCCTACAGGCACATAATGGGGCCACTCAGAAGCGCCGTAGTTAGACTCGCGAGGCTCCAGCTGACTGGTGCTACAGATACCGAACTTGAATCGGTCATCAATGGCCTCGGGTTCCCAGAAACCGTAAAAACTGCCCTTAAGGAGTTCTTCGTAACTGGTAAGGTTAAAGCTTAATTACACTAGACATCCACAGAAAACTACAATTCTTCCTTTTTTTGTTCTCCTTATGCATTTATTCAATTCCCTATATACTTCTCTCCATGATACCTTAATGACGGAATCTGGTATACCGGCTAGTATATAATTTTTCGAAATCCATATTGTCTTAATTTCTATAACGTATATATTCCGCTCTATCTGCTTGAGGCACATTCTTTTTAAGTCATTTAAGATGAGAGTCTTTACGTATTCACTCATATTTTCTCCCCCTCAATTTTTAGCAAATCTTCAGGAGCTTTTTGGAATTTCAGATCCTTAGTCGTAATTGGTCTTTTTCCTTTCATCATCGCTTCAAACCATTTACAATCAATATATTTTTGCCACAGCTTTTTAAACAGCTCTTGAACATAGGGAGATGGTTCTCCCTCTATTATTTCCTCGCTACTGTTTATTCCAATCATTTCCTTAGCCATTTCCATAGCTTTCTTTAAACTGAATTCATCAGATAAAATGTCAAAATTTCTATCTTTGGAATATGGCTTAATTAATGTCATTAATGCTTCACACTCTTCTTTAAAGGCAATTAACTCCTTGAGTTCTGGGCTTTTTACATCAGGCTCTTTAGGTATTTCTTCATTAATAGACAATACATCTCTAAGTGCTTCATTATATAATTCGTCATCAAGATCAATATCAACTGTGACTTTATTTTTTCTTGGTATTTGCTCTTCAGTCTCTTCAAATTCTACCTCTTCAACAACTTCCTTTTCATCCTTTGTCATCGCTTCTTTATGAGAACTTTTATATACCGATCATTTCCGTAAGGCACGACTTCGATGTTAATATTGTTTTCAGGTACCCCCGACTTTATCAAGCTCCTCTTCATGCCGGTTAAGAATTCTTTTAGAGAAAAAGCAATTAGAGCATAATCATCTCGTAGGTCAATAAGCGGCGTTAACCCTAGCGCGTTCATCCTTTGAATGAACTGTGCAACATTTTTGTCTATGTTAGGTGAACTTGATGCCGTCATATTTGACACACCCCCTTCAGTTTATAAGCGTTTCGCCGAAAATCAGATATTTATGAATTCAAAAATTGCCGATACATGTCAGCAACACTAGACCTAGGAGCGATACTAGGCGGGATAGGTGCGTTCCTGACCAGCTTCTTCAACACGCTGGTAGAGTATGCGCCACTTATTATGACAGTTACTGTAGCCGGGTACTTAATTTACAGATATGCCGGCACCATAAGGAGAGCCATAAGCCAACTGGTTGCTCTCTTCTAGCCGCATAAGTCCCTAAATAAAAAAGCAAACCCTTTTTTCAGCCTCCTTCTGTTAGAAAAGGTTAAATACTAGTACGTACAACACTCTATGTCTTCAGAAGAGAAAAAAATAAGGGTTAAAAGATTGAGAATTTCGGCCGATCATCTTATAATAGAACCCTCACGGATAATTATAATGAGACCTAAGAAGAAAAAAGATGAAGAAGAAGATGAAATATTTATATTTAAAGATAATTTTAGAAATAAATAATGCCGAAATATCGAATCCAGGTAGAAGTTGATAAGCCAGAAGAGCTTAAAAAGATTTTGTTTCCTGAGGAAAGAAAGGAAACTGTAGCTACATACGGGTATTACATAGTTCAGGCAAAGTCGGCAGTTGCCGCCGCATGCAGGCAGATAGTAGCTGGCAACGTTGAAGCTGGAGAAAGCATAATAAGAGGTATAATGAGTGCCTTAGCTCAGGCTAGACAAACCGCTACCCTAATTGCAGAAGATGAAGAAATTGCACAGGCTATGAAAATATTGAGAGAGCTTGCCGACAAGCTTAATGATGTAGACCAAACAAAAGCGCTTGAATACTGCTGTGACTTTCTCGGAAAGACTGAATGTCCATGATCAACCAGTGCACCAAACAGAAAACAGACAATGGTGTGCTGTATGTTGATGTTGATCTTGACTGTATGGTGCATTCAATGAATGTGCCGATAAAGAGAGTAAAGTATACGCTTAACGGCAGTATGCTTACTATAGAGGTTGTCCCGGATGTTGAAAGTATATTAAACACCATTTTGAGTCAGTAATGTGCAGTTCCTATCCGGCCTTGGCCTTGATGCTTCTATTTCAGGAGTAGCTAACAGAGTTTTTGCGGCGTCTAAAGAGCTAGGCAAAATTGGGCTTAATGCGTTTCAGAAAGTTTGGCCAATTCTTTCAGACCCAAAGAAGGGCATTCCCCTTGCAGTAGCTGGAATTAAGCTGATTGAGCACTTTGCACCAAATCCAAACATAATTGATCCACTTATGAAGTTCGGCGAATGGCTTGAAACCTATGACCCGTCAGAAATCTTAGGCCCAGCACCCCCAATGTTTCAAATACCATGGAGCACCATTGATTCGGCTCTTCCTGATGAGAAGTGCGGCTTCGGCGACATATTTTGTGCAACTAGGAATGCACTGCGCGCATTAGCCAGAGGCATGGTAGGAGGTTTTGCTGGCATAGGCTCATTTTTGTATTGGGCCCTGTGGAATTTGGCTTACTATGCAATCAAAACATTTCTCTCCCTAGGAGCCTTTGTAATCAAGTACCTAATTTTGCCAATCGCTAAGGCGATTATTGCGGCTATGAATACAACATTCACCGTGGTCAAAAAGGCGCTGTGTGCATATGTACAGTACGTAGCTCCATTTATAGCGATATACCGCGCAGTTGAGGACATTACATCAGGGAGGAAGTTCAGCACAGCGATAGATATAGCCGCTGGTATAATTCTGCCGTTAGCCGTGGTCTCGCAAGACTGCGGATTTGCATCTCCGCTTCCCGTATATGCACCTCCGGTTGGCTCACCTATACAGCTACCAGTATACACGCCTCCTCCTAGGTACCGCTACGCATACGAATACTATTTTGTTTATGACAAGGCTGATGCAATACTCAGCAACAAGACAATTGAAGCATTTGATATACTCGAAATTAAGGAAGGCACCATCGGCGCCTAATCATGGGCTCGATAGTAATCAGAAGAGGTAAACACATATACATCATTGACGTAGTTGAGTTTTTTCGAAAAGTCGTGGGGATCTAGAAGGACGGAACTTTCGATACGTGATATAATCCAGATACTGGAGCAGTTTACAATACAGCCAATAAACCTGGTATATCCTTCCAACTATTATTTACTCAGAGATTTTGCACATGCAATAAGGCGTTCTGTCCACATATATGACGTCGTACCGATAGTTGATTATGCGGCTATACTGAGAATACCGGCTGTATATGTACACGATTTCGTTTTGGCGAATGAGTTGTTACACTACGGCCGTATGAGCATTATAAATGCTTTTGACATTATTCATCAGTCTGATAGTTCGGCCAAATCCGGCAATATTACAATTTCTGCATCAGATGTACTTACCGTCCCAGAATGGTTTTTTCGTGTAAGCAAAGCGCTTAAGTTATTTGAATACTTTGTCCCGCTCGAATTTACAGTAGCATCGACAGTACCTATAATACACGCAGGCGACTTATCCACAGTCTACGATCTAGGTGTACAGCTTAATACTGTAAAGACAGAATCGGCATTTGACAAGATAATCTATGATAACGCATCATATGCAAAGTCATACTCACAGCTGTTTCTTACTCTATTTAGGAGGAAGACGCCAATTAGGTACTTGACTCTTTCTGTTTCAGATTTACAGACTATTTCTGAATTAGCTAACTTAGGAAGTACAGCAACAATATCCGCATCAGATTACATAATATTTGATGATGTGCTATATGCAAGACATCACTCTCCTCTTCTTCTTACGCTGTTTAGGAGGAAGACACCAATTAGGTACTTGACTCTTTCTGTTTTTGATGTGCTGTCCATTTCAGAATCAGCATACTTCAGCCGTGTAGCATCAATATTGGCATCAGATTATGTTGCATTTGATTATACGTTACATGAAAAATCATACTCTCCTCTTCTTCTTACGCTGTTTAGGAGGAAGACGCCAATCAGACATTTAATTCTCTCTGTTTTTGATATACTGCCCATTTCAGAATCAGCATACTTCAGCCGTGTAATAGCGACACCCGCATCAGATTACATAATATCTGATGATGTGCTATATGCAAGACATCACTCTCCTCTTCTTCTTACGCTGTTTAGGAGGAAGACGCCAATTAGGTACTTGACGCTAAGTACGCTTGATACTATATCTGTACTCGATTATACATCTTTGATTAAGATAAATGAACTAACGGCACTTGATTCGGTCAACGTTGATGATTATGCCAATATCAGGAGCATTGCCGTGCATGCATTTGACTATGTGGCATATGACTACGTGCCTCATGTACCGCCAAGCGAAATCAGATACTTATCCTTGTATGCCAACATTGGTATACGTACAATATCGGTGTTTGACAGAATTATTGCCTATGAGTCTGCGTGGGTTGGGCCTAAGGCAAGTGCGATACACGTTAATGACTACCTTATTAGAGACAGCGTAGTTATAGTGAAAAGGCATATCCACGCATACGACGTAATTGCAACGCGTGACAATGCAAATATAGTGAGAATTACATAGTACATATGCCCGTGTTTGGAGGGATTGCTAAAGTTAAGATTGGTGCAGATATACATTTATTCGATAAGGTTTACGCATCACTGTACATCGGAGTTCCTCTTCCTGTCGATGCAAATTTATGCACATATTTTAATGGACAGTGGAAATGTGGTTCTACTATAATACCAGCCGGCATTCATGATTTAATTGGAATGAGGTGGTTTGGAGGCCCTATACCATTCCTTGATACATCTGTAAACTATCAGCTATTTAATGTTCCATCTAGTGAAATATATGTAATAGGACGGAATTCAAGCTTTGACCCTGTATACAACGATGTAGCGATTTCACCTGGATACTTATACATGATCATTTATGATAGGCTCAATACAGAACAGGAACTATTTATATACTGTAAAGATGAAAATGGATATCAAACAGCTGATGTGTATGTCAGAGGGCCGACGGTAGTCTTTGCATATTACAATCAAATTTCAGGATATGAAAATGGTGGATACGGAATATGTCAATTCGTTAAAGCGAGCCCACTTAATTACTACAG
>Ga0080007_1074538_pt1 | contig 14252 bp, 16 predicted proteins | sample OctOCTMetagenome_FD_69210 | JGI IMG/M metagenome (GOLD analysis project Ga0080007, IMG submission 69210) | Hot spring and microbial mat streamer communities from Octopus Spring Streamers, Yellowstone National Park, USA - OCT_B (SPADES... | ecosystem: Environmental > Aquatic > Thermal springs >...
GCGACTTGCCTGATTTCTTCGTCACCGCCCACCAAATCATTCCCGAAATGCGTGTCCGCATGCAAGCCATCATCCAGTCACATATTGACCAGTCCATAAGCAGCACCATAAACCTGCCCCATGACATCACGACGCAGGAAGTGGAGCGGATTTACTTCTTGGCTTGGAAGTTGGGTTGCAAGGGAATTACCGTTTACCGTGAAGGGAGCCGCGAGGGTGTTCTAATCACCGAGGAGTTCGCTCAACAAAAGCGGGGTCGGTTGATGCCCAAACCGAGACCGATGGTCTTGGTCGGCAAGACTTACAAACTGCGGACGGAGATGGGCAATGTCTATGTGACCGTCAATGCCGATGAAGAAGGACCGCAGGAAGTCTTCGTGAGGTTGGGCAAATCGGGTTCTTCGGCGATGGCGTTCACCGAAGCCATCGGTCGGCTGATTTCGCTGGCATTGAGGGCGGGTGTTTCCCCTGATGCCATCGTGGACCAACTGTCGGGCATCAAGAGCAGTTCGGCGACGCGGCAGGAAAACGGGACGATTGTCTTCTCCGTCCCCGATGCTGTCGCCAAAGCATTGGAGATGTTCCTGAAGGGCGAGAACCCACCAAAGAGTTCAGCGTTGACAGAAGTCCTGTTGCAGGCTTTAACGGAAAGCAATGAAACGGAATTGGCTGTGCCACCGATTCCTTCAATCCGTGAGGAGTTGCCGCAGATTTTGCAAGCCAACGGTGCTCGTTATTCGGGCGACTTATGTCCCAACTGTGGCGAACCGCTAATCCATTCCGGTGGTTGCGAACTTTGCTTGTTCTGCGGCTACTCAAGGTGTCAATGAGGGAATAGACGGGGCGGGTCTTTGACCCGCCCCAAGTTTTTCACTCGTTACATGCTATGACCGCCACCATGAATGTCCCAGATGGAAATCTTCCCATCCTGCCGGGGGTTATGTGGGCGGAATATCTTCGCGCAGTCTGTAGCCAATTTGCTCCATGTCAGCCATTTAGCATGCCCGTCGGCGAAAGTCAAGATGCTACCGCCAAGGTGCCGGACATTCCTTGGGCTGCGCCTTTGGATGTAGTCGGATTGGCAAGGATGTGGTGCACAGACATTCGCCCAGATGGTCCTTGTTCCACCGCAGTTGGCAAAGTGGGGAGCATCTGCGAAGGCATCTGTTTCCGCAGGTGCAGGGATTTGAGCGACCTTGAAAGGCCTGCCACTCCAATTGCATCCCAAGTTGGGCATTAGCGGTTCGTTAGCAGCAATGGTAATTTGGATGCCCAAGAAATCCAGAGGGAACGCCCATCCCCAAGCATCGCAACACCAATAAGCGAAAGGTGCATTGGGGTTCTGAACGCGACGCAAAGGCGGAACGGTTGTTATCCCAGACGGACAAGCCCAAACTTGGACATTGCGAACATAAGGGTGAACTTGACCTTGAGGAGTGGTCTGAGTTGCTCGGAATGGAGCGTGAGGTGCAGCGCAAGAGGTGATGAACGGGTAAGTCTCGTCGTAGTCTTGGACATACTGCATGAGACCCATTCCGACATTGCGCATGTTGGACAGACACTGTGCCTGTCGTGCCTTCTCGCGAGCCTGGCTGAACACAGGGAACAGAATGGCAGCCAGGATCGCAATAATCGCGATGACGACTAACAACTCAATCAGCGTGAACCCGTAACGGCGCATACGACATCCCTCCTTTTGTTTGAGTTTTTGACTTCGCTGCCCAATCATGGGCGAAATTTTTTGAAGGGAGGAGCACCCGGCGGGATGACTTTGCCGTAAGGTTGCCCCTCTTTAACTGGAGCTTCAGGGACGGTTCCAACAGGTTGGACTGGACCGCCCCCTCTACGAATCCCCACCGCAAAGTAAATTGCAGCGATGATTACAATCACCACCACAATCACGACCGCTGCCACCCAAGTCGGCACTTGCTGCCTCACAGCTAATCACCTCCTAACCTTTTTGCCGCCGTTCAAAATTATGTTCAAAGCCAGAGTTCAATGTCAATAGCCCGATTTCAAGTCCGTTTCTCTTCAACCCAACTGACGAGGAAGTGGGCGATTCGAGTAGCGACGCATGGTTCGCCGATTTTGTCCCACACCCGCAAAAGCCGCTGACGCATCTCTTCCCTTCGGTCATGAGAGCGGAGCAGGTCGGCAACTTCATCGGCAATCCTTTCTGGTGTCGCAGACCAACCAACGAACTCTGGCATGACAATTTCGCCGAGGATTCGGTTCGGCAAAGCGAAAGGAGCGAATTTGAGGACATTGACTCCTTGACAACGAAGCCAGTGAACTTGCAAGCGATTCAAAAGCCCCATCCAAAAGACAACGACTGATGGAATCCCCAGACAAGCCGCTTCCAAAGTGATTGTCCCAGCAACCAAAACAGCGACATCGCACGCCTTCAACAAAAGCCGGGACTGACCGAAAAGCAAAGTCATCGGCAAATCATCGCCATAACGCTTCAGCAACGGTTTGACCCATTCAGTTCGCCAGTCTTCAGGCAAGCCGATAGCGAGGTGAATTTTCGGGAACAATCGCGTCAACAATCTCGCTGCTTGCAGCAACAGTGGCAAATTCTCTTTCACTGTCGTTAACCTGCTACCGGGAAACAAACCCACCAAAAGTTGGTCGGCATGGAGTCCGAGCAAGGCACGAGCGTTTTCGGTTGAAATTGAGCGGTAAGGCTGCATTATGTCGGCAAGCGGGTGTCCGAACTCAATGACTTGTGCGCCTGCTTGCTTTAGTTTCTCGCTTTGCCACTGGTAAATCGGCGCAAAAACGATGTTGGGATGGGCATACTTTCGCAGCCGTTCTGGATTAACGCCCCAAAAACTCGGTGGCACGAAGTAAAAAACTTTGGCGCCTTTTTCGGCTAACGGCAAAAGCAGCCTTCGGTTGAAAGCACCCAAGTCAACGGGCACGAACAAGTCGGGTGGATTGCGCATCAAAACCGAACGAACTCTCCATGCTGTCAGTGCCCAAAATCGGACCGAAGTTTGAAGCGCTGACCAAAAACCGAAAGCGCTAAAGGGCGTGGTGTAGCGCAAAAGTTTGATACCTGCTTTCAACATCTCGCTGCCGCCGATGCCTTCAAGAACCCAACTATTTCGCAGTTGTTTGATGGCTCGGGCAACTGACGCTGCATACATATCGCCTGAAGCGTCTCCAACCGAGAAGAAGACCCTGACCATCCACATCACCGACACAAAACTATGCCATTTGAGAGAGACCGACGGCTGCGAGGAAATGCTGCAAAATTAAGGTTCGGTGATTACCCTATGCCGAAACCGGTTGTCGCCATCGTGGGAAAACCCAATGTCGGGAAATCGGCGCTCTTCAATCGCTTGGTCGGTCGGAGGGTCTCAATCGTTGACGAGACGCCGGGCGTGACCCGCGACAGGGTGATGGCAGAAGTTGACCTGCTGGGGCGAAAAGTCATCCTGTTTGACACTGGCGGAATTGACCCAACTTTGGAAGACGAATTGATGGCGAGGGTCGTTGACCAAGTGAAAATCGCCATTGACGAAGCCGATGTGATTGTCTTCATGGTTGACGGTCGTGAAGAGCCAACGGTGACTGACCTTGAAATTGCGGAGATGTTGCGCAAATCAGGCAAGCCCATAATCTTTGTCGCCAACAAGATAGACGAACCGTCAACGCCGATGGCTGAGTTTTGGGAACTCAGGTTGGGCGCACCGCTTCCCATTTCGGCTCTACATGGACGCAATGTTGACAAACTGAAAGCAGCGATTGTGGACAAATTGCCACCGCCTACACCTGACGAGTTCCTTCCAACAGAGTGGGAAGACGCAATTAAGGTCGCCATCGTCGGGCGCCCTAATGTCGGAAAGTCATCTCTGCTGAACGCCATTCTGGGCGAGGAGAGGGTGATCGTCAGCCCGATTCCGGGAACAACTCGCGACGCTATTGACACTCCCTTTGAATGGCAAGGGCGAAAGTTCATCCTAATTGACACTGCGGGGATTAGGCGAAAGTCACAAATCCGAGCGCCGCTGGAATACTATGCGATGGTTCGCGCTTTTGGAGCGATAGACCGAAGCGATGTCGTCGTTTTGGTCATTGACGGTGTTGAGGGCGTGACGAGGCAAGATGCGCGAATTGGCGGTTACGCTCACGAACAAGGCAAACCCACCGTCATTGTCGTCAGCAAGTGGGATTTGGTGCGGGGAAAGTTGGAGGAAGACGCCGCTTCGCCATCGCAGTTGAAGAGGCGGGAGAAATTGCTTCAAAGCGACTTCGCCAACTTTTTGAAGCAGGAACTTTGGTTCCTCCACTACGCCCCAGTCCTTTACACTTCTGCCGTTAAGCGATGGAATGTTGAGGCGATTTTGGAGCAAGTGGTGTATTGCTACGAGCAGAGCCGAAAGCGAATCACCACTGGGGTTCTCAACCGCTCGTTGAGGCAAATTATCGGTGAGCACCCTCCGCCAAGCGATGGGAAGCGGCAACTCAAGATTTACTACGCAACACAGCCAGAGGTCGCTCCGCCGACCTTTGTGCTCTTCGTCAATGACCCGGACTTGGTTGAGGACAGTTACTTGCGCTTTTTGGAGAAACGATTGAGGGCGCTTTTCCTATGGGACGGGACGCCTTTCCGTTGGGTCATCAGGTCAAGCCACGAGCGGAAGGGAGAGGATGAGTCTTGACATCCTATTGCGCTGCGATTTCGCAAATGCCAAAATAAAAAAGGCGTTTTCGCTATCACCCAGCAAGGAGGTGGATGAGGCATGACGAAAGCGCAACTGGCAGCAAAAGTGGCGGAGCGGACAGGGTTGACGAAAAAGCAGGCAAACGAGGTTGTTGACGCGGTGTTCAGCATCATCACCGAGGTGTTAACCAAGAAGCGCAATGCTGAACCCGTTAACATTGCTGGCTTCGGCAAATTCGTGGTCAAAGAGCGACCCAAGCGCGTCGTCCGCAACCCCAGAACTGGCGAGACCGTTGAAAAACCTGCAACCAGAGTGCCTGCTTTCCGCCCCGCTAAGCAACTCAAGGAAGCAGTTGAAGGTAAGTGAGTGTCCTATCCTTCGCTATCTCTGACAGGGCGCCCGATTTCTGTCGGGCGCTTTTTCTTTGGGCACGCCAAACTTTTTTCAGAGCAAGCCTGATAATGGGGAACTTTGCCTTGAAAGGTGCTCGTTGAAACATTCGGGTGCTGGGAACTATGCTGCGAGTGGAAAACTTGACTGTTCGTTCAGGCGACTTTGTTTTGCGCGATGTTTCACTCGCCCTCGAGAAGGGCGAGTGTGGGGTGATTGTTGGTCCTTCAGGGGCGGGCAAGTCAACTTTGCTTGAAGCCATCGCTGGTTTGAGGGAAATTGAAAGAGGTCGCATTATCTTGGGTGGGCAGGAAATCACGAACTTGCCGCCTGAGCAGCGCAGCATCGCTTTTGTGCCCCAAGACTATGCTTTGTTCCCTCACTTGACGGCTCAAGGCAACATCCTCCTCGCCCCAAGACTCCTCGGTATGCCCAAGGACAAAATCGTGGAGCGGTTCGAGTTTCTTTGCAGCCTTTTGAACTTGAAGGAATTGCTCCATCGCCGTCCAAAACAACTTTCCGGTGGCGAGCGCCAGAGGGTTGCTTTGGCGAGGGCGTTGATGCTTGACCCGATGCTTTTGCTTCTGGACGAGCCCTTTGCTGCCCTTGACCCTCAAATGCGCCCCTCCGTCCGACGCTCCTTAAGGCAAATCTTCAAAACCCTCAAAACGACGGTTTTGATTGTCACCCATGACTTATGGGACGCGGCTGCTTTGGGCGACAAAGTTTTCGTCATAGAAGACGGGCGAATCGTGCAAAGCGGTTCTTGGTCGGAAGTGATTTCAAACCCGCAGAGCGATTTTGTTGCCGAGTTCGTTGGGCTCAACCAAATCGTTGGCACAATTGTTCGGCGCGATGGAAAGGCATTTCTGCAAGTGGGCAAATTCCTTTTGCCCATCAACTCTGACCTGCCCGAAGGAACTAACGCATCGCTCAAATTCTTCCCGTCCCAAGTCGAAATTGTCTCCAACGACGAACGAGCAGCGTGGCTTGGCAAGGTTGAAGAAGTCATGGATTTGGGCGACAAAGTTCATTTGGCGGTTTCAGTGGCAGACGGATTGGTCGTCAAGGTTGAAACTTCACCGAAGGGCTTCAAAATTGGCGATGAAGTTGCTTTCGTGGTCAAAGGTCAAGTTTTCGCTCGCGACTGATGCTGCTTTTGCAAATTTGACCACCCACCCGAGGTGGGTGGCTACGAATTCAAAGCAGGCTAAAGCCTGCTACATGGGTTGCGCGTTGTGGGTTGAGAGTTGCGAGTTAGGTTTTTCCCTGAACTTGCAACTCGTAACTTTTTCGGTTAGCCTGCCTCGTGTTCCCCGTCTCAGTTCTCATCGCTATCAGTTGGCAGAAGTGGGAACTCTTCCCAAAGTCGCTGTAGCCTCCGCCTTAAAATCAGCAAACATGCGACCGTGATAAGTGCCCCTGCTGCGAGCGACCATGCTTTTCCTGTTCGCCACCCGACGGATGCCATCACGAGTCCCAAAATTGCGAGCCCAACCCAAGCGAACAACCCAAGGATAATCCTCACCGCCAAATGTGGTGATGCCCCTGCAGCCTGAAGCCTTATCCAAAGCAGGAGCGCAATGAGGGCGAAAGGGATTAACCCGATGAGCCAATCAGCCCAAGCCATCATGAATTCCGTCACCGCTTTAAGCATGTCGCAAGCGTTAACTTCTCACCTTGCTCTCAACTTTCATTGCCTTCCAATCCCACAGCGCGACGGTTAAGATTGTCAAACCGATGGGCAAAGCGAAAGTGAGCAGAGGCGCAGAATGCTGTAGAACCATGCCTCCCAACACTGGTCCGAAGACTCCCCCTGCCCCAACCCCTGCTTCGTGCCGCGAACTTCCCTTGACACTTTGACCTTGCGTTGTTATGGACAGGTAAAGGCTGAGCATTGCCATCAACCCCGCAACTATGCCAATCGCGCTTAAGACAAAAGCCATTAGCCACTTCGTCGTCACGATGCCGACGAGAAGGGTCAAGCCGCTCAAAACCCCTTTCGTTCCCAAAACCCAGCCCCAGTTGACTTCTCGGATGACGAAAGGAGCTGCAATGAAGGCGAAAATCTGCCCGGCGAACAGAAGGAACAAAAGCCCACTGATTTGCCCTTCAGTCCAGCCCCATCCCTTGCCAAGTTTGGGAAGCAACACGACTATCTCTATCACGGCGAAGGAGCGGACAAAGTTGCCCAGTTGCGCTGCGGTGACGATAGGCGGAATTTGAGTTGCTGGGGTATCGTTTCCCGCTTCAACCTTGACATTGGGAAGCGACAAAAGGGATGCCGCAAGGGCAACGAGCCCGCTGACGAAAGTTCCCAACAGAAATGGCGCCAAAGGGTTATGTTCAAACAAAACACCGCTCAAACCAGTTCCAATCATTCGCCCACCGCTCCACGAAAGGTTGTATGCCTGAAGGGCAAACAGCAACTTATCGGAAGGGACACCAACTCCCGACATCGCTTGAGTCGCTGGCCAAAAGAAAGCGTAGAAGACACCAGCCAGAAAGTTGGCAACTCCGAGAAGCCACAGAGATTTGAGCGCGACCGCTAAAGTCATCAGCCCGCAAAATAGCGTCACGAAGGCGCTCCCGACAATCATGCTCGTCCTTCTTCCCCACTGATCAGTCAGCGGCTGAGACAGAAAGCAGAAAATGGTGTAACCAGCGAGGGCAGCCGAGCCGATGATTCCGACCCATTGAGCGTCAGCCTGCAACCGAACGGCTGTCATCGGCACGGCTACTGACAACAACCCGCCACCGAAATCCATCGCTACTGCCAACCCACACGCCTTTTTCCAAGTTCCCTTTTCGCTCATCCGTTCATCGCCCTTTCGTTCTTCGTCGCTTTTTAGGCTGCGGTTTGCGCAACTGATTCACTCACGATTGCCGTCTCTAAACAGCAAAGTCGCTGTGTCCTTCTCGTGCTCGGCTTCCCCAAGCAATGGGATTTTGGCTGCTTCTTCCGCCATCGTCCATAACTTTCGGTATGCAAATTCAAGCAACGGGAGCAAGTTGACGACATCCTCGCGGTTGTAACTCAGCAAAATTTCCAGTGCCCTCTCGCTCCCGTAGTCGCGCCACTGCCACCATAATCGGATAGCGTCACGACCGTCCAAGCCTTGCGTTTCAGGCAAACGCTCTATCCCCAGTTGAGCCTCAACATTTTTCAAACCGCCTTTGTAACCCAAACGGCGAAGCAAAGGGCACAAGTCAAGGTGCAAAGGTGGCAGTTTCCAGTTCGGGAAATTTGCCCGCAGCACAGGCAAGTCAAAACTGTTGCCGTTGTAAGTGACGATAACTGCTGCGCTTTCAAGCCACTCCCTCGCCTCGTCAAAGTCGTCAATGCCGCGAACGAAAGCCTGATAACGGTTTCGGTCAGCAATTCCGAGCACGGTGATTTTGTCGGTTCCGTCCGTCTCAACATCCAAAAACAGTGTCCGGTCGGAAAATTCGGGCACGACCCGCCACCAGAAAGGTTTCGGCAAGCGTTGGGCGAAGTAATGGGCGTCAAGCCTCTCCAACGCTTTCAAGGACGCTTCCGCTTCTCGCACCCAATCGCCCCACAGATGCTTCCACATCGGTGGTGCGGGCAAGTTCAAAATGGCGTTCCAATCTCGGTATCCGAACCTCCACAGCGCTCGTTCCCTTCGCTCGCCGACATTCGGGAAGTGCAGGAAAGTTCTGACCAACATGGAGGAGACTTCACCCCTCACAAGGGCATCGGATTTTTCAACGGGGGACAGGCACGCTGTCAAGTAAAGCCTCAATGACCGCATCGGGCGTTAAGCCCTCAAGTTCAGCCTCAGGCTTCAAAAGCAAACGATGGCGCAACACGGGTTTAGCAACCGCCTTGACATCATCAGGGACGACGAATTCTCGCCCTTGCAACGCTGCCCACGCTTTGGCGACTCGCAGCCAGTAAACGCCGGCTCGGGGCGATGCCCCTAACCTCACAGCAAAAAGTTGTCGCGATTGGCGGACAAGTGTGGCGATGTAGTCAACCACCTCGTCAATCACGGTGATAGCATCAACAGCTGATTGAGCAGCCAAAACCGTTTCCGCATCAGCGACAGGTTGGACTTCGGTTTCAACTCTCCTGTGGATGTCAACTCCTTTGTGAGCGTGGCGCAGAATCTCTCGCTCGTTCCTCTCGTCCGGGTATTCGACGATGACTTTGAGAAGGAACCTGTCAAGTTGAGCCTCTGGCAGCGGGTAAGTGCCTTCGTATTCAATCGGGTTCAGAGTCGCCAAGACAAAGAAGGGTTTTGGAAGCATGTGAGGGGTGCCGTCAACGGTGACTTGCCGCTCTTCCATCGCTTCAAGCAGCGCCGCTTGAGTTTTGGGAGGCGTCCGGTTGATTTCGTCGGCGAGAACGATGTTGGCGAAAATTGGACCACGCTTGAACCGAAAAGTCGTAGCCTGCATGTCAAAGACCATCGTCCCCGTCACATCGGAGGGCATAAGGTCAGGAGTGAACTGGATGCGGCTGAAAGTCAACCCGAGCGCCCTCGCTAATACCTTCGCCATCAGCGTCTTAGCAATCCCCGGAACTCCTTCAATCAAAACATGCCCGTTCGCCAAAAGCCCAGCAAAAATCTGCCTCAAAACCCCTTCCTGCCCAATAATGACCTTCCCGACCTCCGAGAAAACTCTTTCCCAAAGTTCGTGAGGCGCCAACCTTCTTCCCTCCTTGACGCAATCAAACCAAAATCGCTTGAGCCCGTTGAGGCAAGGCGTTAAGGGCTTTCAGCCACTCTCGCAACTTCCTGAACCTGACGCCCGATTCTTTGGGCAACTGTAGCGGGCGACCGCGAGCGTCAACAATGAAGCCAACAACGCCACCGGAAATTTCCCGTTCCACTGCCCTGCCACTTCCTTCACCGGCGTCGAAGCCGCTAACAGGCTGGAATCTAACCCTCACCGTTTCGTTCTCGTCCAGCGGGTAAAGTTTCAACTCACCGAACCTGACCGGCTCGTTGCTGATGTTGTATCGTTCGCCCGATATGCTTATCGTCCCGATGACTTCACCTTCCCTTGCTACCCCTTTCGGCGCCAACACCCAGCCCAACTTGACCAAGCAATCGCGCCAGAAAACTTCCATCGCTGCTTCAGGGTGAACTGTTGACAGGACACCGAGATGGGGCATCATGAAAATGCTGTCAACGGTCAACTGCGTGAACCCTTCTGGCTGCCAAGCGTCAAGCAGCATCAAAGCAGCCTGCGACCTTCTCGGGGCATGAGAAAGGACGCCGCCACTTCCGATAACCAAGTCAAGCGCCATCATGTCAACAATTGTTTGTCCCGAAACTTCTGCCGTCAGGATTTCGCCGATTGTCCTCTGGACATGGACGCCGCGCAAAGTGACTGCAAGTTGCTTGTGATGCTCCAAAGACAACCTGAGGGCTTCCCGAGCCACTGCTTGTTCAATGAGCAAATCCTCAACGGTCTGCGGGATAGTCGTTGGGCGAATCATCTTGTTCCGCAGGCGGTTGCGAAGTTCCGTTTCGTCAACCTCAAAAGGCACCCATCGCAGGATATTCTCCACGCCCGCTTCCGCCAAGACATTCCCGATGCTGTAACTCATGCCCAAGTTGGCGGAAACTGTTCGGTTGAAAACCCCGTTGAAGACGCTGAAGACATCCGTCGTCGCGCCGCCGATGTCAACAGCGAGGACATTTAACTCATACTGGCGGGCAACTTCCTCAACGAGTTTGCCCACCGCCATCGGGGTTGGCATGATGGGCGCAGAAACCCAAGTGGTCAACTTGTTGTAGCCCGGCGCTTGCTGCATGACATGCTCCAAAAACAACTCGTGAATGGCTTCCCGCGCAGGTCCAAGGTTCTCGGTCTCAAGGGTGGGGCGAATGTTGTCAACAATTCGCAGGTCAAACCGGTCGGCGAGAAGTTTTCGGATTTCCTCGCGGGCATCTTTGTTGCCAGCAAAGATGACGGGCAACCTGAAGCCGATGCCCAGACGGGGTTTGGGGTCGGCAGCGACCAACAACTCAGCGAGTTCAACGACATGCGTGACTGTTCCGCCATCCGTCCCGCCAGCGAGCAAAACCATATCGGGTCTCAAACTTCGGATTCGTTGGATTCGTTCGTAATCCTTGCGCCCGTCGTCAATGGCGATGACATCCATGACTATCGCGCCCGCACCCAAAGCAGCCCGTTGGGCGCTTTCGGCTGTCATCGTCTTGACAACGCCCATAACCATCATTTGCAACCCGCCACCTGCACTTGATGTGGAGACATACAGGTCAGCACCGGCATCGTTGTCAAGGGACGAGCGGATAAAGACTTTGTTGTCGGTCAGCAAAGTTCGTCCCGTAACTTCTTCAAGTTCGCGCATAGCGTTCAAGACACCGATGGTCACATCGTCGAAAGGCGCTTCAACTGTTGTTGGCGCTTCGCCCCGTGCAATCAAGCGATAACCCTCGTCGGTTCGCTCAATCAAAATCGCCTTCGTCGTTGTGCTGCCGCAGTCAGTTGCCAAAATTCGCCTCACTTCGTTCATAGACTTGCACCTCACGGCAAATTGGTTGGCACTTGCACTTTCTCAGGGCGGAGGGTTGCCAGAGAAAATGATAGCCGCGCCTTTCGTGATTTGCAAACCTTTCAATCGCCATACAATTGTCTTGCCACTGCTGCTTTTCTGCCAGCCTTTCACGGGAAGCCAAGTTAAGGCGCTTCAAGCACCCAAATCTCCATTTCCTTCGGCAGTTTGTCCTTGCTCAGCGTGACGCTGTTGCCCTTGATGCGCTTGACATTCTTTTTGCCCTTGATGAAGTCGTCCACCGGTGCGAGCACCGTGATTTTGCTTTGCGGGTGGCGGTAATGCATCGGGATGACGACTTTGGGCTTCGCCATCTGAACCAGTTGCCACGCTTGGTTGGCGTCAATGGTGAAGTAACCACCCACAGGCACAAGCGCGACATCAATTCGCCCAACCGATTTGACATCATCTTCGCTCGGCAAAACACCCAAGTCGCCGCAGTGGGCAATCCGCAAGCCTTCAGCTTCGATGATGAAGACGATGTTGTCGCCCCGCCCGGGACCATGCGAAGTCTTGTAGCCGATGATGCGCAAGTTGCCAATCTTGTGCTCGCCCGGCTTGTCAATCACTTTCGGGTTGCCCTTCACGGCTTGGATGTAGTTGTGGTCAAAGTGACCGTGAGAGACGAGAACGAGGTCTGCCTTGACATTGATGGGCTTGTAGCCCACCCGTTCGGCAGGGAATGGGTCAATGACGACAGTGAAGCCGGTAGCAAGGAGTTTCAGCACAAAACACGCATGACCGAGCCACTGCAACAACACTCCGCCTTGCATCGCCCTACACCTCCTTGTTTTGATTGCCCTCTCACATTGCTATGGTAGCGGCGACGATGCCGCTTTTTAGCCTCGGCTCCATTCGCCCGATTTGCCGCCGCTTTTGCGCTCAAGTTGCAATTGCTCAATCACTATGCCCGGCTCAATCCCCTTGCACATATCATAAACTGTCAAGGCAGCGATGGCTGCTCCCGTTAGGGCTTCCATTTCCGCCCCAGTTTGCGCGGTGCACCGGACGGACACTTCAATGCGAAGCAGCCCCTCATCAGGGCTCAAATCGAAGTTTACCTCTGCGCCGCTTATCGGGATGGGATGGCACAGAGGTATCAATTCAGGCGTCTTTTTGATTGCCAAGTAGGCGGCAACCTGAGCGCACGCGAGGACATCGCCTTTCGGAACTTTCCCTTCGGCGATTGCCCTCGCTGTCTGTGGGCTCATCCGAACTTTCACCGAAGCCGTCGCCGTTCTGACCGTCACTGGCTTTTCGGAAATGTCAACCATCCTGACTTCGCCCGACATGTAATCTCACCCATCTCCGCCACTGCGTTTTGACCGCTTCAAACTTTAGCACGGTGATGGGCGATGAAACTGGCTGTCTTTGACGCCCACAACGATTCGCTAACTGAGCGTGAAGACTTGGAAGCGTTGACGAATCGGCTTGATGATGGGCACTGGGATTTGGTTCGGTTCGCTGAAGGTGGTGGGCGATGGCAAATTGCCGCAATTTTCACACCGCCGAAGTTCTCTGGCATTGAAGCCCTCGCATACGCCTTGAACCACCTTGAACGAGCACTTGATTGGGTTGAGCGACACCGCGATAAAGTTCGGCTGATTCTAACCAAGCGCGATTTGAAAGACGATGGTCGCATTGGAATCTTGCTCTCGTTGGAAGGCGCTTCACCGCTCATGGGTCGGGTTGAGTTTCTGCGGCTTTTCTTTCGTTTAGGCATCCGTTGCCTCACCCTGACTTGGAACCACCGAAACGAATTGGCTGACGGCGTGGGAGTTGGCAGCGCTGCCGGCGAGTTGACGGAAGCGGGGAAGGTGGTCGTCGCTGAGTGCGAAAAGTTGGGCATCGCCGTTGATGTCTCGCACCTGTCGGAACGGAGTTTCTGGGATTTGATGAAGGTGGCAACGAAACCCATTTTCGCTTCCCATTCAAACTTCCGCTCCCTTTGCGACCATCCCCGCAACCTCACTGATGAACAAGCAAAAGCCATTGCCGATAAGGGCGGAGTAATTTGCTTGACTTTCGTGCCTGCTTTCGTTGGCGGTGATTTGGCTCAACTTGTGAGGCATTACCTTCACGGCGTTGAACTCGTCGGTGAAAAATCTTTGGGGCTCGGTTCAGACTTTGACGGCTGCAAAAATCCAGTCCTGCCAGACGCGTCTGCTTTCCCGCAATTAGCCCAATCGCTCCGACAAGCGGGCGTTTCCCTCCCAGCATTGAAGTCCCTCTTTCACGCCAACTTGCTTCGCTACTTCCGCAAAATCTTGCCAGAGCGGTGAGTTAAGGCGTCAGGAAATGCTCAAATACCGACTTCAATTTGCGGTCGGGTGGATAAGTTGGTAGTGTCGCTTTGAGGCTATCGTGGCGCAAATCCATCCTATTCCTTGCAGGTTCTGAGAAACTCCTGACTTGCCGCAATTGCCAAAAGACTCTTCGCCATTGACACAATGGCTTCGCCACTCCCTTGCCTGCAAAGCGCCCATTGACCGATGCTGACCTCATAACCGCCTTGCTCCCACGCTCTCAGAATGACCATAATGCAACCGCAACAACGCCACCTGCTTGATGACCTCTCCTGCCAAAGCCATGCCGTAAAGGGCAACATCGTCAAAATCGCTCGTCGTCTGATA
>Ga0080007_1036947_pt1 | contig 14244 bp, 10 predicted proteins | sample OctOCTMetagenome_FD_69210 | JGI IMG/M metagenome (GOLD analysis project Ga0080007, IMG submission 69210) | Hot spring and microbial mat streamer communities from Octopus Spring Streamers, Yellowstone National Park, USA - OCT_B (SPADES... | ecosystem: Environmental > Aquatic > Thermal springs >...
GTGCTAGAGGACGCTGGCATCAACATAGAAGATGGAATACTAGAGCTCCTCGTATACGAAGGGCTCAATAGAGTAGCGTATCACAAAGCTAGAACAGCTTCCGCCATGGTTTAACCTAAAAGGTAGCCTACATCAATTAAATGCTGTAACGGAGCTCTTAGACTGTAAAAGTAGCTCTCCCTAAAACAATCTTAGCCATTATCTTTTCAGGCCTTCTAGTTAGGGTTTAAAGTCCGGCCTCTTCCAGGTAACCCCTGTCATGGCACTAGATAATCGTGAGAGTTACCTAGGTCAACGATTAAAGTGTGAGTGTTCGTCGAAGTGGGGAGAGTCTTAGCTTCCTCTTAGGAGAGCCGAGCTTAAACTTTGTTATGGAGGGAAGAAATAAGTAGAGGGTTGGGAGGGGTTTAATGGGGGGTTTAACCGCTTAGTTCCTTATATCTCCTAGCGAAGTCCGCTAGTAGTGCTATTGCTACTGGGGCTAATACTATTACTGCTATTAGGTTTGGTACGACCCCTCTTCGCCCTTTAAAGGGCGGGGTTTCGAACCTCTGGGTCTAGGGTGTTAGCCCTCCGGACGGGGTTTAATGGTTTTACACCATTGTGTGGTACATGATAGCTTTCTATCTTCCTTGTTATTTTTATCTTGTATCCCTGTCTTCTTGCTATGTTTATTGCTGCGTTCACATCTGCGTTTATCTTCCTCCCGGTTCTCCTGCATACGTATAAACCTCTGTGAATCCTACCGTTCTCGTGTATTTCTCCGCATATCGAGCACTCCTTGCTTGTATAGTGCTCTGGTACAAGCTCAACCTCTATGCCGTACTCTCTGAATATGTCTACAATCCACAGTATTATTTTTCTATACCACCATATGTTTGTGTTATACTCGTTACCACTATCCTGGCTTAACGTTATAGGATACCCTATGTATAGTTTACGGACACCCCTACTCCATAGAGTTTCTGCTAGGAATCTAATTGATGTTAGGTATAGGTGTCTTAGCCTCTCATCCCTGGTATACATAGCCTCAAGATACATCTCATGATAGTATACCCATGTTGAGAGCCTAGCGTTCCTAAGTAAATCTCTTACAGCTTGGTATGTTGCTATCTCCCTCTTCCACCAATAATACTCAGACTTGATGGTACCACCCTTGACTAGTAGTACGTAGCCGTTTGTTGTGACTACTGCGAATAGGTTGTTTAAGCCCATGTCCATGAATGCCTTCTCGTTGCCAACAGGATCCCTCTGCTTTATAGACCTTGGGTTCACAATCCTACCCTTCCTATCCCTATAGTTAGGCTTAACATAGCCCTTCTTATTCGATTTCGGTGGCTCCCTCCCAACATCTATTGGTACATAGGCGAACCACCTACCATTAATGTATATTATTTCAAGTCTACCCTGCCTACCCTCCCATTTGATCCTACCAACATATCTAATCCTCAATCCAAAATCCTCTAGTACTAGGTAACCTCCGTTCTCGTCTACGGGCTCCAAGTGGTATCTATCGTTCCTTATGAATATGTGTATATCCTTCTTACCAGTAAGCCTATCCTTCCAGTATCCTGGTGGTGAAACCTTCTTGATGTGAGGTGGTAGTTTGCCTTGCTTCTTAAGCTCTAACAGCTCGAAGAATGAGCTCCAAGCCTCATCGTTCTTCTGTATAACGGCCTGAGCGTTGACACCCAGGACTTCGTTGCACTTGTAGTAGTACCTTCTGTCAATCTCGTACATTTTATCTCTGGTGAGCTCACCCTTGAAGAATGCCTGTCTCTTCTCATAGTTAAGCTCATTGTAGAGCTTAACGCACGTCAAGCTTATACCCATAAGGCTCCCATGCTCAACCTCTGTGGGTAGTAGTCTTAGCCTAACATCCCTCCAGTTATTGTTAAGCCTCTCCTCAATCTCCTCTTTGAGAGCTTGGAGGGGGTCGGGGTCTCCACCCGCGGGTACAGTTCGGGGAATAGTCCCCCCTTGGGTCATCCTTCCAAGCACTTCACCCACAGATGGAGCCAACCCCAACCCCCTCCAGACAACACAGTACAGCATAGGGGGTTTAAAGGCTTACGCTTTAAAGCGAGCCCTACCCCGCCTTTAAAGGCTAGGTTGCTAGACCTATGTAAGGCACAGTTATATGATTGTTTCATATTCATCCCATATGAATGGCTTCCCGCTCTCATACAGGCTTGTATCTCTAGGCTCATATCAGGGCACGCTTATATGACCCCGAGCTTCACATCCACACTAGCGTGGCTTCAGCGAGAGCTCTAGAAACTCACACCTCCTATCTTTCCTAGTTTCCCTAATACTTAATCTCATAACTAACGCTAAAATAAATTGAGCTAAAACTAACAATAACTGTACGAGCACTCCTATCTCCAACGAATTCACCAAATCACCAAAACTAATTAAACAAAATTTTTAATACATATAAAATCGTAAATATCTACACCAAATCTACAATAAATAAGAAGTAAATGGCTGAAAATTGAACAATATTCTAGGTGATAGAGAGCAGATTTTATATTTTCTGAGATGAAATAAGATATGAAGGTGGTAATTATAAACAATGTTAAATGCCCTTACTGTGGTTTTGAAGGTAAACTTTAAGCTTTAAAGACATGGAAATTCAGATTCTACGATGTTGAGAGGTTGGTATGTCCAAACTGTAAGGGTGTTTTTAATCATTATTATGGTGTGAGTCCTAGTAGTGGTAAGAAGTCTGAGTTTGTGATTAGGGTTAAGTCTAGAACTACTGGTGTTAGGAGAAGAGCTGGGTAGTCTATAAGGGGGTTAAGAGTGGGCTCTCTGAGCTCCTATCTATCTTCTGTGCAAACATAAAGGCTTACACTAGTGATGCTTATAGGCTTTAGTTCTTTAGATTAATATTGGTGATTGATTAGTGGTTAGAGAGCGTGAAGATTTAACCACCAAGATAATCAAGTTGTTAGAGGAAGATCCCGGTCAAGCTGTTAAAGATCTTGCTAAGAAGTTGGGTGTTAATAGGATTTTTCTTGCAGGTTATCTTGAAGCTTTAGAGAATCAAGGTTATGTTAGGTCAAAAAGGATAGGACCTGCTAAAGTGTATTTCGTTAATAGATTATTAGAAAGGTGATATTATGACGCTTGAAGAATATGAATTAAATTTCATGGATAAGCTTTGGGAGGCTGCGAATATGCTTAGGGGTAAGATGGAGGCTGCTCAATATAAACATGTAGTTTTACCTTTAATCTTCCTCAAATACGTCTCGGACATGTTTGAATCGAGGAGGAGGTGGTTGGAGAGGGCTTTGAAAGATCCTAATAACAAAGACTATTATCTTCCAAACGCATCGGAGGAGGATATTAAAAGCGTTCTAGAGGATCGTGATGAGTATCTTTCAGTTGGGGTTTTCTATGTGCCGGAGAAAGCTAGGTGGAGTTTTCTAGTTAAAAACGCAACACAACCTGAAATTGGAAAGATGATTGATGAGGCTATGGAAGCTATAGAAAGGGAGAACCCGGAGTTAAGGGGGGTATTACCTAAGAACTATGCTCAAGTTAACCTATCGCCTTATGTTTTAGGAGAATTGATAAATCTGTTTTCGAGGATAAGCTTCGGGCTTACTGAGGATAGGGCTAAGGATGTTCTTGGAAGGGTTTACGAGTATTTCATAGGTAAGTTTGCTGAGGCTGAAGGGAAAAGAGGTGGTGAATTCTACACCCCAAGATGTGTTGTTAAGTTGTTGGTTGAGATCTTAGAGCCCTATGAGGGGAGAGTTTATGACCCTGCATGTGGTAGTGGAGGGATGTTTATTCAAAGCTGGAAGTTTCTAGAAGCTCATAAGAGAGATCCTCACTCTATATCGGTTTATGGAGAAGAGGTTGTTGAAACCACGTGGCGTATTTGTAAGATGAACTTGGCTATACGTGGAATACCATCTGAGAACATCATACTTGGAGATACCCTACTTGAACATAAGCTTCACGACTTAAAAGCAGACTTCATAATCTCTAATCCACCCTTTAACATGACAAAGTGGGGAGCTGATAAGGCAAGGAATGACCCGAGATGGAAGTATGTAATCCCCGATGATACGAATAAGAACGGTGGAAACTATGCTTGGATCCAGCATTACATCTATCACCTAGCCCCCAATGGGAGGGCAGGTTTCGTTATGGCTAATGGAGCCCTATCTTGTGGTGGGAAATACGGTGAAGCTAGGAAAAAGATAGTTGAGGATGACTTAGTTGATTGCATTATAGCACTACCACCAAAACTCTTCCTCACCACAGCGATTCCGGCTAGCCTATGGTTCCTGGCAAGGAACAAAGACGAGAGAGCCAAAGGGTTTAGAGATAGGAGAGGCCAGATTCTATTCATAGATGCAAGAAATCTCTACAAGCCCGTATCAAGAAGTCTTAACATATTAACGGATGAACACATACAGATGATAGCGAATACCTATAGAGCTTGGAGAAAAGGCGAAGGCTACAAAGACATCCCCGGATTCTGCAAGAGTGCAACCATAGATGAAGTGAGGAGAAACAACTACATCCTAACACCTGGCAGATATGTTGGCATCCCTGAATCACAAGAGGAGGAAGAGCCGTTTGAGGAAAAAATGAGGAGATTAACTAAACAATTAGCTGAACAATTTGTCAAAGCTAAAGAGCTTGAGGAAAAAATAAGGAAAAACTTGGGTGAGCTAGGTTATGGCTTCGATTAATAATCGTTGGCATAAAGTTAAGCTTAGTAGTTTTTGTGATGTTATTATGGGTCAATCACCACCATCATCAACTTACAATGAAGAGGGAAAAGGATTACCCTTCTTCCAAGGAGTTAAAGACTTCGGAAGAATTTATCCAAGCAAGAGAGTTTACTGTATAGCAAACACTCGAAAAATCGCAGAAGCAGACGATGTACTATTAAGCGTTAGGGCTCCTGTTGGTGAAGTTAATATCGCCTCTGAAAGGTGTATAATAGGAAGGGGCATAGCAGCATTAAGAGTAAAAACAAGAAATAAGAATGATCAAAGGTTTCTTTACTATCTTATGCTTTTTAATAAAAAGATTTGGAGGCAACTTCACTCTGGAACAACTTTTGAAGAGATAACACGTGAAGATATAGAAAACCTTGAGGTCTTCATTCCAGAAAACATTCTTGAGAGACATAAAATCGCAGAAATCCTTGGCTCATTAGATGATAAAATTGAGCTTAACTATGAGATGAATAAAACCCTTGAAGCTATAGCTCAAGCCATTTTCGAGAACTGGTTTGTTGATTTTGAACCCTTTAAAGATAAGCTTGTTTACAGTAAAGAGCTAGGTAAAAAGCTTCCTGAAGGATGGGAAATTAAACCAATTTCAGAGGTCATACATGTTAATCCTCCTAGGAAACTTAGAAAAGGTACTGTAGCGAGAAAGATTAGCATGTCTGATTTAAAGCCTTGGCAATCCTGGATAGAGAGCTGGTCATATGAGGAGTATAAAGGGGGGCCTACTTTCCAGAATGGTGATACTCTTTTTGCGAGGATAACTCCTAGCCTAGAACATGGCAAAACAGCACTTGTTTTGATTCTAGATGAAAGAGAAATAGCTTTTGGTACAACCGAGTTTATAGTTCTAGCTCCCAAAGTCATTAAATCGGATTATTACGTTTTCTATCTTGCAAGAACGCGTGATGTGCGTGAGAAAGCAATACGTGCTATGTCAGGTTCGTCCGGTAGACAACGTGTTCCAGATGACATTTTTGATCGTATTTTAATCCCAGTACCGCCCGAGGAGGTTATTAAGGAGTTCAATAACATTGCTTCTCCATTATTTGAGATGATAACGGTAAATGCTAGGGAAAACTTAGTATTAGCTCGGATTCGTGATGCACTCCTTCCTAAACTTCTTTCAGGTGGGATTAGGGTAAAAGTTGATGTTGAAGAAGAATTTCCAGAGGAAACTAAGAAGCTAGAAGATATAGGAAGGAAGAAGGCTAAAATTCAAGTATCTCTTGAGGAGTGGTTAAGGCATGGCTGAGTTCGCTGAGCCTGAATTACTGGAGAAAGCTGTACTAGAGTGGTTTAAGGAGTTAGGATATGAGGTAGCTTATGGCCCGGATATTAGCCCTGGAGGGTTGAGGCCTGAGAGGGGCTCCTATTCAGATGTACTATTGTTAAGGAGATTAAAAGCTTCTTTAACTAGGATAAATCCAACTCTTCCTAGTGAGGCCATAGATAAGGCTATTCACGAACTCGTCCATATTTCAGAGCCGACGCTTGAGAAGACAAATAGGAAGTTCCACTTCATGCTCAGAGATGGTGTGAGGGTAGAGGTTAGTAGAGAGGGGAGGAGGGTCTGGGAGATAGTTAAGCTCTTTGATTTCGATGACCCAGCTAATAATGACTGGCTAGTTGTTAATCAGTTTAAAGTAGTTGAAACAGGCAAACCACCGAGAAGACCCGATATAGTGGTATTTGTTAATGGGATCCCACTTGCAATAATTGAGTTGAAAATTCGGGACTTCATAGAGGCTTATAATAAGATCCAAAATTATAAGAACAATATCCCCACAATCTTTTACTACAACGAAGTCGTTCTACTAGTAACCGAGAGAGAAGGTAGAATAGGAACATTTACAACCCCCCGAGAGAAATTCGCTCCCTGGAGGACGGTTAGGGGTCAAGAGCAAAAAGGAGTGAAGGCTGCGATCATCGGAATATTTAACAAAGAGACTTTTCTCGAACTCGTAAGAGACTTCGTTATTTATGAGAGTACCCCGAAGTTCTCTAAGATAATTGCCCGTGATTATCAATACGATGCTGTAAAAGAAGCTATTAAGAGGACTTTAAAAGCCTACAACTCTAATGACAAGAGAGTTGGAGTAGTCTTCCACGCACAAGGTGCTGGAAAATCTTTGGAAATGGCTTTCTACGTCATGAAGCTTTTAAGGTTACGTGAACTCGAAAACCCAACAGTACTCATATTAACTGATAGAAATGACCTAGATGATCAGATATATGAGAAGTTCTGCACTATTGATAGTGAGCATGGATTATCCCCTATTCAAGCAGAAACAGTTGAACATTTAAAAGAATTACTTAGAACCCCAGCTGGAGGTGTGATATTCTCAACAGTTCAGAAGTTTAGAGCTGAAGGTAGGCACTTTCCGCTCCTTTCAGAGAGGAGGAACATAGTTGTTATTGCCGATGAAGCTCATCGCTCTCATTACAACTTCATCAGCGGATATGCAAGGTATATCAGGGAAGCTCTACCTAATGCCATGTTTGTAGGTTTTACAGCTACACCCATCGAGCTTGGAGATAGATCTACAACACAGGTTTTCGGTGATCACATACACGTCTTTGACCTCTCAGAAGCAACTAAAATTGGTGTGGTCGTCCCGGTGGTTTATGAAAATAGATGGGCGAAAATAGGTCTAGATGATCATTCAAAGGAGATCCTAGATGAGGCATTTGAGGAAGTAACGGAGAATGAGGAAGTAGAGGTTAAGGAGAAACTTAAGGAGAAATGGTCAAAACTAGAGGCTATTCTAGGTTCGGAGAGTGTTCTTAGAAAACTTGCTGAAGATATTGTGAGACACTTTGAGGAAAGGGATAACATTGTGGAGGGGAAGGCGATAATAGCATGTGCGAGTAGGAGGATAGCTGTCGAACTCTATAATCAAATAATAAAGCTGAAACCGGAATGGCATAGTGATGATGACAATAAGGGCTTCATTAAAGTTCTAATGACGGGCTCCACAGACGACCCGCCAGAATGGCAACCTCATATAAGAAATAAGATGAGAAGGAAGGAGCTTAAAAATAGGTTTGCCGATCCCAAGAGCCTTCCTAAAATCATGATAGTAAGGGATATGCTGTTAACAGGTTTTGACTGCCCTTGCCTACACACTTTATACATATATAAGCCGATGAAAGGACATACGCTACTTCAAGCAGTTGAAAGAGTTAATAGACCGTATAAGGATAAACCAGCAGGCTTAATAGTAGATTACATAGGTATAGGAGAAGCACTCGCCATCGCAATAAAACAATACACGAAAGAAACTCAAAAAGATCTTTCACAAGCACTACCTAATGAAGAGGAGGTTGTTAAACTAATATATGAGAGATATAGAGAGATCCGGAGTATACTTGGAGACCTAGATTACACTAACTGGCAGAAGCTCAGTAAAGAAGAGTTAATAGAACTTCTATGTGTAGCACAAGATAAAATTTCTGTCAATGATGAGATCAAGAAACGGTTTATTAAGGCAGTTGTTGAAATGAAAAAAGCCTTCTCGCTTTTCCCCACAAACCCGGAGGTCTATAAGTTAAGGAATGACCTTATGTTCTTTGAGGCTGTAAAGAAGAGAATAACAGCTCTCTCCCCGGGAGCTATGCCTTCTCTTGAAGTAGAATCATCTATAAAAGAACTTATTTCAAGAGCCGTTATCCTAGAGGATATAACACCATTGCTGGAGAAAGGGAGAATTGATATATTGGATAAGGAGTTCTTAAAACATGTCGAAGAGCTGAAGTTTCCAAATATACGAATTGAGATTATGCGTAGGCTACTTACCGAGAAAATCGCAATGAGGGCAAAACGTAACCCTCTTAGATTTTCCTCTTTCAAAGAGAGATTAGAGAAAACTATAAGGGCTTATCACGCTCAGGCCATCAGCTCAGCACAAGTTATGGAAGAACTAATTAAGATAGCTAGAGAACTTAGAGAATTTGAAATTGAAGGGGAAAAGCTGGGTTTAACTGAAGAAGAACTAGCATTCTACGATGCCCTAGCTCAGGGGAAGGAATATATAGCATCTAATGAGCAGCTTAAAGAGCTTGCTAAGAAGATTGTTAACACGATCAAGGGGAACCTATCGATAGACTGGACACATCATGAAAGTGTGAAAGCAAAGATCAGATCTGCAGTGAAAAAGGTTCTAAGAGGATCTGGGATCCCGCCAGCTAAATGCCAAAGTACCGTAGATCTAATAATGAAGCAAGCAGAAGCTCTATACAAAGAATGGCCAATCATTCAAGAACATTACTCAATCGAGATACCAGGCGAACTTGGTATTTCGCTAGAATTAGCCTTCTAAAGCTAAAATTCACCTACCATCCAAGACTACGATAGAAAGTTATATTAATGAAAGAGAATTTGGGAGCAATCTTAAAGTCGATTACTATACGTTAGGATAACCTAATTGAAGCTTAAACATCGCAGTTAATCTAGTATAGGTAAAGAAACACTAATTAGCTAAAATATGGGGAGGTGGGGGCCCTGAGTGGAGGTAGGCTGAAACCTAACCCACCTTAACCTAGGTTAAACATGGGTTAAGTTCAGGCTAGGGGGTTCTCAACAGTGTTTAACCCAGGGTTTGACCGGCTTCCCAGAAACACGGGAATCCAGAGTAGGCAGATCTACCTATCCGGGGAGGGTTTGGAGGGCTACAGCTGTAGCCCCCAGCCCCCTATTAGCGTAATTCAAGGTGGGCTGTGGTGAGCCGAATTAAACGAATAAGACAGCTTACTCTAATGCTATGAGGTGCTGGGAGGTCTAGGAGGGCTGGGGCTCGTAGGAGGCGTAGTTTAGAGGGTGAGGTTATACCACAAGGTTTTATCGACTTTGACCCATGCTAGCAGTGTAGATCTATCTATCTAACGTGCTCTCAAGCACTTAAAGTCCCCCTCTAGAGGCTCTAGAGCTTCTCTGGAATGGTAACCTCCATGATCATGGCCATGATGGGGGTTACTTTGAACAACGGTGTAGTTTATGTTAGGTAGCGTTGACTAACCCCGCTTACCTAACACCTGAGGTGAAGGGTTGGTGTTCAAGCTGGTGAGAGTTGCTGAGGTAACCCTCATCGCATCTTAGGGCTCCATAGTCCCACGGGGTTACCCTAAGCCTCTCTATAGCCATGATAGGAACTGTGATGGTCAAGGCTAACTCCGAGAAATAGTGTTAGGTAACAGGTAGGCTGGGCTGTTGCCTAACACCTTAGCTTCAAAACGTGCTAGCCGAGGGGGATCATAGGTGGGGTTTGGGTTACAGTCCTCTAGGCTCCCCCGCCTAAGCATATTCACATCATTAACAGTTTACCGTCCACATCAAGGGCTTCCATGATCACATTTTAGCCACACCATCCACACCATAATACAATGTGATATGCACATCACCAACATATTAGTTTTTACACTCATGTTACCCTGTCCGGAGGTGGGCTTGTGATCGAGAAGCCTAGGCCTATGCCGGGATGGCTCAGACGTTATGCTGAGCTAGCCGATAGAGGACTGGATCTTAACGAGATAGCTGAGTAGCTTATGGTAAAACTTGAGACTACTAGGGAGCGTTATGATCTAGCATACCGTAACTACATTAACTTAGCTAAGGAGAGAGTGTTGGAGCTCTACAACCGGGGTATGGATCTTGAGGAGGCTATAGCTAAGGTTAGAAATGAGCTTGGCCTAACTAAGGGGATGGCTGATACTGCTCTAAGACTAGCATTAGAGGAGCTTAGAGTTCGAGAACCTAGGTATGGGAGTCGGGTGAGATTTCGAGGAAGGGTGAGGAGGCTTCAAGGAGAGTTCTAAAAGAGGAAAAAGTCTATACTCTATTATAGAAATAAAAACGCTTGTTGAAAAGATGTTGGTGGTTTACTAAAACTCTTCAAAAATCTAAATACAAAATACATAATAAATTATAAGTTCTTAAGAGGAGACGGATATGCCCGTTGGTTTGAAAAGTACCTGATCTTTTGCCAGATAAAAACAAAAAGTAGTATATGAGGATACAAACTATCTTATAGTGAAAATAGTGGAATAATAGCTTTTATCTTAAACTATCTATTATTAAGAAAATCTTTAAGAATCTTATATAAAGTTTCTAAAAATTTATAACCTTCTTCAACTGTTGGCTCTATTTGAGTATCTTCGTGATGGTCATTTAATGTATCAAGTCTTATAAATGCTCGATTTGAATGTGTAGTTGATAAGGCATACTTTAACCTTTTATTAAATCTTTCTACATCTCTTTCAACTATTATGTGTGGTTGTGTGTAACACTGTATTCTTGTACATCTGAACCCAGGAATAGTAGATGGCATAAAATCTTTTCTCAATTCAAATAAAACCTCGCTGTATTCTTTGTAAACCTTTAAAACATTTTCATCATAATTATTCATAAACCAGTCATCAACCCCAATGGTTCCTCCATATTGTACCGCCCAATCCGAATTACATTCGAATAACTTCAACCTTTCTTGTGTTCTGAACTCGTTTGGATCGAACCATCTATTTACCTCAGAACTAACTATGTAAATGTCATACTTAGACAATATTTTGACTCGCTTCCTCATTTCATTGATTACTTCTTCTACATTTTTGGTCTTAAGAGTAAAAACCGGGGTATCATATATATAAACGACAGGTCTTCCTCTTACCTTTAGATAAGAAGGATGAGAGAAGTAGTTTTTAGATAAATATTCAAAGTCCTCTATAAATTTTTTCTTGTTTTCCTCATCATTCAAGTCTATGAATCCATCTTTATCTTTTTTAACCTTCCATGAGTTTCATATAGAATAACAAATTTAACATCAGAGATTAGAGAGTTATTAATGAAAATGTCTTTCAATCATCTATCATGATAATATGTAGGTTCATCATATCTTCCACTCCAAGATATGAAAAATACTTTTATTCCATAACCTGTAAAAATATCAATATGTTTACTGATAACCATTTGATCAGTTGAATCGTACTATCCTAACAATGGTTGTAATGTTAATGGAGAGTTGTGTGCCCAGTACTCTGGCCCCCACCACAAGTAATAAGATCCAGCAACGATTATTCCTTTTTCATATAGTTCTTTCCCAATATTTTCAAATTGTCTTATGTATGGTGTTTTTATCTCAGCCCTACCCTCATTCCCAGTAGTATCTCTAACCCTAACTTCTATAGCATACTCCCTACCACCCTTCAAATCTTTAAAATGAACACTGAAAATCATCCTTCCAGTTTGTAAGGGTTTAATCCTAACAATCCTCACATCCTCCTCTGGGAATACTTTATTGTAATCCTCCCCCCTCATACCACACATTGTTATGAAGTACTTATACTCAATAGGTCTAAGGGTAACCTCAACATCCTCTAAACTACTAAGAGGTGATATAACTTCAAAGACAACATTTACATCGTATATCTTATCATTTACAACCCTCATAGGCCTCCAGTAAAGATTTAATATCAATGGGAAGTATGGTAGAACTTTCTGTAGCTTCTCCTGTGTTATTTTTAAATCCTCTAAAATCTTGAGAGTTGAATATTCGAATGAAACCCTCTCATCACCAAGTAATACTCTATACCTTTCAATAATCTCTTTTAGCTTCCTAATAGCTTCATCCATCCTCCCCCTATAATACTCTATAGCTAATGTAGACTCCCTCTCAAGCTCATCAATTTTATTGATTATAGAATTTAACCTACCAACCTCCTCCCTAGTAATATTATACTGGGTCTCCCAGTAGCCAGCCTTCTCCTTCAGGCTATTGATCTCCTCCACACTCTGTCTTAACACCTCCGATAACCTGCTAACCTCCTCTTTTGTAGTGTTATATTGTTGTATTAGATACTCTAACTCCTCCTTTGATTTAGCTAATTCACCTCTTAAACCAGAGATTTCACCTTCCCGCTTTCTCAGCTGTTCTAATAGCCTACCAACCTCCTCCCTTGCAGAGTTATACTGGTTTATCCAGTACTCTAGCTCTTTTCTAAACATAGTCTCAAGCATAGGTATGTGGTATAACCTTTCATAGGTTTCAATAGTAACAGCTCCTAAACCTATGCCGGCTAGGAATTTGAATAGATCCCTTCTATTCATATTACCAGCCTTAATAATAGAGATTGTATGGGGGGTTATTTAAATTCCCCCTTGATTGGTGTTAGGAGGATTATTTAGAGGTGGATATGGTGAGCCTAGTTTATCATATCAACTATTATACAAGCTCTCAGCATGTTAGATAATCTAGCATCTCTGCTAAAGCCTCTAAACATACTCTAAGGTGGGGTTTACTTGTTTAGAGGGTTTGTGGGAGTGCACCTTTAGGCGTTCAACATGTTAGGTAACAAGACCGTAAGCCTGTTACCTAACACTTAGGATTGCACGTAGGCTCACCTCTAAGCTCCTAACACTCTCTCCAGGAGCTCTAATGCTCCCCCCAGCTTTGACTCGACACCGGCTAGCCCTAGCTTCTCGATCTCACCCCTATATGCTCTCGCAACCTCAATTGCCGATCTCAGCATCTCTACAAGCTTTAGAGCTCTAGCTGTAGCCCTAGCCCTGTTGTTAGGCCTCACAGATCTAAGCCTTAATGCTAGCTACTGTGCTCTACCCACTAGCTCCTCTACGGTCTCCTCCAAAGCCTCCTAACAAGATCCCACGTTTTATCATCGTACGACCTGGCATGGTATGATTCAAGCTTGTAGAAGCCAGGTGCTACAATGTCGAGGTAGCCTCTAACCCTAAAACTTTCATCCTCGAAGCAGGTGTAACTCGACATGTCTATGGAGCCACAGAGCCTGGAGTACAGCATTTCCTTTATAAAAGTGTATTCGTGTGAAGGCTTCCTGTAGGGCTTGGAGCTCCACAAGCTTCTGGTAAGCTACGTTTGATAGCTGTGGGCACCTCTCCAATACATGCTCCAAACCTCTAACATACTGGTTTAGAACTATAGCAGCTTCACCAAGACTCTGAGGCTCCCTAACTGTAAGTTGCTGTAGAGCCTGCTGTGCTACAGTAGAGCCTACAAGCATTGCGAACTCATCTACGGACAGCATCCTAAGCATCCTCTCTAATAACAAATCTGAAACCCTAGCCCTATGGTTCTTAACCTTTATTAGCATAGGTTGGGTCTACTCCTAGCTCTGAGCTCCTAACACCCCTACCCTACAGGTAGTCGAATAGCCTAAACCTAACCTCATCCCCTAAACTCCTGAAATCCACTAGACTCGGGTCGATCAAAGCCTAGCACATGAGCTCTGGTATGTGGAGGGGGTTTAAAGCTGGTATGAAAGCCGATATGTGGAGGGGTAATCGTGGAGGGGAGCCTTCTGGAGGTGGCTCTGGAGTGATTGGTGGGATTTATTGGGTGGTGGGCCCGCGGGGATTTGAACCCCGGACCTCCGCCGTGTGAGGGCGGCGTCCTATCCAGGCTAGACGACGGGCCCCCAGTTAGATAGTGTTACTTGGTCTGGGGTTTATAGGTGT
>Ga0080007_1089121_pt1 | contig 14241 bp, 15 predicted proteins | sample OctOCTMetagenome_FD_69210 | JGI IMG/M metagenome (GOLD analysis project Ga0080007, IMG submission 69210) | Hot spring and microbial mat streamer communities from Octopus Spring Streamers, Yellowstone National Park, USA - OCT_B (SPADES... | ecosystem: Environmental > Aquatic > Thermal springs >...
ATACTGCATATAAAACGCCCAAAATTCCCACAACCGCCCCAAATAGTGCAAACCCAGCCATAAAGGAGAAATCCCTCCCGGTTTTTAAATTTTGGCAACGGCTCTATAGCCCGCATGGCGTCTACGTATTGAATACGTATACACAATATTTTAAAGCAGTAAAATTACTGCCTCTGTGCCTCTTGAGCGTGTTGTGGAATTCAGGTTAGCGTCTGAAAAGAGACTCATACGCGTTAGCCCATAGACAGTGTCAGAGGGTTTGTTATCGGCGGCTTGTCTCCTCCAGCCACTCCTCTATGGCGTCTGCGAGTTCTGTATAGCGCATGAAGCCTTCTAGATGCTCTCTGCCGCACACGATCTCTATCCCGTTCTTCCTACGGTATACCCTCGGCTCCTTACCTGTGAGGGCCTTTATCACGGCAACGAGCCTCTCGGCGTCTGCCTCTCTGCCGCCGGGGGCGTCGGCTCTGGCATAGGCGCGTCCCTCGGCCGTGTTGAGCTTCCTATGCCTGCTGAAGGTGATTGTGTATTCACGCTCCACGCGGTCCTCAATGTGCTCGCCCTCCACGCGGCCCACCTCCACCGTTATCTTAATCCTCAGCAACTTCCTGCCGTCTCTGCCCTCCTCAATCTCGGCGCCCCAGCCTGTGGCCTTCACGAAATATGTCTTGCCGTTCACCTCAACCCACTCTTCGAAGTTCTCCAGCGTCTGGGAGCTTCTCTCCTTGCCCTTCTCTATGATCTCTTTGGCTTTTTCGTAAACTTCCTCGCCCGCCTCCTTCGCCCTCTGGAGTATGTATTCCACGAAATCTGCCGCCAGCTTCCTCTGCTGTTCATCCTTGCCGTGTACGGAGAGCCAGGCGGCGTAGGCCAAGCCCGCCTTGAGGATCCTCACGTAGCCCATCCCGCCGCCCTCCTCCGGCATCTTCATCGAGAAGTGTTTACCCTCCACGAGACCTATCCCGTTAAGTTGCCGTGCCACCTGCTGTATGCTGTCGGGGTTGGGGGAGGCGAATCTGACCTCAAGCGAATTGTGGTGGTCAAGCCGCACAAGGTACTTCGGCCAGCCCTCCATCAGCGTGAGGCCCCTCTCCAGCTTCTCCAGCCAGTGCTTCGCCTTGCCGGCGTCCACCCAGCCTTTCTCGACGGCCTTCCTGACAATCTCGGCGAGGGCTTTTCTGAGCTCTTCGCGCCCAGCCGCAAGCTTGTCGGTGTAGGCTCTGACCCGCCACACGTCTCTATCGCCCTCTTTCTTCACCTCTGCGTTGACGCCCGCCAGCCTCAGAAGGTGGGCCGCGAGCTCCACGCGGCTCCGGTCCGTTGAGGCGAATTGGAGCTCGATCGCGTTCTCGCGTAGATATACGTTGTACTTGACGGCGACGCCGGCCACCGATATGGTCAAGTCGGCGGCGACGGGGCCGTCCTCAGTCCTCCTCCTCAGCCTCTCCCAGCTGACGCTGAGCACCTCGGCCCCCAGCTCCACGGCTTCAGCCAGCTTGTGGTTTTTAAGCCTGTCGTCTCCTTCGAGCAGAGGAGGAGCGAAGAGGAAGTATAGGCCAGCCAGCTTGGCGGCATCGCCGCCGGACGCGACCACGGTAAACGCCCCAAGGGATCTCTTTACCTCCGTCTTAATGTCGTAGGCCGCGAGGGCGGCCGCCCAGAGCATGGCGATTTCGCGCTCGCCGACGGCCAAGCCGACATTTTTCCACGCCGCTGACACAGTCCCGTCGCCGTCTATTGCGCCGGAGACCACAGCGCCGAAGTATCTCAGCGTCGTCTCGTTTACGCCTAGCCTTTCCGCCTGGATAAGCAGAAGAGCAGGACCCATGGTCTCCCTCGCAATTTTGTCGTCGTCCAGCATGTCCCTCAGCACCTCTAGTTCGCTCCTGACCCCCTCGCCCAGCCGACTCACGGCGGTCTCCACCACGATGTCCCAGTGGTCAGCAACCCACCGCTTGAGACCTTCCCAGCTCTTCACATGCATGAGGTCCTCCAGCCCCTCCATGTCGCCCAGCATCCTAAGCCACCCACCTTCCACACTCCTCCTAATCACCTCGTCGAGTTTCCCGAGAGAGGCGCGGGCGCGGAACTGCGGCTTCAGCCCCTCAAGAGTCAAACCCACGTCGTGGCTGGCGTCGCTTAGGAGGCTTGGCCTTCTGAAAGCGCTGGCTGAGGCGGCCGGCGCAACGACGGTTAGCATTAGGAAAGCCGCTGGGAGGATGAGGGTATGAAGGTCTGGAAGATAAGGCAGTACCTCCCCGCACTGCTTTTATACGTGCAGAGACGTGTGGGTGGTGAGAGAGGGTTCTTGGCCGCGGTGAGGACGCGTGATGTGAGTGGGTTGGATAGGCGGTGTGGTAGGGCTGTGCGCTGGCTCATGATGAGGCTAGTGGAGAAGGGGCTGGCTAGGCGGTTCAAAAAGGGAACGTACATAATCGAGAGGAGGGCTGTGGAGGAGGTCTTAACAGCCTTGAAGGAGTGGATATGACGACGGTTAAGAAAATCAAAACCACAGCCGCCGTTTTTGAACTGCCGCAGAAGCTGGGTATCCTCCAGTATGTGGAGTATGAGCCGCCTCCGAAGGAGTGGTGTACCAACGGCGGCTGTCTCTACGAGGGGCTTTTAACCGCAGAGGGGTGCCGCAGAGGGGTGTGCGTGCGGTATAGGGTGTGGGTGCATTCGAGAGATAGGAGGAGGTGGGAGGCTAAGGAGAGGTGGAGGAGGCGGAGGGATGAGGATGTGGGTGGCTGTATTAGGCAACAGGTGGCGGATGCGTTGCGGGAGTTGTCGGGGAAATACGACGTGGGTGTGTGGTATGAGTATGTAAGGGTGGGCACGTGGTCGCACCAGTTTGATGTCTTCTGCGGCGTTGTCGTAAACGGAGTGAAGCTGGATCAGCCCTACTGCCGCGTGGTGGATGAGTGTGTTGAGGAGATGCTAAGAGACTATAGGAAGGAGGTGGAGAGGCTTAGGGAGCCGCCTGAGCCGGCTTTAGTTATCAAGATCGACCCCGTGGAGGAGCCTCTGCGGGAGTGGTCGGAGCTGGGTGCCTTCGGCGTGGATTGGGTTAGGAAGTGGCTTGTCCTTAGGGAGAGGCTGGTGGAGATTGCTAGAACACTGCGCAGATATCCGTGGATGGTTGATGTGGTGGGGCAGAAGCCGGTGGGCATCCTCCACCCCTACATGGTGGAGGCGTATGTTACAAGGGACGGGTCTGAAGCTTGTCTATCTCTAAATCCGCCGAAGGCTTTCTGCGCGTGGGACGGAGCCGTGAATGAGGTCAAGCTAGAGCTGGAATTTAAGCGATATGAAGTATACGAGGAGAAGATGAGAGAGGTGTACAGGCCGAAGGGCTTGCTGGCATTTGCCGCGGCGGCGAGGGAATACGTGAGGGTGCTCTAGCCGCTTTTTCCTTCCCCTCTATTTGTATCGAGAGACAGCCGCTTTGTATCTTACATCGTTTAAGAAGCTGGGCCTTTTGACGAGGCTGGCCGAGGCGGCTGGCAGGACACCGGCGAGCGTCAGAAACGTCGCCAAGAGGCTGAGTGAAGGGGGTAGATATGACGACAGCCGCCAGAAAGACTAGAACAACCGCCTCTGTCTTTGAACTGCCGCAGAAGCCAAGCATCCTCCAATATTTTAAAACAGTAAAATTATTACCCATGTGCCTCTTGAGCGTGTTGTGGAATTTAGGCTGGCGTCTCAGGTGGATCTGCTTCCTGAAGTGATATACTTCATCGGCAAGACCGGCGCCGCCATGTTTGAGGAGAGGCCTGAAAAGCTTCCGAGGCCGCGCGACCCCGCCGCGCTCCAGAAGGCTAAGAAGATAGATGAGTTCCTGAACCAGCTGTTGCTCTATGTACAGCCGCAACAGGTGGCGTTGCCGCTGACCGCTCTGGAGTCGCAGATAGATTCGGTGCTGGAAAAGCTGGAGGCTCTCTACAAGGAGGTTTCCTACTACACCCGCTTAATAGACGAGTTGCGGGTCAAGCTGGCGGTGTCTAGAGAAATCGCCGGGGTCAAGACGGCTGTGTTGCCGAGGACTGAGGCGCTGGAGGTCTTTGCGGCGTTGCCGGGAAGGGCCGTGAGGGAGGCCGTGGAGCTGGCCAAGTCTCTAAAAGCCACGGTGGTGCAACAAGGCAACGCCCTCATCGTGGCGGTGGAGCGGAGAAACGCGCCGCAGCTGAGAAACGCGCTTGAGAAGCTGGGCGTACGCGTGCTCTCTCTGCAGGAGGTCGCCGACATGGAGCCTCCCAACGTGTTGGAGGAAAGGCTGAGGAAGGCGGAGGAGGAGCTGAAGGCGGCGGTGCAGAGGCAGAAAGACCTCATAAACTACGCCTACACCCTCAGAAACGCGGCGGCCGCCGTCGCCGAGACCTTCAACAAATCCGCAATAGACGAGGGCGCGGAGACGGGCCGTCTCTTCGAGTCCTACGAGAAAGAGATAAAGAGGCTTGAGGAGCAGTTGGCCAACCTCTCCAAGATCAGGAAGGTTCTGGAGGCCCTCTCCGGAAGAGGGGGCTTGAAGTTGCCCGAGGGGTTTAAGCTGGTGGTCGACCCAGAAACGCCCATAGCCGCCCCGCATGTGGTGCAGGAGATCAACGGGGTTAAGGTGGCGTTAGTGAGGGGCGTGGCGAGGGGGGTTGAGGTTCCTCCGGAGTACCTCTCCGACGTAAAAACCGGCAGGGAGCTCGTGGAAAACGCCATAAAGTCCCTGGAGGCGTCCCTCCAGAGGCTCAGGAAGGAGCAGGAGATGTTGGAGAAGCTGTATCGCGAATACTCGATATACGGCGACGGGAGGTGGGAGGAGCATAAAGACACGGCGTCGGTCATATTCTACGTGCTTGAGAAAGACGTGAAGAAGATAGACGACGCCCTTGCGGAGTTTGTGAAGCACAACCTCGGCAGGCTGGACGTGGTCAGGCGGACGCGCTACAAATACTTCGACGCCGTGCCCGTGGAGAGGAGGCCGACGCTGGAGAAATACCCCGCGCCTATTAGGCAGTTCACCAAGATCGTCTACCTGTACGGCGTGCCGAGGCCAAACGAGATAAGCCCCGTGCCGCTGGTGGCGCTTCTCTTCCCAGTCTTCTTCGGCTGGATGTACGGCGACCTCGGCCACGGCTTCCTCCTCTTCCTCCTGGGCCTACTCCTCCTGAAGAAGCTATACGGCGGGAGGTACAGAGACTGGGGGATAATATGGGCGTTGACGGGTCTTGTCTCCATGTTTTTCGGCGCCCTTGTATACCAGGAGGTGTTTGGCTTCGGGTTTAAAGAACTAGGCATAAAAATGCCGACTCCGCCTGTACTGCACCTCTTCGGCGAGGGACACGAGCTGGTGACGACGGAGGGCGTACTGGCTGGGATCAAAGCGGCGTTTATACTAGGCTTCTTCCTCATCTTGCTCGCCTTCCTTTCCAAATTCATAAACACGTTGCTGAAGGGGGAACCCGACGTGGCGGTTGGAGTTGTGCTGCCGCAGGTGGTGCTCTTCTTCTCGCTGGGTATGGTGTTCTTCTCCCTTGTGAAAGACGCGTTGCACCTGGAATTCATGGCGCCGCTTCTCCAGCTCCCGTGGCTCTACATCTTCGTGGGGGCTTTCATATGGAGCGCGGCGGGGGCCTTTGCCTTGAGGGCTAAATATAAGCACCACGAGGAGGCGCCTCCCGTCACCGAGGAGTTTATAATGGGCCTCGTCGAGAGCTCCCTCGGCGCGTTGGCAAACATACCGAGCTTCGCCCGTCTCGTGATCCTAATACTGATACACGGCGTGTTGACAAAGCTGGTAAACGGCGTTGCCATTTCGCTCGGACCCGCCGGCATCCTCTTCGCCGTGTTTGGCCACTCCCTAATAGCAGCCGCCGAGGGCCTGTTCTCCATGGTGCAATCCCTCCGTCTCGTGTTCTACGAGACGCTTTCTAAGTTCTACGAGGGCAGAGGACGCCTCTTCGCTCCTCTGGCTCTGCCCTAATGGAGATAATCGCCGAGGTCACCCCGGTCAGAGACAGAACGAAGCTTCTGAAGAAGCTGGAGGCGCTCAAGCCGTTGGTCAACAGAATAGACATACCGGAGGCCCCTGGGGGCAAACCCACGGCGCACGCCCTAGCCGTGGGCGCACTCGCCAAACAGATGGGGTTTGAGCCCATCGTGCACATACGGCTCCTTGACGTGAACAAGACAGGTCTGAAGTCTCTACTCGGCGGGGCCTACCTGCTGGACATAAAAGACGTGGTGGTGTTGCAGGGGGACCCCCCGGCCGAGGGCAGACCCGTGGGCGAGGTATCCACCGAGGAGGCGGTGGAGGAGGCGAAGAAGATGGGGCTCAGAGCAGGCGCCCTGCTGAGCCTGAGGAGAGACCACAGAAAACGCGTGGAGACCCTCAGAGCCGACTTCTACCTAGCCCTGCACCTCACAGACGCCAAGCAACTGGAGGGGCTCCCCCCCATCGTCTACCCCTACGTCATGGTGAGAACAAGCAACAACTCCGAGCTGATTGACAGGCTTAGACAAACCGCCGTGGAGCCCCACGAGGCCTTGGCGTTGGTGGAGGCGCTGGAAGGGGCGGCGCCCGGAGCCGTCATCTCGGTTCCGGGAGATTTCGACGCCTTGGTAGGGCTACTGAAACAGATAAAAACACGCCGTGGCTAAAAATCCACAGACGTGAAGCCTTAAAGACAAGTCAAAACACGCCGCAGTTAAAAAGCCTCCGGTCTCTGTACCCGACTAGGTAAACCCCGTTAACCAGTATGTTGAGCCCGTATACGTAGAAGTGGCATAAAGACTTCGGAACAGCGACAACTCTGCTCCCGGCCAGCACCAAAAAGGTGTTGTAGGTTTCGCCGACTACGACGCCTCTAACGCCGTAGGAGCAGCGATATGTAGAAACCTCTCTCCCCAGCAGATCTACACAACTTGGACGCAAGGCTACTTGGCCAACTCCCGCTCTATTGTCAAAATCCTCGCGATGGCTCTCTTTATCTGTTTAACCCTGCCAGGTTTCTCGACGAATCCCCTCGCCCTCTGCGTCTCAAGCCTGACCAGCTCCGCCCTGAGCTGGTTAAGCAACTGACGCCTCTCCTCCGGCTTCAGCTCCCTCAACACCTTGGCCTTGAGCTTCTTTTCAGAAGACATGTACCACCACTAAAACCAAAATTTTTAAGATTTATTGTTGCGCCTCAGCAGGTGCCGCCGCCTCTGGTCTTGTGGGCGGCTTGATCTTGTACTCGTCGCTGTACCGCATAGTCGCCGGCGTGATCCTCACCTCTATGCCGTAGATGCCCGGCTTCAGAAGCACGTGGACCACCGCCCGCCTCACCCGCTGTTTGGCGTCGTGGCCGATCTTGTATAGCTTTCCGGAGGTCTGCTTCTCGAACTTAGCCCTCTCAGTGGACAGCTTGCCGCTCACCACGATCTCGAAGCCCTTAGCCCCAGCCTCCGTCAACTGCCTTATGGCCACAAACATGACCCGTCTAAACCTGACGCCCTTAGCCATGGCGTTGGCTATACGGTACGCCACAACCTTGGGGAACATCTCGGGCGCCTCGATCTTGGAGACGTCTATCACGTCTATCTGCGGGTTCTCCACGCCCAGCTTGTTAGTGAGGATGTTGCTGATTTCCTTCACGATGGCGCCCTTCCTGCCGATGATCCTAGATGGCCTCTCCGCGTATATCACAATGCGCGTGCCCAGGGGAGTCTTCAAAACCTCGGAGTCGATGTATCCATACTTACTCAGCCTGTACTCAAGAAACTCCTTAATCATCCACTTCTTCTTGTTCTCCTCCAGGATCTTCTTGTACACAGGCAACCTCCTCTGGGCGGCAGACATCGCCACCACCATCAACGCCATATTTAAATCTTTCTAAACCCGCCACCTCGACGTCCAGCGATAAGAGACTCAACATATATGAATACACGACTCAGAATCCCCGCCCTAAAAGCGGGGAGGAGGCCAGAGCTAGCCCACCTGAGGTGCTTTGTATCTCAGCTGAAAGATAGGCCGAGGTACGAACTCTAAGACAAGGTATTGGGCAGTTAAATTTTTAACTTCTTGAGATTTCATAGTTATATATTGTATAACTTATCACTTATCTTTGTCTACACTCTATAGCTTAAAACGATAACGCCCAGCTCTGTGCCGCTTTAGCTACATCAACGGTCTTGCTTAATAGTAAGAGCATGTTGTTAATAACATCGACGTTATAGTAGACGCCAAAGTTCAGGAACGAACTCTATTATGTCACTTACATTTAATACTTAATTTAATACTTAAATACTAAGTAGTTCTTACGGACATGCGGAGCATTGGGGTTTGGGTGATTGCGGTTGTTATAGTTATCGCCGTAGTTGCCGCCATCTATCTCTTACAAATTCCCAGCGAGAAAACCGAGACGTCATACGCCGCAACTACACCCACCGTAACCACGCCTGCCGAACAAACCACACCGGCAACTACATACACCACACAAACATCATCACAGGCTACGCCTACCGCCCCCGCGCAAAAGGAGGTAAAAATCCGCGATGTGTTAGGGCGGGAGGTTGTAGTTAAGGTGCCGGTAAGGCATGTGGTGGCTATAGGCCCCGGCGCCTTGAGGCTTGTGGTTTATCTAAACGCCACGGATAAGTTGGTGGGTATAGAGAACTTTGAAACAAGGCCTCCACGAGGACGAGACTACGCCTACGTACTACGGGCAAAAAACCTCACAAAACTACCCATCGTAGGACAAGGAGGACCAGATACACAAGTTAACTTCGAAGCCATACTCAAGGCGGAGCCAGATGTGATAATCATGTCGCCCTCTCTCGCAAACACGCCAGACGAGGTACAGACAAAAACAGGTATACCAGTAATCACAGTCAGGTACGGAGCCTTTGATGTAAACTTTACCGAATTGTTCTACTCCATTAAAATTCTAGGTGTGGTTCTGGGCCGTGAACAGAGGGCTGAGGAGCTTATCAACTACATGAAGACGCTGATGGAAGATTTAAACAGACGCACCGCCGAGATCTCTAACAGACCGACAGTTTATGTGGGCGCCATCTCTTTCAAAGGTGGTCAACCCTTCACTAGCACCCAGGCACAATTCCCGCCGCTTGTCTTACTCAACACGCCTAGTATCGCAGATCGATACGGCGTAAAGCTCGGCGTACACATACAAAAAGAAGCTATATTAAAAGAGGATCCGCAGATAATCTTCATAGATCTAGGCAACTACATCAACGTAGCGCAAGACTTCAACAAGTCAAAAAGACTTCTATTGTTCCTTAACTGCGTTTAAAGAGGGAAGGGTATACGCCATCTTGCAGTTTAATTTCTACTTGACTAACATAGCTACGCTCTTCGTCGACGCCTACTACATGGGTAAGGTGTTGTACCCAGACCGCTTCGCCGACGTAGATCCAATAAAGAAAGCCGACGAGATATACACAAAATTCCTAGGAATGCCTATATACCAAAAAATGGCAGAAGATTTCAAAGGAGGATTTAGAAAATTAACAGAATTTAAATGTGGGTAAAGCTGTCGAAGATATACTTAATACTTTCTTTTTTCCTCGTCTTAGTTTTGTTTTTCTACTCTTTATCCATTGGCACGTTCTCTATGAATCCTCTTGACGTGTTTTCTAAGGCGGGTGGCGAAGGTCCTGAGGGTGCGGCGGCTAGGCTTAGGCTTGCCCGGGCTTTAACGGCGTTAGCCGTAGGCGCCGCCCTGGCAGTCTCAGGGGCCGCACTGCAATCAGCGTTGAGAAATCCCCTGGCCTCCCCCTTCACTCTCGGCCTTCCGCAGGCGGCAGCGGTGGGAGTGGCGATGGCTATGTTGATAATGGGGGCGGGCACGATACAACGCGCCTTCATCTCTGTACACAACCCCTACTTCGTCGTAGCCATGGCCTTCTTAGCGGCTCTCTCCAACGCCTTCCTAGTGTTGTTCTTAGCCGCGGCGGCGGGGCTCTCTGTGGCGTCGATTATTTTAGCCATGATAGCCGTCTCGTCGTTATACCAAGCCCTTCTAGCCCTCCTCCAATACCTCTTCCTAAACGACATACAGACAGCGGCGGTCGTCTTCTGGACCTTCGGCGACGTGGGGAGGCCTACGCTTGTAGAGAGTTACGTCCTTTTGGTTGTTGCCGCTGTCGCTTTAGTTTTCTTTTGGTTTCTTTCTTTTAGTTACAACCTTTTAGCTGTGGGTGATGAAGTGGCGAAGAGCTCTGGCGTGGATCCTAAGAGGCTTAGGTTTATCACTCTGGTAGCCTCCAGTTTCTTCACCGCAGTCTTGGTTTCCTTCACTGGCGTAATAGGTTTCGTCGGTCTTGCCGCGCCTCACATCGCCAGACTTATTATAGGCGGCAACTATCGCATCTTACTACCAGCCGCAGCACTCACAGGAGCATGGCTTCTGCTAGGCGCAGATATCGTGGGCAGGTTGGTGAAGCCGCCCGTAATAATTCCAGTAGGCATCACTATGTCCTTCATAGGAGTGGCGGTCATCTTGGCGTTGCTCCTTAGGCTGAGGAGATATGGTGAATATTAAGGTGGAGGGGGTGACGTTTTCGTACTCCTCCACGCCGGCGTTAAGAGACGTGACTATGGAAATCCCGCCGCGGACGTTCACGGCGGTTCTAGGTCCCAACGGCTCTGGCAAAACCACGTTGCTGAGGGTTATGGCAAAAATACTTAAGCCTCACGGAGGCGCCGTCTACGTTGAGGGAAGAGAAGTAAGGAAGTGGGGCAACAACTTGTATAAGGTATTAGGTTACGTACCGCAGAGGGTAGCCCCCATTGGTAGAATTAGGGTCTACGACTTTGTACTAAGCGGGAGAAAGCCGCATATGGGTTTTCTTCCCAGTGCAGAGGATTACAAGGCAGTCGAGGAGGCGTTAAGGACGGTAGGCGCGTGGCATCTAAAAGATCGCGTGCTCGAGGAGCTCAGCGGCGGTGAGCTTCAGCTGGTCCTCATAGCCAAGGCCTTGGCTTTAAAGCCTAAAGCCCTGTTACTCGATGAACCGCTTAACAACCTAGACGTGAAAAATCAACTTGCAATTCTGCGGCTTATGCGTAGGCTCTCCGCTGAGGCGTCAGTCGTAGCTGTGTTGCACGATATCAACATGGCTTACAGATACGCAGACTACGTCATCTTTATGAAAAAAGGCGTCATACATGTCGCAGGTCCCACAGAGGAAGTCTTTACAGAAGAGGTGATAGAGAAGATTTACGATGTGCCGGTGAAGCTACTTCGAGAACACAGAATAGTCATCTTTGATCAAGAGAGACTCCCGACATAGTATGGATATCTCCGGCCTCAATATTGCCCCGACGCGGAAGCCGCTTATTAGACTATTTGCAGAACGGGCGGTGGAACGCGTAGAAGGACTAAGAATCGTTGACTACTGTCTCTGTCTCAGCGGGGGTTACGTGGTGGTGGAAGGCGCCAGAGGGAGGGCTATGGGGTTCGCCCACATCCCTCATGAGGATCTTCACGATGTGGGAGACGTGAAGATGCCTAAACTTGAAGAGATGCCGGAGTTTGTTATAGACATAAATCCATTGAACAGAGTACTTGGCGTCGCTATGTTAAACGCCGTATCGCAATACCACCTCAATGAGGTAAAACCAGCCTCGATAGACTCATATCTAAATGAAGAACCCATATGCCTCATCGGCAATATGTACCCCTTAGCCGAGAGGCTGAGAGCCCAAGGGAGGAAGGTCTGGGTTTTTGAAAGATCGCCCTATCTAAGGATGAAGGCTATGTCTGACGTAGAGGAGGAGATTCTCCTTCCTCTATGCAAAACGCTGGCAATTACCGGCGTGACGTTGCTTAACTTTACACTAGATCGAGTCCTCCAACTCTCTAATGGTCTAAACATCTTAACAGGCCCTACAGCTGGCGTACATCCAGATTTCGTAAGAGGAACAAAGGTACACATCCTAGCATCAATGAAATTCAACATAGAAGAGACTATAAAGCACTTAAAACTGGGCAACTACGTCTCGTTGTCAATTCATAAAAACCTGGGAATTCCGTACGCCATAGATCTAAGGACGTAGATGATAGAACTGTCGAGCTCAAGCCCTACGGCAAGTCAACACTGCAACCGCATCTAGAGTTACAACTGGAGCATATAAAAGGGGGTTGACGCTGAAGAGATGTGGAAGATGACTTATTTAGAAGATTTACACAGAGACCTCGGGTTGTTAACACGCATGATCATGTAACTACGATCTTCTTATACACAGGCAACCTCCTCTGAGCAGTAGACATCGCCACCCCCATCAACACCATATTTAAATTTTTCCGAGACGCGCCCTTTAAACATAAAAACATGCAACATCTAAAGAGACGAATGATGGAAATTCCTTTATGGAGAGAGATGACCGGTTCACCCCTTGCTGATGCTTGCCTACCGCCTCGCTAAGTTTAGTTTGTAGCGCTTCGGAACAACCTCCTTAGGCAACTCAACCGCAACGACCTCCACGTTCACGGTCTGCTCGTCGAACCTGGTGGCGCGTCCGAAGGCCCTCGGCAGTATATTGGGGATCCTGATCCCCTTGTGGGCGGCGGCGTGGACTACGACGACCCGCTCCACGTCCAGCCCCCTAAACTTCGCGTTGTTTTCTAAATTCTCCAAGATCTCGAGGTACCGCCTGGCGACCTTGATGGGCCACTTAGCCACGGGCCACCCCCTCCAAGGCGTGGCGTGGTGGGCCTGCTTCTTCTTGAAGGTTTTGATGGGGATGGGCCTCCTCAGCTTCACGACGTCCTCCAGCCACGTCTTGGCCTGCTTAAGGGTCATGCCGTTGATGAACCTAGCCACCTCGACGCTCTTCTTCCAAGACATCTTCTGCTCGGGGGCGTACGCCCTGGCGATCTGCTCTGGCGTTATCTTTACCCCATACTTTCTAAACACGAGATCGATTATCTGTTCGTCGCTTAGCGAGTAGCTCTGATGCTGAGGCACAAAGCCCCGAAGAGAGACGTTTATAAAATTTCCCCCAGCCCGAAACCGACGTGGTGTATATAAAGAGACAGATGTAGCCCATCCGGTGTCTCTCTGGCGGCTAATCAGGGGTGAACACGGCGTGTTGGCGATGCTGGCATCAACCGCATCCTACATAGTGGCAGGAGGCCGCGACCCAGCCGTAGCGGCGTTGCTGGCCGCATCCACCTTCCTCGCCGAGGCCGGCCTCTTCGCCCACAACGACGTCGCCAACTTGGAGGAGGACAGGATAAACCGGCCCGACGCGCCCCTGGTCACTGGAGCTGTGGGTATAGACACGGCGTGCGTGGTTGCCTACGGCTCGTTGGCGTCAGGAGCGGCGGCCGCGGCCCTCCTAGGCCCCGCGCCTCTGGCCATATACGCATTGGCGGTGACTCTCGGCGTGTGGTACAACGCCAGACTCAAACGAGTGCCTGTGGTGGGAAACTTCGTGGTGGCTTTCCTCACCTCTATGACGTACATCTACGGCATGGCCGCCGCAGGCGGCGCCTCTCTCGTTCTGATATTGCTTTTTCTATCCTCTCTAGTGGCGAACCTAGGCCGCGAGTTGGTGAAAGTTGCGATGGACTACGAAGGCGACATGAGGGCGGGCGTAAGAACTCTAGCCGTGGTGGTCGGGCCGCGGAGAGCCGCGGCGCTAGGCGCCGCAGTCACCCTGGCCTCCGTCGTGTTCGGCCTAGCGCTGACATACGTCGCCTTCTCTCAAGGCCTCCTATTCTTAGCGCTAGGCGCCGCCGCCACAAGTCTCTCGTTGATCTACCTCTCACTCATCGCGCTGAGGGGGCGGTGGAAGAAATACCGAGACGGGACCCTCGCGGCGTTCGGCGTAACTCTACTGGCGCTTATAACAGAGGCCATATGGCGACTATTTTAATAGACCTAGACGGAACCCTCATCCCCCTCGACGCTTGGAATCCCGTATTCGCCGAGATCTGCACATACATTGCAAAACGCGCAGGCACAGCGCCAGCGGAGGTCTGGAGGAGGGTCAGGCGGAGGAACCTAGAGCTCATGCGGGCGCTAGACCTAAGGGCCTTCGACTGGCAGAGGATACTTGAAGAAATCGCCGCGGAGCTCGGCGTCGACGAAGTGCCAGACGTTGTCCAGACGTTGAAAAGACATCTCGACAACTTCAGACTCAACGAGGGAGCCGCCGAGGCTCTAGCCGAACTGAAGGCCATGGGACACCGCGTGGAGATAGCCACCAACGGCCTGGCGTACTACCAAATGCCAGTAATACAA
>Ga0080007_1123119_pt1 | contig 14236 bp, 14 predicted proteins | sample OctOCTMetagenome_FD_69210 | JGI IMG/M metagenome (GOLD analysis project Ga0080007, IMG submission 69210) | Hot spring and microbial mat streamer communities from Octopus Spring Streamers, Yellowstone National Park, USA - OCT_B (SPADES... | ecosystem: Environmental > Aquatic > Thermal springs >...
TATTAATGGAGGCAACGCATTGCGGGTCTCGGAGGCCACATTCAAGCGATACATAGTAGGTGTGCTAGGCAAAGGTTAAATACATATGTATGAGACGATAATAATAGCCATAACCCTGAGCTCGTTGAAGGGGGTAGGGATAACGCGTCTAGGACCGGGTATAGGGCTAAACCCCCCTTAAAGAGGGTAGTTCAAACCTCCCCCATATCATGATCAAAAATCCCTTCTACAGACCTTGAGACCATGGCATTCTAGGTAAATAATATTTTCCTTAGCTAAGATCTTACGGGGCTTATATGGTGGGGGGTAAGGGTCTTATAAGGTTTGGGAAGTGGTCTCTCAGTAGGAGGGTCGATAGAAGTGGCGGTAGGAGTAAGACTAAGGGTGAGGGGTAGAAACGATAAATATGTGGAACTGGTCGTACTTGCTAGTGGAGGTGCTGAAGTTGAAGAAGGACTTGTAGAACCCTTGATAACAGATGTGAGAGATGCTCTAGGGATAGAGGTTATAAGCTTTGCAAGGGGCTCTGGAGACATGCAAGGGATCCCCCTGAAATGATTAGAAGGAGCGCTCGATAGGGCGTCTACCTCCATGCTTCATTTTAAGCATTTTATTGTTTAAGCTGCTAGGATTCCGCTCTTAACGACTTTAAGATGCTTAGTATATTTTAGTAAATGAGCTATGGAACCATATCTACACAATATAGCTCTAATATCAACTATAATGCGGCTTTAACCGCTAAGAGGTTAATGAAGATCCTCTCGATAGCCATTTCAATCATTATAGGAAAATTATGTAATTATGTTATAGAGTATATATCGGTAATTAAGCGGCTGCCCAGCTTACTGGCACTGGTCTCCCTTTGGAGCCCACCCACATTTCGTGGAGCCATAGGAGACTTCATAAGCGAGCACCACTTGGCCCGCCTCACAGTGGATCACACCCCTGTCTCTGACGGCTATCACACTGTTATCAAGGTGAAGGCTTATATCTCTTATATCTATGGTAGCTGAAGAGTTTATAAACCCATCGTTGGTTTAACAGTCCCTGCTTATCTCTTGCTATTCTCGAGTCATCTTTATATAATTTTAATTAATTAAATAGATTTAACCTAGCTTTCCTGGGATCTGATATCTATCGAGGATCTCTCTGATCTCTTTAACCTCTAGAGCATATATCTCGTGGTTTGTGCTTCTCAACCTCCTCTCCACATATATGTAGAATTCCCTTCTGTTCCTGCTAACGCCTATTAATATATATATAGGTATATAGCTGGAGATCCTCACATCTTCTCCTTTAACGCATATCGAGGACAGGATCTCTGAGAGTATCCCTCTCGTTATCGGGTTCACAAGTGCCTCTTCCAATGTGTGGGGTCTTCTGATCCTCATCTGTATTGCTGCCTTTCTAAGGCTTCTTATATCGATCTCCTCTTCCTTTTCAACTTTCTCCCTTACACCTCTATAGATCTTTAGGATCGATTCTAGGATCTGTGTGGGGCCTGCCCCCCTAGCAACTACTATTGGTGCCTCAACAGGCGGTGAGGGCTCTAACCTATATCTATCTCTATACCTCCTCATGGTGAGGATCAGGGGCAGTGGGTCTTTTGACTCCGAAGCGATCACTAGATCTACTAGAAACATGTTCTCAGGGCAGCTATCGAAGCTTATGATCGAGAATGGCCACCATGCTAGCAAGAGCTTTCTCTGATCCGCAGCATCTATTTTCACACCTGGTTTTAGAAACATGGCGAGCCATTATATTGGTTTCTTGGGAGATATATAGAGGCTATTCCTCCATATAGCTTATCTCCCTATATATTCTATCCCTATCCCTATCATCTATTGGTTCTCCCGAGAATTCCACTATGACCCTCTTTATCCTTGGGTCTATAGTCATTATCTCTCTAACGATTCTCTCTCTAAGCCCGTCTAGATCCTTCACGCTCTTCCTAGGATCTACTCCTAGCGTGGCTACTATGTATATATGATCTGGTGTTATGGCATAGCTCTTAAGATCATCGATATCCACAACCTCGCTGAACCTCGAGAGTGTGTTTAGAACCCTTAGCATAACATCCTTCGGAGCAGATCTCCCAACCAGCACCTCTATATTCTTATATATGACATATGCGGAGGCGGCAAGAATTATAGAGGCTATTGCCATTGAGCCGAGGGCATCTATATATGGATATGTTGCTGAGAGGATAAGCGAGGAGAGTGCTGTGAGGTTCCCGCTGAGGGAGAATAGATCCTCGATTATGAGGGCCATGACTATTGGCCTTAACTTGGACATTCGATTCCTCCACATATGCTTCGCCCTATATACAGCTGTGAGTATAGCTATATCTATAGCTATTGCTACGCCTATTAGAGAGCTTCCACCGAGGATCTCACCATATACTCTTGCATCTCCTTGTAACGCTTCATAGGCTTGGATGAATATGTTGTTTGCTATAGCTCCAACCAATATGGAGATAGATATTATGCTAGCTATATAGGGGAATCTTGCGAAGCCAAACGGATACTTTGGGGTGGGTTTTCTATTTACTAGAAGGGCTCCCATATATAGGACGAGGCTGTTGATCGAATCGCTGAGTGAGTGGAGCATCTCAGCATACACAGCTAGAGATCCTGTGAGTATAAATGCTACCAGCTTTAACCCGGCCTGGATCGAGTTGAGAGCTACGGAGAATAGAAAGATCAGAGGGCTTTTCCTAGAGCCAACCATATATTGTTTACACCGCTTTAGCCAACATTATTATAGTTTATGAGGGCTAATAAACATGTGATCCTCTATCTAAAGAACCTCCCAATAATCTCTGGGATATCCATGTATATATATCTGGTTGAGGCGAGCTTGGGTAGGTAGAAAGCAGCCTTGGCCGAGGGCGTTGCTATACATCTATACCCAAGGCTTCCCAGAGGCGATATAACGCCGCAAATGCCTGCAAACACCTTGACACCCCTTGATATGAGGAGCTCTATAACCCCTTTTCTAGAGAGCTCCTCATATACATGGTGGGAGGTGAAGATCCAGACGGGTTTATATGCTCTAACGCCCTTTTCAGCGATCATCAAGGCTAGATCCTCTATCAGCTCTGCAGAAGCGTGTGGACAGCCTATGAGGACGGCATCCACATCTTCGCATGAGGATTCCTCCACAGCCCTTGAAAGATCTTTATTGTCTATTGTGATTCTCTCAACACCCCTAAGAACCTCCCTATTGATCTTCTCAGCCTCTGGTGAAATGCCGTCTATTAACACGAGCCCCATCCCACCGCTTGAGCCTGCAGCTGCTAGGAATCCCTTGACCTCCTCGTGTCTCGAGAATCTTATGCCCTCCACATATGGTATCCTCTTACCAGCTATCTCACCCACAACCAGGCCTAGGGCTCCGAAGCCTGAGAGGCTTCTAATGTTAGTCAGTACCTTTATAGCTATCTGGGGCCTTCTATTCTCGTCGATAAGAAGCCCTGCCCTATAGGTCTTCCCCAGTATGGCTTCGAAGAGGGCTAGGAGGCCTCCCTCTCTATTGCTTCTAGCACCGTAGATGCTGTTGGCTATAAGCACTGCATTGCTCTCAGCCCATGCGAGGATCTCTCTCGGTTTTGGCTCTCTATAGTAGTAGGGGGTGCATGTGAAAGCCCTAACACCCATTGCCCTGAATATCTCTAAAACCTCCCTCTGCCCCCTGATAAAGCCCTCGCCATAGCTGAAGTAGTGGGAGCTATCATCATCCACAGAGCCTGGGTTCGCAGTTGTATATACGGAGAACCTAGCGCCCCCCGAATATAGATCTCTTAGGAGGGATAGACCTGCCTCACCAATATTGGCGTAGCCAACGCCGGATATGTGGGCATGGGATATGGGGATAAGCCTGTCAGCCCCTAAAGCCTCGCCGACCTTGACAACCACCTTAATAGCCTTCTCAAGAACCCAGCCAGCCTCGCCGGAGTAGATCTTCTCCTCCTCTTTTGTGAGATACAATGCCAGCCCTAATTAGACTACACCCAACGGCTATTATATCAAAACCGATCAGTCGCCGCGGCAATAGCCTTCAGGCTAACCTAGTAGACCAGAGATCGAAATCCCCTCAAAGGCGTTAAGTATATTTGCTGGTGTGCCGCATAAATAATGACGGCGTTGGTGGTACAATGATCAGTTTCTATGGGCTACTAAAAATGATCCACCTAACATGTTTCGCAGCATGGTCAGCCCTCACCCTCGGGGGGTATTTGGTGCTTAGATCATCGCCAAGCTGCGAGGCAATAAAATCATATAGCAGACTCGTATATCTAGAGGTTGCTTCAGCCCTCGGGCTATATGCATCAGGCATCTCCATGGCATCTATAATTGGGTGGCCCAGTTGGGCGTATATATCGTCGATTATAGTGATGCCTCTAGGGATTATAGAGGCTTTACACCTCCGAGAAGCTCGACGCTCTGTGGATAGGTGCGAGGCTTCACATTTATTCACGTTGATTAGATTGCTAACACCTTTTTTCACAGCATATTATATATTAATACTATATATAATGGTATTCAAACCAATATAGAGGATTATCTCCTATAGATGAGATCAATGGGCATTATCGTAGATATGAAGAACATAATTATGGCAATCCACCTCACGATAGGTTCCGATACACACATAATAGTATGATTAATGATAAGCATATCAGAGGATGGCTAGGTAGTGTCGGCAATCATGCTGGGAGTGCTAACACAAAGAACGCGAAGCTACGGATAGCACCCCGAGAACACCCTCTAAGCAGAGACCACCTAAGGAAATATAGCACACTACCGTTATTGGTTGGAAGATGAGGAACCCAATAAAGACCACTTTCCTGCAGAGCTCTCTTGCGTTCGTCAGGTGGGACAACAAGATCGTGATAATAGAGGACGTGCCAGAGATCAGGATCCCACATCCACACGTGCAGTATCTATACACTAGGAGGTCGCCGGATCCTTCTCAGAATATAACCCTAGAGGATCTCGTCGTAGGCGCCTTAAGATCTAGAGCCCAGTACATAGTGATCGGGGAGGTCAGGAGCAAGGAGATGGCAGCGCTCGTCCAAGCTGCAGCAACTGGACATGGAAGTGCCACGACTTTCCACGCTAGCGATCCCGATAAGTTCTTCCTCAGGATCAAGAGCCCCCCTATAAGTGTGGAGCCAGCCTTCATGCTTGTGATCTCATCCCTCTAGTATCTAGCCCCAGTTCTAGTGCCAGGCACGGCTAAGACTGAGAGGAAGGTTTTCAGGGTGTGGGAGATAACATCGAAGATGAGGGACACAGACTATGGCAAGATGCCGGGGGGCTGAGACGATCTTCAGCTTTGATCAGGAGAAGTTTAACAACAGGGCAAGCCTCGTCCTTTAGGGCGGGGTATGTTTTTATAGGGTTTTCACCCCGATCTATATGATCCTCCTATATTCATTGGGATCCAGCATCTACATATTCCTAATCCCATCCAGCCTCACAATTATCGAGGGTCTCTCGATACCTAGTAGGACCCCTCCCCGCCCCTAAGGGGCGGGGTTTCTATGCTGGGGTCTCAGGTGTTAGCCCTCAGGAGAGGGTTTAATGGCTTAACACCATTGTGCGTTACCAAGTAACTCTCTATCTTCCTCGCTATCCTTATCCTGTGTCCTAGTCTTCTCGCTATGTTTAGTGCTGCATTTATATCTGCGTTGATCTTCTTCCCAATCCTACTGCATATATATAGCCCTCTATGTTTTCTTCCGTTTTTATGTTTGATTCCACATATCGAGCACTCCCTGCTTGTGTAGTCCTCAGAGACTATCTCCACCTCTATGCCATACTCCATGAATATATCCACAATCCAAAGAGCTATCTTCCTGAACCACCATATGTTAGTGTTATACTCATTTCCATTATCCTGTGAGAGCATTATGGGATAGCCTATATATAGCTTTCTAACACCTCTTCTATACAGATCATCAGCTAGGAATCTAATTGCTGTTATATAGAGATGCCAGAGCCTCTCATCCCTCTTATATATTACCTTAAGATACTTCTCATAATATTCTTTCCATGTTGGGAGCCCAGCATTCCTAAGCAGATCCCTTATAGACTGGTATGTAGCTATCTCTCTCTTCCACCAATAGTACTCGGATTTGATCGTTCCACCTTTGACGAGCATAGCAGATCCATCCGAGGTCACCACAGCGAATAGGTTATTCAAACCCATGTCTATGAAAGCCTCCTTATCCCCTATGGGATCCCTCTGCCTGATAGATCTAGAATTAACGATCCTACCCTTTTTATCCTTGTAGTTGGGCTTTACATAGCCTCTCTTATTTGATTTAGGTGGCTCAACACTAATCTCTATTAGTAGGTGTGCGAACCACCTGCCATTAACATATATGATCTCAAGCCTACCCTGCTTACCCTCCCACCTGAATCTGCCAGCATATCTTATCCTCAAACCGAAATCTACTAGAACAAGGTAGCCTTCACCATCGTTTATAGGCTCTAGATAGTATCTATCATTTCTAACGAATATATGTATCTCCTTCTCACCTGTTTCCCTGTCCTTCCAATAGCCTGGTGGAGAGACCTTCCTAATGTGGGGCGGTAACCTACCCTGTTTCTTCAGATCTAGTTGCTTGAAGAAAGTGCTCCAAGCCTCATCGTTCTTCTGTATAACTGCTTGAGCATCAACGCCTAATATTTCATTATACTTATAATAGTATTTTCTATTTATCTCATAGTACTTCTCAGGTGATAGCTCTCCATTGAAGAATGCCTGCCTCTTCTCATAGTTAAGCTCATTCCACAGCCTAGCACATGTCAATCCAATACCCATTAAGTCCCTATGCTCACTCTCAGATGGCAGTAGCCTCAGCCTAACGGTTCTACAGTTTTTCTTCAGCCTCTCCACTATCTCCTCTCTCAGGGCTTGGAGGGGGTTGGGATGCCCATCCGCGGGTAATGATCGGGGAATCGTCCCCCCTTGGGTCATCCTTCCAGCACATTTACCCACAGATGGACACCCTAACCCCGCAACAAACTACAGCCAGAGGTTTAAAAATACAACAACCTAAAGCTCCACCCCGCCTTAAAAGGCGAGGTTTGTTAAGCTTTAATATCACCTCTAACTCGTTATCTATATTCCCTACTATCATTGAGAATTAAAAACTGTAGCCTTACACCTTTTCATAGTTAGAGATGCATAACTGTTAATATCTTTTAGCTCAGGTGTTCTGGCTAAGCTATGTTCATAGACTTTCTATTATATTCTTGAGTTTAGACATGGAGTCCAGTATGAATGAAGGACCTGTATGTGCTAGGGTTTCTTCATGAAATACCTCTAGCTTATAATATTTAATACCTCTTTTTTCTAGCATTTCCGCAAATGATCCGTATCCGATAGGCTGTTCTAATGTTATGTAGCTGGCATTTTCATATATAACTATATCTACACTTTCCAATTTTTCTAAGATTGTTTTCGTTTCAACATATGATACAGGCTCTTTTTCAGTAGCACATATGCCTCCTACCAGGTGGATGGCATCACTTATATGGCTAGCACTACCAGGAGACCAGAGACCTCCTCTAGGGCCGAAATCAAGTACTGCTAGTATGCTTCTAGTTCTACTACGATCTCTTGGGATTAGCTCTCCAATTTTTCTAAGGAGCTCCGTAGATAACTTCCTAGCGTTGTCTATATAGCCGGTTATATAGCCTAGTATAGATGTGTTCGATATGATCCCAGCCACGTCTGCCGGTATTGGGAGGGGGTAGACTGCGATTCTCTCCTTTCTTAGCCTCTCGACTATGCTTCTCTGAACACCCGTTATTGTAACAACTATATCGGGCTTCAGCTCTCTTATTATGTCCATGTTAACATGCATATAGCTTCCCACCTTAGGCTTCTTCTTAGCCTCCGGAGGCTTATTTGAAAAGGCATCTGTTCCAACGATAAGATCTTCTAGTCCCATCATATATAGCGTCTCTGTAAGACCTGAACTCATAGATATTATTCTCTCAACAGGCCACCTCACGATCTCAACATATTCTCCCAAGATCTCGTTGTAGATCTTCTTCACCTTCTACCACCTAAAACCTCGCTTAATATCTGCAGAGAAGCTGTGTAGGGGTCTATCTCTCCTCTTAACAGCATCTCCAGTATGTGTTTATTGCTGCTGCTAAAGATCTCCTCGACTCTGCTCTCTATTATGTGTTTAATCACAATAAACGATCCATATATTCTCCTCTTCTTCACAACCTCTTGGAAATAGCCACTCTTTCTGAGATGTTCAACATGCTCCTCAATAAGTGTCGCGAGATCATCTATGCCCATCCCCATAACAGCTGATACCTTAACGGCTCTAGGTCTCCACCCACTACTCCTTATAAAGCTCTCATAGTTAAGAACGTCTATAACCTGTTTAAGCGTGATCTCTGCCTCCGGCTTATCGGCTTTATTGACGACATAGATATCGCCGATCTCCATTAACCCTGCCTTCAGTGCCTGGATCTCATCGCCAGCTCCTGGTATAACGAGGTTTAGAACCGTGTGGGAGATGTTTATTATATCAATATCCGTCTGCCCAGCACCAACGCTCTCAACAATTATCTTATCGAAGCCAAGCCCATCAAGCGCCTCCAACACTAGCACTGTTGAAGCGCTTAGCCCACCCCTGACCCCTCTTGTTGCCATGCTCCTAATAAATACCCCTGGATCTGATGAGTGGATCTGCATTCTAACTCTGTTGCCCATGAAGCTACCTAGTGTGAAAGGCGAGCTCGGATCTATACCTATAACAGCTACCTTATAGAGCTTCTTCCTATAATATGCTATCAGCTTAGATATAAGAGTGCTCTTACCAACCCCAGGTGCCCCTGTTACACCAATTACATGCGCCTTTCCACCTCTTTTCATAAGCTCCCTCATTATGGTCTCTATAGTACTTGGATCAACCTCGGCTGGGAACTCAACTATGGAGATTAGCCTTGAGATCGCCCTGAGATCACCTTCTAACGCTTTCTCCAATAGAGCTTGGATCTGGCTCCTACTCAAGCCCCTTCCTCCTCTTCTCCGCCAACTCCTTAATCTTCTCAATTATATGCGACAGTGGGGTGTCTGGGAAAAAAACCTCCGAGACGCCCATGCTTTTAAGCTTTATAGCATCGTCCCACGGTATTATGCCACCCACAACTACTGGTATATCATCCGCTTTATATTCTTTTAATAGCCTGAGAACCTCAGGTACGAGGGCCATGTGGGCACCGCTTAATATGCTTATCCCTATGACATCTACATCCTCCTGTATCGCTGATCTAACTACCATCTCAGGTGTCTGCTTGATCCCTGTATAGATCACCTCGAACCCAGCGTCTTTGAGGGCTCTGGCAACAATCTTAGCACCTCTATCATGCCCATCCAGCCCTAGCTTTGCAACGAGCACTCTGTATCTTCTTCTCAAACCAATAGCTCCGAGTATTTGAACCTCCTCTCTGGTCTCCATGTAGCGCCCCCGGTATCTTCAATATATTATTGGCTCGCTCCACTCGCCATATACATTTCTAAGAACGCCCATGATCTCTCCGAGTGTTGCAAGTGATATGGCAGCGTTATATATATAAGGAACTATATTCTCTCCCCTTGAGGATGCTCTCTCTAGCTCTGTTAAAGTAGTGTTCACCTTAGCCTGATCCCTAGAGCTCTTGAGCTTCCTAAGCCTAGCTATTTGGTGGGCTCTCACAGAGGGTTCATCGATCTCTAAAAGCGGTATCTTTACCTCGTTTTCGAGTATCTCACCCTTGAAGGCATTGACTCCAACTATTATCCTTCTCATCTCCTCGATCTCCCTCTGCCTTCTATAAGCGCTTTCGGTTATCTCCCTCTGTGGATAGCCCTTTTCAATAGCTTCGAGCATGCCGCCCATGTTCTCAATTCTATCTATTATTTTCCAAGCCTCCTCCTCGATCTTATCTGTTAACCACTCTATGTAGTAGGATCCTGCTAGAGGATCTACCGTGTCTGCTACACCGCTCTCGTATGCTATAATCTGCTGAGTTCTCAGAGCTAGCTTCGCTGAGAACTCTGTTGGTAGAGCGAGGGCCTCGTCAAAGGCGTTTGTGTGGAGGCTCTGGGCTCCTCCGAGAATCGCTGCGAGCGCCTGTAGTGTGACCCTGATGATATTGTTATATGGTTCGATGGCTCTTAGCTCTACCCCGCTCGTCTGGGCATGGAATCTAAGCCACATGCTCCTAGCTTTTTTAGCTCCAAACCAATCTCTCATTATCTTTGCCCACATTCTTCTCGCAGCTCTGAATTTCGCCACGTGCTCGAATATGTTTATACCTGCTACAAAGAAGAAGGAGAGTCTTGGGGCGAAGCTATCTACATCATAGCCCCTCCTGATCATCTCCCTCACATATTCAATACCATCGGCTAGGGTGAAGGCCAACTCTTGGACAGGGGTTGCCCCTGCCTCATATATATGGTAGCCTGAAATACTTATAGGATTCCACTTCGGAAGATTCTTTATACTCCACTCAATAACATCAACACCTATTTTTAGTGCAGGTCTCGGCGGGAATACATATGTCTTCTGACCTATGAACTCTTTGAGCTGGTCATTCTGAGTGGTGCCTCCGATCATGTGGTCTGGAACCCCACGGCTTCTAGCCACAGCGACGTAGAAGCTGAGCATTACAGGGGCTGGAGGGTTTATAGTCATATTAGTGGTGATTTTCCCCATATCTATGTCTTTGAACAATACATCCATATCCCATAGAGAAGCCACCGAAACACCCTCTACACCTACCTCACCAATAGCTAATGGGTGATCCGGATCCAGCCCCAGCAGAGTTACCTCATCAAAAGCTATAGAAAGCCCTGTTTCGCCATGTTCTACGAGATATTTTAACCTCTTATTAGTATCTTCTGGGGTTCCGAATCCGGAGAACTGCCTTATAGTCCATATCTTACCCCTATACATGTTATAATGTATACCCCTTGTAAAGGGGTATTGCCCAGGCAGGCCGATCTTCTCGAAGTAAGAGGTTGAGGCTATATCGAGTGGTGTATATACTGTCTTGATCTCTATACCCGAATCTGTTAAAAACATATTAAGCCTATCTTTATATCCGGCTCTTACCATTTCATCATGCCATTCTTTTAGAGCTCTCGCAAGCGCCTGTATAAAATCCTCTGAATAATCGCCCAAATATCTTCCCTTAATAAATATTACTACGGTTAAATATAGCTTGAAGCTCTTCAATTATCAGAATATAGTGTTACAGCTAAGAACCTTGTTCTCTGGAGTAGGGGTTAGCATGTGTTAAAACGCGTATTTCAGCCGTTGTGATCTCGCTAACGGAATCCGGTCTTCATTGTGACCAGTTATCCAATCTCATCACCTCTTCTCTACATAATCACCAACATATAGAAGCGATGAAATGACCCCTTCCCGCCCTAAAGGACGAGGTTGCCCTGTTGTCAGCTTATTTAATAGCATTGCAACTGAAAGCCCCGCCTTTTTAGGGCGGGGAGGAGGTCAGCCTACCTCCTCTCAGCCTTAGAGGGTGGGATTCCACTTAGACTGTTGAACCTGCAATAAGCTTATATATAATCATCTGGCTTAGTCCTGTGCATGGTTTAATGATTGTAAATCTTCATCCCAACCCACATGGGTGGGGGCTTTCAGCTGTAGATTCGATCTAATAATAGTTATAAAGCAGATATATTACCTAACATGGCTAATAATATTTAGAGTGATGCTTATGGCAAGTCCTAACACAACCTTGGTCATGGCGGTTCTGTTCATAGCTTTAGGCTCTGCTGCTGCTGGTGTCATGCTTCTCCAATTTCACGGCGGCGGTGAGGATCCTTCTAGGATACCCCATGGTATATATGTTTGGGATGGCTCTAGGTTCTCCCCTATCAATGTTTCCAATGCCTATGTTCCTAGGGAGCCCGGATATTACTTTCTATACTTCCACAACAACCTATGCCCCCACTGCCAGGCCTTCTACCCGGAGTTTGTTAGATATCTCAGGGAGTATGGAGGGGTCTTCAGAAACATAACAGTTGTTGAGATCGTATGCAATTGGTTCGACCTGCAGTGCTCAAGCGATGCTGCGAAAAACACATTCCGCCTCTACCAGGTCTCCTACTCACCAGCTTTTCTGCTAATCAAGGTTGGATCCAGCGGGAAGATAGAGGGTATATGGGATATAAGCAGGGAATATACAGATCTAAAGAACCAGGGCAAAATACCAGAGGGAGAGTTCCAGCCGCAATATGTAGAGGCGATAGTAAGATCCAAACTTACAACTTAAAGCATCGCCTTTCAGGGCTGGAGGGGTCAGGTTAGGGTATAATAGATCTCTCGCTTTAGAGGATCAAGGCTCTAAGCTCTGAACATATAGGAAACTAAATTAAAATCTAGGAAATATAAGGGTAGGGGTATAATAGATGTCTCGTAGGGAGCCGGCTATACCTAGGGGTTTTAGGGATTTGGAACCCCACGAGATGATCCTCAGGAAAGAGGTGATGGCAAAGATAGAGAGCGTCTTTCGAAGATACGGCTTTGACCCCATAGACACCCCGGCTGTTGAACTTTTCGAGATTCTATCGGGCAAATATGGTGAGGAGGCTGAGAATAAGCTTATGTGGAGGTTTAGAGATCCATGGGGGGATAGGGAATATGCCCTGAGATATGATCTCACAGTACCTCTAGCAAGATTTGTCGCCATGCATAGAAACTTCCCCCTACCCTTTAAGAGATACCATATAGCCCCTGTGTGGAGACATGAGGAGCCTCAGAGAGGAAGATATAGGGAGTTCTACCAATGCGACGCTGATATAGTTGGCTCTCCATATCCAGAGGCTGATGCAGAGATCCTCATGCTCGCTGAGGACGTATATAGAGAGCTGGGTATAGAAGGGGTTAGGATCATGATCAATGATCGCAGAATTTTGAAGGGAATATTTGAAGAGGAATTAGGGATAAGAGATCCCATGAATGTATACAGGGCTATAGATAAGTTGGATAAGATAGGGCTTGAGGGTGTTAGGGGGGATCTGAAAAGAATAGGGATCAGCGAGACTATTATAGATAAGATAGTTAATATAATATCTCTTAGAGCGCCTCTGGAGGAGGCGATCAGAGATCTTCAAGCCAGATACGGATCTAATCAACATGTTATAGAAGGCATAAAGCATCTGGAGGAAATATCAACGATTGTGAGATCGAAGAACATAGTCTTTGACATGTCTCTAGTAAGAGGTCTAGACTACTACACAGGCCCCATATTCGAGGCTATTGTGGAAGGTATTAAGATAGGTTCCATAGGTGGTGGCGGTAGATATGATAATCTAATCGAGATGTTCACAGGAACCAAGGTGCCAGCAACAGGCTTCTCGATAGGCCTCGATAGGGTGATAGAGGTAGGGCTAGAGCTGGGAGTCTTCAACATGTCTAAGAAAACATATAACCAAGTATATGTAGTGGTAATGGATAGGGATAGCAGCGTTTTTAACTATGCGATCAACATCGTAAGGGATCTTAGGAGCAACGGGATCAGCGTCTCCTGGGATCTCATGAGAAGATCTTATCAAAAGCAGAGAGAATATGCAAGAAAACTCTCAGTACCAGTAATACTATATATAGGGAAAGCAGAGGTCGAAAGCGGAAAAGTTACGATCTACATAACAACTAGCGGTGAAAGGCGCGAGATCGAGAGGGACATGTTGGCTAAAACTTTAAAGGAGATCTTGTGAATATAGAATTTCAAGATCGATCAAGCAAACCGTATCTCCCCTAGCTATACTAAAACTCTGAAGAATATAGACATTGATTTAAAAGCATAGCAATACACTCGGCTTAGAGGTTCGCAGCATTTCAGATGTTGCTTTGGAATTTATTTTAGGTTTATAGTTTAGTATTAGACTGTTGAACCTGCAATAAGCTTATATAGATTCTTTAGCTACTCTCGATGGCGGCGTGGTGGCCATCAGATGCGAGGGCTTTGACCCACTGCGAGGCAGGCTAAGTTATGCCCATCTATGAAGCCGCTTGTCCCTCGATGGACATTGATTGTCATTGATATTAATTTGTTTTGGATTGTTTTGCTTCTTGATCCACAGGGTTTCTAGCCCTGTGGCATCGGGGGACTTCCACCTCCCCCATAGGGATATTGATATCCCTATGGGTTCATGGGTGGCTGTTGAGCCCAGAGGAAAGGGGCTCCCA
>Ga0080007_1087074_pt1 | contig 14226 bp, 11 predicted proteins | sample OctOCTMetagenome_FD_69210 | JGI IMG/M metagenome (GOLD analysis project Ga0080007, IMG submission 69210) | Hot spring and microbial mat streamer communities from Octopus Spring Streamers, Yellowstone National Park, USA - OCT_B (SPADES... | ecosystem: Environmental > Aquatic > Thermal springs >...
TTTCTGCATTCTCTCCAAACAAAAATGCTGATCCAAAAATTTATGAACTTTTAAAAATTGCTAAAAAGAAAGGAGTAAAGATTAAAGCAATTCAAATCTATTTTGATGAAAAAAGAAAAAGCGTTATTTTAAAAAATGACAACCTTCCTGTGATTTTATAAAGTTATTTTTACTGAAATTTGAGGGGAAGAAATAATGTTTCGGATTTTATTAAAAGAAAAATAAATGTAGAAAAGAGACCAGCTAAAACAAAAATTATAATTAAAACAATAATAAAGAGTATTTTTACCGAAGATCTCTTCTTTTTCCGTCTAATTAGCGACAAAAACAGAAGAAAAGCAATTAAATAAGCGATTGCCGCTCCACCTCCAAATAAAATTAAGCCAACTTCTTTTGGAAAATTCATAAGCTTAACTAAATTTTAAACTAAATTTTATTTCTCAACAATAATTATTCCTAAATAAGGAAATTTTTCTGATAAATTTTTTATTATTTCTCTAACTTTTTCTTTTTATAAACCAACAACGTCGGTTCCTAAAAGTAATGTGGCAATCGCTAAGGTGCAATATCTCAGAATAATATGGGAACATCGTATCCTGCTTACTGATAGACATGGAATATTAGAATGTTTTGTATTTTAGTTTTTAATTTAAAGAACATTTTACTATAAGACTTTCAACTTTAAAATTATTCTTTTTCTTCAAATTATTTTCCTTCAATAATTCTCTTTTACAAATTTTTCAATTCCATTTGCTATGCCTTCAGCTATTTTTCTATATCCTAATATTAAAGTTAATAAATCTTTTTGATTTCTCATATTCCCCATTTCTATAATTACAGCTGGAGTTTTAGGATGAATAGCTCTTTTATATCTGGACCAATTAAAAGCATAATAATGGGTCATATTTATAGTAGCATAATCTATAAATTCTAATCCTGAGCTTTTTAAGTATTCTTCTATAATAGCAGATTTTAATTTTTCAGCTTTTCCTGAATAATCTACATAAGGAGTAGAAATCATAAAACCAGAAACTGAGCTATCAGTTGAATTAGCATGAATTGAAACAAATGCATCAGCATAATAAGCTTCTGGTATAATAGCAGGTAAAATCTCCACTAAATAACCTTTTTCTTCTAAAATTTTTTTAACCTCAAAACCAATCAATTTATTTATTTCCACTTCTTTTATAGAACCTAAAACAGCACCTGTTTTAGATACTTTTTTGAGCTCTAGAGGTGGTTCTTTATCCATCATATGACCTATTTGGATTGCTATTTTTATAGGGCCTTCAGGCCTTTGCCATTTATCAAAATCTGGAAATCTAAAATAAAGAGCTTGTCGAGAAAATTCCGGATAAGGTTGATAATATATTTCGTTTAAAATCTCAAATAGTCTATCTTCGCTTAATAAATTAGCTTGGTTAAAAGTAAAAAGAATGGTTAAAAGTTTTAGCAAAATTGCGGGATTTTTTATTAGCATTTCTAATTTATTATACAAAATAAAATTAGCTTTTTTAAAAATTTTTAATTTTAAAAATAACTATTTAAAAATAACTATGTTAAAATCAAAAAGGTCGTAATTGAAAATTAATGTAAAAAACGAAAAAATAACAACAATAGCTTTTATTTTAATAGTAGCACCATTATTAGTTTTTAATCAAACTACGACAGCTATACCTTCAGCAACACCTACTTCACAAACAGCAACATTTACTACTCCTAAAGCAAAACAAGTCAATCTTGATTGTATGAAAAATGCTGTTGCAAAAAGGAAAATGCTTTAAAAACAGAAATAGAGACTTGCTTTAATAAAATAAATCAAGCTTATGATGAAAGAAAAACTGATCTTTTAAATGCTTGGATAATTGAAAATAAAAAGGAAAGACAAAAAGCAATGCGCGTTGCTTGGGATAATTTTAGAAATAGCGTAAAATCAGCCAAATCTGAATACAAAAAAGCACATAACCAAGCTTGTAATATATTTGTTAAAGACAGAAAAGCTTGTAAATTTAGACCAACCGGAGAGAATCCAGAGGCAGATTTGAATTACTAAAATATAAAATATTTAAATTAGTTTCAAAAAAGAAGGCCGGGGCGGTATAGTACGCAATGGCTTGGCTCACTCGGTGAAAAGGAGGGACCCATCCGACCCGGCCAAAATTCCATACCTGAAGACCAAAGCAGAGGGGGCTATTTTAATTGTATCATAAATTGTAATTTTAAAAAAGAAAAGTGGGCCGGAGCGGGAGGCGATGAGGTGTCGTGAGGCGGGGTTGGCGGCACGGGGACGGCTCTTCGCTCCGGCCCAAAAGTAAAAACGGGCAGTGAAAGATTTCTGATTTTATTATAACAAAATTATTAAAAAATTGCAATCTCCTAAAACAAAAATTGTAAAATTAAACCGCAAATTATTAACAAAAATAAAGTTATAATCACTCTCTGAAGCAAAATTGGTTTCCCTCTTTTTTTAGTGATCCATTTACTTATAGAAGGAGCAATAAAAACTAAAATGCCTCCTAGAATTCCTGTTAATAAAGATTTATCAATTAAAAGAACTTTTTGATAGTTGCTAATATTTAAAGTTATTTAAAGTTAAATAAGTATAATCTGCAATCCAATTTTTCATTGGTAAATAAGAAATAATAAAAGTTAAAACAATAACTAACAAATTTTGACCTTTGAAAAATTTCTTTTTAATTAAATTGTTCAACCAATCTCCAACTACTACAGCTAAACCTCCTATTAATAACCCCATTACAATTTTTTTAACTCCTAATTCATAACCAGCGATAACTAAAACACTTGATCCAATTACACAAACTGGGCAATATGCAAATGCTAATAAAGGAAAAATAAATATTGTAATAATTAAAAATTTGATCATTTTATTATTTAACAACCTCTACTTGCCAATTTTCATTTACCCATAATCCTATAATTTTAACATTTAACTTCATTAATTTAATTATTTTCTTAGCTTTTTTAATTTGTTCAATATGTTTTTCTTTTTCGACTGGATTTCCTACACAAGCAGCATGACCAACAATTGCAATTACCTTTGAATTATGCTTTTTAACAGAAATTTTGATTTTTTTCTTTAATTCAAGAAACTAATTCTTTATTCTCCTCAGCTAAAATTTTATCTATGCCTGGTTCAGTTATCATATCTACGTAATCAACTTTAAATTTTTTCTTTAAAAATTCAATTATTGGAATTTGAACCCTGCCATCCATACAATTTAAAGCTGTAGCAAATTTATACTTTTTCATTTTTGTCTTTTTTATTATAAATTGATCTTTTTAAAAAATAATCAGGACCAATTTTTTTATTAACAAAATTTTAAATAATTTTGAAAATAATTCCAATATAAATACCAATTGTACTAGTAGATAAAAATCACGATTACATCCAGCTTTATTTTAGATTTACCAATGTTTTAATAATTTGAATAAGTAATTCAACTATTTTTTGTTTTCTACTCCCCTTTCTTCTGCCTCCAACGTAATTTCGAAATCACAAGGGATTTTTTTAAATTTCTCAATTTCTTCTTGTTTTTCTTTTTCTAAGATATCTTTTTCACATTTTTGGTATTCTTCTTCTGTATGAAGCTCTTTATCTCTCATTCTCCAAACTACATTCCCTTCTCGAGTTTCAACTCTTGTACAGGTTTCATAAAGTGTTTTACATATGAACTTTCTGACGGAGACATGGATTCTAAACCGAACAATGGTATCCCTGGTCGTTGATATTTTAAAACCATCCTAGTTCTTTGGCCTTTCTCTTGTTTTTGGCCAGGGATACAACCATAATAGATCTAGAGTAATGAAAGTATAAATTTATCTTATGATCCGCACTGCTTACTTCATTCGAACCATTGAAAACATCATCAAGCAAACTCCTTGGGAAGTAAAATTAAAAATTAGGAATACTTATGAAGTTCTAAGTGGTTTATAATCAAAAATACAGGATAAAAACAGGAAACAGAAATGCCAAATTACAATCCATCACCAGCAACAAGGTTTAAGAAACCTATTTTATTTTTTGATTAATTCTTCTACAATTATAATTTGAGCATAGACTTTTTCAATTTTAGGTTTTTCTTCTTGACGCGCAGAAAGTAATATTGTTTTAAGCTCTTTTTCTAATTCTTCTAAAATTTTTTCATCAGGTAAGCCGAATTTCTTGCTTAAGTCTTTCATAAACTTCCTTATTCTTTTGCCATTTTCATAGCTTATAAATTTATTTTTCACTAAATTAATCAACTCATCACATCTTTCTTTAAATTTTTTACTCTTCTTTCTTTTTAATTTATCTATAAATTTCATAATTTCTCTCTTTTGAGGATCAATAAAATCTAATTTTTCTCTTTCCCGTTTATTGGCTTCTTTTTCAAATTCCTCCCGTGTCTTTTCTATTATCTCGTAAAATGCTTTATTAAAATCATAACCCTTCTCGTTTGGTTTACACTCTAAAAGCTTCAAAATTTCCCAATCATTGGAATTTATCACATTTCCTTTTAAATCAGTTAGTCTAAGTCTATAATAATTACCCGCTTTAAAAAATACAATTATTCCTTGAGTTTGGCTATATTTTGCTACATTAACCATTGCTGGTAATTCTAAAGCTAATTTATATTCTTCAGGATATTTTTTTATCAATCTATAAAATTCAAATTCAAAATATTTAGAATCTGATTTTTCTTCTGGCTCCTCTAATCCCTCGGGTTTTTCTGTATAAATTTCAAATAATTTTTTCCTTACCACGGGCTCTTCTAAATGAATTGTTTTTTCGTCGTATCCAAAATTTTGAATAATTTCATTTATTCTTCTATTTACTTTATCTTCAATCTTAATTTCTTTTTCTGCTTTTGTTTCTGGAAAGAAATTATAAACATAAATTTCGGAATGCTCACTTCCTATTCTATCGATTCTTCCGATTCTTTGAATAATTCTTACTGGATTCCAGTGAAGCTCATAATTGATAACCACTTGAGCATCTTGTAAGTTTAATCCTTCAGATAATATTTCTGTAGCTATTAAAATTTGTATCTCTTCTTCAGGATTTATCTTAGTTTTATTTGCTTTCGGCGCAAACTTTTTAATTTTAGTTAAAATCTTTTCTCCACCAGCTACATAATCTACCCTTTCAAACTTATCTTTTAAATTTTCGTAAAGATATTTAACCGTTGACTCAAAAGCACTAAATATCACTACTTTCTTATCTTTTATCGGTTCTTTATTTAGAATTTCTATTAATTTTTGAAGCTTATCATCATCTTTCGGAGCGATATCTTTTATGGCTTCCTTAATTTCTGTAAATACTTTTATATCTTTTTCTAAATCTTCTTTTAATTTCTCAACATCGAATTTATTAGCATCATAATAATTTTCTCCTTCCCTCCATTCAAATTCTTCATCATCTCTTAGTTTATCTATCATCTCTTCTAAATCATTAATATCACCTATTGGTATTTTATTTTCTCTTGTTAAAATTTCTTTAAATCCGTTATATACCTTAAGATGCCTATCTATCGAATCTTTGAAAGCCTGTACGCTACTTTCAAGTCTTCTATAAAGATTTGCTCTAACTAATCTTTGTAAATTAATCCAAGCATTATTTAATCTTTGAAATTCTTCTGGTTCAAAATCAATTTCTTTTACATACCTACTAAGATTATATCTAGCATAAGTTAATTTATTAAGTAATTCTTGAATTTTTGCATATAATCCCCCTTCATAAACACCATCTATAGAATAATCAACTCTATAAGGTCCTTTTCTTTCAGGAAAAACAATTTTTTCATCTGGATAATATTCTTTAATATCACTTCTTGTTCTTCTAATAAAAATTTCTGAAATCAAGTCTTCAATGTTAGCCTCTCCTCTTTCACAAGCCTCAAAATATTTCTTTAACTCAATCGGATAAATTCTAAAGTTATGATTTGTTTCATAAGGAGTGAAAAGTTTTAATTGCCAATAAATATCCCAAATGCTTAAATTTTGAGGAGTAGCAGAAAGTAAAATAACTTGTTTATCTTGACAAATTTTTAGTAAATCTTTATACCTTTTAGTTTCCGGATTCCTAAAATGATGTGATTCGTCTACCAAAACTACTTTTCTTTTCATATATCTTTCATCATCCAAAATTTCTTCTAATTTACCCATAGAAAAAACTTTTGCCTTACTTACTCCTAAATCTATTAAAACTTCTCGCCAATACTCAACTAATCTCGGCGGAGCTATAACAATTGCAGTTTTACCCTCAGTTTCTAAATGCGAAAGAAGCGCTGAACCAATATAAGTTTTTCCTAATCCAGGCACATCCGAAATAAAAACTCCGTTATATTTCTTTAATTTTTTATAAGCAGAAATAACTGCATCTTTTTGAAATCTATAAAGTTCTGCTTCTATGTCTATCTCAGGCTCTGGTTCTTTATAACTAAACATCTCATGTAAAACTCTTAAATAAACTCTAAATGGTGTTACTTCTTTATTAAATGCCCAAGATTTTTCTATTGCCTTTTCTGCTAATTCCGTGAATTGTGTTAATTCACTTTCTTGCCATCTTTTCTCAAACCAATCATTCAAAAACTTATAATTATCATCTCCTAAAACTCTAACATTTAATTCCGTATTCAACTCAAAACCACTTAAAGAAAAATTACTCGAACCAACAATTGCTTCACCCAATCCATGTCTTTTATCTTTATACTCAAATAAATAAAGCTTTGCATGTAAAGGTTCTTTATAATAAATTCTTATTTCAATTTTTTTCTCTCTTAATTTTTCTAAAAACCATTTCAAAAACTCAATATTTTCTTCTGTTGGTTTAAAATAACTTAAATCATTCACTAATTCTTTAAACTCATTATTCAAAATCTTTTCTCTTTCTTCTTCTGGCAAATATTTCAAATTTTCTAATTTATCTTTTACTGCTTCATTCAATTTCTTTTCTAAAAGCATTATTTCAGCAGTCTGTTTATTTGTCCTTGCTCCTGCCAAAATTTCTAATTTCTCTAAATTTTCAATCTCATCTTTTAATTCTTTAAGCCCACTTATAAATAACCAACCAACCGCAAATCTTGCTCTTTTAGAAACCGAAAGCTTTTCTTTTAAAACATCCACTAACTTAACCTTTGAATTGTCAATAATATCATGCATTTTAGTAAGACAAAATTTTTACTAATTCGTTGAAAATATAAACTCTTCCTTTTACTTCTTTAATTTTTAATTCTTTTAAAATATCTAAAGATACGAATTTTTTAAGTAATCGAATTGAAGTCATTTTTTCTAATTTTAAATCAGCTCTTTGGAAAATTGGTTTGGAAAACATTAAATTTACAACTTCCTGCTTGTAAAGAGATTTTATCCCTTTTATTTTTCCTTCGACAAATTCTTTCAGCTCCAAAATTTTGTAAATTAAAATTTGAGTTTGTTTTGCTTGATTAGCTACCGAATTTAAGAAAAATTTAATCCATTCTTCATATTCTTGAGTTCTATCAACATAATTTAGTTTATCGATATATTCATCTCTATTTTTCTCAAAATAACCACTAATATACAAAATAGGCAAATTCAAAATTTTTTTCCAATAAAGATAAAGAGGAATTAAAAGACGCCCGATTCTGCCGTTACCATCTTCAAAGGGATGAATCGCTTCAAATTGATAATGAATTATGGCAATTTTCACCAAAGGATGTTCATAATTTTCACTTAAAATATAATCTTCTAAATTTTCCATATATTCTTGAACCAAAAATGGCTCTGGAGGAATATAAGTTGCTTCTTCAATTTTTGCTCCTTTAGCCCCAACCCAAACTTGTTTTTCTCTAAATTTCCCCCTTGTATTATGCCCTCTTGTATTTTCTAAAAGTATTTGATGTAAAGTTTTAATAAAATTTAAATCTAATTTTCTATTTTTTAAACCCTCAATAGCCATCATCATTGCTTTTTTATAATTCGAAACTTCAATCGTATCATCATATTTAGGAATACCTGTTGCCTCAAACTTTAAAACATCGGAAACAGTTGATCTTGTTCCTTCAATTTTAGAACTAATTGTTGCTTCTTTTGTTAAAAGAGGAGCAATTAGAAGAGAAGGATTGGGTAAATTTTGACAAAGTCCATTTAAATTTCCCAATTCCAAACTTGCGTTAGCTAATTCTAAATAAAACTTACTTGGATCTAATTTAACTGGCAATTTGGGTGGATGATATGGTTTCATTTTTAATATTTTATCACAAGGTAACAGAAAAAGCAAAAAGTGTTACCATAATTGAACAAAGTATCACAAGTGTTACTATAAATTAAACTGATTTTGCCTTTTTTAATCTATTTTGAACTAATTCTGCTACTGCCCAATATACTTCTTTTCTTTCTTCCTCTGTTAATCCTAAAGCATCAAAAACAATATCATCTAATGCTTTTCTATCTGGCAATGGATTTGGTTCTTGTTCGCGAATAGGTTTATTGGGGTCGAAACCGAGTTCGGCGAAAATGGATTTAATAGGTCTGGAAGATATCTGTTTAAAATACTCTCTAATATCATTCACTTTTTCTTTTATAACTTCATAAGATAATATAGGTGTTTCTGGTAAATCGTAAACTCTTATTTTTATCAAAGAAGGTACATTAGATATCGAGAAAATTTCCCAATAGAGTAAATAAAATGTAGAGTTAAGTAGAGCACAAATGATCACAGGGTCTATAGTTGGGTAAAGGACATAAAGCTCCTTATTAGCATAAACTGAAATACCATTTAAAAGAACAAAATAAGTATCTGTGTAGAAATAAGGAAATAAAATCGGTCCTATTTTCTGATGCGGTAAAACATACCAAATTTTTCTAGAAGCAATGGTCCTTCTTTTATTCAGTTTTTCTTTTTCTCCCCATTCTAAATACTGACAAAGAAATTTAAAGTTTTTTAAATCTGCTCTTTCTTTTATGATTAAACCGCAAATATTCTCAATTTCTTTCAAAGAGAAACAAATTTTTGATACACGATTTAAACTTATTACTACCGGTTTTAAAAATTCTTCTTCAATCAACCAATAATCACCGGTTTTTGTATTTTTCACAATTCTTAAACCAGCTTTTTTAATTTCTTCTAAACTCTTGAAATCTCCTAAATTTTTAATTTTATGTTTGATTTCTGAGAATTTCATAAAAATTTTCTGGTGAAATTTCTTTAATTGTTTCTCTTTTCAATATTTCTTGTAATTCATTATAATATCTTAATTCTCTTAAATTGATCTCATCATTATTAGTTTCAAAAAATACAGTCATCTGATTTAGAAAATTATAATGTCTCCCTTGATAATAACTACTTTCTTTTAGAAATTCATTTTCTATAAATTTTTTAACCTTAATAAATTCACCAAAATATTTTTCTTTTATGATATATATTTTTTCATCAAGTTTTTTTAGACCTTCTTGAAATGTATTTTCTGAAAAATTCTCCTTGATATATTTTTCATTTTCTTCTTTCCATAACCTTTCCTGTTTTTGGTATACTTCTTCTAAAATATTATTTAAACTGCTCAATTTTTGTATCGCTTCTTCTATGCTCAAATCACCATGAGCTAAACCATGTCTAATTTTTTTGACGCAGTTAGCGAACTCTTTAGTTATTCCAATTTTTACTAAAGCATCTTCATAATTAACATTCTTTCTAATGATCTCACCACATTTAGTACACTTATATTCTTTGATACATCCAGTAGTTTTGCCGATGTTTTCTACAATTCCATAAAAAATTATTGGCCAAAGAGGATATGGTAGATTTAATGTTGTTCTAAATAAAGAAAATAATCTTTTCAAATTAACATTTTCTTCTTTTGTTAAAATTTCTACTAATTTTTGAATTTTATCTTTGTCAAGAAACTTTTTAAATTTTATAAATTTAGGAGATAAAGGCTCGACGATTAAGTCCGGACTATCAATCTTAAATGGCAAAGTAATTTCTCCTAAAAATTTATCTTCATCAATTTTAATAATTAAAAGTCTTCTTATACCGTCAAGCATTAACGGGCTTAAAGAAAAGAAAGAAATTACTGAAAATAATAGATCTATGTTTTTGTTAAAAATGAGGTAAGCTTCTTCAATGTTTAGGGCTGACAAATATGCTTCAATTAGAAAGTTATTATTTTCGTCTCTGATTGTAAAATCCAGAATGAATTTCACGTTATTAATTTCTATTTCGAAAACATCTAATTCTTTCCATTCAAAATCGTTAATCATATTTTTTACAAAATATTGAAATTTAAATTGTTTAACCTTATCCATCTTCAATCTTATCCGTTACATCTTCGACGTAGAAAAATTCATTGGCGCCGGTTGTAAATCCTCTTTTAACTTCCGCAATATCTCTTAATTTTACCAATTTACCCCTACCTTTTTCTAAAATTTTCCAGTAAATTTCTGGTGCTCTTAAATATTTTCCTCCCCATTTGTTGCCAATATACTGACCAGTTTTTTCGTCTTTTCCAAATTCCCATAAATCTTTTTGATTTACAATATGCAATCTATAAATTTCATTTTCTCTTCTTTTACCTTCTTGAAATTCTTTTAAATTATAATCTTTTTCTAATTCAATAAAAATTTCAGAATACATTACTTCTTCAAAGGGCTTTTTAAACATTACAAATCTAACTTCATTATTTTTAACTTCTTCATCAAAATCTCTTTCTTTTGGCGCTTTAATTAAAGCAATAACTGTATTTACGTCAGCATGTTTAAAAGACCTTTTAACTTGATTATCATAAATCGCAACTATCGGACATCTTTTAACCAAAACTTCTTGTAAAACTCTTCCAAAACCAACATCAAGCCAAGAATTTGAAGAAATATAACATAAAACTCCATCTGGATTTAAAAGTTTTAAACCTTTGAGATAGAAATAAACATAAAGGTCGCATTTTCGGTCAAATTTTTCTGGAATTGGAGATTTTGATTTAATTTTTCCTTCGTAATCATAACTCCAATCTAGACGAGTTTGCTCTATAAGTTTTTCTTTGTATTCATTTTTATTATAAAATCCGCTTAAATCTTCAATTCTTTCTTGCCTAACATAAGGAGGATTGGCAATAACAATATCAAAACCCTGTTTCATTTGAAAAACTTCTGCAAATGCTAAATCCCAAATCATCGGTGGTTCTTCTTTTGAGTTATTCAATTTTTCTTTAAATTCTTTTAATTCAGTTAATTCTTTTTCTAAATTTTGAATTTCTTTTTCAACTTCTTTTATCTTTTTAAAATCAATTTTAGCTTCAGTAGTAGAACCCAAAAGACTCTTTAATGGCCTAGGATTTTCTAACTTATGTTTTTCACTATTTTTATTTTGAATTTTTTGATTAATTTCGATAATTAGATCTGAGAGAGTATTTTGCAACAGTTTTTTCTCCCAAATCAACGCTTCATTTGATTTTATTCTATTTTCATAAACAGCTTTCTTTCTTCTAATAAGTTCTTTTAATAAATCTGTCTTGAAATGGCTTTTTATATGTCTCAATTCTATAAGTTTATTACCTAATCTTTGCACTAAGCTATCTCCATATCTTATTTTAAAATTTAAATTTGGCAAAAGTGGTTCGTGTTGATTTTTTAAAAGCTCATCGTCTGCATCTACAAAAAGATCTAACCATAATCTTAATTTTGCTATGTTGACAGCCCAAGGTTTAATATCGGCTCCATAAATATTTCTTTCAATAATTTTCTTTTTTTCTTCATATTTACCTAAATGAGGTTTATTTAATTTCTGCCAAAGAATTTCTTTTAATTCATAAAGAATTTGTTCAGTAACTACTAAATAATGACCTGAACCGCAGGCTGGATCCAAGATTAAAATTTCTTCTAATTCTTTTAAAACTTTTTCTGCTTCTTCTTGTGCAAATGGATCCTTAATTTCTTCTTCTGCTTCTGGGAAAATAAATTTGTAGATTTTTTCTTTATTAATTCTTGTTTTATTAAATAAAAATTCAACCAAGGCTCTTCTTATCATTAAATCAATTTCTATTTTGGGAGTATAAAAAATTCCTGCTTTTGCTTGTTCTTCTTCTATTTCTTCAGTGCTAACTAAGTGCTCATAAATATTTCCAAGCATCTCCGGATCAATAGCGATTTCAATATCAAATGGAGTAGATTCAGTAACTGTGAAATTATATCTTCCAAAAAATTCAAAAATATTATCAAAAAGCTCATCCGAAATCAACCAACCTATTTTGTCTAATTCTTCAGCTTCAAAAAGTCCGCCATTTAAATAAGGAGCATATTTTAAAATATTATTAAATTCCCCTAAATAAGGTTTTTCATTAAATTGCCATGACGGTTTTGAAAGCGAGTCGAAAAATAAAACATTTAACCATTCTTGATGAAATTTATTTTCGCCATAAAATTTTTCCTTATAAGCATCCCAAAAATTTGCTAAAAAATTTTTATCTCCTCCAAAACATCCTCTTTTCTGAACAAAATGAAGAAACATAATTCTATTTAAAATTAAATGAATAAAATCTCTTAAAAATTCATTAATCTTTTCCTTTTCCACGTTTACTTTTTGTTTAATTAATTCTTTTTTGAGTAATTCAAAAAGTTCTATATATTCTTTATAAAATTTATCTGTAACTGCTTCAACGCTAAAAGTTTCTTCTACTTTATTTTTAATATGAGAATATTCGGGAGATATTAATCTTAGCTCTGCTAATCTTTCTGATGGAGTTCTCAATCTATCTCTGTTTTCTGGAGTAATTGAAAATCTTTTTATCCTAACCCTTGAACCAACCTTTTCTCCTCTAACAAAATCAATATAATTAAAATTATCGTACTCAAAAATGAAAATTAATTTGTCAAGATTTTGTTTTATTTCACTAAAAGATAAAATTTTTCGTTCTATCGTTTTTAACTCTTTTTCATGATTGGACACATTTTTAAGGCTAAAATAATAAATTCTAAAAACATCTTTTTCTGCTAAAATTATCGATTGTCTGATTTTGGAGTTTATATCTTCGTTAAAATCAAAAGGTGCTTCTTTAATCTTAGGATTATCCCAATTAAATTTCTCAATAAATTGTCTTTTCAAGTCATCTAAATTTTTTATACATTCTATCCAAAATTGCTTTTTTCTATCCATTTTCTTTAATTTTATCACCGCTTATTTTAGTGTTAAAAGGTTTAAAAAGGGAATTAATATAAAGCAAAAAGTTTCGAATATAGTCCTTGGTTCGCAATTTTAAAGAAACACTCCGGACTTATTAAGGAAATTTGCGAACTCGAAAAAGATATGATTTTACAAGGAGAAAACGCTAATTTTTAGAAAATTCATTCTGGTTTGCTCGCCTATATCCTTGATCTGCGAAGATTAGATAGTTATAGTATAAGTCAATTACTGAAATTAGTTAGCTAAAAATATATAATTCAAAACATGGATTTAGAAAATCAATAACATTTTCGAAATACTGTTATATCTGTAGTTTTCTCTTCAATTTTTCGTGATAATTCTTTATCAAACTGGCGAAAGATTTCTTGAATATTGTATTTCAATGAAGGGTCATTTAATTGCGAAGATAAAGTTAAAAGGTCATTGCTTATACCATAGGCTATTTGTGTCAGATCTTTTAATTTATACAAAGCACTTTGACAATCTTGAAACATTTTATGGCTCCCCATTGGATCATCTAGATAAACAACCCAAGTAGATTGTTTGGTATAAAGCTCGTTTAATTGGGTAATAAGCGTTTCGAAATTATCTAAAGATTTTGACATATTTGGAATTACGGCATCTATTTGAGAAAAGTATGAATTTAAAAGTTTTATGTTTTGTTTTGCCTGTAAATAATCAGTTTCAGAAATGCCGGTCATAATTTCGTAGTTTTGTAAAATCTTATCATATTCCTGTAATAATGGATTTATTTTAGAATCTAAATATGCATAAAATACGTTTTTATAAGCAATCAAAAATTCTCGAACCGCACCAGGAACTCCGTTTGGTATACTATTAAGATAATTTGACTCTATAGTTTTGAGTGTATACTTTAGATTATCTAATTTTGTCTTTAGTTTTGAAAGTCTATTTTTTGCTTGACTTAAATCATTTTTTAAAGATGTAATATATATTGAACTGTAAGTTGTTGTATTTAAATTTGTAGTTGGCTGAAGAATACTTGAAGAGGTAGGTATTAACAACTGAGTAGTAGTTGAAAATAAGGATTTCTTTTTGTTTTTATTAAGCTTGTT
>Ga0080007_1107659_pt1 | contig 14182 bp, 10 predicted proteins | sample OctOCTMetagenome_FD_69210 | JGI IMG/M metagenome (GOLD analysis project Ga0080007, IMG submission 69210) | Hot spring and microbial mat streamer communities from Octopus Spring Streamers, Yellowstone National Park, USA - OCT_B (SPADES... | ecosystem: Environmental > Aquatic > Thermal springs >...
GAAATGACCAAGTTGTGACGGATTTTCGGCTTTGGTGCCGCGATGCCGTTAAGCAGTTGGCTGAGGCGATTTTGAAAGTGCAGCAAGCGTTAGTTGAGCAGGCGGAACAGCACATTGACACCCTTTTGCCCGGGATGACTCACTTGCAACACGCACAACCTGTCAGGCTCGCTCACCATCTGCTCGCCCACTTCTGGGCTTTGCAGCGCGATTTGGAGCGACTGAAGGATTTGCTTCCCAGGCTCAACACTTCGCCCCTCGGTGCAGCAGCCTTAGCGGGTTCAGGCTTGCCGATTGACCCTAAACTGACAGCGAGGCTTTTGGGCTTTGAGAAAACCGCTCAGAACAGCATGGACGCTGTTAGCGACCGAGATTTCGCTTGCGAACTCGTTTTCATTTGCGCCTTGACAATGGTTCACCTTTCGCGATTGGCTGAGGAAATCGTTCTTTGGAGCACGCCTGAATTTGGTTTCGTCACTTTGGACGACGCGTGGTGCACTGGTTCTTCCATCATGCCCCAAAAGCGCAACCCGGACATAGCCGAACTGGTCAGAGGAAAGGCAGCATTAGTTATCGGGGCATTGACGCAATTATTAACCTTGCTCAAAGGATTGCCGCTCACTTACAACCGAGACTTGCAGGAGGACAAGGGAATCGTGTTCAACGCTGTTGACACAACCCTTGCTTGTCTGTCCGCCATGAGCCAGTTGGTCGCAACAGCGACTTTTAACGCCGACCGAATGAGACAAGCGTTGGTTCGTGACTTCTCCACCGCTACAGACCTTGCCGACTACCTTGTGCGAAAGGGCGTGCCGTTTCGTGAGGCACACCGCATCGTCGGGCAACTGGTCTTGCATTTGAGCGAACTGGGGAAAGGTCTTGAAGACGCTACCTTAGACGATTTGCGGTTGTTCAGCGACAAATTTAACGGGGACGCCCTTGCTGTCCTTCAACCTGAGCAAAGCGTTGAGCGCCGCAAAGAGTTGGCTGGCACAGCGAAGTCGTCGGTAGTGAAGCAATTGCGCCGAGCCAGAGCGGAGATGAAGCGAACCGTCATATGGCTTCAAAGGTTCCCCACAATATCGCCTGACCTTAAGCAAATTTGTCCTTAGCCCTTGCGCTGCATAAGTGTTACGAAGCCATTGCGTCCAGCCTTGCTTGCTTGAGCAAGGGGTGTTGCCTCAGTCGCTTGAGTGCCACATCGGCAATTTGTTTGACCCGCTGCCTTGACAGACCGAGGCGTCTACCAATTTCCTCGTAGGTATGGGTTTGACCGTCTTCAAGACCGTAGCGGAGTTTGATAACCGTTCGGTAGTTTTCTGGCAGTTCGTTCAAGGCTCGGTCAATATGCTCACGCAAAGTCCGCTGCAGCATCTCTTCTTCAGGGTTGAGGGTGGAAGTGTCCTCAATGGCGTCCAGTAGGGTCACCTTCTCCTCACTGTCAACGGGCTCATCCAGCGAGGAAACTTGGTGTGGGTAACCGAGGAGTTCCTCGACTTGGGCTTTCGGCATCTTCATGAACCGAGCCAATTCCTGAGCGGTCGGTTCGCGACCTAACTCTTGGGTCAAGATTTCACGAGCCCTGTTGAGTTTGTGCAGTTGCTCGCTGATGCGAGTGGGCAACTTAACCAACTGGCTTTGAGCCTGAATAGCCCTGATGACCGCTTGCCTGATCCACAAGGTCGCACATGTGCTGAACCTCGTTCCCTTGCGCCAGTCGAACCTGTCAACCGCCTGAATCAGCCCAATATTACCCTCTTGGATGAGGTCGTTCAAGGGGACGCCGTAACCACGATACTTACGGGCGATGGAGACAACAAGCCTCAAGTTGGACTCAATCATGATTTGGCGGGCTTCCTCGCCGTCCTTTATGATTTCCATCTCCTCAGGGGTTGCGATTTGCAAATAGCGCTGGCTTATGACTTCAACCAGGTAGCCCGGACGCCGCTCTGCGCTCATCCGCTTCCATTCGTTCTCAGGGACACCCAATTGACGCGCTATTTCCTCCAGCCTTTCTGGTGGCAACTTTTTGAGGGCATTTTTGAGCACCAAGAGGTAGTCATCGAAGGTCTCGTTTTCCTTCCACTTCCTCAACTTGATGCCGAACTCCTTCTCCACATACCGGCGAAGCAGGTTCTGACGAACGCGGGTAGCCCTCTCCATCCGCTTTGCCAGTTGTTGCTCCTGTTCTTTGTCCAACAGCGGGCGGCGACGCAATTCCCGAGCCCACGCAGCCATCGCGTCTTCTACGGCTGCGTGTTCTTCCTCTTCTGCCAACTCCTCAGGCGTAACGGCAAGGTCCTCAGGGAGTTCGGGCAACTCTTCCTCCCTTTCAAACCAGTATTCGTCCCATTCCTCCGGGAGCGGCTCCAAGCCTTCTTCTTCAGCAAGCGGCTCCTCCAAACCAAATTCCTCTTCGTGTTCTGGCATCAAGAGCGATTCCTCCAAAGAGAGTGGCTCGACCAAATCAACCTCCTCAAGCCACTCTTCGGTTTTTCGGGAACGGCGCCTTCTTGCCTTTTTTCGCTGCGTTACAGCCATAAGACACAATCACCTCTGCCACTTCGTGGCACGGCTTGGGGCTTTTTAGGTTTGAGGCTGCAAGTATCCGCTTATATCTTATCCCATTTCGCCGCGAAAAGCAACCCAACTCCGCACGGGACCATCCAAAATCGGGAAATTATCCGACAAATCCTGCCAAAATAGGCAGCCTTTCCGCAGAACTTCTGACAACGAAGCAATCCCTAACTTCATCCGCTATTGCATTGTCAATTGGCTTGTTGCTTTGTAGAATTGCCAGAGTTTCCCCGCTTTCAACGGGCTCACCGACCTTCTTCATGACGATGATGCCCGCACTTGGGTCTATCTGCTCGGCACCCATCCGAGTGGCACCAAGTTGACCCGAGATGAGTCCTAACTTTCTGGTAGCGATTTTGGCTATTACCCCCGATTGCTCGGCTTGGACTTCAACCTGGTAAGACGGTTGCGGCAACTTTGTTGGGTCTTCCACGATGCTGGCGTCTCCGCCTTGGGCTGAAATCAACTGCCTGAATTTTTCCAACGCAGCACCGCTTTGCAAAAGTTCCATTGCTTTAGAGCGCCCTTCCTCAGGGTTTGTTACTGCTCCACCCAGCCATAACATTTGAGCGGCAACGGCGAGACAAAGTTCCCGAACATCGTCGGGACCGTTGCCTTTCAGGACATCGATTGCTTCCGCAACCTCGACAGCGTTGCCGATTGCTCGACCGAGCGGTTGTTCCATGCTTGATAGGACGGCTACTGCTTTCTTGCCAGCCAATTTCGCTATGCGCACCAGCGCTTCAGCCAAAGTTTTGGCGTCTTCGAACTGTCTCATGAAAGCACCGTCTCCAAATTTGACATCGAAGACAAACGCATCCGCACCGCCTGCAAGTTTCTTGCTCAAGATGCTACTGACGATGAGGGGAATGGAAGCGATAGTTGCCGTTTTGTCCCTGAGGGCGTAAATCTTTTTGTCGGCAGGAGCGATATCTTCGGTTGCGACGGCGATGGCGCAACCGATGCGTTTAACCTGAGCGATGAACTCTTCTTCGCTCAAGTTGAGCCTCATGCCAGGAATGCTTTCAAGTTTGTCAGCGGTCCCGCCCGTGTGACCGAGGGCTCGCCCCGTCAGTTTAGCCACGGGGACTCCCGCAGCAGCGACCAAAGGGACGACAACGATACTAACCTTGTCCCCAACCCCTCCTGTGCTGTGCTTGTCCACTTTGACGCCGTCAATTGATGACAAATCAATGGTTCGTCCGCTTTGTGCCATCGTTTCGGTCAGCCACCAAGTTTCCTCGTCACTCAGCCCACGAATATAGATGGCTGCCAACCACACAGCCATTTGTTCTGGGGCAACTTCTCCACGCACGAACCCCATCACAAGTTGCCTGATTTCCTCCGCCGAGTTTTTCTCGCCGTCAAGTTTCTTGCGGATGATTTCGTAGACGAGCATTTCCATCGCCCCTTTCAGCAAACTTATCGGCAATTCCCACAGAACTTATTTGACCAACCTCACCGAGGTCGCCAACTTCTTCCGCAAACGAGCGAAGTTTTTCCACCAGCAAGTAAACTGCGATCCCAAAGGCGACAGCGACATTGAGCGACTCTTTTTCGCCGAACTGGGGAATCTCAAGGACCATGTCGGCTGCAGCCAAAACACGGTCGTCAACGCCTGTGACCTCGTTCCCGATAACTAAAGCCAGCGGGAAATGGCTTCGCTTGACGCTTTGGATGGGAATGCTCTCATCAGTGATTTCCAGAGCCGCTATCGTCCAACCTTCGTTTTTCAAGGCTTGAACAGCCTCCATCGTGTCCGAGAAGTAGCGCCAAGGGACCAGTTGGGTTGTGCCCAAAGCAGTTTTCTCAACTTTTCGGTGTGGCGGACGAGCAGTGATTCCGCAAAGAACTAACTCAGCGATGTAGGCGCATTCAGCCGTCCGAAACATTGAGCCAACATTGTAGGCGCTTCGGATGTTGTCCAAAATGGCTGCTATCGGAAACCTTTTCTGAGGTCTGTATCGCCTCCACCGTTTAATTCGTTCTTCGGCGACAAGTTTCCTCATCCTGCCTCACCCGCTCGACTCCTTCAGGCATTGAGGCAAAAGTTTGCAACTATTCGCCCTCCGTTGGGCGCCAAACATCCGTGACTGGGTCGCGCAAAAGGGAGAGGCGAGCCATTTTCGCCCGCAAAGCGACGGGCAAAGGCAACTCTTCCAACTGCCTCAAAACTTCAGCCGCTTGCAGGATGAGCCTTTGCAAATCTCCCTCATCGCTTCCGCTCCGCTCAACGAGCATGTTCCAATCCCACTTGCCCTCAGCCCACCTGAACACTGCTGCAGCCCTTCTGTTTGCATCGCTGAAGTGCTCGCCTTCAAACTCGTCGGAGAACCGCGATGGCTCAAGTTTGTGCTTCTCCTCAAGTTCCTCCAACTCATAAACGAGCCACCATAGCGGCTCAAGGTTGACACGCGCTACAGGGTAGCGAGGTGAGCGCTCGGTAGTGAAGGCTGCAGCCCAGCCAGCCAACTCCTCAGGCGAAAGCGTGTCCATCAGACCTTGCCGAACCGCTTCAACGATGAAGAGCGACCTCTCATGCCTGATGAGCAACCCCCACTCGCCGATAATCGTTGGGTGCCAATTTTCGTCAAGGTAGCCCAATTCTTGCAGCAAACTTGCCCTCCTCTTGAATTCCGTCCGCAACTCTTGCCGAGCAGTTCTCGCCCTCCTGTGGCTTCGCCTCGCCATCTGGTAGACGGCGAAACTTTTGTCCAAAACGGTCAATGCGTCCTCGTAGCCCATCGTTGCCAAAAGGTTGAGGACTTGGTAATATTGGACACGGAAAGCGGAGCGCAAATCCTCAGGCTCACTTTCAGCCAATTCTTTCGCCCGTTCAAAATCTCTTGGGTGTCGCGGGATTATGAGGACGAAACCGACTTTATCTTTGCCTCGTCTCCCTGCACGACCTGTCATTTGGTGGAACTCAAGGGCTGTTAAGGTTCGTTCACCCTTCTCGTCCCGAACCCTCAATGTGGGCAAGACAACCGTTCTCGCAGGGACATCAAGCCCCGCTGCTAAGGTTGTGGTGGCGAAAACAGCACGAACTAAACCTGCCCTCAACATCCTCTCAACGGCGATTTTCCACGCTGTCAAGTGACCTGCGTGGTGTGGCGCGACACCCGCTTCAATCAAGTAGCGGGCAAGTGGATGTTCCCAAAGTCGCGGGAACTGTTGAGCCAACTGAGCGAACATTGCTTCTCGCTCCTCGCGCCCCTCCTCCATCCGATACCTGCGGAACATACGGACCGCTTCGTCACAATCGCGCCTTCTCGGCAGGAAAATGATAGCCGGCAGCAAATTTCGCTCCCTCAGTCGGTGAACCAAGTCAACAGGGTTGATGCTGTGCCAAATCAGTCGCTTCAGCGCTTTTTGCGGTAGCAGGTCAACAATTTTGAGGGGGAGAGGGCGACCAAACTTGTCAAGGAAGCCATATCTCAACGGGACAGGTCTCTCCTTGCTGTCAACCCAGATGAGGGCAGGTTCTTGCCCGCGAACTTCCTTCATCCAACCTGCAAGTTCATCGGCGTTGGCAATGGTGGCGGAAAGCAAAAGAAAGCGGCTTTCAGGCGGTGCGAGAATTATGACCTCTTCCCAAGTCACTCCCCTCTCCGGGTCGGCAAGGTAGTGGGCTTCGTCGAGGACTATGAAGTCGGCAGCGACCTCGCCAGAGGCGGCATAAAGCAAGTTGCGCAAAACTTCCGTCGTAGCGACAATTATCGGCGCTTGAGAGTTCTCCCGCCGTTCGCCTGTCAAGAGCCCGACATTTTCCTCTCCGAACAACTCCCTGAAGGCGTCATATTTTTGGTTGCTCAAGGCTTTCAATGGCGTCGTATACCAACTCCGCCGCCCTTCAGCGAGGAAGTGAGCGATTGCTTGCTCGGCAATCCAAGTCTTGCCGCTGCCTGTTGGTGCGACGACGATGGTGTCTCGCTCAAGAACGGCGTTCAAAGCGTCGATTTGAAAGTCGGATGGCGTGAAAGGTTGCGGTTCGGGCTCGCCCATCCCCTCAAGGAACTCTCGCACCCATTGGCGAACATCACGACCCGCCAACAACCTTGGAACTGAAACAGTTGGGTTGAACCGATGAAAACTTCGTCGCCCCATGAGGTCCTGTCACCCTTGCCCAAAAGTTGAGCGTTTATGGGTTGCGAATTCAACTTGACTGAACCGACCCTTCAAGTATAGTGCACTTCTCCACCGCTTTGCGTCAATCACGACAGGGAGTTCAATTGAACCTCAAGCCGAAAACGGCAGCGAGTAGCGAATAGCGAATGGCGAATAGTAAACGGCTTTAACCACCCACCCGAGGTGGTGGGCGATGGGAAGGTCAAGGTTCTGTCCAACATTTGCACCCACGCAAGTTGCGCTGTCCGGTGGGAGAGGAGCAAGCAAGCCTTCTTCTGCCCTTGCCACGATGGCTATTTCGCCATTGACGGCTCGGTCAAATCCGGACCGCCACCTCGCCCCCTTGACGAGTTCCAGCACAAGATTGAAGGGGGCGAAATCTTCGTTCGGCTGCGAACTTAATGGCAAACTGAAAGGGGGTTGTGGGCTGAGGGTTCAGCGTTAAGCGTTTGAAGGGGCAAAGCCTATAGGCAGGTGCGCTGTCGCCGAGTTGAGATTGGCTGTAAGTTAGTGCTTGCGCTGAACATTCGTTTCGGGCAGACTGCTTAAGTTGGAAGTCAACGAAAGGAGTGGCGCTATGTTGCGTCGCTTTCTGGATTGGCTTGAAAGAGAGACAGGCTTGGTCAGCGCTTGGAACCGATTTTGGTCTCAACCTTTGCCCGCCACCGTCGGTTGGGGACATATCTTCGGCGCCCTGTTGCTTTTGTGTTTGGTGATTTTGTTCGTCACGGGCGGGGCAATGATGTTCTACTACAGCCCGACGCCCGACCAAGCCTACCCTTCCGTCCAATACATTGAGCACTACTTGCCCTTCGGCAAGTTCATCCGAGCGCTCCACTACTGGGCGGCTCGGATAATCGTGCTTTTGCTCATCGTTCACCTCGTTCGCGTCTTTTTGTGGGGCGCATACAAAAAGCCGAGGCAGATGATTTGGGTGAGTGGAGTTTTGCTCCTTTTGTGCGTCATTGGCTTCGGCTTGACAGGTTACGCTTTGCCTTGGGACCAAAAAGCCTACTGGGGCACTGCCGTCAGGTTGAAAATTGCTGAGGGCATTCCGCTCATCGGTCACGCTGTCGCCAACTTCCTTCGCGGCGGCGAGCAACTCGGCGCAGTTACGCTGATGCGGTTCTATGTGCTGCATGTCTTCCTATTGCCCATTTTGGTTTTCCTGCTCGTCGCTTGGCACATAAGGCAAGTCCATGTCTTGGGCGTCACACCCGCATGGGTCAAAGTCGGGCACGAAGGTGAAGTCCCCAAAACCCAAAGGCTACATCCCGACCACACAGCCCGCATCGCTGTCGGTGCGATTTTGCTGCTGGCGCTGTTGTTTTGGCTTTCAGCCAAGTTCCCCGCACCCCTTGAGCCACGAGCCAATCCCCTTGACACTGCTTACAAGCCCCATCCTGACTTCTATGTCCTTTGGCTTCACGAGTTGCTGAAACTTTTCCCGCCGCACTTGGAATTTGTCGGCTCGTTCATTTTGCCGAGCCTTCTCGTCATCCTTTTGCTCATCGTCCCCTTCATTGAGCGAAACCCCGAACGACATCCCCTTCGCCGACTGCCGGCAGTCACGACAGGCTTGGTCATCTTGTTTGCCATCATCGCTTTGAACATCAAAGGCATGGAGGCATTGCCTGAACCTGAGAGACTTTCCCCTCTGGCAAAGCGGGGGCAGGAACTGTTTGTTGAACTCCGTTGCTACACATGTCACGGCATCAATGGCGGAGGCGGACTTGTAGGTCCTGACTTGGGTTTGGGCGGGAAGCGAGACCCAAAGAAGGTTGAAGCGATTTTGCGAAACCCTGGCGCTTTCAACGCCCACACCGTCATGCCATCTTACGATTTGCCGCCAGAGGAAATGAAAGCGTTGGTCGCTTACATCGTCAGCATCGGTCCAAACTCTAAGATGCCGCCAATCCCGCCCGTTGAACCTGAGAAGCCACCGTCACACTTTGAGGAGAACTGGTTTGCCAACCACAAGTTTGAAGTCCGAAAGGACCCGGCAAGTTGCGGCGACTGTCACAAACCCTTCTTCTGTCAAGCCTGCCACCAGAACCGAAGACCTTCTTCCCACGACGAGCAATGGCTCAAATTCCACTTCGGCAACGCCGCCGAGCAACCGGCAATGTGCAACGCCTGCCACACGCCCGATTACTGCGAAGAGTGCCACAAACTCATGCGGCACGACACGAAATGGCTCAAAGGTCACGGCAATCAGTTGGTCAAATTCGGCGAGTTGAAAAAATGGTCTGGCTTGACAATGCACCAACTCTGCTACCACTGCCACACGAAACAGTCTTGCGATGAATGCCACAAGGGCGCTTTGCCTGAGAGCCACAAGGCACCTGACTTCCTGCAAAGGCACGGCGAATTGGCGGGCGCTTGGGCTCAAGGGGCGAAGACGAATCAATTGGCTCAAAACACTGCTGTTCGCAAAACGAGCCATCAAGCGTGCGTAACTTGCCACACCAAGCAGTTTTGCGATAACTGCCACATCGGCGCCAAGCCCAAGTCCCACGAACAGCCAGATTTCGTTTTGGGGCGAGGGACGAGGGACAGGGGACGAGTTAAAAGTGGGCACGCAAGAGAGGCGCTCAGGAAAGGGTTGCTAAGTTGCCAGACATGCCACAAGCAAGAGTTTTGCTCCAACTGTCATGGCACGGAAATGCCTCACCCGCAAAACTTCGTCAGCATCCATGTCCGTGAAGCCAGAAAGGACATGGCGCTTTGCCAACGATGCCACACTTGGAACGAACCTGAGTGTCGCCAGTGTCACAGCAAACGCCCGCCTTCCCACACGCCCGATTTCCGTCAAACTCACCCTCAGGGAATTAGCGATGGAGGCATCGGTTGTCAAGTCTGTCACGGTCGCAATGCTTGCATGGACTGCCACAAGTTGCCGATGCCTCACCCTCGCGATTTCGTCAAGACTCACGGCGAGTTGGCGAAGCAAAGGGGCATCAAGGGCAAAGACAGCGTCCAGCAACTTCAGCGACAATTGTGTTCAACTTGCCATGCCGACAGATACTGCCGACTTTGCCACCTACCAGCCACTTCGCAAAGATAGGCTTGTTGGAGGTGCAGGGTTTCGGTCATGCGTCAAATGACCTTGACGAGCGCTTTGCTGGTTTTTTGGATTCTGGCAGTCGTTTGGGGGCAAGGAGTCAGGGTGACCCGCCCTCAAATCAAGTTGACGGCTGAGCAGGAAATCAGGGCTTGTCAAAAGTGTCACGGCAACCCCGACATTTACGGTTTTGATGTTCGCGGGCGCAAGAGAAGCGTTTATGTTGACGAGAAAGCCTTTCGCAACTCCGTTCACGGGAAGTTGCGTTGCACCGATTGCCACAACGACATTGACCCAACCCAGTTGCCCCACCCGAGACACACTCAAAAGGTTGAATGCGGGCGATGCCATTTGGAACGGGAGTTGCCTCAGGCTCCCGGCTTCAAAGTGACGATTTTCAAGTCCTACGCCGACAGCGTTCACGGCGAAGCGGTCGCTCGCAGTGACCCCGATGCGCCGAGGTGCGCCGACTGTCACGGTCACCACAACATCCTGCCTGCCAAAGACCCTAACTCTCAAGTCAATCGGCGCAACATACCTAAACTTGTTCCCGATGTCACAGCGACGCCCAGTTAGTTGAATGGCATCAGATTCCGAAAGGCGAGACGCTTTTTTACTACGAACGGAGCGTTCACGGTCAGTTGCTCCGCAAAGGCGTGGTCAAAGGCAGCAAGTCTGCTCCCAACAAGCCGCCAGCCGTTTGCACCGATTGTCACGGAATTCACGGAATCAGACCTGCAACCGACCCGCACTCAAAAGTTGCCAGACCCCAACTTCCTAAAACTTGCGGTCAATGTCACGAGCAAATTTACAAGGAATGGCGCAGGAGCATTCACGGACAGGCGTGGGCGAAAGGCATCAAGGAAGCGCCCGTTTGCACCGATTGCCACGGCGAGCATGTCATCCGAAGCCCTCAAGACCCGACCTCTCTCGTCCACCCACAACACATAGTCGCCACTTGCTCCAAATGCCACGAAAACGAAGTTCTGCAACGAAGGTTGGGGCTTCCAACTTTGAGGTTGGCGACTTACCGGACGAGTTATCACGGCATCATGAACCGATACGGCGTGACAGAAGTTGCCCACTGCGCGTCCTGCCACGGCGCCCATGACATCTTGCCCTCGACTGACCCACGCTCACCCATTCACCCAAACAACTTGCCCAAAACTTGTGGCAGTTGTCATCCCGGCATCGGGGAGAAAGTTGCGTTCGGGAAAGTCCACTTTGCTGGCACTCGCGCTGAAAGCCCCATTTACTGGCTCATCAAGGTGCTTTACCAGTTGCTCATCGCAGGTCTCATTGGCTTCTTCTCGGTTTACATCGTCCTTGACATCCGCAATTACTTGAAGGGTCGCCCAAGCCACGCCGTCTCGCCCCATCGTCCTGATGACCCGCTTTCGCACGAGTATGTTGAGCGCTTTACCCTCAATGAGCGGCTTCAACATTTGGTGCTGGTGATTTCCTTCACGCTGTTGGTCATTTCTGGTTTGCCGCTAAGTTACGCCGAGGCAGGTTGGGCAAAATGGTTCTACACCTTCCCGGGCAGTGCCCAACTTCGGGGCATCATTCACCGAATTGGCGCTGTCATGTTGATGGCTCTTGCTGTTTGGCATGTGATTTACTTGCTGACGCCGAGAGGGCGCGAACAATTGAAACATTTGCGGTGGACGAGAAAAGATTTCGCCGACATCTGGCAGATGCTCAAGTGCTATTTGGGGCTCAGCGACGAGAAGCCCAAGTTCGGCAGGTTCAACTGGATTGAGAAGTTGGAGTATTACGCCGTTGTTTGGGGCACAACGGTCATGGTCTTGACAGGTTTGGCTCTTTGGTTTGAGGCTCAGGCTCTGACTTACCTTCCCCTTTGGGTCTGGCACATTTGCCGATTGATTCACAGTTACGAGGCGCTCCTCGCTTTCCTGACCATCATCATCTGGCACCTTTACCATGTCCACTTCAAGCCCGGCGTCTTCCCGATGAGTTGGGTTTGGCTTACGGGCAAAATTTCTCTCCGCCACCTGCAGGAAGAGCATCCCCTTGAGTTTGAGCAGTTGCAGCAGCAAGTAGAACAGACAGCGCAGCAAAAGCCATAAAGCATCTTCGCCATCACGCTTTACGCTTCACGCATTACGCTTTACGCATCACGCTTCACGCTCAATGAGTCATCGCCCAAATTGCGGCTGCTGCTGGTGCGAGGAAGAGCGCTGGGTCGTCCTCGTATTTTCGCCCCATGCTTTCAAGCGGGATTCCCAACTCTCGCAGTAAGTTAATGGCTTTGCGCCCGTCCCACCAAACGACATCGTGCTTTTCCGCGATCATTGAGAACTTCACTTGCTCGCTCAGAATCATTGCGCACTTCTCGTCGCTCAAGAAGGGGAAAACGACGGTGGCTTTGGTGTGGCAAAGTCGGGTCAGGACGGTGATTGTGTGATGGCTGATGCCGCGATGCCGCATTCTTGGGTCAGCGAAACTTATCCTCGGCGCGAAAATTGCCCTGCCACCTAAATCGTTCACGGCATCAATCAACCAGCCCATCTCAACACCCGAGAAGCCCAAAGGCGAAGCCGTTCCCAAATGCCCTGGTCCAGAAGCGACAATTACGGCGTCTGCTTCAATGGCTTTCGCGCACAAAAGGGCAGTGTAAGCGTTGACGCACTCAATGTCGCCACCGAAGGCTTGACCGCAGGTGATGGTCACATCAATCAATTCGGCAGACTTGAGCAGCGGGACGAGTTTGCTGAAAGCCAAAGGCAAGGCAGCGCTGTCGGTCATGACATAGACCACTTTCGCTTTCGGCTTGACAACTTTCACGCCGGCTGAAGCGGGTGCGATGAAACTGTGGAGCGGGCAAAGAATCACTGGCAACTTTCCCAAGTTGGCGGTTTGTATGATTAAGTCGCGCAGGGGACTTCCTTCCTCTTCTGCAGCGGAGACATTCAACTGCAAGGGCGTGTATCGGAGTTTCATGATGTGCCCCGTTTGAGTTGCCTCGCACTCAGGTCGGGTCAAGTTCGCCACGACAAAGTGGTAGCCGCCTGTCCCCAAACCGAGTTCAACTGCCACGACATTCAAGACGACTGTATCGCCCTCGCGGACGGAACCCGTTAGGTCGGGATAGCAAATCGCTTTCGCCACTTCTCCCTCTTCCGTCGCCACCTCAATCTCCTGAACCTGAGGCGTGTCCCTCAAGACCTTTTTGACGAAACCCGTTACGAACCGTCGCATTTCCTTGCGCCCTCCAAATTTTGAACACTTTTCCGCCCTTTCGGCACTTAAAGTTTAACGCGCTTTTGCCCTCGCCCCTCAAGCCGATTAGAGCCTAAACGGTGACTTTTTAGGCGCAAGTTATGACCTTCATTTCGCCGCCTTCCTCTATGAGCGATGGTGATGTGCGATGAAGAAAGTGGCTTTCGGGTTGATCGGATTTTGACAGCGGTAAACTTCAACGACCTTTCTTCTCTGGCGCTCAAATACGCCGCTGTTGGTGCATTTCAATTCAACGCGGAGTTAATCGTCATGCATGCTGAAAGGGTTGAGGTCCCGCCTTATGTGCTGGCAGATGATTACGAGCGTCTGCTGGGTGAGTTGAGGAAGATGCGTCAAAGTGCGGAAGAATTCCTCGCCGATTATGTCTACTCCCATCCCCACCCTCATTGTCCCAGCACAAACAGGTAACTTGTAAGCAGACCGAAACTTATGAGTCCACGCTCAAGGTTGAGTTTCCAGCGGGTAGTAGTAGGGTTGAACGAAGGGTTGAGGTGCAGGCTTCGGGAGACCGAACCCGCGCCTTTCTTCTGGAACATGCCATTCAAAGGGAATTCGCCATTCAATAATTTTGGGCTGCGCTCTCAATTGCTTGACTTGGTTGCTCAGTTCGGAAACTCTCCTTTCCAACTCGGCAATTTTCTTTTCAGCCTCAGCAAGCCGCTTTTCAAGGTTGCTCAGTTTCGTCGCCTCTCCACTTTGGTTTCGCTGGGCAGCAGTCCACCCAATCAGAAGGAACGCCAGCGCTGCAATGAAAATGACAAGCCAACGCATCGCCGCTCACCTCCTTAGCAACAAATTGAGCCCTCGCAACTGATTTTGCCACATGGCAGTCACGAGCGTCGCTGAGTCAAAATGTTTTTCCGTGACGGCTGTGCAAAACTTAGTGGAAGCGCAACCTTAACTTGCTTGCGATAAGGAGGGCGTCTCAGATGCAAGAACTTGAGCGATACAACCCGCAAGAGATTGAACCGAAATGGCAGAAACGCTGGAACGAATGGCAACTCTTTAAAGTCACCGAAGACCCATCGCAGCCAAAGTTTTACTACCTTGACATGTTCCCCTACCCATCGGGCGAACTGCACATGGGTCACATGCGCAACTACATCATCGGCGATGTCATCAGCCGCTTCAAACGCATGCAAGGGTTCA
>Ga0080007_1046795_pt1 | contig 14175 bp, 17 predicted proteins | sample OctOCTMetagenome_FD_69210 | JGI IMG/M metagenome (GOLD analysis project Ga0080007, IMG submission 69210) | Hot spring and microbial mat streamer communities from Octopus Spring Streamers, Yellowstone National Park, USA - OCT_B (SPADES... | ecosystem: Environmental > Aquatic > Thermal springs >...
AGAGGATATTCTTTCAACAGCATCTTGGCAAACCCCATGTATGTAGTGGGATGGTATATTTGGATAGATATTCCTTAGCTCTCGATACTTCTCATTCTTAAGCCTGTAGTAGTTCTCGATAATATTCCTAGATGCGTGGGGAAGCACATCTCCAAGCATCCTAGTGTATATGTTAAGGATCTCTTCCAATGCCCTGAAATCCCTCCTAGATATCTGCTTTGAGGGTATAACAGCGGTTCTACTAACAACTATCTTATCTCCTGGCTTTGCAACCCACATCCACCTCTTATCCCTCTTTTTCCTCCTCCTAGCCATTATCCATGGGCCTCTCTTTGTTCCTAAACCTCTACTCTAACCATTAATTAATAATGAAAGAATATAAAAGCATTCCTGCTACCATGAAAAAAGATACAGCCCCAACCTGATGATCGTGGAAAGAGATAACCTTGCAGGAGGTCTGACCTCCTCCCCGCCCTGAAGGGCGAAGCTTTCATGTGTAAAGCCCAAGACCCCCAGCGGGGAGATCTTATATAATTGAAAGGGGAGAAGTCATTTAGGATAGAGGTTCTGACCTTAGAGCGGGGATTAGGCTACATTCCGGGCTTCTGCCCGGTTTAGCCTCGCGCCCAGTCTTAGATGTGTTACCCCTATCCCGTATAGTGCGGAGCTCAGGGATATGGACTTTTATCATAAACCTCAGAGACTTAGATTTAACCCTGTGTGCCTAGCATTTTTATTAAGTATCGTTAGAGTTCGACCTGAGGCTCAAACGCATCATTATTAACAATAAAGCTAGATGATGCAAAGCTTATAAATATAGTCCCTGCCTTGAAGGGTGAGACTTTCAGTTGTAAGGCCCGGATCATGCTTTGCGATCAGCACTCAAGACCATGCTCATCTTTCGCTGCTCCCGAGCTCATCATCCTTATAATTATTTTATTCTGCTTCTTATATTGCTAATAGTTAGTAATTAGAAGGGTTCTTATGTGATCTATCGATGGATGCTATGTATAGGGTCTGAATATATGGAAGAGCTTCGGTTTATATAGCTGTATCTAAATCCCAGAGCATCTCTAAACCTTGTTGTCGCGCTCCCCTCACTAGAAGGTTTGCTGTGGATACAAATGCTATAACCTCTATGCCGACATATATGGCTAGCCATGATATATAGTGTATATAACCACTCCCAGGTTGATATCCGTTTTCCAAGGATCATTAGGTCCTATTCAAGATCTTTGAAAAGCTCCGCTAAACCTTGTAAAGCCCTATAGTTAACTTCAATTGCATCCCAGAAGTGGGATAGCTACTCCATATCGCTAGATCTTAAGAGCATCATAGCCAGGGATCTTAGATTGTGGCTCACTATACTACTGGTTAACAGCACCTCCTAATAGCTTAGAGATACGAGCCTATCTTTCGAGGTCATTTCTGATCTAAACAATCTCTATTATATATATTGACACAGCCTGATCTCCTCGACGCTTATTACCTCTAACAAGAATTTCTAGCTGGTGGAGTTCTCTGGGCATAGCTATATGGCTGATAATAGTTCGACATAGCTCTACACCCCTCCAGCCGAGAGGCGGTGAAATCCATAGCAATAACCCCTTCACAGATAGGTAGGGTGAGGTGTGCTGAGATGTATTCGTCAAGCGCTAAGGCGATTACTAGGGGCTTCCCAAGGGTTCTAATGAATGTGGACTGGGATTTGGCTATATCGAGCTTCTTCATAAGGCTTCATGGCGAATTGAAGGACAACCTAGTGGGGATCGTGATTCCTGAGGGTGAGGTTTATGAGAGCAACGTCCTCGTCATAGTTAGGAAGAGGGATCTAGATACCATCTCTAGAATCCTTAGGATCGCTGGCGAAATCGAGGATATGTTCGGTGGAAGAGTCGCTATAAACCCATACATAGCCCTCGAGGGTGAGGAGAACGTTATTAAGGCATTCAAAGAAGCTTCTAGAGGAGGCAGCTAAGGATCTTGAGATCGGTTGTTATAACAAGGCTGCATCGGCGTCCTACTTCGCAGTTAGAAAGGCCTCAGAGACATTACTCATGATCCTGGGAGAGGCAGTTCCCAGAAGAGACGATAAGCTGGCCAACGCTATAAAGTATAAGGGCTTGACCGAGGTCTCTGAGATCCTGAAGATCCTCTACCAGGCCAGGAAAGAGGCCGACTATGGCGAGGGAGTAACCGAGGAGGAGGCCAGGGCAGGTGTTGAGATGGCTAAAAAAGCTATAGAGGTTATCGAAAGAGTCATAAGTCTAGTTGGCAGGGACTCGACTCTGTAGATCCTAGCTGACCTCCTCCCCGCCCTTTTACTGGAGATTCATTGGTTCCCCCATCTACTCGAGTTTACATCTGTCATCTGGGGGCAGTGGGGGTGGTCAGAGATCCCCCGGATATCCCTAGGGTTTTTAAAGCCCTCTTCCTTATATTGAGCTTTCCGATGACATCCCTATCTGCTTCGAAATCGCATCGTGGGCATTCCGATGATGTTCCGTTTGGGTTTACTATTGCTAGTGGAACCCCTTGCTTCATAGCCTGCCAATCGATCCATCTCGCTATTCTCCTGCGCCCCATTATTATGAGTTTTGTCCTGTGATCCTTGTTCTTGATCCTCCTCAGAGAATTTATCAGCCCAGTTAGATCCTCTCTAGCGACTGCATATCCAAGCCTCTTAGCAAATCTCACGATCTCAAGAGATGTTTTTCTAGCCCAGTCTTCAAGAATGTTCCAGGATCGATAAGCCCGCATCTAGCATAATATCCTTTGTGGAGAGGATAGGCGTTGAGAAACCAGTGTTGGTCGGTATAAGCCTAGGAGGATCTGTAGCGGTTCTAGCTAGAGCTCTTTTAAAAGAAAAGGCTTTGGGTGCTCTGGCATTAGCACCAATGGTGAGAGGAGATCCAGCTAGGTTTTCTAAGCTGGCGTCGCTGTGGGAGAGAATATCAAGCCTAGACGATGCCATCAAGATCATGGTTAACACATTGAAACACTCAACACATGGGATAGAAGAGAAGGAGATCTATAGATACCTTGTAGAGAGGATAGCGTGGAGATTCCACTTTAGAGGGGATCTGGTGAAAACTATTGCAAGCTTCTACAAATACAATCAAAACATAGATCTTACAGAGATCGCCAACGATCTCTCAAAAGATATGGTAACCATCATAGGATGCGATAGAGATCCGCTTATAGAGCTAGAAGATCTCGAGAGGTTTTCAAGATCAACTGGGGCAACCCTCAAAACCTTCAATGGGTGTGGGCATATGCTTATATACGAGAAGCCAGGAGAGATAGTAAACGAGATCCTAAACATCATAGAAAGAAATAGAGTCTCCTAGAGCTACGGCAGAGCCATGAAGAGAGAGATCTAGGAACACTATAGGTAGCAAAGATGATCTGAATGGAAAGATATCTAGGGCCCATATCTAGCTATAATCCGTATCTCTCGAGGAAATCATGTATAGCTCTCCTTATAATCTCCACATGCTCTCTTCTAGGTGCATGGCCCATACCCCTAACCAAGATCTTCTCTACATGGGCTCCAACGAGCCTTAGAAAATCCTCTAGGATATCTGCATGATAGCTTCTAACAATCGGATCGCTATCGCCGTGGATAATAAGGACTGGACCCCTCACATATCTAATATAGCGGATCAGGGATGTCTTATCATAGGGGACAGGATCCTCCCATGGATTTCCAAGTCGATTCTCCATATCCTGATAAAGCATCCTCTGAACACTCCCAGGAGGATGTAGGGAAAGCCATCTAGCCTGGAGAAGCCTATCAGCTGGTGTGCCTACTGTTATTACAGCACCTCTACCAGCTAGGGCTGATGCTATCAGAGCTATTGATCCTCCTCTGGAGTGGCCTGCATATAGATCAAACCCCTTCTCAGCATATCTCTTGGCAACATCGATGACATCACCACTAGAGTCAGGGGCATCTACGGAGAAACCCCTCATAGAAATGATCCTAGAGAGCCAGGCAACAGAATTTGGGGAGGAGCCCGAGCCGTGAAAGACAACAGCCCTCCACCCAGAGTTTCCAGAAGAATAGAGAGTATCGATTCCCCCCGGACTATGGTGCCCCATACTTTCACACCCCTCCTAGCTTGGGAAATTGATGTGCATCCAAATAAATATACACGTAAGGCTCTTAGTGAAGAACCTATTAAAATACCTAGACATGTAATCTCATAGATAGGGACGAGACTACATGCTTCGTCTTCGAATGGAAAATATTGTTGAATATACTCCTAAACTATATTACAATGTATATAGTCTCCAGATTAGGGCTCCTAGTAGAGCGTAGAGCTCCGACTATCGGCCCGAAGATCGGCACAGTCGCCCCATATGCCCAGTCAGAGGATCCCTTTCCAGGTATCGGTAGAACTTGGTGAGCTATTCTGGGGCCGAGACCCCTTGCAGGGTTTATAGCATAGCCTGTGGGCTCTCCTAGGCTAAGGCCTATTCCCCATACTAGGAAGCCAACGAGAGCTGGTGCTAGATACGGAGGTACACCTGCCTGCTTGCTGGTTATCACGAGAACACCTAGCATGAGTACTAGAGTGCCTATAATCTCTGTTACGAAGTTCTTTGGAAGACTCCTTATCTGGGAATCGTTGAGAATACCCCCAGCTACGCAGCTTTATCCTGCGTCTCTCTGAAGCGATCCATATAGGCTAGATACACCATCATCGCCCCAACAAATGCCCCTAGAATCTGGGAGACTATATAGCCCAGAACCATAGACCATGGGAAGAGCCCCAGCGAGGCGAGAGCTATTGTTACTGCAGGGTTTATATGCCCACCGCTTGTCCAGAAGCCTGCATAGACACCAACCCAACCGTTACCCCTATGGCCTATCCTGTTGTGATCACTATCCACCCAGCCGTTGTCCCATCTAGAATGTTCCCCTTGGTCATTGCTAGGAGAGCGTTTGCGATAACATCATCTCCAAAGATTATCAGAAGCATGTTCATATGAACTCTGCCATATAGGGGGTAAGCTCTGCCACGAAGGCTATCCACACCAATTATACATACTTCCTTAAAATTTTTATTTTTATTGATCTTCTCAATTGTGGACATATATTTATTCTGCATTTCACAATATATGAAGATGCTGCATGCCTGAGAAGAAATACGTTCTAGCTATTGATCAGGGAACCACTGGTACGAGGGCCATGTTGATAACCCATGAGGGGGTTCCTTCAAAAGGCGGTTGGGCCTATATTGAACATACTCAGATATATCCAAAGCCTGGATGGGTTGAGCATGATCCTATGGAGATCTGGGAGAAGACTAAGGCTGTGATCAAGGAGGTGATCGAAAGATCCAAGATAGATCCCAGGGATATCACGGCTATAGGCGTTACTAACCAGAGGGAGACAATAGTTGTGTGGGATCCTAGGACAGGTATCCCATTGTATAAGGCGATAGTCTGGCAGGACAGGAGAACCTCAAGCCTAGTTGACTATTTAAGGGCTAACTATTTCCAAACGATTCAGATGAAGACAGGGTTAGTGCCGGACGCATATTTCTCTAGCACAAAGATATGGTGGCTCCTAGACAACGTCCCAGGGCTCAGGGAGAAGGTCTCTAAGGGTGAGGCAGTCTTCGGCACGATAGATACGTGGATAATATGGAATCTAACAAGGGGCGGGAGATCTGTTCTCACACCTGAGAGAGGAGGAGCCTATGTGACTGACTATAGCAACGCCTCTAGAACGATGCTATTCAATATAGAGAAGCTCGAATGGGATAGAGAGCTTCTGGAAATACAAGGAAAGATCCCAGAGGAGGTGCTTCCCTTGCCAAGGCCCTCCAGCGATAAAGAGGTCTATGGCTACACGGGTCCAGAGGTATCTGGGCTGCTCGGTGGGGCAGAGATCCCAGTAACAGGGGATGCTGGGGATCAGCAGGCAGCTCTATTCGGCCAAGCCGGTTTCGACGTGGGCGAGGTGAAATCGACGTATGGTACTGGGAACTTTATCCTCATGAATATAGGGAGATACCCTATAAGGTCTAAGGCTAATCTGCTGACAACCATCTATTATTCAACAGAGCCTGGCAAAGCATACTATGCTTTAGAGGGTAGTATATTTATAACAGGGGCTGCAATACAGTGGCTAAGGGATGGGCTAAAGATAATAGAGGTCTCAGCAGAGATCAACCCACTAGCTGAGTCTGCAAGCGATACAGGAGGCGTCTACTTCGTCCCAGCTTTCGTAGGGCTAGGGGCACCCTATTGGGATATGTATGCAAGGGGACTTATAATAGGTATTACGAGGGGAACTGAGAGGAAGCATATCGCGAGAGCCACCCTAGAGGCTATAGCATATCTAACCAGAGATGTTCTCGAAGCGATGATAAGCGATACGGGGAAGAGCATACCCAGGCTAAAGGTGGATGGAGGAGCTGCTAAAAGCGACTTCTTAATGCAGTTCCAAGCAGATATAACTGGGATAGAGGTTTGGAGACCAAAGGTCTTCGAAACAACATCCCTTGGAGCAGCATATCTAGCCGGCCTAGCAGTGGGGTTCTGGAGGGATCTGGAGGAGATAAGGGCTAATTGGGCCCTTGACAGGATATTCAAACCATCCATGGATCCCGAGAGAAGGGAGAGGCTCTATGCAGGGTGGAGGGCAGCAGTTAAAAGGGCCCTTGGATGGGCTAGAGAAGTTCCATGGGCATATGGCATTGAGGGATAATATAGAGGTGGATATGGATTGGCCGCATATGGAGGGAGATTCGATGTAGCAGTAATAGGCGGTGGGATTGTAGGGCTATACACAGCGCTAGACCTAACTCTGAGAGACTTCAAAGTAGTTCTTCTAGAGAGGGGAGCTATTGGAAGCGGCACTAGTGGAAGGATGCATGGATTACTCCACAGCGGTGCGAGATACGCTGTAAGAGACCCCAACGCTGCTATCGAATGTGCGTTGGAGAGCAAGATAGTGTCTGAGGTAGCACCACATGCTGTGGAAAATACTGGGGGCTATTTCGTCGCGGTTGAGAGGGGAGATGAGGATTATTTAGACGAATTTCTGAAGGGGCTTAGAGACACGGGCATACTCCACAAGCTTGTAGACCCTGGCGATGCTCTCGAGGAGGAGCCAAATCTCAGCAGATCCTTGAGGGCTGTGGTAGAGGTTCCGGATATGGTTGTAAGGGCAATAGATGTGCTTGGAAGCATAGCTCTCTCAGCATATATAGAGGGTGCCAGGGTTCTGGAGAATGCAGAGGTTGTCGGATTCAAGATAGCTGGAGGATCTATTGAAGAGATCTCCATTAGAGACAGAATCTCCGGATCACTGAGAAGTGTAAGAGCTGAGTTAGTAGTGAACGCCTCAGGCCCTTGGGCTGGTAAGGTGGCCTCTATGGCTGGAGCCAATATAGAGATCATGCCGACAGCAGGTTCCATGATAGTTATTCCAGCGAGACTCTCAAGGAGGGTTATAAATAGGCTTAGACCCCCATCCGATGGAGATATAGTTGTTCCATACGCAGGGTCGTCCATAGTTGGGACTACTGCGAGGGTTATAGAGGATCCGGATCAGGTGGAGCCTGATGAGGAGGAGATCGAGCTTCTCCTTGAGGAGGGATCTAAAATGCTACCAATGATCAGGAGGATCGGCTATACTAGGGTATATTATTCTATAAGGCCCCTTTTAAGGGCTGAGGGTGAGAGGGCTGGTAGAGAGGCTACGAGGGATTTCAAGATCTACAGACATGGAAAGCCTAGAAACCTGATCTCGGTGGTAGGGGGTAAGTTCACAACTGGGAGACTGGTAGCAGAGAAGGTGTCTGATGAGGTATCTAAAGCTCTAAGTTCTTCGAAGGCCTCGAGGACAAGGAGTTATAAGCTTCGTCAAGCCTCGGAGGAGGATCTAGCTGATATTGATCCGCGGCTTAAAGCTCTGGCGAAGAGTATGTGTGATAAAAGACTCCTCGACTATGAGAGGCTATGTAGTGCACTATATAGAGTTATAGCCCACTATATAAGCTTAATGAGTAGAAAGGATCTTGGGTGGATCTTGTGAGGAGGATCTCGGGAGAGATCTTATCTCAACACAGATCAGAGGATCTTCTAGAGCTGCTGAAAAACCCCAGCAGATTCGCGAGATGCATACCAGGTGTTATAAGCTATGAGAATCTAGAAGATAGAAGTATAAGGGCTAGGGCCAGGCTCGACATATCAGATGCTGGTATACCTGAGATGAGCAGCATAACATCAACGCTAACCATAACCCTAGCATCGATAGAAGGTAATATGGCAAGATATAGGATTAGCGGGAAAGCTGCTGGATCTAGCTATGAGGCAGATCTAACTATAAGGATCGAGCCTTTAGATAGCGGTAGCAAGGTGATCTGGCAAGCAGATGTATCCCTAGGTAAACTTCTGGAGATTCTAGATAGGTTTGTAGGCGTAGAGGAGATTGCGAAGAGGATAGCTTCTCTAGCAGTTAAAGGTGCTGAGAAGTGCTTAAAAACATAGGATCTGAGATGCTGAGCATATAAATCAATAACCTCTATAATATCATTAACTTACCCTCGCGAGCGCCAAGCTCTAGAACACCCCTCCTCCCAGAGTATTTTTTAAGCTCTGAGATATCGAGACCAAGTGCCTCTCCGAGGGGTATGTTGCTTATCACACACCCACTTATAACTATCTCATCAGCCTTGGCAACAACCATAGCTGCAGGAGCAACCCCGCCCTTCCAAGCAGAATATATTATGTAAGGAGCCACTGTAGAGCCTCTTGAGCCTCTAAACACCAGGATCTTACCCGCCACCTCCACACCTTCGTAACCCTTTTTCCTCAGAACACCTCTCCTCGGATCTAACTCTCCTAGAAGAGATATATAGTCATCAACAACCACTATAGGAGCCTCCACACGGCCTTCAACAATGCTTCTCAATCTGATCGAGATCTCCACAGATCCAGATACTTTCTCCAACACACATAACCTACTATATAACTTGGCTACTACGGAGTAATTAATCTCTAAAGCCGCTGATTAAAAACACAAACCAGCTGTTGCTCTACTGAAGGCTAGGGAATATGGTGTGCCAGTATTGATGGTTGATCCCAGAAACACATCTAAGATCTGCCCAATACACAATGCCTCGATAGAATATGGAGAGGATAAAATAGGGATCTGCAGCAAAGGTGGTGAGAGATGGCATAGAGAGGTAGCAGCCTTGATAAATATCTATTTTAAAGCCCTCGAAGCCCTATATGAGGGCAATGCCCAGAAGGACTTAGGGTTCTTAAGCATAGATGGGAGCCCGGTGACGCTGGGCTCGACAGCCAACAGTGAGCCCATAGAGATCCCTAGGTCTCTGTGGGGGAGGTGGAAGTCCCTCGAGAACCACAGGGATGCTATAACATCCCTGTGGATCAAAAAACACAGCAACACAAACAAATTAATATCAATGGCAATCGATGATCATCGGGGGACAAGCGGTAATGGATGGGATCTTCCCCCTACCAGGTCATCGAGGGATTCTAAGTCTCTAGAAGTTGGCTCCAGCATCATGGCGAGAACCCCGAAACATAGGGATCTCCAGGGTTTAAAAGCCTAAGATCCTCAGCCTTAGAAAGGCGATGTTTGCTAAAACTGCAATATCAAGACACATCATGATTAACATATAACCCATGCTCCCGGTTGATAATAGCATGCTTTTCAAGCTAGTATTCATTAATACTATATTTACGATCGAAGGTCTCTCTTTCAAGGCGGGGAGCAGGTAGCGTCTCCCTTGCATATCTGCTAGGCTCATAGCTTAGGTATAGGTGTGTTCCCAGGGTGTAATGAGATGGTTTAAAAGCGATGCGCGATTCCCTTCTAGTAGATATGAATGTCTCCACGATAGATGAGTGCATATAACATGAACAACATATGCTATCATATGTTTCTATTTTTATTCTGACAGGCTTTTAATAGTACTTGGTGTTAGAGGTGTTGATGATTATAGCGGCGGGAAGATCCTCTCTCATTAAGCCTGTACTTGGCGTTGGGATACCTTTGCTAATCCTCTATTTTGTCTCGGGAGGTTTTATCCTATATTTAAATAGCGTTTTAATCGCGATCGTCTCAACCCCTGTTATTAAGCTAGCTGTTGAGATAGGCATTCTATCTCTTGCTTTCTTTTTAGTGGTGAGGGCTGTTTATAGGGAGGTGGCTAGCGATTCTTTAAAGGCTTTTCTCATCACAGCCTTTTTGATCGTGGGTCTCTATTCCCTAACTGACCTTTGGCTCTTTATTCTGGTTAGCACTTTGGCTCTTATCACAGTTCTTCTAGAGTCTCCGCCACATCTGGGTAGAAGGGAAAAGGCTCTCCTTATTTCTGGATTAGCTGTCTCCTACACAGCACTTGTGATTCTATCGCTATATACCCCTATAGATAGTGGGGCTAGGATCGAGGTTGTGGATATCCCAAGGGCTATAGATGTTAATGGTCTAGCCAGGTTTATACCCCTTATGACAGCCTATGTATATGCTGTAGATAGAATCCAGGTGCCCGGCTATAGCATATACCCTGGAGATGCATATGTATATTTCTTCAACATGAGTCTAGTATATAGCTGGGCTATCGAGCCTTACACGATCTGGAATAGGCTCTTCAGAAGCCCTGTAGGCGTTGCAATAGTGCATGGCGATAGCTATCCACCTAATGTAGAGATTATTCAGAGGGATATGGTCTGGGGTCTTAGGAACATGAGGTTTCAGGGATATATAGACGATCTATATAGAGAGGTGGTTTTAAATGTATGCATATATTGCAGGCCCATACTAAATAATGCGCCGGTCACAGTATATAGGGGTGAGATCCTAGTACTCATACCGATAGTAGCCTGGGATAGAGGGCTGCTATATAGCATACCAATACTCAAGGGCTATGCCGTGGTTCACCAAAACGGCTCAATAGAGGCGCTGACCCCCTTAGAAGCCATGAGAGATCCTAGGTTCTCCGGGATACCCTTAGTGCCGGAGCAGGTAGCTAGGGAGTGGGCTGAGCTGGTTAGGCATCGTGTGGGATTTCTAGAGTACTATATCTTCCAAAGAACATTTATGATCAGGGATGTGGGGGAGAATCCACAGCCATATCTAACAATCGATGGCAATGGGAATAGCTGGTGGGTATTCGTTGCAGAGCCTTCTGGAGAGGTCTACAGCGCCAAATACATACTATATATAAATACATCTACTCTGAAACCCTCTATCTATATCTATACCCTCCAACAGCCTGCAATAGGTGTTAGCAGGGTTGAGAGCTATGTAAAGCAGATATACCCCCAATATGATTGGAGCCAGCTTAGGGTAGAGGAGCCGATCCCGGTGATTCTAAATGGAACGATATATTGGAAGGCGACTGTGGTTACGAACGACTATAGAGGCTTGGTATCGGTTGTACTGATAGACGCTAAAACAGGGCAGGCGAGAACAATTTCTCTAGCAGATAGGAAGAGCTTGAGCTACGTGGACGCAATGAACACATTGATCCAGGGAGGGGTAGGGGGTATAGAGAAGGAGGGGAGACAGGATATAGTTAAGAGGATTGAGAACCTCGAGAAACTGATCCAGAGCCTTAGGAGCTACCTAGACGAGCTTGAGAAGGAGCTGGAAGAGCTTAAGAGACAGATAGGAGGTGGATAGGGCTATAAGCTATTCTCAGGCTGTTTTATCCATATCTAGACAGGTACTACTAGATCTTCTAGCTCGTCTGGATAGTGGGTTATGAACTCATATCCATCCCTCGTAACAACTATTGTATCAGAGTGTCTGAACCCGCCTAGTCCCTCAACATAGATCCCTGGCTCAACGGTCATGACCATTCCTTCCTCCAATATCCTGTTATCTCCTATGTCGAAGAATGGTGCTTCGTGGTATTCTAGGCCTATTCCATGGCCTGTATGGTGTCTCCAGTAATTCATAAGGTCTTTCTCTTTGAAGAATCTCCTTACATTTCTATCTACATCGCTACATCTCACGCCGGCCTTTATGCTTTCCAGAGCTATTTTTCTAGCCTCCATCATTAGTTTGAAGTATTTCTTCTGCTCCTCAGATGGTTCTCCAACGATCATTGTTCTCTCTAGCTCTGCCCCATAGCCGCTTATAAGGGCTGTTGCACCCGTGACTAGCACATCTCCCTTCTTTATGATTGCATGTATTGTTAGGGAGTGTGGGTAGTATGAGTGTTTCCCAACCTGTCCTCTAAATCCTGCCCTTGCTCCCGCGTTCCAACCAGCTGGCCTATAGATCTCCCTAATGGATCTAGCCATTGCTAGGGTTGCCTCCATGCTAGCCCTCATAGAGATCTCATCCTCATAGAGCCCCGGCCTTGTATATTCCTGGAGGAGTCTATGGGCTAGGGCTGCCCACTTGGCGCTCTCCCTTAGGAGCCTGATCTCCTCCTCTGACTTGATCATCCTCATATTCTCTATAAGATCCCTCTCATAGCTATAGCTAGCCTTGAGAACCTCGCTGAGTCTTGGCCCTCTATAGCCGAATATATGTGCATATCCATCAACGTCAAAGCCTATCCTCTTCCCCTCAAGCCCGAGCCTCCTCATATACTCAGCTATAACTATCATCGGGTGCTTCTCACCTGGATATTCGTCATAGCTATAGACCTGATCAGCGTAGGAGTATTTCTGGGCGTGCTCATATTCAAGCCTTGGCACAAACAGGATCTTCTCTTCATTGGAGAGTATGAGGGCTGCGATAGGCCTTTCAGTTGGTATGTGGAAGAAGTTAGTAGTATAGGCTATATTAGCCGTTGAAACCAGGTAGAGAGCATCCAAACCCTTCCTAGCCATCTCAGATGTTATAGCCATAATTCTCCTCTCAACTTCCTTCCTCGAGATAACAAGCATAGAATCACCAGAAAGTATATCGGTAAAACCTATAAAAACAAAAATTATTTTCTATATATGGGATGAGGTTCTTTTCGGGGACCAGATCGATGAAGAGGCGGATATCCACCGACCGATGGTGATGAAGGCCTATATTGTGAAAGATGATCGAGGATCAAGCGTCTGATCCTGTTAAGGCTTCGACAAGGCTTAACCCCGATCCAACTCCTCGGTATCTACCTAAAGAAACCTATCAAGCCCACAACTATGCTCCATAGGAGTTAAGGGACCATATTCAGGCTGAGGTTAGCAGGCAACCTAGATCTGGCGAGTGCAACTCTATCAACATATTCAATACCTCCGAAGATCTCAGATACTATAGCTATGTCTACATAACCATCTGACCTCCTCCCCGTCCTAAAGGGCGGGGCTTTAAATTGTAAATATTCCGCAGGCTGAGGGCACGCCCTAGCGATAACCTCTGAGAAGCCCTAAGAGGATCCCATAGCCGCCCAAAACCCCACGCACAAGGCTTATCAGGACAGGATCTAGAGAGATTCCCTATCTTATTTTAAGGAATATCGGGGGCGCGGATGCACCGAGGCATCCCTTTTCAACCCTGTTAAAAGGGTATAGCCAAGCTATGCGGTAAACATCCTTTTAGGGATATCGCCCTTTTCAATGGGCGCTGCTAAAATGCTCCCTAGCCCTGCTTTATAAGGACTGACAACAGGGCAAGCCTCGTCCTTTAGGGCGGGGTATGTTTTATAGGGTTTTCACCCTGTTATTTAGTGGTTATTTAGTGGGGGTCGGATCTCGGTGGGCAAATATGCTGGTAAAATGTCCGGTGGGGAATCCCGAGGCGTGCCCGCCAGAGACTCCGATCCCCTAGAAGCATTCAGAAAAGAGATAGAGAAGAGGAAGAGGGGTAGGCGGAGGACCAATAGAGTAGCTCTATTCCCTAATAGATATGAACAAGAAACGCTATTCGACAATTGGATTGACGTGTGCAAGGCTGTGGAGCGAGCTCAACTATGAGAAGAGGCAGGCATTCTTCAACAGAGAGCTTACAATGATGAAGAGGGATAAGATTAACAGGAGATATTATCATAAGTATAAGGGGGTTCTCGGTGTTAATGCTGGTCAGGTTGTTAATAAGAATGATGAGGCTTGGAACGAATTCTTCAAGCAACTGGATCTAAGGAAACAGAGAAGATTGCCACCTCATATTAAGAAGTTATCTCCACCAGGCTATTGGAAGGATAGAGAGACTGGTGAGAAGAAGATACATATATTGAT